>Ga0335078_10003630_pt1 | contig 22981 bp, 19 predicted proteins | sample Lox_Sample_32_FD_206711 | JGI IMG/M metagenome (GOLD analysis project Ga0335078, IMG submission 206711) | Soil microbial communities from Loxahatchee National Wildlife Refuge, Florida, United States - Lox_Sample_3.2 | ecosystem: Environmental > Terrestrial > Soil > Wetlands | place: USA... | reverse complement strand
TCTGACCATGACGAGACGGTACGCGCATCTGGGTCGGAACAAGCTGCACGCGGTGGTGTGTCTGCTCGGGGCGAGTGCTACTGGAACCGCCACTGATGAAAAAGACGCGGAGACCGGCGTCATGGAAGTTGTTGTGCAATAAAGAGTTTAGGGGCGTAGCTCAGTGGTAGAGCAGCGGCCTTTTAAGCCGAAGGTCGTGGGTTCGATCCCCACCGCCCCTACCAACATCTCCTTCCTGAATAATCAGTTGCAGAGTGTCGAGGGGCCATAAGGGGCCATTACGCTACCTGCGCAGGCAATACTAATCGAACCACTTTGCTGTTGGCCTCGCGAAGTGCCGCAGGCACTGCTTGCGTGTAGATATTCATCGTGGTTCGAATGTCCGCATGCCGCAGTAATTCCTGTTGCACCTTGAGATCAACGCCGAGCGCATGAAGGAGCGTTGAATGGCTGTGCCTGAACGTGTGCCAGCCGATCCGGCCTAATCCCGCCTTATGGGCGGCAGGAACAAGCCAGTGCTCTTGAATTCGACCTGGCCAGTACGGTTTCCCCGTTTCTGGATTGGCAAAGATCCAATCGCTTGAATTGGTAAGCGGAAAGAATCGCATCTTGTGTTGATGCAACTTCTCCGCCAGCGAACGGTCAAGAGGCATCCATCGACGCGAGGTCTGTGTCTTCACATCGCCTTGCTGACCATAGACGTATGCCTGGCGAACCGCCAAACGCAAACCGTCCCAATCGATGTCGCGCCATCTCAACCCGAGGATCTCGCTAACCCGCAGTCCCAAACACATTGCCACGATGCACATTGTTCGGAAGGGTTCAGGAACGTTCTCGATTAGCTTCCCAAATTCTTCTATGGAAAGTGCCCTCGGTTCCCTCTGCCTTTTCGAAGCATCTTTCACGCGGACAAGGCTCATCGGGTTGTGCTGATACGGAATCAGCTCCCAACGCATCGCCGCGTTGAACAATACGCGCATTAGGTTTTTGAGATGGGATTTGCTTTTCGGTGCCAAGTTAAGCTTCTTGAGCCAATCCTCAACGAGCAACGGCTTAATCTGCTCGATCGGATAGTCTCGCCACTTCGGCTCAACATGGTTTTTCAGCCAGCAGCGATAACGTGAGGCAGTCGAGAGTCGCTCAGGAATTTCTTCGGCCAAATATCGCTGAATGACTGCACCAAGTGAAACAGCAGTAGCACTGGCTGGTTCCACGTTCATTGAAAATAACCAGGACATCGCAGCTTTGCGCGCCTGCGACTCAGTCGGGAATTCATCGACATTGCCGAGGACTACGCTACGCCTTCTCCTGCTGTTGTCCGGGAGATTCTCGCGATAACGCAGAACCCACACGTCAGGACCTTTCTTTCTTGCTTTTAGACAAACCCAACCGAACTGAACCCGTTGCCGCTTATGTTCCATCCGATTCCTCCAATAAGCGGCACGGATGGCAGGACGAATTTAACTGAGACCGCAGCCAGGCGTCTAGTTCAGATTCACGAAAATACCAGTGACCGGCGATCTGGTATCCGGGTAGCCTGCCGAGTCGCGCATAGCGCTGGAGTGTTTTCACATGAATGTTTCCCAGAAGTTTTGCTGCCTGGCCACTTCCAATCAGTGGCTCGAAAGTCTTGCTCGCTGCTTCAAGCTGTGGACGAGGCATCGTACTATCATCGTTCTGAACGCCCTCCATGTTTTGCTTGCGGTCCAGCGTGTAAGACGGAACGTCTTGCATGTTTGCAGCGTCACGCGAGCTATATCGTCGGCTGGACGCTGGGTTCTCGCATTGGAATTGTTGGCGGCGGTGCATGTGTTTTTGCTTGAGGTCCAGATGCAAGGACCGTCCTTTCGTGTTTGCTTCGGAAGTTCTCGCGTGTTGCCCTGAAAACCAGCTTTGAAAGTCTTTGTTCAGAGCCTCAGGGGTGCAGCTTCCTGCTTCCAGAGCAGGACGCCGAGCCGCCATCCTCAACAGAAACCGGGAAGCCGTCCAATACTTTTTAGACATACCGCCATAAACGGCAGCTATGGCGCTTTCGTCGAGGAGCGCGTAGTGGAAACATGTTCAGCTGCCTGGAAGATCTGATAGATGGCTTTCAAACAGCGGTGGCAGAGTCGAAGCTTGAGATTTTCAATTTGGAAACGCGAAATTGGGCGGAGACCTGGGCGGAGTTCTGGAAATGCTCCCAGTCTCTGTCAAAAGGGCAGAATTCCGTTCAGTTCTCCGGGCAGAGTTCCAACCGAGAAATCGGCAACTCGTTTTTTCTCAAGAGCTAACGGACAAGAGAGGTATAAGTCGAGACGTTGAGGAACGCATCGTTTTGGGCGCGGAAGCGCGTTTACGGGTAGATTTCTGGTCAGGTCTCCGAGCCCGGCGGGGACAACGGCAAGAAACCGCAACTACTTAGCGGGCGAGCGGAGCCGGGAGAGCGCACAAAAAAAACAGCACTTTGGGACGGTAGCGACCCCGCGGTGGGTGCCACGGCGCCCGCCCACCGCTGCTTAAGCGCGGGTCGCTACCGCCCAAAGGAAAACCGTGCCTGCTTACCCTCATCCTTGAGCATCGGACTTGCTAGCAATGCTCCTCGACACATCCACAGCCATAGCCCAAGACCAGGAAATCTGACCCGAAAGGCTATCGAAATTGCTATCGGAACACGGTGCAGGCAGCTTGCTGCGGATTCCGGACGATGGTGATCAGTGATTCCGGGCGATGGTGATCACCTGTTCCGGGCTGATCGTGATCAGGGTTCCGAGGCGATGGTGATCACCCATTCCGGGCTGATCGTGATCAGTCGATTGGGCACCCCGGAATGGTGATCACGATGCCCCGGAACGTTTTCCACAGGGCGAGGTGGCGCTGGACATCACAGAAGGCAAGCTGTTTTCTCCTATTCGGTTTACGGGAGAGACAGGGTGCCAACCAGGAGATTGTCCATGCGCAAGACCAAGGAAGTGCTACGCCTCCGCTATGAGCTGGGGCTGGGGCAGCGGGCGATTGCTCGCGCTTGTTCGATCAGTCAGGGCGCGGTTCATAACTACCTGAAGAAAGCGGCGGCAGCAGGGATCCACTGGCCGCTGCCGGAAGGCTGGGACGAACCACGCATCGAAGAAGCGCTGTTCGGTGATCGACGTCCGGTGGAACAACGACCGCGAGACCTGCCAGATTTTCCTGCCCTTAGAGAACAGCTGCAACAACATCCCCACCTGACACTGCAGTTGGCTTGGGAAGAGTACCGTCAGGTGCATGCGGAGGGATATGGCTACAGTCGCTTCTGCGAGCTCTACGGACGGTGGCGCAGGAAGCAAGCTGTGGTTTTGCGCCAGGAACACAAGCCCGGCGAGAAGGGTTTCGTCGACTGGGCGGGAGCCACGATCCCAGTACACGATCCGGTTAGCGGAGAGATCTGGCAAGCTTCCCTGTTCGTGATGGTGCTGGGTGCGAGTTCTTACACCTACGCCGAAGCCACCAGAGATCAACAGCTGACCGCCTGGCTCAGTGCGCACATGCACGCCTTCGAATATTTTGGAGGAGTGCCGAGGCTGCTGATTCTCGATAATCCGCGAACCGGAGTGAGCCGAGCTTGCCGCTACGATCCGGATCGCAACCCCACCTATCAGGAGATGGCTATGCACTACGGCGTGGGTGTGGTGCCGGCACGCCCCTATCGTCCGCGAGATAAGGCCAAAGTCGAAGTCGGTGTGCAGATCGCCGAGCGCTGGATCATGGCCGCCCTACGCCATCAGAAGTTCTTCCGTCTCGAAGAGCTGAACCGTGCGATCCGAGAGTTGCTGGAGCGGTTGAATCAGCGACCGTTTCGGAAGCGTGATGGATCACGTGCCAGTCTGTTGGCGTCCCTGGAACGAAGGGCGTTGCGCTCGTTGCCGGCCGAACGGTTCGATATGAGCCAGTGGTCCCGCGCGCGCGTGAACATCGATTACCACATCGCCTTCGACGCCAACTTCTACAGCGTGCCCTACACGTTGGTCCAGGAGTTGGTGGAAGTGCGAGCTACTCCGACGACCGTGGAGATCTTTCACCAGGGCCAGCGTGTGACTTCGCATCTCCGCGGTCGCGGACGAGGTCAGGCATTTACACAGAAAGAGCACCGGCCGAAGAGCCATCAAGCGCATCTGGAATGGACGCCTTCGCGCATGGTGCACTGGGCCGAGCAGATCGGACCGCACACCGCGCGGCTCTTTGAGCGGATCCTCGCAGAGAAGCCGCACCCGGAGATGGGCTATCGATCGTGTCTGGGCATCATCCGACTCGCCGAGCAGTACTCAGCGGCCAGGATGGAAGCGGCTGCCGGTCGTGCGCTCGAGATCGGAGCTTGCCGCTACCAAAGCGTGAAATCGATTCTAAAGACCTCCCTCGACCAACAACCGCTCACCGCATCCCCTTCGCTTCCTCCTCCGCCAGCGCACGACAACATTCGTGGCGCTGCGTATTTCGAGTAAGGAGGAGCGCAGAACATGCTGCAACAACCGATGATGGAAAAACTCCATGCTCTCAAGCTGCAAGGGCTAATCGAGGCCCTCGAGCGACAGGAACAAGATGAATCTGCACGCGAGTTGAGTTTTCTGGATCGCTTGGCATTGCTGATCGATCAGCAGTGGAACTGGCGACAGAACCAGGCTTTCGCACGACGAGTTCGCGCTTCTCGTCTGAAGGGAGCGGCTTGCGTAGAAAACATTGATTACCGTGCCGAACGCGGGCTCAGTAAGAGTGTGCTTCGTGCCCTGACCCAAGACTCGGCTTGGGTAAAGAATCACGAACACATTTTCGTGCTCGGTCCAACGGGCGTCGGCAAGAGCTATGTCGCTTCGGCACTGGCACAGAAAGCCTGCCGCGATGGCTACTCGGTCTACTACACGCGAACCGCAGCGCTGTTCCGGGATCTAAACTTGGCACGGGCCGACGGCAGTCTGCGGCAACTGCTGAAGCGGCTAAACCGCATCGATGTTCTGGTGATCGATGACTGGGCCATGGCTCCGATGTCGGAGGCCGAGCGCAGAGACTTCTGGGAGATCGCCGAAGATCGCTACCAGACTCGTTCGTTGATCCTGACCTCGCACTGCCGGTGTCCCGCTGGCACGAGCAGATCGGAGATCCCACGCTCGCTGATGGCATCCTCGACCGGTTGGTGCATAACGCTCATCGCATCGAGATGCGCGGCGAATCGATGCGCAAGCAGCCAGGCGAGAAAGGAGAAAAATGAGCACTGATCAGCGGGCTAAAAGCTGTGGAAAAGACGGGCCAAGAACGCCCTTGGAAATCGCAGGAGCGATTTCCACTTTCCCACAGCTGCAACAACAACAAACTCCTACTTGACGATCGTGATCACTTTCTACAAAATCCAACTGCCAGCGTCGCTTCGCTCCGACGACTGATCACAGTGATCCCGGAATGCTGATCACCATCAGCCCGGAACCCCGACCACCTTCATCGGAATCCCCAACCGAGGTGAAATCCTCAAAGCTAAGGCGATTGGGGATCATCCTCATAGTTCTCATCGTCGTGTTTGTCGGCCTCTGGGCTCTGCTGCCGTCTAACAAACCGCCTGCGGAAGAGAAGCTCCTAAAAACATTTTATTCGAACCGCTCAACTTATGAGCACTTGCGCGACATGCTCCAGACAGACGGCTAGGTGCGTGCTGTGTATACTCGTTTTGGGGTGGAGACAGCATCGTCGGGCCTGCCGCACCCGCCGTCCGAAGTGCATTTCTCGTCTAGCCGTTATGACGAGTACAGAGTTCTCCTCGACCAAGTTGGTAGTCCGTCAGTTTTCCGGCGCGGAGAAAATAATTCCGAGACCTGCATTTCGCTTTGGGCATCTGGCTTTGCCGGGGATACCAGACACGTTGACCTCTGTTGGCTCGATCACATACCAGCCACTCAGGTTGCGCGCCTCGACGACTTCTATAGGACTCCAATTCCCCGGCGCCCCGTGTTCCGGCACGTCGATGGGAACTGGTATCTGGGGGCCGACTGGTAACGACCTGCGCCATTTCCTCGCGCAGGTTCTGTTTGAAGTGGAAGGCAAACCCGCACCGTTAAAAGCAAAGGGTCCGGCACCCCACTCCATGTTTTGGGAGTTGGTCTGAGCGGCGTTCCTATCATTTGCTATCAAATAAACTTCAAATCGAGCTGGGTGCCGCCCGTCCCGATTGCGGCACCGTGCGAGAGAACTCACAAGCCCGTTAGATATTCACTCTTCGAAAATGACAACAACTTTCCATTCGTATCAAATTCAAAATCTAAAACGATATCCTTACGATAAAGCAGGTTTCCAGCTCGACCGGTCATTCTCGCTTTTACGTGCGCCCCCAAATCATCCAAGAATAATGGTCTTCTAGTCTGAATAAACTCAATCACATTGGCCTTTGGTGTACCAGGCGGCAGAGTCGTTTTGATAGCCGTAGCGAGTTCCTGCGAATCAAGAACATAATGGCGGCGCACAAGAAACCCTGCGCCGATGAGGATAAGAAGTGTGAGCAAAGCCCAAAAGAACCTTTTCATTCTCATTGTCCTCCACTCAATCAGTGAAATTGGCGAGGTAGGCCTTGCATCCCGGTCGGATTAGCGCTGAACGTTCCGTGCGCAAAAGGATCGAAGAAAGGGTCGTAGTTCCACCCTACCGCACCGGTCGGTGGAGTGGGAACGGGTAGCCCGGCAAATCCCAGGGCGTAAGGCACCACCGAGTTACTGTTGGGTCCAACGAAGTTGTAGGGGATTTTTCCAGCGTCGATGTTGCTAAGCGCAGTCATGAGTAGAAAATTAATTTTCGTGCAAGGTCTATTGTCGTCGAACACCTTGTTGCACTTACCCTTGTCTGGATTACGTGCAGCATCGGGCTCGAAATCTGGGAAATATTTGTCGTACGCGCCGTATGTTCCTTTGATGTTGGGGCTGTCGGGATCCGGCCCGGCTCTAAAGCCCATGGTCCAACCTGAGGGGTCAACCGTAATGATGTAGGCGTGCTTGGCCGGCAGCCAACCCCAGGGTTTCACGTACCGCACGATCACCTTGCAGAGGCCAAGTGGGTCGGTAGCGCTTGTCGGGCTCGCCCCAACATAGGAATACAGATTCATCGTTTGCGCGCCAAACTTGAATTCGTCCTCGCTGAGGAATCTGCCAACCTGAGGATCGTAGTATCTGGCGCGGTAGTAATACAGGCCGGTTTCTGGGTCGGACTCGCGAGCCGTGTATTGGAATGGGTTGGTTAAGGAACCCGACGAAGCGGTCTGATTTCCGAACGCATCGAAAGTGTAGGTCTGCGCCAGCGTGCCTGCTGCGCTGCCCAATGAAGTGATCGAGCCAAGTCCATCCGCATTGTAGAAACTGGTGGCCGACGAACGCAGCATCGCCAGCGGTTCATCGATGTTCAATCCTTGTGAATAGCGGGCCACCGCCGTGCCCGAAGAATTGGCTTCCTCGATCAAATTGTCGCCATCGTAGGCAAAAATACTGGTGGTGCTCGAAGTGATTTTCTTGATTCTCCGTCCGAACGGATCGTAGGCGAACGAGATCGTTCCGGCAGAACCCGGCAACGTGACGCTGGTCAAACGGTTTTCAAAGTCCCAGGCATAACTTGTGATGTTCGAGCCAACTGCCTTAGTCAATGTGTTGCCGTTCGCATCGTAGGTGTAAGTCGCGTTGGAGGTTGAGGTCAGCTCGTTCGACGAGTTGTTCGTGTAAGAAGCAACGCCGAGGGACGTGCTGCGGTTGCCCACGGGATCGTAGCTGTAGCTTTCCGTCGTGGAGGCGCCCTGCGTTACTTGCGTCAATTCGTAAATCGGATCGTAGGTATAGTTCGAGGTCACACCGGCGTGTTGGTCCGCCTTGCTGGCGCGGTTTCCGGCATTGTCCAAGGTGTAGATGGCTCCATCCAGTGTAGTCGTGCCGGTCTGGTGCAGAACGCTCAATAAGCGGGAAAGGTTGTCGTAGCTGTAATTCGTGCCGATGCTGTTGGGCCGCGTCATCTGCGTGCGGCGGCTCAGCCCATCGTACGTAAAGCCGAAACTGCCGCTGCTGAACGCCGTTGGCGGCGTGAGCGTTTGCAAGCGATTCAGCGTGTCATAGGCGTAGCTTGTCGAGCCACCCTCGGGGTCAGTGAAGCCGGTTCGATTCGACGCTGCGTCATAGCTGTAGCTGGTCGTGAAATTGCGGCCGGTGAGAAAGCTGTACTGCGAAACGGCTTGGGTCAAACGGCCCATGTTGTCGAACGTGAAGGAGTACGTGCCCGTCGGATCGGTCACCTGAGTCAACCGCGAGTCGTTATCGTACGTATAATTCACGGCGGTGCTATCAGGATAAGACTTCTGCGTCAGCCGATTCAACTGGTCGTAAGTGTAGGTGATGGTCTGGCTCTTGCGGTCAGTCTTGCTGGTGAGATTCCCCACGGCGTCGTAATAATAATATTCCGTGGTGCTCGACGGGAAATTGGTCTGCGTCACGCGGCCAAACGCGTCGTAAGTGAACGAAGTGGTGTGGCCGTTGGCATCCTGAATGCTGGTCAGGTTGTCTTCCGTATCGTAGCCATAGGTCGTGACGTTGGTGGCCGCATCCGTGACCGTGGTTAGCCGGTCGGCATCGTCATAAGCGTAGCTCGTGGTTTTGCCATTCTGGTCGGTGACTGACGTGCGCCGCCCGCGAGTGTCGTAGCCAAACGTGGTTGTCGTAGTGCCACCAGGATAAGTAATCGTGGTCAAGCGATTCATGCTGTCGTAAGCGAACGTGGTTTGGTTGTTCAGCGCATCGGTAACCGACGTGCGGTTGCCGCGCGAATCGTACGCATATGTCGTGACGTTGTTCTGGGCATCTTTAATGGTGTTGACTAGACCGGTCGAATAGTACGTGAGCGCCGTAACGTGACCGAGGGGGTCGGTAATGCTGGTTAACTCGCCCAGCGAGTTGTAGGCAAATTGCGTGACACTGGCCGCCACGCCCGTGGTGGGCACTGGCGTTGTGGCGCTGAGAAGATTTCCATGCGGGTCGTAAGTGTTCGTCGTTACGAATCCCAGGGGATCGGTACTGGTAAGAATTTCGCCGAAGCTGTTGTACGTGTAGCTGGTTGTGGCATTCGCACTTGAACTGATCGGCGAAGTTACCGATGCGACGTTTCCAGACAAATCGTACGTGTAGCTTGTGACTCGCCCTAGTTCATCAGTACGAGACGCAACGCTTCCATCTGAATTGTAAGATATGGAGACATTTCCGCGCATCGTACACGATGAACAGCCGGAACCTGATGAGAAAATTGGCACCCACTGTCCGCCAAGCAGGCCCGAAGTGTATGACGTTTGATTGCCGAGTGAATCGGTAACTTCCGTCGTCGCTTCTAGGACAAACCATGGTCCGTACGTAGGGCCGCCCGCGACCTCTACGGAAACCGGACCACTCAGCGCGTCAGAAGGTACTGACACCACGATCTGAGAGTCACTCCAACTAGTCGGTGTCGCCGCACTGCCCCAAAAAGACACCACACTGTTGCTCTGCGTTGCCCCAAACCCAGCTCCGTTGATGGTGATGCTGGTGCCCACGGTCGCAGCATTTTGGGAAATGCTAGTGATGGAAAGCGTTTCAAGGACGCTGAATTGAACCCCGTTGCTGGTGACGCCGTTCTCGGCCACCGTTACGGGACCGCTTGTGGCGTTGACCGGTACTTGTACCGAAATGCTGGTATCGCTCCACGACAGCACTTCGGCAGAAACTCCGTTGAACTGCACAGTGTTACTGCCCTGGTTCGCACCAAAGCCACTGCCAGCTACGCTGACGAAACCGTTGGGCTGCCCAGCAGGTGGACTTAGACTAGAAATCACGGGCTTGACGACCGTAAAGTTGAAGGTGGCGGGGCTAGTGATCGAGTTTACCGTCACAGTGACAGGTCCGGCACCGACTGGCGTCGCACTCGAAACAACCGCAATAATCTGCGTATTGCTCCAGCTCGTGATCGAGGCCGCTGCCGTTCCGTTGAAGGTGACGCTGCCACTTGATCCAAAGTTTGAACCTGAAATCGTTACGGATGTTCCCGCTCCACCAACGCTGGGCGAAATCCCGCTAACGATTGGAGTGGTTCCAACCGTGACGAGAACGTTATCGAAGGTTCCGGTCGCGGTTCCCGACGCGTAACGGTCGTCCATAGCCATGCCGACGTAAACATTCGTAGCCATCGAAATTGTTTGGCTCGATCCCATCTGCGACCAAGTTGTGCCGTCCGGTGAGGAAAACTCCGAGAACGTGTTTCCGTTGCGGACTACCTTGAACCAATACGGCGGACCGGAAGGAAGATAAGTGTAGTTCGCTTGCGCATTGCTGCCGCCAGTGGTGTCGCGCTGGAACACATAGGTGTACGCCGAATAGAACCCGGCGCTCGCCTCTGTCGAACCCGGGGTGAGCGTTTCCCGAATCATGAACAGCGCTTGCGGGTAGTTGTTTCCCGTGGCGTTCACAACCCTGCCTACAATCGACCCATCGCCCGAAAGCGGCTGAAAAACGTAATGCAGGGAGTCGCTGGTCAGATACTCACCCATACCGCCGCCCACGACGGTGAAGGTCCCACCGGAATAGCTGGCGCTCCCAATCGTTCCCGTTTGCCCGATGTCTTCGTCATCCCAGGGCGTCGGAAGCGGCTGTGAAGTCACCACGAACTCGACCGGATTACTGTTGTTCATATTCGGGGCAACGGACACCACCAGGAATCCCGAAGTGGCACCGGACGGAATAGTGATGACGATGGACGTGTTGCTCCAAAAATTGACGGTCACCGCCGCGTCGTTCAAGGTGACCGTGCTGGTGCTTTCCGAGCTTCCAAAGTTCGTGCCGGAGATCACTACTTGGCTGCCCACAGTGCCAGTGGTCGCGGATATTCCAGTGATGACCGGCGCGGGACTGGAAGCTGCGGAAACGGATACGCTGTCAAAGGTTCCCGTCCCCAGTGAACTGGTACTCCGATTCGTGGCGAACAAACCGATGTAAGCGTTCGTCGACATCGTGATCGTCTGACTCGATCCAACTTGCGTCCAATTCTCGCCATCGAGCGATGTATAGCCAGTGAAAGTGCTTCCGCTGCGCACCAGCATCACCCAATAAGGTGGATTCAAACCCACCTGCTGATTGGTGACATATCCCGAACTCGTCGCCCCATCACTCGTACGCTGTGTGAGGTTAAATCCGGGCGCGCCTCGGTAAAAGAACACCTGTGCATTAGAAGCTCCGGGATTCAAAGACTCGCGAATCATAACTCCGGCTTCCTGGGAACCTCCGCCTTGTGTGCCGACGACTCTCGCTACAATGGCTCCATCACCTGAGAGCGCCTGGTAGACAAAATGGAATCCGTCGGCGGCAGTAGCAAGCGTTCCAGCTCCTGCGCCCTGGACGGTGAACGTCGAGCCAGTGTAGCTGGCACTGCCAACGACTCCGTCAGTCCCCACGTCGATGTCCGCCCAATAGCCTGGCAGCGGCTGCGAAGTGACTTCTACGACGAAGGGATTGCTGTCGTTCATGGTCGGCGCAACCGAGACGACCAACGGCCCGGTAGTTACTCCGCTCGGTATAAGCACTGTGATTCCGGTGGCGCTCCAATAGTTCACGGTCAGCGGTACGTTATTGAGCATTACGAGGCTTCCGTTTTGCGAGGCCCCAAAACCGGAACCGGTAATAACCAGAGGATCTCCGACAGCTACCGTGGTGGGCGAAACGCTGGAGATGGACGGCGCTGGCGACGAGACTGGACTGACGGAAACACTGTCGAATGTGCCTGTCGCAAGAGGGCTTGTGCTGCGATTGCTGACGTAAAGCCCGACATAGGCATTCGTCGCCATCGTAATCGTCTGACTCGATCCAACTTGGGTCCAAGCCATTCCGTCGTAGGAAACATATCCGCTGAATGTGCTCCCGCTACGGGTGAGCATCACCCAGTAGGAAGGACTCCCGCCGTATTCGCCACTGGACGAAAAGCCGGAACTGGTCGCTCCGTCGCTCGCCCGCTGCGTAATGTTGAAAGCCGCAGCTCCCGCGTAATAGAGGACTTGTGCATTTGATGCGCCAGAATTTAGGGACTCGCGAATCATTACTCCCACCTCTTGCGAGCCGCCGCCTTGGGCACCGACCACGCGAGCGACGATACTGCCGTCGCCGTTAAGCGGTTGATAAAGAAAGTTCATTCCGTCGCCGGTAGTAGCCAGTGTTCCCGCTCCGGCACCGTTCACCGTGAAGATTTGATTCTGGAACCCGGCGCTTCCCGCAACTCCCACTGTGCCGATGTCTGTATCCAGCCAGGGACTTGGGGGCTGCGGAAGCGTCACGTTGAATGCCAGGGCGTTACTGTCATTCATCCCTGGACCAAGGGAAACAACGACTGGCACTGAACCTGTAGGTGTTCCGGGGGGGATGGTCGCAGTGATCGAGGTGTTGCTCCAGTTACTCACCGCGAGCGGTGCGTCATTGAGCGTCACTAAGTTTCCGTTTTGAGGTGATCCAAAGCCGCTGCCCGTGATCGTTACTTGCGTACCGATGACTCCTGAAGTAGGAGAAATGCTGCTGATTGAAGGTGCCGGAATGGATGAGGTGCTTACGGACACGCTGTCAAAGGTCGCAGTCGCCAACGTTGATGTTGTTCCGCTGTTAACTCCCAATCCGACGTACACGTTCGTTGCCATGCTGATGGTCTGGGTCGATCCCAATTGTGTCCAGGTTGCTCCATCTGGGGAGGTGTAGCTCGTGAAAGTGCTCCCGCTCCGCACAACCTTGATCCAGTAAGGCGCGTTTTGATAAATGCAGCCGGGTTCCGCGGTGCTTCCATTGGTGGTGGTTCGCGCGTCAAAGCACATTTGCCCGTAAGGGGGCCAAGCAGCGGTTTTGGCGTTTGTTGACCCGGCATTCAACGTCTCGCGTATCATCACGCCCGCTGTACCATACCCGCTTGCGTTCTGCACGCTCACGATCCGGGCAATGATTGATCCGTCGCCAGAGAGAGATTGATACGCGAAGTGAAAGCCGTCCGAAGAGCCCCAGACTTCCTGACCACCGCCCTCCACCGTGAACACACCGTTCGCGTACGCAGCGCTTCCCGTTGTCCCAACGGTCCCGATGTCCCCGTCTGTCCACCCGGAAGGTAGCGCAGTGATGGTGAAGGTCGAACTGTTAGCCACTTGACCTCCGACAGTCACGCTGAAATTGCCAGACGTGGCACCAGCCGGTACGAGAGCCGTGACACTGGTGCCCGACCAACTAGTTACGATTGCACTCGTCCCGTTGAGGGCGACGCTGCCGCTTCCTTGCGTTGCTCCGAAATTCGTGCCGGTTATCATCACCGGAACGCCGACCGGCCCCGAGGTGGGTGATGTGCCGGTAATCGTCGGAGCTTGCGCCATCGTCGTGAGGCAGCAAACAAGGAGCAACCATCCACTTAACAAAGCGCGCTTGCAGATGAACGAGTACATCGTATTGGCCCTCCGGCGTTTCGGCTTGAGCATGAGCATTGGTCCGAGAATTTCAGACAACCGGGAAACGTTGACTGCTTGGCTTAATAGGAAACGGTGACGGATTCAACGCCGTTGGCACGGGCTGACGTTAGTCCTCGCCCTTTGCTGTCGTAGGTATGTGATTCCAAGACCTTGCCGTTTGTATCCGTCACCGAGGTGATGAACTGCCCTGAGGAGTCAAAGGTAAAATTCAAAGTGGTCGAGTCGGGATTTGTCACCTGGACTAACTGGCCGCCGCTGTAGCTATAGCAGGCTGCTGAAAAACTCAGGAATTTTGTAACGGTGTGTGGCGCGGTGCGTCTTATGGGGTATGCGAGGAGACGATCAGCAGCAGGGACATGTTTTTAGCTACCTTTCACCGGAGCAGCGGGTGCGGAAGGATCATCCGCTGCGGCCGATCCGCACGATGGTAGACCAGGCGCTCAAGGAACTCTCCCCGGAGTTCAACAAGATGTATTCCAAAGTGGGACGTCCGTCGATTCCGCCGGAGCAGTTGCTACGCGCTCTGCTGTTGCAGATGCTGTACTCGGTGCGCAGCGAGCGGCTGCTAGTGGAGGAGATCGACTACAACATATTGTTCCGCTGGTTCGTAGGGCTGAACTTGGACGATGCGATGTGGGATGCCACGGTGTTCACCAAGAACCGCGACCGTTTGCTAGAGGCGGAAGTGGCCCGGGACTTTCTGGCACTGGTGGTGGAGCAAGCCCGCGGGCAGGGCTGGGCCTCGGACGAACACTTCACGGTAGATGGGAGTTTGCTGGAAGCGTGGGCCAGCGTGAAGAGTTTTCAGCCGAAGAACAAGAAGAGTTCGTTTCCGCCGGATGATCCCGGAAATCCCACGGTGAATTATCGCGGTGAGCAGCGCTCGAACGAGACGCACGAGTCGAAAAGCGATCCGGAAGCGCAACTGGCGCGCAAAGGGCGAGGCAAGGAGGCCAAGTTGAGCTACAGCGGGAATCTGCTGGTGGAGAATCGCAACGGTTTGATTGTGTCGAGCCGGGTGTGGGAAGCCACGGGCACAGCGGAGCGCTATGCGGCGCTGGAAATGCTGCAGGACATTCCGGGCAGTAGGCGCGTGACGGTGGGCGGTGACAAGGGATTTGATACCGCAGATTTCGTGCGTGAGTGCCGGAACATTTGGGTGACGCCGCACGTAGCGCAAAACCTGGGGCGCAAAGGCGGCAGCGCTATCGATAGTCGGACAGCGCGGCACGCCGGCTATGCCATCAGTCAGAAGAAAAGGAAGCGCATCGAAGAATGCTTTGGCTGGTTGAAAACCATTGCGTTGTTGCGCAAAGTGCGGCATCGCGGAACGTTGAAGGTCGATTGGATCTTTGCGTTCGCCTGCGCGGCTTACAATCTGGTGCGCATGCGGAACCTGCTGCGCAGCACCGTTCCGGCGTAGTCCGTGGGGGCCGTGGTGTCTCTGAACGGCCTTCAACGCCTCTTTCGGGCGCTCGATAGCACAGAACATCACATCTCAGGTGTTCGAAAACTCCCGAACAACTCAAACCAACTTAGAAATTGCTCGCTCAGCACGATTTTTCAGCGGCCTGATAGGACAGAGAAGTCCCTGTGCTCGAAGTGACGCCTGTAATCAGGAAACTCGTCGGACTCTGATACGTGAAGGTTAGCGTGCGGGATGCGGGATCAGTGACGGTCGTCAGCCGACCGATTCCGTCATAAGCTAGTTGCGTGGTATTTCCATTGCGGTCGATGATCGCAGTCAAGTCGCCGCTGATTGGACTGAATTGTCTCTGTTCGCCATTTTGAAAGGTTATAGTCCATACGGAACTACCGATAGTTAAGGTCGCGGAAATATTCTGCGGAGCTGCCACGGTCCAAACGTTGTTTCCACTCCAGCCGAAAGACCAAAAGCTGGCGTCGCCACGGATATACCTGAAATAGCCATCACTTCCGATGTAGAGGCGCTCTTCGTAGGTAGATCGCCAGCCTGGTCCGAACAAACCCACCGCAAAGGGCTTCTCCGAGGTCGGCCAAATGCTGTTCCACGTTCTCGTGAGGGACAATCCGCCGCCCAGCCCTGGAACTTGCACGTCCGTTTCCTTAATGAAAGTGTTGCCGGTCGCAAGGTGAATCGGCTTTCCCGCATTCAATATGCAATCAGGACAAACACTCGGCGTGCACAAAGGGCGCATAACTTGATAGAGCGATGTGCCTCCCAGCCCAGGAACAGTGTTCTGCCAAACGAGCTCCCAACCGATAGCTTGTACTCCCAAGTCGATCCCCAGGTCATTTGCCGTTAAGACCATAGTGCATGGGTTGGTCGGATTGGCCGACTGCTGAGCCGAGGCGGGCGAAGCAGCGACGGCGAAAAGTACCAGTAGCACAAAAATACTGAGAAAAGTTCTAATCACGAAACGCCTCCTTGCCAAAAGGGTTTGTGTTGTTGGGAATAAGAAAGTGAAAGGCCCTGACCGACCCAAGAAGCGAGACCACGAGGAAATTTCCTTGGCCCAAAGTGACTGACCCCAAGCGCCCAAATCCTGCAAGCACTTCAACCTAGCGATGCAAGCGCTCGTCTTATACGTGGACTAAGACGCCAAAGTCAACGCCGGCCTGATGAAGGTTGTGTAAAACCATTATCTCTTAGGGCACTTATTCACACGCTTCCAGTGCCTGCATAGGCCTCTGGCCCATCACCAGGAACACTAGCGTGCTGCCGCCGGGCAAGTCACGTTATCTTGATCGGGCTGCGAGATCGGCGCGCGACCGATCCCGCCAACTGTAGTCGATTCTGTGCTCTCAGCGCTTCAAGGCACAACAGCTTCTAACAAGCGAAGGATCGGGCTGAATTTCATCCGGCTGTCGGCTTGCCATCCGTGCCGCAAGAATTTAGAGCCGCTAGCCGACCTTGAAAGGAATCTGTCAGTCTCGAAGAAAACGGGGGGCCGTTGAGGGGCCAATAAGGATTCTCTTGAGTTCCTCACTGTGCCTCCTCAATGTCTTAGCGCTCTTCCGCATTTCTTCTAAGTCCTTGACACTCCGTTTGGTTTTATTTTCGATCCCCACCGCCCCTACCAGCTTTCTCTCTGCTTGGTAGGAACTTAGTTGCAACGCGAGGGGGCAAAAGGGGGCAAACTCAATGGTTTGGGTCATCGAATACTCCTGCGTGGCCTTAGACTCCTCCGCCTATGGATTCGGCTATTATTATTTTTGCGCCCTCTTTAAGGGCGAGCTCCGCCAGGTGGGTGGCGAGGAACCTGCCATAAAACCAACGTCGAGAGCATTAAAGCCATTTGGCTGGCCGACAAGCTGAAGTCCTAAATTGGGTGCGTGCCGTTCAGCCGATTCTAGTACGAACTTCAGCGGGAAGCTCTACTTCAAGATGTGGTTGCGATTTAAAAGGTGTGGCTGCGATTTCCCGCACGCAATATCCCAGAATCCGAGCTGGCCCGAAATCGAGTATCAGGAAAACTTCAATGAGGACGCAGAGACTGCTTCCACGCACAAGCACAACAGAGAGGCGCTGGTCGAGTTGTTGCGCGGGTTTGCAGAGAATGTCATCGAGCTTTACGGATTGTGGGATGGAGATTCCGCGCGCTCGATGAAGCCGCCGATACGATTCGCGTTGCAGCGTCGCGCTTCGGAGATCTCAAGGCAAAGTGGCCGGAGACGATGGATTCTCTTCAATTCCTCACCGTGCCTTCTCAGTGTTTTAGCGCTCCCCTGCATTTCTTCTAAGTCCTTGAAACTCCGTTTGGTGTTGTTTTCGCTCCCCACCGCCAAGGGAAGCACGAGCGTAGTTGTGTCGAGCCACCCCGTTTGTTAGTTTGGCGTTGATGCCGTCGTCCGTGCCCGAACAACTCAGCAAGACTATTGAGGCCCTTTACCGCTTGGAATCGGGCCGGGTTCTGGCGACGCTCGTGCGCCTGCTGGGAGATCTGGATCTTGCCGAAGAGTCGATGCATGAGGCGTTCGCCGCTGCTCTGGAGTCGTGGCCGCAGACGGGGATCCCAGACAAGCCGCGTCCGTGGCTCATTTCAACGGCACGCTTCAAAGCCATCGACGGAATGCGCCGGCGCGCGCGGTTCGACGGGGCGCGGCGAGATCTTGTTGCCCACCTGGGATCGCGCGTCAATGACGCTCAGGCCGGAAACGAGGAGATCGGGGATGAGGAGATCGAAGATGATCGCCTCCGTCTGATCTTCACCTGCTGCCATCCCGCTCTGCCCGCCGAAGGACAGGTTGCGCTCACTTTGCGCGAGGTCTGCGGCCTGACCACGGAGGAGATTGCCCGCGCATTTCTCGTGACCCCGGCCACGCTCGCGCAACGCATCGTGCGCGCCAAGACCAAGATTCGCGAGACGCCTATTCCCTACGAGGTGCCGACGCCGCAGGAATTGCCGGAGCGGCTGGGCGCGGTGCTCCAGGTCATCTATCTGGTCTTTAACGAGGGTTATTCGGCTGCGGCGGGAACGGAGGTAACACGGGCCGAACTAACTGGCGAGGCGATTCGACTAGGTCGGTTACTTGCCCAACTCCACCCACAGCCAGAAGGTCCAGAACCGGAAGTCCTGGGCTTGCTGGCGCTGATGTTGCTCCAGGAGTCCCGTCGCGCCGCGAGGACTTCTCGGTCCGGAGAACTGATTTTGCTCGAGAATCAAGACCGCACGCTCTGGAACCGCGAACAGATCGCGGAAGGAGTGGGCTTGGTGGAGAAAGCCCTGCAATCCCGTCGCTTCGGCCCCTACACACTCCAAGCTGCGATTGCGGCGGTTCATGCCGAGGCGGAATCGACCGCTGCGACCGACTGGCGGCAGATTGTTGCGCTTTACAACCAATTAATACGATTTCAGCCTTCGCCGGTTGTGCATCTCAATCGCGCCGTGGCGATTGCTGAGTGCGAGGGTCCGGAGGCCGGTCTGAGGCATATCGACGCAGTGCTAGAGCATGGTGGACTGGCGAACTACTACCTGGCCCATTCCGCCCGCGCGGAGTTGTACCGCAGGCTGGGCAGGACCGTTGAGGCTAAGGCCTCTTATGAAAAGGCTCTGGCTCTCACCCAACAGGAACCGGAGCGGCAATTCCTGCAAGAGCGGATCCGGCGGTTGCAGTAAAAAAGATTGAAATAAAAATGGAGTAGCCGTCGATTTTCGGTCTTGCCAACGACTATAGGGCGAGAGAACGATGGATTACGGTTCTTGAGTGAACAGGAAACGAGTCCTCGGGAACAAACTGTAGAAACAAGGAGAAAAAATCATGCCGCAGTATCTGGTTGCGAACTACCTGCCCGACGACTTCGACCCGTCCACGGTAACCGAAGCGATGATGGAGGAGATCCACGCGCTTAACCGCGAATTGATTGCTGCCGGCGCCAGGAAGTTCGCCTGCGGAATTTCGCCGGCCGCTAACGCCAAGACGCTGCGGAGGCAGCCTAATGGTACGGTGCTCGTCACCGACGGGCCATATACCGAGACCAAGGAGCACATGGGCGGATTCTGGATACTGGAAGCCGCCAATCTGGATGAAGCACTGGCGTGGGCGAAGAAGGCTGCCATAACCTGCGATTTCCCCGGCGAGGTGCGCGAGCTTCTTTTCTACCCCGCTCCGGAACAAGAACCCGGCGAAAGCAAGTAAACAACCCGGCCGCTGCGGCTCCGGGAACACTCGCCGCAGTAACGAGACGAAGGAGTGGGCGCAACGCCCTGCTGCCGGCCCCACCAATCCGTTAGGAGAAGAAGAACAATGAAATACATCTGTCTGGGGTACTACGACAAAGACAAATTTGATGCCATGACTGAGACCGAACGAAACGCCATGTTCGATGCATGCTTTGACTACGACGACCATCTTCGCGCCAACGGGCACTGGGGCGGTGGCGAAGGGCTGGAGCCTGCGGAACCCGCGTTAACCGTTTACTGGAAAAATGGCAAAGTCGCGATCACGGACGGTCCTTTTGCGGAAACCAAGGAACAACTCGGCGGCATTCTTGTCCTGGAGGCGAGGGATATGAATCATGCGTTACAGCTCATGGGCCAGCACCCCGCAGTGAGGTTTGGCACGATTTGGGAGATTCGGCCAGTGGGGGACATGAGCGAAATCAGGAAGGGCAGTGAGCAACGCCGGCGACAGCGCGCCGCACGCTAGACTTCGCCTGACGGCAAACTGATCCATTTCCTGACTTCATCGGCGCGAAGATACTTCTGTCCGCCTGGTGGGCTCCGTCGAAATGTGCACGGAGAAGTACAAAAATCAAGAACGTACGGAGCAAATCGATGACTCGAACCCAAATGACTCGAGATCAGATTCATAGCATTTTACTGAGCGCATTTACGCTCTAGCCGCGGCTTGTCGCACGCCACGCGCCGAAGAGCGTTCTGGCGAAGATAGGTGCTTAACGAGTGCGTTGTTTTTCCAGATTTCGTAAATTGTCGGTCCACTTGCAGCGTAGTGCCATCTACGGACAGAGTCCAAACCGTTTTCTGAGGGATCTCGTTCGAGCCCTCATGCTCGATAATGTCAAAAATGAGGCGCCCTGCATCCCAGCGGACAGAAGAATGAAATTCATCGCCGTCTAGACCTGTATAGGTCGTCTCTGGCCCGCCGATCACATAATTTACTTCGAGACTGCGGGTTCCATCCGAATTGGTTACCAGCGTTTTCACACGCAGGTTCCCGCCCGTCTGCGCAACTTCGAGTTGACGTTGCGTCTTCGAATTGGCCTGCTGTCGCCAATGGCCGGTGAAGTCCGGCGAAGTCTGTGCACCGACGGAAATGGGCAGAAACAAAACAACGATTGCTTTGTATGCCAGCCGCATCACGACTCTAAATCTCCCCGAACCCGGTTTTTGGGCAATTTCAGTGCATGCGCCGCCCTGGCTAGAAAGTGAGTTTCAGCATGAACTGCATTTGACGTGGTGTGCCCAAACCCACCGGAGTGGTGTTGAGAGGCAGATAGATCCTGCCGAAATCGGAAGCGGAAATCAGGCCATCCGGATTGGCGTACATAGCCCTGTTGAAGACGTTGAACGCTTCGGCGCGGAAATTGAGCTGAAACCGTTCGGAGATGGGAATGCGCTTGGCCAGCGCCAGATCCAGTTGCCAGACGCCGGGGCCGCGCAGGAAATTGCGGGGAACATCGCCAAAGCCTGCGGTGCACGTGCCGCCCGGGAAGAGCGCGTCTGCGGTGCCGGGCGTGCAAAAAGCTGTTGAGTTGAAATCGCCTCCCGCCAAATACAGAGGCTGGTTGGGAACGAGGTTGGGACGCTGCTCGTTGGTGTTGCCGTCCGGACCGGTGGCGCTAGTCGTGAGATCCACGGGGAAGCCGGTGCGCGCGGTGAAGATCGAACTGAACGACCACGAGCCAAACAAAGCGGGCAACACGCCAGCTTGATTCAGATAGGCTTTGCCGGAACCGAAAGGAAGGTCATACACCACATTCGCATTGAAGACGTGGCGGGCGTCGAAGGCGCCGCTGGCGCGCTCGCCGCATTGCGGCGCACCCGGGGGAAAGCAGCTGACATTCTGCGGAGCAATGGAGTCACCGTCGCCGCTGCCATTGGAACCGTCGTCGATCTCATGCGACCAGGCATAGTTCGCTGAGACCAGCAGACCGCGAGCGAAGGAACGCTTCAGCGAAACCGATAGCGCTTCGTACTCGCTGTTGCCGGTGGTACCGCGCCACGGAATCTGGGAGAAGGCGGGATAAGGACGCAGACCGGTAAGCGGGTCGATGACATTGACGTACGACTCTTGCAGCAGATGCGTGCCTTTGCTTCCCACGTAAGCCACTGTGCCTAGAAAATTGGCAGGTAACGCCTGCTGAACCGACAGGCCCCACTGGGTGGCTGATGTATCCTTGCGGTCTCGTTGCTCGGCGTTCGGTGAATTTGTGCCGTTCGCGCAGACGGGACTGCCCGCCGCGCTCAGGAGTATGGGATAGGCAAGACCTGGGCAATTCTGGGGGGTTAGCGCATAACTCAGCACTTCGTTTTTATCGGGGATGTTCTGATCGTCTAACTGGCCGTCTTCGTGATAAATGCCGAAGCCGCTGCGAATGACGGTCTTCCCCTTGAACACGGCCGGCGCCCAAGCTAGGGCCACGCGCGGGTCGATGTCGCCATAATTTGCCGGGCCGAAGCTCGCGCCTACGCCGCAATAGCCCGCAGGACCGCAGGTGGCGAAATCAAAAGGATTGCCGCGGCCTTCCACCTCACTGAAGATGCCGAAGACGTTGTAGCGCAGACCCAAATTCAGCGTGAAATTGGGCCGCAATTTGAACTCGTCCTGCACGTAACCGAAGTAGTCGGTTTTGCGCAGACCGTTGACGGGATACACGCCGGTGATGCTGGCTTTTTGGGCTATGTCCGCCGAAAAGTTGCTGAGAGAATTAAAAGTGACCGTACCATAAGCGCCACCCCCCTGGTTCATCTGCACCCGGCGGATCTCGACCCCCGCTTTGACCACGTGCCTTCCTTTGACCCAGGTCACATCGTCGATCCCGCTAAAGGTATTGCCGACGCCGGTGCTGATGCGACCGTTGTTCAAAGACGTTAGACCGGCTACGGAAATTGCGTAGAGCGATCCGGTTTCATTGAGGAAAGTGGCGTCGGTAGTCCCGCGGTTAAAGCCGAACTTGCTTTCATTGATCAGAGTTGCAGAAAAGACGTGCGAAAGAGCGATGACACCGTTGACCGGAGAGGAGTTCAGATCTTCTTGTTCGTTGAGATACTGGCCAGAACTTGGGGAATACGGGACGACGTAGTCAGCCTTATCGATGTTGACCCGAGCAAAAAGCGTCGTCGCATCCGTGAAGCGATGATCCAAGCGGAACATCCCGGAGTCTTCGCGGCCGATTTGTTTGCCTTCCCCTACGAATTGAGAAATGTTGGGATTGCTGGTCGGATTCTGCCCTTGGGGATAGGCGGCGATCACCGGGGCAAGCGCGGGCGACTGCGCCAAAACTTGCGCGGCAAAGGCAGAGCTGGGTACGTAGCCAATGAGAGTCTGCCCCAAGTCTTGCCGGTAGCCTTCGTAGGCCGCAAAGAAAAAGGTCTTGTCATGCAGGAGGGGTCCGCCAAAGGCGCCCCCAAATTGATTCAGGTGGAAGGGCGGCTCGTGCGTCGGATTCAGCGCGTCGATCGGATCGGTGGCATCGAAGATGTTGTTGCGCAAGAAGTCGTACGCGTCCCCGTGGAACTCATTCGTTCCAGAAGGCGAGGCTAAGTTTAGCTGGGCTCCTGCGGTCTCGCCGGTTTGCGCGGTAGCCAACATCGGGTCGACGCGGATCTCGTTGACGGTATCGAGCGGAATCGCCGCGCGGACATAATAGAGCTGCGACTGATTAATGACATACGTCGCATCGATGCCGTCGTAGGTGTAATTGTTGTCGTCGCGCCCCCTGCCGGCATAGCGAATCGACCGCTGGTTGCCGGCACCCGGTCCGCCGGCGGCGTCCACCGCGCCGGGAACCAACGTGGTTAAGGTAGCCCAATTCTGCCCGTTTAGCGGCAGTTGCGCAGCCTGGATGCGTTC
>Ga0335078_10003629_pt1 | contig 22985 bp, 20 predicted proteins | sample Lox_Sample_32_FD_206711 | JGI IMG/M metagenome (GOLD analysis project Ga0335078, IMG submission 206711) | Soil microbial communities from Loxahatchee National Wildlife Refuge, Florida, United States - Lox_Sample_3.2 | ecosystem: Environmental > Terrestrial > Soil > Wetlands | place: USA... | reverse complement strand
CTGAAGACACGGGTCTACGGCACGGGCTTCCAGGTCATGCTCTTCGACGGGGTGCTGGCCCTGGCGGGCGCGGCGATGATCATCCCGCTGTTCATCCCGTCCCGGTGGCGGGGCACGCGCGTGGTGGCCGGGCCCGCACCCTACGAGGGCACCACCGCCGCCTTCCCCGACCTGCAGGCCACCCAGACCATGCACGCTGACAACGGCCTGCTGTCCGACTGGGCCCAGACCAGGCCGCAGCCGCAGGCGGACCCGGACAACCCGGGCGGTCCCAGCCCCTCGCAGGCGCCCTGGGGCCCCGCCGAGTACAGCTAGCCCCAGGGGGGACGACCCCCCTGGAACCCCCCGCAAGCCCGCTGCGCTGCTCGCCGTAGTACCACGCGGCCGGGTGGCCGTCGGCCCCCGCGACCGCGCGATCTCGGAGCGTCACTCCTCGCTACTCGTCCCCACTCCGCTACTCGCCGTACTCGCTGGTAACCACGATCTCGGAGCGTCGCTCCTCGCTATAGGTCGTACTCCGGCGTGACTAGGCGGCGTGGAACTGCTCGGCTTCGGTGGAGCCGGACAGGGCGACCGTCTCGGCCTTGGGGGAGATCGCGGAGGTCACCCGGTCGAAGTAACCGGTGCCGACCTCGCGCTGGTGGCGGGTGGCGGTGTAGCCGGACTTCTCGGCCGCGAACTCGGCCTGCTGAAGCCGCACGTAGGCCGGCATGCCCTCCGCGGCGTAGCCCTTGGCCAGGTCGAACATCGAGTGGTTGAGGGCGTGGAAGCCCGCCAGCGTGATGAACTGGAACCGGTAGCCCATCGCGGCGAGTTCCTTGCTGAACTTCGCGATGGTCGACTCGTCCAGGTGCGCGCGCCAGTTGAACGACGGCGAGCAGTTGAAGGCGAGCATCTGGTCCGGGTAGACGTTCTTGATGCCCTCGGCGAACTCACGGGCCACGTCGAGGTCGGGCTTGGACGTCTCCATCCAGAGCAGGTCGGAGTACGGCGCGTAGGCGAGGCCGCGGGCGATGCACGGCTCGATCCCGTTGCGCACCCGGTAGAACCCTTCCGCGGTCCGCTCGCCGGTGACGAACGACTGGTCGCGCTCGTCGACGTCGGAGGTGAGCAGCGTGGCCGCCTGCGCGTCGGTGCGCGCGATGATCAGCGTCGGCACGTCGCACACGTCGGCCGCCAGCCGGGCCGCGTTCAGCGTCTTGATGTGCTGGCCGGTCGGGATGAGGACCTTCCCGCCCAGGTGGCCGCACTTCTTCTCCGACGCCAGCTGGTCTTCCCAGTGCACGCCCGCGGCGCCGGCCGCGATCATGGCCTTCATCAGCTCGAAGGCGTTCAGCACGCCGCCGAACCCGGCCTCGGCGTCGGCGACGATCGGGGCCAGCCAGTAGGGCGAGCCGTGCACGTCGCCGTCCTCCGACTCCGACCAGGCGATCTGGTCGGCGCGCAGCAGCGCGTTGTTGATCCGGCGGACGACCTGTGGCACCGAGTTGACCGGGTAGAGGCTCTGGTCCGGGTAGGTCTGCCCGGCCAGGTTGGCGTCCGCCGCCACCTGCCAGCCGGACAGGTAGATGGCCTGCAGGCCTGCCTTGACCTGCTGCACCGCCTGGTTGCCGGTCAGCGCGCCGAGCGCGGTCACGGCGTCCCCCTCGGCGAGCAGCTTGCGCAGGCGCTCAGCGCCACGCCTGGCCAGCGTGTATTCCTCCGTCACCGAGCCGCGAAGGCGCACCACGTCCTCGGCGGAGTAGGTCCGCGCGGTGTCCTTCCAGCGCGGGTTGGTGTCCCATTCCTTCTGCAGCCTGGCCGCTTGCTGGCTGATCGTCTCCACTGTGGTGCCTTTCTCAGGGTGCATGGTCTGACGGGGTTCCCCCTCACGGGTCACGGCGCTATCGACAGGGTGTCCGCGCCGCGGCAATCTGGATAGGGACCATGGTCCTAAAATTTTTAACTTTTTTACGCTTCAGCAAGTTATACTGAGCTTCGCCATGAAAAATTCTCAAAGTTTGGTCTATACCGATGGTATAGACCTTGTGACCTTCGGCCAGCGGCTGCGCCACCTGCGCCGGATGCGCGGCCTGACGCTCACCGACCTCGGCGAGCGGGTGGACCGCGCGCCCTCGGTCCTGTCGCTGATCGAGAACGGCCGCCGGGAGCCGAAGCTGTCGCTGATCGAGCAACTGGCGATGGCGCTATCGGTGCCGACAGCCGAGCTGCTCAGCCGGCAGGCGCCCAGCCGCCGGGCGCAGCTCGAGATCGCCGTGGCCGAAGCGCAGCGGGATCCGTCCTACCGGCGGCTCGGCCTGCCGCAGCTGAGGATCGGCGCGCGCGTCCCCACCGACGTGCTCGAGCACCTGGTGGCGGTGGCGGCGGAACTGCGGGCCCAGCAATCCAAGCCCGCCGCCACGCCGGAGGAGGCCCGGGCGGCGAACGCGGCGCTGCGTGACGCCATGCGCGAGCGGGGTAACTACTTCGAGGACATCGAGCGGGAGGCGGCCGGCGCCCTGCGCGCGGGCGAGTACTCGGGCGGCCCGCTGTCCCAGGGCATGCTGGTCTCGGTGGTGGGCCGCCACGGCTTCACCATCCGCTATGTCCAGGACCTGCCGCGGTCGGTGCGCTCGCTGACCGACCTGAGGAACCGCCGGATCTACGTCAAGCAGGAGCCGGTCGGCGCGCACTCGCCGCGGGCGATCGTCCTGCAGGCCCTGGGCCACTTCCTGCTCGATCACCAGGTGCCCCGCGACTTCGCCGACTTCCTGCGGCAGCGGGTGGAGGCGAACTACTTCGCCGCCGCGGTGCTCATGCCGGAAACAGCGGCCGCGCCGTTGCTCAGCCGCGCCAAGCAGAGCCGGGATATCGCGGTCGAGGACCTGGTGGACCTGTTCTCCGTGTCCTATGAGATGGCCGCGCACCGGTTCACCAACCTCGCCACCCATCACCTGGGCCTGCCGTGCCACTTCGTGAAGAACGACGCGAGCGGCATCATCTACAAGGCCTACGAGAACGACGGCGTGATCTTCCCCGCGGACCCGTCAGGCGCGATCGAGGGACAGCGGCTCTGCCGTCAGTGGTCGGGACGGCAGGTGTTCGGGGCCGCCGACCGCTTCTCCCCCTACTGCCAGTACTCGGACACCCCGTCGGGTACCTACTTCTGCGTCGCCCAGGTCGACCCGCGCGCTGACCGCGGGTTCGCTATCACGCTCGGCGTGCCGTACGAGCATTCCCGCTGGTTCCGCGGTCGCGAGGCGACCACAAGGACGCGCTCGGCCTGTCCCGACGGCGAGTGCTGCAGTCGCCCGCCCGCCGCGCTGGCCGAACGGTGGGAAGGCCTGGCCTGGCCCTCGGCCCGCGCGCACTCGCACATCCTGTCCGCGTTGCCGGCCGGCAGCTTTCCCGGCGTCGACGACGCCGATATTTACGAGTTCCTCGACCAGCACGCCCAGGACTGACCCGCGCCCGGGGAAGGGACACCCGTCCGCCAAGGATGCTCAACCCCTGCGAGATATAATCCTGTCACGTTAGGACCTCATCATGAGGGAGGATAGACCATGACTCAGGTGGTGCTGACCGGCGGAACGGGCAAGCTCGGCCGGGCCTGCCTGACCGAGCTGCTCGAGCATGGGTACTCGGTCACCAACGTCGACCTGGTCCGGCCGGCCGACGATCCTTGCCCCTTCGTCCGGGCCGACCTCGCCGACATGGGCCAGGCCATGGAGGCCCTGCACCAGGTCGACGACCGGCACCGCGGCGTCGACGCGGTGGTCCATCTCGGTGCCATCCCGGCTCCCGGCTGGGCCCCCGGGGCGGAGCTCTTCCGCAACAACACGGTCAGCACCTACAACGTATTCGCCAGCGCCAGGCACTTCGGCATCAGGAACATCGTCTCGGCGTCCAGCGAGACCGTGCTCGGCCTGCCCTTCAGCACCCCGCCGCCGTACGCGCCCGTAGACGAGGAGTACCCGCCCAGGCCGGAGACCGCGTACGCGCTGTCCAAGACGATGGGCGAGGAGATGGCCAGGCACTTCTGCCGGTGGGATCCGGACATGAAGATCATCAGCCTGCGCTTCTCCAACGTCATGGTGACCGCGGACTACGCCGAATTCCCCGAATTCGACGGCGACCCGGCCCGGCGCAAGTGGAACCTGTGGTCCTACATCGACGCCAGGGACGCGGCCCAGGCCGTGCGCAAGTCGCTCGAGGCGCCGCTGCGGGGGGCCGAGGTGTTCATCATCGCCAGCCCCGACACCGTGATGAGCCGCCCGGTCACCGGGCTCATGGCCGAGTTCTACCCCGGCGTGCCCATCCGGCGCGAGGTCGGGCCGCACGAGTCGATGTTCTCCACCGCCAAGGCCCGCCGCCTGCTCGGGTACGACCCGAAGCACACCTGGCGGTCCGAGGTGGGCTAGCCGCCAGCTAACGGCCTGCTCCTGAGGGAGGAGCGAAGGGGAGGGAGGCTGAGCAGCTTGAGCACACGCCGGGAGCCGCCGGCCCCGGTCGGTCATGCCAACCTATAATCCTGTCATGACTGACGCTAGGGGGATCGACGTCCGCTCGTTCGAGCCTTATTACCAGCAGCTCAAGCGGATTCTGGTCAGGGACGTCGAGGCCAACCGTTCCGAGGGCGACCTGCTGCCGTCGGAATCGGAGATGTGCCGGGCCTACAACGTGAGCCGGACGGTCGTCCGCCAGGCTCTGGGCGAGCTGGAAAGCGAGGGCCTGGTCCTCAAGGTCAAAGGCAAAGGCACCTACGTGACCGGGCGGAAGCTCAACACCAGCTTCGTCCAGCATTCGCTCGGCTTCTACGAGTCGATGCAGCAGGCCGGGCACGTGGTGCGGTCCAAGACCCTCACATTGCGCACCGAGCCGTGCGGGGTGAGCATGGCCAAGCTCGTCGAGATCGGGGTGGGGGACGACGTTATCCTCTTCGACCGCGTCCGCAGCGTCGACGACCGGCCGGTCCAGCTGGTGAGGACCGTGCTGCCCGCCCGGCTGTTCCCCGGCCTGGCCGAGATGGACATGACTGACCGGTCCCTGTACCAGGTGCTGGCCGCCGAGTACGGCATCCGCCCCGCCTCCGGTCATCGCGCCATCGACGCCACCGCCTTGAGCAGCGAGGACGCACACCACCTGCGGGCCCCCGTGGGCCAGCCCGCCCTGCGGATCGAGAGCATCACCCGGTCGGGCGAAGGGGTGCTGTTCGAGTACTACGTGGCCATCTACCGCGGCGACACCTTCAAGTTCGAGCTTGAGGTCACGTCGCCCTAGACCGAGGAACCCAACCGCCTCGAGGAGATATGACCAGGACCCGAAGGCGCCGTCGGGACCCCGCACCTGGTCGGCTTCTCCTGGATGCTCGATACCAGCCACGGGACGGACTACTTCCGCCGCTGGCACCGCGAGAAGGCGATGCCGGGCGGGCTGCTCGTGCACAAGGCGTCCTGGGCCGCCGTGGCGTCATTCAGGCCAACCTGTAATAATAGGGTTATAGGTATGGAGCCGTTCACAGGAGGAAGCGTGCATTATCGTCCGCTCGGCAAGACGGGCCTGTCGGTATCGGAGATCGGGTACGGGGCGTGGGGCATCGGCGGGTCGATGTGGATCGGCGCGCGGGAGGACGAATCCGTCCGCGCCCTGCACCGGGCGATCGAACTCGGCGTGAACTTCATCGACACCGCCCGCGGCTACGGGGAGAGCGAGCGCATCGTCGGCCGGGTCGTCCGCGAGCACCGCGGCGATCCGCTCTACGTGGCGACCAAGGTGCCGCCGAAGAACGGGATATGGCCCGCGCCCGGCGGCCTGGACCCGGCCGAGACGTTCCCTGGCGACCACATCAGGGCGAGCCTGGAAACGAGCCTGCGCGCTTCCGGCCTGGAGTCCTTCGACGTGCTCCAGTTCCACGTCTGGAGCGATGAGTGGGCGGGCCGGGGCGACTGGCTGGAGACGATCGAGGACCTCAAGAAGGAGGGAAAGATCCGGTTCTTCGGCGTGTCGATCAACGACTACCAGCCGGAGAACGTGCTCGAGCTCGTCCGGAGCGGCCACGTCGACACCGTCCAGTGCATCTACAACGCCTTCCACCAGGCACCCGGGGAGCAGTTGCTCCCGGCTTGCGCCCGGCACGGAGTGGGCGTCATCGTGCGGGTGCCGCTGGACGAGGGCGCCCTCACCGGCCGTATCACGCCCGAGACCACGTTCCCCGAAGGGGATTTCCGTAACAGGTACTTCGGCGGCGACCGGAAGGCCCAGGTCAAGCAGCACGTCGACGTCCTCGCGGCTGACCTGGGCATCGACCCCGGCCAGCTTGCCGAGATCGCGCTGCGCTACGTGCTCAGCCAGGACGCTGTGTCCACGGTCATCGCGGGCATGCGGACCGTCGCGAACGTCGAGCGGAACGCCGCCGCGGGCGACGGCCGCGGCCTGTCCGCCGAGCAGCTGGGCATCGTGGCCAAGCATCGCTGGGAGAAGAACTTCTACCTGGCCTGAGCGGCCGCCCGGCCATAGCCGGCAGCGGTTCCGGGGCTGGCAGCCCGCCTCGTTCGGAGAAAATTCCGGACTACGGCGGGATTGCCTTCATGCGGCCCCCGCCATGATGTTACTCTCGAGTAACTTAGTGGTGGAGGACAGCATGAGCGATGGCGATCCCGCGGTGTTCTCGCTCGAGCTCGGCGAGGACCTGACCGAGATGCGGAACTGGGTCCACGAGTTCGCGGCGTCAGTGATCCGGCCGGCCGCCGCGGAGTGGGACGAACGCGAGGAGACCCCGTGGCCGGTGCTCGAGGAGGCGGCCAAGATCGGGCTGTACTCGCTGGACTTCTACGCGCAGCAGTACCTGGAGGGGTCCGGGCTCGGCATCCCGGTCGCGTTCGAGGAGCTGTTCTGGGGCGACGCGGGGATCGGGCTGTCCCTGGCCGGCAGCTCGCTGGCCGCAGTCGCGGTGGTGGCCAACGGGACGCCTGAGCAGATCGGCGAGTGGTGCCCGCAGATGTTCGGCGGCCCGGGAGAGGTGAAGCTGGGCGCGTTCTGCTCCTCCGAGCCCGAGGCAGGCAGCGACGTCGGCGCGATCAGGACCCGCGCGGCCTACGACGCCGCGGCCGGCGAGTGGGTGCTGAACGGGGTGAAGACCTGGGCCACCAACGGCGGCATCGCCAACGTGCACGTCGTGGTGGCGTCGGTGGACCCGGCACTGGGATCGCGCGGGCAGGCCAGCTTCATCGTGCCGCCCGGCACCCCCGGGCTTTCCATGGGGCAGAAGTTCCGCAAGCACGGCATCAGGGCCTCGCACACCGCCGAGGTCGTGCTGTCCGACGTCCGGGTGCCCGGCCGGTGCGTGGTCGGCGGCCGGGAGCGTCTGGAGGAGCGGCTGGCCCGGGTCCGGGAGGGCGGCAGCGGCGGCCAGCAGGCGGCCATGAAGACCTTCGAGGCGTCGCGGCCCGGCGTGGCCGCGATGGCCGTCGGCGTGGCGCGCGCGGCGGCGGAGTTCGCCACCGAGTACGCACGCACCAGGGTGCAGTTCGGCCGCCCGATCGGGCAGAACCAGGCGGTGGCGTTCATGCTGGCGGACATGCGTGCCTCGGTCGACGCGGCCCGCCTGCTGACCTGGCGCGCGGCCTGGATGGCCCGGCAGGGCAAGCCGTTCGCTCATGCCGAGGGATCGATGTCCAAGCTGGTCGCGGGGGAGACCGCGGTCCGGGTCACCGATCAGGCCATCCAGATCCTCGGCGGGAACGGGTACACCCGGGACTACCCGGTCGAGCGGTGGCACCGGGACGCCAAGATCTTCACCATTTTCGAAGGTACGAGCGAAATTCAAAGGGTGATCATCGGGCGGGCCGTGACTGGATTGGACGTACGGTAGCGCTGACATGCGGATATACCCGGCGTTGACCCGGGAGCCGGGCCGTTCCACTGGCGAGTGGGGCGGCCACTGCTCGCACAGTGTTTGTCCGGATAGTCCCGGTTACTTCCCGTTGTTTCCGGGCCGCGTGCTGAATCGGTGCTGACGCTTGGGGCCATATGGTCTACACCAATCACAGAATAGGTCTAGACCAACTGGTATAGTGCGAGCCGGATGCCCAGATTGACGCCGCCTCGGCCATGTCCTTCAACGTGGTGCGCACCGCAGGATCTCCTCTGACCTCTCCGCCAGATCCGGGTCAGACTCGAAGGACGCGAAGAACGGCAGGTCCCGTACGCCGTGGGCGGCGTCAGCCCGGCCCCGGATCAGCTCAAGAACCGGCCCAACCTCCGCTTCGGGAAGTTCGTCCACTAGGTGATGCAGTTCCTCACGCATCGCGCTCATGCAGCCAGTGTACGAGCACCGGCTGGAGAAGGCAGCGCGCCTTGCCGGAGGGCGAGACCTCCGTGCTCCTAGGCGAGATCTGCGGCCAGGCGGCGGCCTGAGGCTCATCTCAGGCCGTGCCTACAAACGGTACGGCCCGTAGGTACTCCAGCCGTGCATGTGCGGCTGGAGTTCGCGCCGCCAGCATGCGTAGCGGGCGGTGACCTGTGGGGCTGGGAACCCGTGCGCGGCACTGGAATGGGCATCAGTACTCCCCATGCACAGGGCGATCGGAGGCCCTACGCGGGTATACCGATGACTCTTCCCATGCCCTCCAGGATCTTCACCATTTTCGAGGGCACCTCCGAGATCCAGCGGATGATCATCGGCCGGGCCGTCACCGGCCTCGACGTCCGGTAGAAGTTCCACACGAACTTCTACCGGACGTAGAAGTTCCACACGAACTTCACATCGCCTCCATACCGCGTGCACCCAAGACCCCGGTGATGAACAGGACGGAGATGCGGCCTCACGCCGCCCGTTCCAGGGGGAGGGGAAATTGCAATGCCTGACAGGCAACCGGCAATCACGCTTGAGGATGACGACCCGCCCGCTTACGTCGGCGGGGAGGCCTTCCCACCGATCGACACGGGCCGGGGGCCCGCCGGCGATGACCTGCACCCCCCCGAGGGTCTGACTCCTGAGCAGCTGGCAAAGGAGGAAGCCTCCGCCTCGGCCGGGGATCTGGAGTTCTCAGAGGAGGAGGTAAAGCAATGAGCTGGCGCCCGGCGAAATGCCTCAGCACGCTCAAGCGCGAGATCGACCGCCGCTGGCCCAACCGGGACCATCGCACTGATGGGATGATCGGCGACGCGGCGCACTGTGGTGGCGGTGGGACAAGCGATCACTGTCCGAACTCCGCGGGCGTCGTGCGCGCTTTCGACATCGACGTCGACGGGATCTCGGCGGACTGGCTAGCCGAGCACTTCCGCGACCTGGGCGCGCGAGGAGACCTACGCCTCGCCGACGGCGGATACGTCATCTTCAACCGCAGGATTGCATCCTGGTCGCACGGGTGGCGCTGGCGCGAGTACACGGGCGAGAGCCCGCACACGGATCACGTCCACCTCTCCGTTTCCAGGGACGCATCTGGCTATGACAAGGATGGCGCGTGGGGCATCGCAACGGCGACGATTTCCTCGCACCCAGGCGGTTCGTCGACTGCCGTGCCGCGCCACGAGCTAGGTTCGCGTGAACTCAGGCTCAAGAATCCACTGATGCGCGGCACGGACGTCGCATTCGTACAACGCTGGACCGGGGCCGAGGACGACGGCGACTTCGGGGACAAGACGCAAGCGCGCGTCAAGCGATATCAGGGCATCGTGGGTCTTGACCGAACCGGCATCGTTGGACGCGAGACGTGGAAGAAAATGCGCGTGACGGTGACGTTCTGAACTCGTTCGGCGGCCGGAAGGGTCCCGGGCGGGCTGTCAGGGTCGTTCGTCCGCGGGACGCTTGGCCCTGACAGCCAGGCAGCGGTGCCCCGCCTGCACCACGGGCACTCTGAAATTCCATCGCTTCCCCGTCTTTCATTGAATTTCTCACAAGGTGATCCGGCGCTGCCTAGACTGGCGTGGCCGCGTCGGCTTGCCGGGTGGGGGGTATATGGGCGGGTTTGCTGCTGTCGTGATCGTGCTCGCGAACGCCCCTGGCCGGGCGGCGGGTGAGCCCGGGCTGGGGGTCGCGACGGACGTGCTGACGCCCATTCAGCGGCAGCGGCTGGCCGAGCTCCGGGCGGGCCGATGAGGCCGGCTCCCGGCCCTGACGCTGGACCCGCGGCGGACCAGCCGGTGCACCGCATGCTGGACGCCGTCGCCCGGCTCCGGGACGCCTGCCGCGCCGACGTCGAGGAACTGAGCAGGCTCCGCTCGCAGCGGCAGCAGCGGATGTCAGAGGCTGAGCGCGCGGCCCTGGCCAGGACCGAGCGGGAGCTGGCGACGGCGCACGGAATCACCGATCCGGTCTCGCCAGGCAGCGCGCTTCGCGCCGAGCTCACCAGGCTCCTTGACATCCAGCCGCGGCGGGCCGAGCCCGGTCCCGTACGCGGCCTCTCCGAGGCCATCGCCGAGTGGAAGCGGCTGCTGGGACCGGCCACGGCGGGCGTCGAGGAGTTCGTCGCCGCCTGGAAGGCGTGGGACGAGCGTATTCTCCGTCGCGCCAGATCGGAACCGCAGGTCGAGGACTGGCTGTGGGCGGCGCTGGACCGGCTCGACCAGATCCACCGCGCGATCCCGCCGCTGTGCGAGTCCTTCGTCGCCGGGCAGGTCCGCGAGGCGGCCGAGGCCGCTGACGCCGCCGTGGCGGCCGAAGCCGGCCGGCGGAACGCGAATGAGGAGCTGCTCGCCACGCAGGCGCGGCAGGCCGTCGCGGGCGTGGCCGCCCTCATCGGGCTCGCAGGCGCGCCGTGGGGCGACCCGCGGTGGCGCTCGCCCGAGCCGGCGACGTCGGTGGAGCGCTTCATCCGGCTCGGCGATCTCCAGGTGCCGGTGCCGGCGGCGCTCGGCCTCGGCGCGGTCCCGGCGCTGGCGCCGTTCCCTTTCACCGCCGGGATCGCCGTCGGGTCGGACGTCGCGGGCCGTGACCGGGCCACGGGCCTGCTGCGGGCGCTCGTCCTGCGCCTGTTCGCGGCGGTGCCGCCCGGCGGCCTGCACGTCAAGGTGATCGACCCGGTGTCGCTGGGACAGTCGGTCGCCGAGTTCCGCCACCTGGCCGAGTACGACGCCCGGCTGATGGACGAGAAGACCTGGACGTCCGAGCGGGATATCGAGCGCCTGCTGGACGAGCTGTCCGATCACCTCGAAGTCGTCATCTCGTCCTACCTGCGGGGCCAGTTCGAGACGATCGACGAATACAACCGGCATGCGGGCGAGGTCGCGCAGCCCTACCGGGTGCTGGTGGTCTTCGACTACCCGAACGGCTTCAGCGACCGTGCCTCGCGCCAGCTGCTGAGCCTGATCGAGAACGGCCCGCGCTGCGGCGTCTACACGATCCTGCACTTCGACCGGGCGGCGGAGCACCGTGCCGGTCACCAGGACGTCCCGGCTGACCGGCTGATCCACAGCATGCGGAAGATCATGCTCCGCAGTTACCAGCAGGCAGGCCAGCTTCAGGTCCAGGCCACCCTCCAGGTACCCGGTCCCGCGGGCGAGATTGAGCTCGCCCTGCTGCAGGACGATCCGGCGGCCGTCTCGTTCGACGCCAGCGGGCACGCCCAGACCGGCTTCGCCGCGCTGCTCACGGCGGTCGGGGAGCGGATCCGCGAGGCCCGCGCCCGGCCGCCGGCGGTCACCGTGGACACGCTGCTGCCGGTGCTGAACCGGAGCCGGGCCGGCGTGCTGCCGGTGTTCTACCGGGGCGCGCCGCCTGTCTCGGCCGACCCGTCGACCTGGTGGACGGCGTCATCTGCCGAGATCGCGGTCGGCCTGCTGGGCCGTAGCGGCGCCCAGGGCGTGACGTCCATGTACTTCTCGTCGACTGACGTCGCGGGCGGCGCGATCATGGTGGGGCTGCCCCGGTCCGGCAAGACGACCTCGCTGCACTCGGTCATCTGCACGCTGTCGATGCTGTACCCGCCCGACGAGCTGGAGCTGTACCTGATCGACGCCAAGCACGGGGTGGAATTCAAGACCTACGAGACGCTGCCGCACGCCCGCATGGTCTCGGTCAACAGTGACCGGGAGTTCTCCCTGGCGGTACTCCAGAGCATCGACAGGGAGATCCGGCGCCGCGCCGAGCTGATGAAGGCCGAGGGCAGCGGCCGCGCGAACCTCACCGAATACCGGCGGGCCACGGGCGCGAAGCTGGCCCGGATCGTGGTCATCATCGATGAGTTCCACGAGCTGTTCGAGGAGCCCGACCGGATCGGCGGCGAGGCGTTCGCCGCGTTCAGCAACATCGTGCGGATGGGCCCGTTCGCGGGCGCCCACATCGTCCTGGCCTCCCAGACCCTTGCGGCGATGCCGTCCATGGACCGCCCGACCCTGATGCTGCTCCCTCAGCGGGTCGCGTTCATGTGCAACGACTACGACGCCGAGATCGTCATGGGCGATGCGAACAAGGCACCCCGGTTCCTGTCCAGGATCGGTGAGGGGCTGTTCAACCCGGCCCGCGGCGAGGAATCGCGCAACCAGCCGTTCCAGGGCCTGTACATCCCCACCGAGGAGCGGACCATGCTGATCCGCGCGCTGGAATCCAAGGCCGCGGCGGCGGGCTGGCGGTACCGGCCCCGTGTCTTCGACGGCGACACCGTGGTGCCCAGGCCCCCGTCGGCTGACCTGGGCGCGCAGGCCCCGGTCAGGTCCCGGGGCCTGCCGGTCCCGCTCGGCGAGCCGTTCTCGCTCGAAGACCGCGAGGGCATCACGCTGCGCCGGACCCGGGGCGCCAACGTCGCCCTGCTCGGCGACGGCGACGACGAGCTGTCCGACCATGCGATCAGGGGAGCGCTGCACTCGGTGATCGTGGCGGCGCGCGAGCAGGGCGCCGAGGTGACCGTCGTCGACTTCATCGGCGACGAGGACATCGAGCACGGGCTGACCGTCATGGAGGCCGCGCAGGCGCTCGGCGCGTCATATACCCGGTCGCGCGGCGGCGACGCGGCATTGCGCAGCCTCGCCGCCGAGGCCGGGCGGCGCCTGGCGGCGGAAGACTACCGGGCGCCGAGCCGGGTGCTGATCCTGTTCGGACTGCAGCGGGCGCTGTCGTTCACTCCGGCGGACCCCTACGGCTACGAGCAGCCGGACGAGCCGCCGCCGGCCGCCATCCTCGGCGCCGTCCTGCGCGACGGGCCCGATGTCGGCATCCACACCGTGATCTCCGCCGACCGGGTCAAGACGATCGAGCTGCGCCTCGGCCCGGACGTGCTGCCCGAGTTGACGCTCCGCGTGCTCGGCAGCGCCGCCGACCAGCAGGACCTGGCCGCCGCCAGCGGGCAGTACGGCGACGTCCCGGCACCGCGCCCCGGCCAGTTGCTCATCGCCGACCAGATGCGCGGCACGGCCAGGCGCGTCCGCGGCTACGCCGTCCTCACCGAGAAGACCGTCGAGCGCACCAGCCCGGCCTGGGAGGAAAGCTGACCATGGCAGACAGTGTCAACGCAAGCCCCGAGGACGTCAGGAAGCTCGCGGCCGCACTCGGGACCTACAAGCAGGAGGTCTCGGCCGCGGCCAGGCGAGTGCAGGGCGCGCTGTCCTCCGCGAACTGGCACGACCCGCAGAAGGCTAAGTTCGAGGCGCGCTACCGCGACCTCCAGCGGAGCATCAACGGCTTCATGAACGGCGAGGTCGACGCGATGATCAGGAACCTCAACGAGCTCGCGCGCAAGCTTGCCGAGATCAAGGCCATGAAGCTGTAGCGATGTCTCAGTCCGAGGCCGTCAAGGCAGAGGTCAAGGCGGTTCGCGACCTGCGGAACGCCGTCATCCGGTACGCCGAGCGGATGCGGGACGCCATGGCGGGGGCCCGCCGTGACGCCGCCGCGCTGCTCAAGCGGGCCGAGGAGAACCTCCAGCAGCGCAAGGCCCGCATGGACCGCGCCATGCGCGAGCTCCAGCAGGCCCGGGCCGCGCTGGCGGCTTGCCGCGACCCGCGGCGAGCCGCTGCGCAGCAGTGCGCGGTGGCCGAGGCGAAGGCTCACGCGGACGAGACGAGGCAGGCCTGTGTCCGCGCCCAGCAGGCCGTGAGGATCGCGGCGGCGGCGCAGTCGGATCTGCTGAAGACCATGCAGAGCCTCGAGGCGGTCGTCGGCGAGCACTCCTCGGTCTCATCGTCGGCGCTGGCCAGCCTCGAAGGCAAGCTGGCCGAGATCGACGTGGGCGGGTCCGTCGGCCATGGGATCGTGCGCGGACTCAAGGCGGCCGCCGTGACGGCGGATCTCCTGCGGATGAGCTTCCACGTCGGGGAGGGCACCATCGCGCCGGTGTACCAGACCACTGCAGAGCGCTTCACGTCCGTGTCGCAGGTGCTGGACGAGAAGGCCGCCCACCTGCAGCAGGACTGGGGCGATAACGATCTCGAGCAGCGGGAAGAGCACTCAGGCGAGGTACCGGGCCCATGACGTTCCAGCAAACGCAGCGCGCGGTCGAGACCGCCCGGGCCGAACTCGCCCGCGCCCAGGCGGACACGTCCGGCTGGGCGGGCAAGGAACGGCGTGACTTCGACGCGCACCGCATGAAGCCGCTAGCCGCCGCGGGAAGCAAGCTGACCACCGCGCTGCAGGACGCCCAGGAGGCCCAGGCCAGAGCCGAGCGCCTGATGTAGGGGACAGCTCATGGCCTTAGCTGACTTCAGCGGGCCAGCACGGGATCTCGATCGCCAGATGACGGAGGGACAACCAGATGGCGCTTTTCAAGAAGGCTGGCCCGGCCACGGCCTCGTCTCCCGTGCCGCGCGGGGCCTGGCCAGGCCCCGCGCACGAGGCGGGACCGAGCCCCGCGGACGAGGCGGGACCGACCCTGCGCGAGAAGATCGGCCAGCTATCGGCCGCCATCGACGTCTTCGTGAGCGGGGACTTCCGCGACTCCGGAACGACATCGACGATCGTCGAATGCGTGGGCGCGGGCCTGGCGCCACTCCATTTCCCTGAGCAGTCGATCTGGGCCCGGAGCATCCCGTTCGCCGACCGGGCCGCGGCCATCGGCGAGTGGCTGATCATCGTCAAGCTCTATCAGCTGTGCGCCTACTGGAACGACCAGGCCGGCCCGGAGCTGAGCCAGAAAATTCCGCAGTTCTGCGAGATGGTCGGCTGGGCCCGGCCCGGCGATCGTGCCGCGCTTCGCGACAAGGCGTTCGACGCGGCCCAGCGGCTCGAGGCGTCGCTCATGCTATTTCCCTTCAGCAACGAGAGGGTCGGGGAGATAGTCCTGACCGAGTCGGTGTACCTCAACCGCGTCGCCGACTGGCTCGCCAGGACCGAGCCGCCGCCCCCGGCGCCGCCGACCACGCGGGAGCGGATCGACGCCGTACTGGAACGGGCCCGCGCGGGTGACGCGGACGCCATCTTGTACGAGAAGGCGCTGACCGCATCCACCGATGAGGAAGCCCGGCAACTCCTCGAGCAGGCGGCGATGCTGGGCAGTGTCGACGCCATGGAGGCGGCCGCGGAGATGTGCGCGGCCACCGGGAACACCCAGGCCGAGGCGTTCTGGGCCGAGAGCGCGGCGAACGCCGGCAGCATCAAGGGCATGAACCAGCTCGCGTATATCTGCTCCGGCGCTGGCCGGGAGGCCGAGGCAGTCTCGTGGCTGGAGAAGGCAGGCCAGGCGGGTGACCTCCGGGCGTTCGAGCTCCTCTCGAAGATGACCAACCAGAACGGTGATCACGCCGCGGCCGAACGATGGGCGGAGGCAGGCGCCGCGCACGGCCACGCGGAGTGCCTGCGGCTCAAGGGCTCCTACATGATCAACCGGGCCGGGCTGGGCGAACGCACCGCGGAATCCATCGAGAAGGCCGCCGTGGCGCATACCTGGCTCGTCGAGGCGGCGCGCCGGGGCAGCGACAAGGCCATGGTCCAGGCGGGCATGCTGGCGGAGCTGCTGGGACCGGCCGGACAGGCGGCCTACTGGTACACGCGCGCGGCCAGCCTCGGAAACCCGGATGCGCAGGAGCGCCTGAGCCAGGGGCGCGGGTAGTAGCGAGCGGACGGCCTGGCCGCACGACACGGCCTCAGCCGGTCACAGGAACTGGCCCGCCGAATTCTCCGTGTCGCCGTCCCACACCACCGCCATGACCTCACCCGGGTCGATCACGGCCCACCCGGTCTCGCGCTCGAGATAGACCAGGCCGTCCGGGCGGACCTCCACTCCGGTCAGCTTCTTGTTCTCGGCCGTGACGAACCCGATGTGGCCGATCCCGCTGGTAACCATGGCAATCGACCCGGACTTGCCGATCAGGGGCTTGAGCAGGTCGCGGATGGTCTCGCCGGTCATGAGCCTTCACCTCCAGCTATCGCTAGGAGCAGGATGCCCCGCGACGGGCAGCCAGAAGCCCCGGACGGCCGGCCAGGCTATCCGGCGTCCCAGAAGGGGCACTGGTGCTCGGCCGCGAAGGTGCCGGCCGAGATGGTCTGGGTCTGTCCGCCCGGCCGCAGTGACATCAGCTGGCCGCTCGTGTAGCGCGGCCACCGGGGCTGGCCCGGGACTTCGGGGGCGCCGAAGGCGGTGAAGGCGCCCCAGTACCTGACCATCTGCCGGGAGAGCTCCAGCTGGGCCGGGGTGAGCAGGTCGTACAGGGAGTAGCCGTTGTTGAAGCTGGGCCACAGGTAGGCCAGTTCCATGGCGTGCCCGGCGCCCCACTGGTAGCCGGGGTGGTCGTTGTTGAGCCCCGGCGCGTGCAGGTCGTCGAACTGGTAGAAGAACGTGGGAGTGGTGGCGGCGAACGCAGCGGCCTGGTTCTGGGTGGGGCAGCCGCCGATCCCGGTGAGGAAGCCGCTGTCGGTCCAGATGTCACCGATCATGTAGGAGGCGGTGTACGGGCTCGGGTACGAGCTCCACGGATAGCGGGCCAGGATGGCGGGTGCCTTGGCCCCGTACAGCTGGCTGATGAGCTGGTCGGCCTGCTGCTGGGTCAGCGCGGTGAACCCCTGGGTGAACGTGCGGCCTTCGTTGTGGTTGGTGCCCATCAGCAGCGGCACCCGGTTGTAGTGGCCGGAGGCGACCGCCTGCGCGGCGGGCACCGGCAGCTCCGGGCCGCCGGAGGTGAACAGGGGCTGGTAGCTGGTACTCGCGTCGAGCAGCGTCTGCTCGGGCAGGGCGCGCAGGCACGCCGCGGCCGTGGCCGGATCCGGGCAGCCCGCCTGCTTGGCGAAGGCCAGGCTCGCGGCCTGCGTGGTGGCACGGGTCTGGGTGGCGCAGCTTCCGCTCTGCATGATCGCGCCGCGGAACAGCCCGCGGGCCAGCGGCGAGGTCATCTGCGCGCACACCGACCAGCCGCCCGCCGACTCGCCGTCGATGGTGACCTTGCGCGGATCGCCGCCGAACGCCGCGATGTTGCGCTGCACCCACCGCAGCGCGGCCTGCTGGTCGAGCAGCCCGAAGTTGCCGCTGGCGGTCAGCGCCGAGGTGCTCAGGCCGGGCAGGGCCAGGAAGCCGAACGGGCCGAGCCGGTAGTTGATGGAGACCACGATGATGTGGTCGGTGTTCACGATCAGCGACCCGTCGTGCTGGTCACCGGCGCCGGTGGTCAGCCCGCCGCCGTGGATCATGAACAGTACCGGCAGCCGGCTCTCGTGGTGGTCCGTGGGCGCGTAGACGTTCAGGTACAGGCAGTCCTCGTTGTCGACCCGGGGGCCGTTGCCGCTGGCCAGCTGCGCGCACCGGCCGCCGTAGGAGGTCGCCTGCCGGATCCCGGTCCAGCGCGGCGCGGGCCTGGGCGCCGCCCAGCGCAGCGCCCCTACCGGCGGTGCCGCATAAGGGATGCCCAGCCACTGGTCGATGCCCTCCGCGGCTTTGCCCTGCACCAGGCCCCGGTCGGTCGGCACCACCAGCCCGTGCCCCCCGCCTGCGGGTACGCCGGGGACCGCCTGAGCGACCCCCGGCAGCAGCAGGGCCAGCAGGGTCACCGCGGCTGACCCCGCAATCGCCAGTTTTCTCATGACGTACCTCCTAGCGTGACGTGCGCGGTCAGCGGCAGGCTGGCTGACGAGTCCCCGACCATGAGGGCGTAGCTCCCCGGGGTGACCGTCCACCTAGAGCGCCGGGCGGGGGTCATGACTCCTCCAGCGCTAGTGGCTGCGGTGGCACGGATCACGCCGATAGTCGCACTCTGCGCTCCGCATCAGATTTCGTCAATATCAAACAGATCTACCCGATATAGATTTACAGTTTTTTCATTCCTGAACTAACTGACCTGCTCTAGCGGGGCTTACCTGCATCTTTGTTACGATGCTGACGTGCATCCGCGGGTGATGAGCAGCCATCCGGGACGTCAGGGGGTCAAGGGGTCCAGGTCGAGCCGTGAGCTCGTCCTGACGGCGCTCCGGGAGCGAGGCGCGATGAGCCGCGCCGAACTGGCCCGCTATGCGCGTGTCGCGCCGTCCACGATCAGCGCGGTAGTCCAGGACCTCGTCGCGGACGGGGTCGTCGTCGGGTCCAGCCAGCAGCCCGCCCAGCGGCCGCGGACCGGACGGCCCGGCCTGCGGCTGACCCTGAACCCTGGTTTCGGGGCGGTCGCCGGGGTCGAGTTCGGTTTCCGCCGCCTGCGCGTGCTGCTCTGCGACCTCGCTCACAACATCATCGGCTCCGGTGAATGCGACCTGCCGGACGGCCACACCAGTGTCGCGGGCCTGGACATCGCCCGGCGCCTGATCGACCAGACGCTGGCCGACGCCGGGCTGACCTACGGCGCCCTGATCGGCGCCGGCGTCTCGCTGCCCGGGCCCGTCCGCCATCACCCGGACGTCATCAAGCCCTCCGGGATACTTCCCGGCTGGTACGGCGTGACCGGCCAGGACATCGGGCAGTCCCTGGGCGTGCCGGTGAGCATCGACAACGACACGAACCTGGCGGCGCTGGGCGAGCACGTCTGGGGCGCCGGGCAGGGATGCGGCAACTGCGTCACCATCAAGTTCCACTACGGCATCGGATGCGGGCTGTTCGTGAACGGCACCCTGGTGCGCGGCGCCTTCGGCGGCGCGGGCGAGATCGGCCACACCATCGTCGATGAGCGCGGGCCGCTCTGCCGCTGCGGCAAGCGAGGCTGCCTGGACACCTACGCCGCCATCCCGGCCATCCTGGACGCCCTGGCCTCCCAGCACGGCGAACTGACGCTCGCGGGCCTCATGAGGCTGCTCGCCACTCGTGATCCCGGCGCGGTTCGTGTCGTCAGCGACGCGGCCGGGCTCGTCGGAAAGCAGCTGGCCGTGGCGTGTAACCTGCTCGCGCCGCAGCGCGTCGTGATCGTCGGCGCCATGGCCGAAGCGGGCGAGCTCGTCCTAGGCCCGATACGGGCCGTCTTGCAGCGCGACATCGCGCCCAACGGGCCGCCAGAGCTCGTGCTGGGAGCGCTGGGACCCAGGCACACGGCGCTCGGAGCCATCGCCCTCGCCCTCGACGAGAGTGACTGGCTCCCGGTGACGGCGCGGCCCGCGTAGCCCGGAGCCTTCGCCGTCGGCCGGCTGAGCCGGGCCCCCCTCATGCCAGCGGCGTATGCTTACACCCAGCCCAACACCGACGCGGTATGGTCTGCCGTCTGGGGGATCACATGCCGGGACAGGACGCGGTGGAGCACACGCCGCGGCGGCCGGGTATGGCACGGCGGCTGGCCGCCTTGATGTCCCTGGCGGCGCTCGCGGTGGCGGCTGTCTTCCTCCTCATCGGCATCGTCGCCCATCTGGCGGCTGTCCTCCTGGCCGTTGTCACCTTGCTGATCTGCGCCACCAGCGGCTGGTACGCGGTGTCGCGGCGCGGCCCGGTGCGGATGATCGCCCTGCTCGTGGTGGTGGCGGCGGCCGCGGGCTTCGGCACCGGCCTGGCCTTCGCCGGCCTCAGCGTGTGGCGGGCGGCCCTCATCGTGGTCCTGGGCGCGGTGTCGGTGCTGGCCGCGCGGTACGCGCTCCGGCGGACCCGCGGCCAGCTGCAGGCCGTCGCGCTGGCTGGCGGAGCGCAGCTGGTCCGGGCCGGGCGCCCCGCGCATCCCGTCCTGATCATGAATCCGAAGTCGGGGGGCGGTAAGGCGGAACGGTTCCAGCTCGCCGCGGAATGCCAGCGGCGCGGCATCGAGCCTGTCATCCTGCGGCCCGGCGATGACCTGCTCCAGCTGGCCGAGGACGCGGTGGCGCGGGGTGCCGATGTGATCGGCATGGCGGGCGGCGACGGCTCCCAGGCGCTGGTGGCCTCGGTCGCCGCGCGGCACGAGATCCCGCACGTGTGCGTGCCGGCGGGCACGCGGAACCACTTCGCGCTTGACCTGGGGCTGGACCGCAATGACGTGGTGGGCGCGCTCGACGCGTTCGCGGACGGGGTCGAGCGCCGGATCGACCTGGCCAGCGTCAACGGGCGGACGTTCGTGAACAATGCCTCGCTCGGGCTCTACGCCGAGATCGTCCAGTCCCCCGAGTACCGGGACGCGAAGCTGAAGACGGCCGCAGCCTTGCTGCCTGACCTGCTCGGCCCGGATGCCGCCCCGCTCGACCTGCGCTACACCGGACCGGACGGCCAGGCGCGTGACACGGCTCACCTGATCCTCGTGTCGAACAACCCGTATCAGCTTGATCACATGGGCGGCCGCGGGACCCGTCCGCGGCTCGACGATGGCATGCTCGGGATCGTGGCCGTCATGATCGCCGATGCGGCCGAGGCCGGAATGCTGGCGGCGTTCGAGGCGGCGGGCCAGGTCAGCCGGTTCGCCGGGTGGACCGAGTGGAGCTCGCCGCGATTCGAGATCAATTCCGGCGCCCCGGTTCAGATCGGCGTCGACGGCGAGGCCCTGACGATGGACCCGCCGGTGGTCTTCGTGTCCAGGCCGGGCGCACTGCGGGTCCGGCTGCCGCGGCACGCGCTGCATCTCTCGCCCGCGGCCAGGACGGTCCGGGTACTGTCCGGCTCAACCCTCACTGAACTCAGCCGGGTCGCCGTCGGCCGGGCCGGCCCGCGCTGAGGCTCCAGGTGGCCAGGGCGCGCGGATCAGGTGCTCGATGTCCTCACCGAACGGCCTGTCGTCATCGATCGGCCCGACGATCCCGGTCAGCCAGTCCAGCAGCGCCCGGCACCCGGCGGGCGGCTGACGTCCGGACAGGGCGGCCGCCTGGTAGCCGGCCAGCAGCTCACACGCCGTGACCGCGCGAGCGTGGCGCAACGCGGCGCGGAGCTTCTCGGCGGCCTCCCAGGCGAACGACTGCACGTCCTCCTGCCCGCCGGATGTCTCGATCATGCCGACCGGGGTCGCGACGGCGAGGCGTCTCATGGCATGGACCTCTCCGGCAGCGCGCTTGTGGACTGGCGCCAGCCCGGCCTGCGGGCCCGGCTCGCGGGCGAGCTGCGCGGGCAGCCCGGTGACCGCGGGATCCATCAGCCGGTGCAGGCGTGCCGCGGCCACCTCCGCCGCGTGGCACAACGCCGCCGTGAGATGGTCGCAATGCGCGGACAGGTCGATTCCGTGGAACCCGGCGGTGCTGGTGAACCGTCCGCCGAGGTAGGCGGGGGAGTCCGTGACCCCGGTCAGGGCGCGCCCGGTGGCCGCCTCGAGCTGGGCGGCGGCCCGGTGGACCTGGGTGAGCACCGGCCCGGCGACCCGGAACGACACCGGCGCTTGCAGCGAACGCGGCGCCGGGTCATCGCCCATGGCCGTGCGGAGCCGCCCGAGCACCGCGGCCAGCAGGTCATCACCGCGCCCGCACGCGGCTCCGTAGGGATCGCGCGGTGCCCTGGCCACGACGATGGACAGCGCCGCGGCCGCTTCCATGAGCGAGGTGAGCGCGGCCGCCTCGCCGAGGCGCAGAGCGCACAGGCCAGTGGTTCCTGGCACCCCCTGGATGAGGGCAATGCCCTCCTTCGGGCCGAGGGCGAACTCAGCCAGCCCCCGGCTGCTCAGCGCCTGGCGGGCGGGCAGCAGGGTGCCGCCCGGCCCGAGCACCTGGCCAATGCCGGCCATGGGCCCGAACGCGTGCGCCAGCTGCATGATCTCGCCCGCGGCCCCCGCGCCCGTGCGGGGCACCGCGGGCACGATGCCGCGGTCGAGGAAATCGGCGAGCCGCTGGCACAGCCCGCCGGACACGGCGGCATCACCCGAAAGGAACGTCAGCAGCCTGACGGCGAAGACCGCCCGGACTTCGGGCGGACTCAGCCACGGCGGACCGCCCGCGGCCCGCGCCAGCAGCAGGTTGCGCTGGTGAGAAAGCTGCTGCCGGTCGGTCAGGCGGACCGGGGAAAGCGCGCCCATGCCCGTGTTCACGCCGTACACCGGCTGCCCGTCGCGAAGCGCCCGCCGGGCTTCGGCGCAGCGCCGCTGCACCACCCCGAGCAGGCCCGGCCCGATGCTGACGGCCTGCCCGGCGGCGACGGCACGGATCAGCCCGAGGTCCGGGTGACCCGCCTCGGTGATCGTCAGGGCGGGCAACATCAGCGGTACCGGAGCATCGTCCCGGCTCCTTGCTGCTCGGCCCGGCGCAGGATGGCCAGGCCGACGGCGATATCCAGGATGGCCAGTCCGCGGTGCCAGAGCAGGATCCGCTCGTCGTCTCGTTCCCGGCCTGGCCGGCGGCCGGTGACGATCTGGCCGAGCTCGGCGTGCAGCGACTCAGCCGAGAGCCGGCCGCTGTCCACGTGGCGGCGCAGCGCGCCGAACCTTCCTGACTGCGCCTCCCGCCAGTCGTCCACCACCACCTTGTCCATCACGTCGAGCAGGTCGAGTTCCACCGCGCTGACCGTGCCGTAGGGGACGACGAAAGCGCCGGGCTCGACCAGCCCGGTGCGGAGCAGCGGCTCGGGCTCGGTGAGCCGCGACGCCTCCACCAGGATGTCGGCGCCGTCGAAGGCCTCCGCGGCGGTGGCGGTGACCCGGACCGGGGTGGCGGTGACGGCGGCCAGTTGCTCCGCGAAGGCCTCGCGGGACTCCGGCCGGCGGCTGGTTACCCGGATCTCGTCCAGGCCGAACATCTCGTCCAGCAGCACGACATTCCAGAACGCGGTGCCGCGCGCCCCCACGTGGCCGAGCACCCGGGAGTC
>Ga0335078_10003628_pt1 | contig 22986 bp, 19 predicted proteins | sample Lox_Sample_32_FD_206711 | JGI IMG/M metagenome (GOLD analysis project Ga0335078, IMG submission 206711) | Soil microbial communities from Loxahatchee National Wildlife Refuge, Florida, United States - Lox_Sample_3.2 | ecosystem: Environmental > Terrestrial > Soil > Wetlands | place: USA... | reverse complement strand
GAGGTCGGGTCCGCGATTCCGCAGGCCGGAACCAAGAAACCTGCCCGGATACCGGCCGGGTTTCTGAACACGAGGAGAGTAACCTCACGGCGTGGCTGACCTGGCTGATTACCTGGACCTTACGGTCAGCCAGGCACGGGAGCAGTTCCGGGCGCTGCTGGCGCGCCGCCCGGTGCCGGGTGGCAGGCAGGTGGCGTTCCTGCCGACCGAGACCTCGTTCTACACGACGGGATGGGGCAAGAGCGACGCATGTAGCCCGTCTTGGCCTCATGTACCAGCGGGGAGAGGCGCTTCGGCCAGGGCGGTATAGCCAGCATGCGCACTTGGTAGGCCTTGGTCCTCAGGCACAGTCTCGCCTGGGAATCCTCACGGTCAGGAATCCGGGGCGTCGCCATGGCTGAAAGACGCCTGCAGCGCATCGGTCAGCAATGCGGCCAGCGCCTTGAGCTGCACGTCGGCCGAGGAGGAAATTTCCTGGTCCGACCCGTCTAGTGCCCGGGCGGCGAGCCCCGCCTTGCTGTCGATCAGCCCGGCGATCCGGGCGTCGATGGTCTGCGCGGCGATGATACGCCACGCGGTCACCGGTTCGGCCTGCCCGATGCGGTGGCTGCGGTCGATGGCCTGAGTCTGCTCCGCGTCGGTCCAGGACATCTCGGCCAGCACGATGTTTGAGGCGACCTGCAGATTCAGGCCCACGCCAGCCGCCGTCAGCGAGCACACCGCGACCGCGACGTCCGGATCGTTCACGAAAGCTTCGACGTTCGCCTGCCGCGCTGTGGGCGTCTGGCCGCCACGGATCGACGAGAAGCGCACTCCCTGCCGGGCGAAGAGCTCTTCGGCGGCGTCCATCACGTCGACGTGCTTGGCGAAGAAGACGACCTTGCCGGCGCTGCGGGCCAGCTGAGCCGCGTAGTCCGCGGCCAGTTCGGCCTTCGCCCGGCCGATGCGTCGCATCATGGTGAACACGTTCTCGCCGGACTGCGCGGTCGTCGCCTCCTTCAGCTCCGACCAGGCCACCCGGCGGACGAGGTCGTGGTCGATGCCCTCGGCGCCGACGTCGCAGGCTCGGTTCGCGAGCGCGGCCTTGTACCGTGCCTCCATCCGGCCAGCGAGGTCCTGTTCTGCCGCCCGGATCGACCGGCCGGCCCGTTCGTCCAGCTCAACGGGGAGGTCGGCGATACGGCGGGCGGGGAGGTCGGCGGCCACGTCGAGCTTGCGCCGGCGCACGATGCCCAGGTCGATCACGCACTGGCGCGCCGCGGCGTAGAAGCTTCGGTCGGCGGGCGTCAGGCCGGTGTCCTCCAGCGCGTCCATGAGCTGGTCGAGGGGCTTGCTGTCGTCGATCCAGCCGAGGAACTGCCAGATTGCCCGGAAGTCCTCGATGTCGTTGATCAGCGGGGTGCCGGTCAGCGCCATCAGGAGGGGCCGGTTCGTACGGGACCGGATGCGGCCGGAGAGCGCGAGGACGTTCTGCGAGCGCTGCGAGGCCTTGTTCTTCATGAAGTGAGCCTCGTCCACGACCATGCCGCGGAAGCCGAGGTCACCGAGCCAGCCCAGGTGGCGGTCGAGAACCTCGTAGTTGAGCACGACGATATCGGCGAAGCCGTCGACAGCCTCGCCGTCGCCCTGCACCACGGTGGCCGGGCGGTGGGGAGCCCAGCGGGCCGCCTCACGGGCCCAGTTGGTCTTGACGACGTTCGGCACAACGACGAGCAGCGGGTAGGCGTTCGCTGCCTCCGCCGCGAGCAGCGCCTGGGCCGTCTTGCCCAGACCCGGCTCATCGGCGAGCAGGAACGTCCGGTGACCGGCAGCGGCTGCGGCGACCAGCTGCCCCTGGTGCGGCATCAGTTCCAGGCCCGCCGGGGTGAACCGTGCCGTCGGCGCCGGGAGCGCCATGCACGCCCGGGCTGCTCCGCCAGCACGCTCGAAGGAGCTCAGCAGCGGGCCGAGCAGCTCCCAGCCGGCCAGGCGGCGCGGACGGGGGGTGCGCTGCGGAACGGCGGAGAAGTCGGGGGCGAGAAAGGGGTTCGCCAGTTGCCGGGAAACCACCGACTGCGGCACGACCCCCCGCTCCGAACCGCCGGAAGCTGTATCGGCCTGCGTAGGCGCGATCTCTTCGGGCGCAGGCTCGATGCCGAAGTCCCGCAGCATCTCCCCCTTGAGCGACCGGGCAGCGTCGGAGGCGCCGGAGCCCTCGGCGAGCAACGCCAGTAGCCCAGCGTCCTGGACGGCGGTCGTCGCGAGGACGGTCGCGACGCCGTCCAGGCGCTTGAGCTGCTCGGCCCGATGACTGTCGCCTCCGGCCGCCGCCCGGACACGGGCACGCTCGTCCCGCAGCAGCAGGGCGACGGCCTGGAACTTCGTGCGCACGGCAGGCGTCACACGGCCGCGCCGGGCAGCCGCCTCGACCTCACGGACGGTTCGGGTGAGCACCGGGACGACATCGCCGCGGTGATCGGCGCGTCGCTGCTTCCGCGGGGCGCTACGGCGAGCGGCCGTCTGGCGCTGGCCTGGTCGAACCACAGACTTCTCCTCTGGAATGCCGGGACACAGTGGCCACGGCAGCATGCCGCACCCTCCCGCGGCCGGGCGAGGAACGTCCCGGGCAGAGGGCTTGGCGCTGTGAACGCCGAGCCGGCTTGCGGATCTCCGACGATCGACGCAGGCGGGCCTCAGCAGGCCTTTACACGAACCCTGAACCGCCGGTAGGTGGGCTGGTGGCCACGGCACCGGGGAAGGTCGCCGTCGGACGGCCGGCTCGGCTCTCAGGTACCCCTCACGTTAACGCGTGCGAGAGCGCATAATTCCCGGCCGCAACGCGTGCGAGAGCGCATGATTCCCGGCCGCACTGCGGGTGAACATCCTCAATTGCCGCATCTGGTACGTTTCGCGGGCGCGCGGCGGCTCGAAACGGCGCAGTGTCTGGGCATGATGAACGGGGGCGGCTTCACTTGATCCTTTACGCACTCCCTAGGTTTGTAGTTTTCCGCTTCTTGCCAGGCCGCAGTGCCGCGCGGTCCGCGTAGGTTGATCCCCGTGGCCCACTTCAGCAGGCTGTTCAAGATCGTCATTGACATACCCTCTGGCGATCACGGACGCGAGATGTCGTTCTGGGAAGCAGCCCTCGGCCAGCCGCTGCCGCAGTTCGACTACCCCGAGTATCACGGCGCCGCGCTGCACGGCCTGGACTTCTGGCTGCTGACCCAGCGACTGGATGAGGGAACTGCCCGTGTGCACCTGGACATTCACACAGACAACCTGGACGCCGAGGTGGCCCGGCTCGAGCACCTCGGCGCCCGGCGCGTGCAGCGCGTGCATTCCTGGCAGGTCATGCGGGATCCGGCCGGGCTGCTGTTCTGCGTCCTGCCCGACCCGCCCGGTACCCTTCACGAGGGCAACGCTCACCGCTGGCCGTGACGGCTGACCGTCAGGACCGAGGTCTGCGGGTCGTCTGCCAGACTGCCGATGTGCCACCGCGCCGCGATGTCGCTGCCTTCGACGAACGAGCCCCCCGTTACGAGCAGGGCTGGCGCGGGCGCCTGCACCATGACATCGCCGGCCGGGCGGCGGAGCTCGCCGTGTCGGTGCATGCCGGGCCCCGGCACGTGCTCGACGTCGGCTGCGGCACCGGGTACCTGCTGCGGCTGCTGGCCGGGCGGTGCCCGCAGGCAACCGAGCTGACGGGCATCGATCCCGCGCCATCCATGATCGAGGCTGCCGAACAGGCGGCCGATGACCGGCGCCTGCGGTTCACGGTTGGTGCCGCCGAACGGCTGCCCTACTCAGACGATGCCTTCGACCTGGTCGTCAGCACGACCTCGTTCGACCACTGGGCGGACCAGCGGGCGGGCCTGGGCGAATGCGCCAGGGTGCTGACACCCGGCGGGCATCTCGTGCTCGCCGACCTGTTCTCTCCCCTGCTCCTGCCCACGTTGCTGGCCGAGCGCCGCAGAAAGGCTCGCACCCGGCGGCGAGCCGCCCCGCTGCTCAGCACGGCCGGGTTCCAGGGCCTGGTCTGGCACGACCTGTACGCACCCATCATCAAGGCCGTGACGGCAACGACCTGACCCACTTCCGGGTGTACGGGTTCTGAGCGCCGACGACGGTCCCTGTGTGGAACAGGTTCTCAGGTGGCGTTCCTGGCGCGGATCGCGGACAGGAATGAGGCGTAGCTCCAGGACAGGTTGCCGACGCTCTTCTCGTACCCGGTAGTGGCGTCGAACTGCTCGCTGAGCTCGAGGTTATCGCTATGGAAGATGATGGCCTGCAGCATCTGGTCACCGGCGCCTTGCAGTGCCGCCGCGGCCGCGGCTGGCGTGCTCGATGCGCCGACCCCGACCTGGCTGAAGAAGCCGGCCGACAGGCTGTCGAGCGGAACCGCTCCGGCGGCGGTGACCTGCGTGGCCAGCCGGTAATACAGCTCGGCGAAGTTGGCCGTGGACACCGCCCAAGGGTGGTCGCCGATCAGCGCATCGGTGTCGCCGTCATACACGTCCCCCGGGTAGCGCCCGAGCAGGGGACCGATGCCGCGTTGCTGGTCGGCGCCGTTGATGGGGTAGAAGTACTTCGAGTCAGGGTCGGCCCACTGGCTGCGCAGCTGGGCGGCAGTCGCCAGGAGCTTGGTGTCGGTGACCGGAATGGCGCCGTAGATCGCCGCCATGACGATGTCGAAGTTGGGGTCGTAGGGAGCCCGGTAGTCGGCCGGGACAGGCAGCATCGACTGGTAGTACTGGCCGTTCCAGTGGCTGGCCAGGGCGTTCTGCAGCCACGGTATGGCGGCGGGAAGCCAGCCCGGGACCGGGATGCCCGCGGTGTTGGCCGCGATCGCCTGGAAGCACTGCAGCTGCACCGAGCGCGCGAAGAACGAGGCGCCGTACTCCTCCTCCCACAGGTTGTAGGTCTCCCCTTGGTAGGCGTCCTGCAGGAAGGTCAGGTTCGCGGCGATCACGGCGTCCGCCGTGGCTTGCGCCGGAGCGTCGAGCTGGGCGCGCAGTCGCACGATGGCCAGGGTCTGCAGGGCCGGTCCGTCGGTCTGGTCGGTCCAGTTCCGCGGCGTGCCGTTGATCAGGAATGACGCACGATCGAAGTGGCCGATGCCGCTGGCCGACGTCTGGCAGGTCTGCGCGAACTGCACGTAGTCGATCAGCGGCTGGCTGGTGGGCAGCGGGCCGGCCGACAGCTCGACCGCGGCAATCGCGCCATCGCGGGTCCAGTTGTAGACGTAGTCCTGTGACACCTCCGTGGCGGTGTTCTCCCACGACGGCGAGGCCAGCACGCACCCGGGCTGCGACAGGACGCCGGCGTTCACCGGGTCATCGAACACGAAGCCGTCCGAGGCGACGTTGCGGAACATCAGCCAGAACATGTACGGCGCGATCGCCGTCAAGTCCGACTGCGCCAGCGCGGGCCGTACCAGGCTGTATTGCAATGTGCCCATCTGAGTGACCAATCCTTTCGGGTCCGCCGCCCTCGGAATGGGGCCGAGCCCAGCGCTGGTCAGCTTGTACCTCCGGCAGATCGCCAGGATAACCGCGGCCGGAACGGCAACTTCCGGGCCCTGCCAGCCGGGGCGATCCGAGCCTGCGCCCGCACGCAGGCCCGGCGCAACCCCGGCACGGCGCGGCGCGGATCGCCCACCGACGGTGTCAAGAAGTCTCCGGAAGTTGCATGGGGACCCGGAAGCGTCGCACCTCCTGCGGCCAGCCGCAGGCCACCGCGATCTTTCCGGCCCACAGCCGCGCCGCATTCTCGTCGGCCACGTCCACGACGGCGAAGCCGCCGAGGTGCTCCTTGGACTCGATGAACGGACCGTCGGTGAACAGCGGCGTGCCGCTCGACGCATCGACACTGAACACCGGGGCAGCATCGTCCAGGCCGCCGGTGAAGATGAAGACCCCGGCCGCCTTCATCTCCGCCACCAACGCCCTGACCGCCCTGGACTTCTCGCGCAGCTCCTCAACCGTGTGGTCGGGCACCCACTCGTCGTTGAAGGCGATGAGGTATTCGGTCATGTCTCCTCCTTTGCCAGGGTGGCCCCTGCGGACACCCTCCACCTCCTCCACGAACGGCGGCGCCCCGATCCGACACCGCGCCAGGATCTTCCGGCGGCCGGGCTGAACCGCGCCGAAGCCTCCGGTCAGCCGAGCTGGGAGAGTCCCTTCTGCAGATCGTCACCGTTCATCGCCGGAGCTAGCTGCACGCTGGCGTTCAACTCCCGGAAGAACGGCTCGGCGAACGGCGGTATGGCGGACGCGTCCGGAAGGTCGAACACCATGAACGCGGTCCGCTGCCCGTCGAAGGTCGTAAAGTACATCGCCTCCGGCTTCCAGCGCTCAGCAGCGCGCTGCATGGCCGTGCCCAGGGTGCCGTCCTTGATCGCCTGGTTTCCTGACTCCACTGGCATGCTGATCCTTGCCATGACACGCACAACTACCCCCCGTTGAACTCTGGCCACCGCCGCGGGTCGCCGTCACGGCCCTCCCGGATGCCAGGGCGCCCACACGACCGCCGGGGCGGCGGCGATTGATGGAAACCAGTCCGCGCACATCCGTCGCTGAACGCCACGAGATGAACTGCGGACCATCCCGGATGGTCTACCCACCGGCAAGAAGCGGCAATCACCGCCCGGATCGAACCCTGGCCGGGATACCCACCCCGAACACGCTCAGACCGGCGTTCTCGACTACGAGCCAGGTGCTGGCGATGAGGATCAACGAAGATATCGACGGGCGGATGGCTCCAGAGGCGGTGCGCCGACCGCGCAGTTGATTTTGCATTCGGGCTTGGCGGCGGCCGGCGTCGCGCGCAGTGTGTCGTCGCGGATCGTGAAGAACGACAGCACCGCGCCGCAGGCGACCAGCACAGCGCTGGCCAGGATCGCGATCCGGAAGCCGTGCAGGAACACCAGCCGGTGCGACTGCACATTGCCGGTCAGGCCGGCCAGCGGCGGGATCGCGGCGACGAACAGCAGCGACGCCGCGCGGGCGACCGCGTTATTGACGCCGCTGGCCACCCCGGCGTGCCGCACGTCCGCCGTCGCCAGCACAGTCGCGGTGAGCGGCGCCACCACGCCGGACAGGCCCAGCGCGAACACCACGACCGCGGGCAGCACGTCGGTCAGGTACGAGGTGTGCAGCCCGATCCGGGTCATCAGCACCATCCCGACCGTGACGACCACCAGCCCGGCGGTCATCGGGATCCGCGGGCCGATCTTCTGCGCCAGCGCGCCCGCCCGCGCGGACAGCAGCAGCAGCAGGAGCGTGACCGGCACCAGCGACGCGCCCGCGGCGATCGGGGAATACCCCACGACGACCTGCAGCGTCACCACGAACAGGAAGAACACCACGCCCGTCCCGCCGTAGACCACGAACGTGACGAGGTTGACCGCCGTGAACTCCTTCGACGCGAACACGTCCAGCGGCAGCATCGCCTCCGGGTTGCCGCTGCGCGTGCGCTCGCGTTCGGTCAGCGCGAACCCCGCGCCGCACGCCACGCCGAGCACCGCCGCCGCGATGACCGCCACCCGCGACACCCCCGGCTGCGGCGCCTCGGTCAGCGCGTACGTGATCCCGGCCAGCCCGAGCGCGGCGAGCGCCGCGCCGCGCACGTCGAACCGGCCCTGGGCGGTCTCGTCCCTGGTCTCCGGGACATGCCGGACGGCCACCACCGCCACGATCGCCGCCAGCGGCAGGTTGATCAGGAACACCCAGCGCCAGCCCGCCGCGCTCACCAGCCAGCCGCCGAGGAGCGGGCCGATCGCGCCCGCGATGCCGCCCAGCCCAGACCAGGCACCCACCGCCTTCGGCCGGTCCTCCTTCACGAACGAGGCCTGGATGATCGCCAGCGAGCCGGGCGTGAGCAGCGCGCCGCCGATCCCCTCCAGGGCCCGCGCCGCGATCAGCATCTGCACGTCTACCGCAGCGGCGCACACCGCGGAGGCCACCGCGAACCAGATCACGCCGAGCACGAAGACCCGGCGCCTGCCGTACCGGTCCCCGAGCGAGCCGCCGAGCAGAATCAGCCCGGCCAGCGTGAGCGTGTAGGCGTTCACGATCCATTGCAGCTCGGCCACCGTCGCGTGCAGCTCTTTGCTGATCGTCGGGAGGGCGACGTTGACGACGGTAGCGTCCAGAAACACGACCCCCGAGCCAAGCACTGTCGCCAGCAGCACCCAGCGTCCGCTGCGGGACTTCAGCCTGATGTCGGGATCCATTTTCCTAGTCCGTAGCCGGGGTAAGCCAGCGGTCGAGGTCGTCGAGGACGCCTTCGATGGCTGGCCGCAGCTCGTCGGCGATCTGGTCCTGGCTTTGGCCCTCGCGGGTGCGGCGTCCGGCCTCGGTGCTGATGATCTGGAAGACGCCGGCGAGCGCGATTCCCCGCAGCTTTGCGATCTCGGGCGCCACCGTCTCGGTCTCGGCAATGGCGGTGGCGACGGCGCAGGCCTGGCGGGCTGACATCTCCAGCGCGAGCCGGTGGACGGTCGGGCTGATGGCGGCCAGGAAACCGAGCTCGCCGCGCCACTGCCCGGCGGGAATGCGGCGGATCCCCTCCAGGGTGTCGAGCACGAATTCGCGGATGGCTGCGGCCGGGGTGGCTTCGGGTGCCCGGGCGCGGATCAGCCGGGACAGCTCATCATGGACCAGCTGATCGCGGTCCGTGACCAGCTGTTCCTTGGTCTGGAAGTAGTTGTAGACGGTCTGCTCGGAGACCTCGGCTTCGCGCGCGACATCGCTGACCGCGACATGCTCATACCCGCGCTCGGCGAACAGCCGTGCGGCCGCGTCGGCGATGACCTGGCGCGTGCGGGCCTTCTTGCGCTCACGCAAGCCGGGGTCGGTCATGCGCTCAGCATAGCAAATATTTACTCAACTCAAAACTTAGTGTCAAATCAATTTTTTGGTCACGGCTGCGGCGGCGGGCCCGGACGGCCGTCCGCCGCCGGCCAGCAATTAGGAGCCCGGGTCAGCAGGACCCGAAGACCGTGTGGGCCGGCCTCGCTGAGGGCGTGCTTGCTGGCCCTCCCGGGCTTAACCTGGGTTATGGCCGACTACGTGCCCCCGCTTCGTGACATCAGATTCGTCCTCGAGCAGCTTGTCGACCTTGACGGCTTGTCGAAGCTCGAGGCCTACGCCCATGCCGATCCCGGCACCGTGTTCGGGGTGATCGAAGAGGGCGGCCAGTTCATGGCCGAGGTGGTGGGCCCGATCAACCGGGCCTGCGACATCGCTGGCAGCACCCTGGACGCCGAGGGCAACGTCAGCACTCCGCCCGGGTTCAAGGAGGCGTACCGGCGGTACGTCGAGGCCGGCTGGGGGTCGGTCCCCTTCCCCGCCGAGTTCGGCGGCGGCGGGTTCCCGTGGCTGGTAGCGATCGTGATGCAGGAAATGATGGCCTCCGCCAACATGGTGTTCATGTTGTGCCCGCTGCTGACCCAGGGCGCCATTGACATGCTGACCCAGCACGGGAGCCCCAGCCAGCAGGCCATCTTCGTGGAAAAGATGGTGACCGGCGAGTGGGCTGGCACCATGGACCTGACCGAGCCTCAGGCTGGCTCCGACCTCGGTGCGGTACGCGCCAAGGCGGTACCGGCCGGCGACGGCACATGGCGCATCACCGGCCAGAAGACGTTCATCACCTTCGGCGAGCACGACCTGGCCGGCAACATCATCCACCTGGTCCTGGCCAGGGTTCCCGACGCGCCCCCGGGGACCAGGGGCATCTCGTGCTTCATTGTTCCCAAGTACCTGGTCAACGAGGACGGCTCGCCGGGCGTCCGCAACGACCTACGGTGTGTGTCGATCGAGCACAAGCTCGGCATTCACGCGAGCCCGACCTGTGTCATGTCGTACGGAGATGCCGGCGGGGCGGTCGGCTACCTGATCGGCGAGGCCAACCAAGGCATGCGCTACATGTTCACCATGATGAACACCGCCCGGCTCTCGGTCGGCCTCCAGGGCCTGTCCATTGCCGAGCGCGCCTACCAGGACGCCCTGCGTTACGCCCAGGAGCGCAGGCAGGGCCGCGCCGTCGGCGCCCCGCCGGGTGAGCTGTCGGCCATCGTGGAGCACCCCGATGTGCGGCGCATGCTGCTGACCATGAAGGCCTACATCGAGGCGATGCGCGCCCTGCTCTATACCAACGCGGTGTCGATCGACCTGGCCCGGCATCACCCTGACCGGGCGGAGCGGGAGGCCCGCCAGGAGCTGGTCGACCTGCTGACGCCCATCTCCAAGGCATGGTGCACCGACCTCGGCGTGGAGCTGGCCTCGATCGGCCTGCAGGTGCACGGCGGCCTGGGCTACATCGAGGAGACCGGCGTGGCCCAGTACCTGCGGGACAGCCGGATCTCCCCGATTTACGAGGGCACCAACGGCATCCAGGCCATCGACCTCGTCATGCGCAAGGTGCCGATGCGCGACGGCGGGGTGGTTGCGGACCTGCTGGCCCAGATGGAGGCGCTCGGCCCGGAACTGGCCGCGGCCGGGCCGGAGCTGGCCGGGATACAGCCGGCACTGGCCGGCGGGATACGCGCACTGCGGGAAGCGACCGGCTGGATCCTGTCCCGCGGCAAGACCGAGCCCAACGACGCCCTGGCCGGGGCGACGCCCTACCTGCGGATGTCCGGCCTGGTCGTCGCCGGCTGGCTGATGGCCCGATCGGCGCTGGCGGCGGCCCGGCTGCTGCGCAGCACGGGTGGTGGCTCGGACGCGGTCTTCCTCCGGGAGAAGATCGGAACCGCTTGTTTCTACACAGGGCAGCTGCTCCCGCAGGCCGCCGGGCTGCTCCCCGCGGTCACCGCCGGCGCCGCACCGCTCTTCCATGTCGATCTCAGCCGGGCGTCTCTCGGGTAACCTCCCCGGCGGTGGGTGTGAGGCAGAAATGTAGGAGCGTTTGATCGTGCCTGGTCACATACCTGACCTGAGTGAGATTGAAACTCAGGTCAGGCGCGACCGCTTACGACGGTCAGTTGAACCTGCCCAGGCCGCGCGCCCCGCGTCCTTCGGCCGGACCGCCGCCCGGCCCCGGCCGTCCGCGACCCCCACCGGCCCGGCCATGCGGCGGGGCTGGCCCGGCCGACGGCCGGTCACGGCGGCGGCCGTATCCTGGCTACCGCGGCCGCGGGGCACCGCAACCCGAGCCCGCCCGGCCCCGGGACGAGCGGCTCCGCCTGAGGCCGCGGGCTCTGCCCGCCCCGTACTGCCCCGCCGCCCCCGGCCATCGAGCGGGCCGCATCGTGGTGTTGCGCGATGATGACCCGCAGTCCCGCGGGTTCCGGATTCAATCATCTCGGACGGAGGCCAGACGGCGGGCCGTCGAGCTGCGAGGAGGTCATGATGAGCCCGTTCACCGACAAGGAGATCGAATACCTGCGCGGGCAGCGGCTTGGCCGGCTGGCCACGGTCGGTGGTGGCGGTGCACCGCACATCGTCCCGGTCGGCTTCCGGCTCGACGCCGAGGCCGCCACCATCGAGGTCGGCGGGCACGGGCTGAGCGCGTCGAAAAAGTGGCGCGACCTGCAGGCGAACCCGCAGGTCGCCTTCGCCGTCGACGACCTCGCGAGCGTGGACCCGTGGACGCCGCGGGGGATCGAGATCCGCGGCCGGGCCGCCCTGCACGACCGCGGCGGCGAGGAACGCTTCGGCGGCGGCGGCTGGGATTCGGCCTGGTTCAGCATCGTGCCGCAGCGGATCATCAGCTGGGGCATCGAGGGGCCGGCGTTCTCCGAGGCCGGGCGCAGCGCCCGGTCAGTGGCTAACCCGTGACCAGTGTCGGCGGCCAGGCGGGCCAGAACCGGCGCGGCCGGATAATGCGGAGGAGTTTGCATGGGTTTTGAAGCGCCTGCCGGGACGCGCGGTGCCCGCCAGCCCCGTGCCGGGCTGATGCTGCGGTGGGTGAACAAGCTGGCCGCCCGCAGGATCCGCCGCACCGGCAAGATGATGGGCCTGGGTTTCAACGCCCTGATCTTGACGACCGTCGGCGCGAAGAGCGGGGCCGAGCGCACCAACCCGGTGGGCTGGTTTCCCGGCAACGATGGCAGCTGGCTGATCGTGGCGTCGGCGGCCGGGGCGGCACGGAACCCGGCGTGGTATCACAACATCGCCGCGCACCCGGACCGGGTGGAGATCGAACTGGGCGGCCGCACGATCCCGGTGACTGCCGAGCAGCTGCACGGAGCCGAGCGGGAGGAGGCATGGCGGCAGATCACCGCCGCCGCGCCCCGCTTCGCCGCCTACCAGCGCAAGACCGACCGCGAGCTGCCGGTCATCCTGCTGACACCCCGATCTGGCTGACCCAGCGCCGCTGCCCAGAGTCGGCAGTGGCGGCGACCCGGGATCGCCGCGCCGTGCCCTGACCGGGGTGGCGGCACCCGGTCCCGGCAAGCAAGACCGGCGCAAGCCGACGGCATAGGCGCAGGTCATCGGCAGAGGCCACGCTGGTGCCGCGGCCACGAGCGAGAGGAGAATGAGGGATCCATGGACATCGGCATCGGTCTTCCGTCTACCATCCCCGGCATTCCCGGTCGGCTGATCCTCGACTGGGCCAGGGCCGCCGAGCAGGCCGGGTTCTCGAGCCTGGGAACGCTCGACCGCGTCGTCTACGCCAACCTGGAGACGGTGCCGGCCCTCGCCGCCGCAGCCGCGGTGACCGAGCGCATCGGGCTGACCACAGCGATCCTGATCGGCCCGTATCGGGGCAACGGCGCGCTGCTGGCCAAGCAGCTGGCCACGGTAGACGCCATCGCCGGCGGCCGGCTCCGGGTCGGCATCGCCGTCGGCGGACGGGCCGACGACTATGAGGCGACGGGATCGTCGTTCACCGAACGGGGCCGCGCCTTCGACGCCCAGCTCGCCGAGATGCGGGCGGTCTGGACGCAGCAGCCCCGCGGCCACGCCGGGCCAATCGGGCCGGCCCCCGTGCAAGTCGGCGGGCCGCCGCTGCTGATTGGCGGCAACGCCCCCGCCGCCTTCCGCCGCATCACCGAGTTCGGCGCAGGCTGGATCATGGGCGGTGGCGGCCCGCAGGCGTTCGCCGCAGGAGCGGACAAGGCCAGGCAGGCCTGGCGCGAAGCCGGCCGTGCCGGAGCACCGCGCTTGGTCGCCATCGCCTACGTCAGCCTCGGCGAGGACGCCGAGGAACACGCCCGAGCCTACCTCGGCGACTACTACAGCTTCATCGGCGACTTCGCCGAGCGAATCGCCGCCGGCGCCCTCACCTCACCACAGAAAATCGCCGACACGGTCGCTGCCTTCACCGAAGCGGATTGCGACGAGCTGATCCTCTTCCCCTGCAATCCCGATACCGCGCAGGTCGCGCTCATCGCCCAGGCCGCCGGGCTGTAACACCGCGCCACCCGCCAGCGACCTCCGGCCTCAGAACACGGCGCTGCTCGCTGAAGATTCAGCCAGGCAGCGGCCAACTCGGATGCAACATATCCGGCAGGCTCGTTCACGCTCTGGATGATCGTCGCGGCGTCGACCACGCGAGGGCCGCTTGGCGTATAATTCCCGAGGGCTTGTGGCGTCGCGGCCTCAGGGGGTAACAACATGCCGATTTTCATGGTCGAGCGGCGGTTCGCGGAGGAGCTGGAGGGTGTCGCTGACGTCGCTGATGGGATCAACCGCATCAACGGCGAAGAGGGCGTGCGTTGGCTCTACTCGTTCTTGTCGGCTGATAGGCGCAAGACCTACTGTCTGTACGAGGCGCCGTCGCCGGAAGCGATCCGGCGGGCTGCGACACGAGCGGGCCTGCCAGCGGACGTCATCGTCGAGGTGACCGACCGTCTCCTCCCTGACGGGGCGTCAGCGCCGATCTGACCGGCGTGCGGGCGTCTGACTATGAGTTCGTGGGCCCCGCCTTCGCTGCCGGCTCGTGTCGCCGCGTCACGGGATCTGCCGCTCGTCGGTCGCCGTTCCGAGCTCGAGACCTTCGAGGCGATCTGGGCCGAGGTCGAGCGCGGCCGCCGCCAGCTCGTGTTCATCGGCGGAGAACCGGGGGCCGGCAAGTCGCGCTTGACGGCTGAGGTGGCGGGCGCGCTTCGCGACGACGGGGTGACGGTGCTCGTCGGGGCCTCGAACCCCGATGCCGGCGTCCCGTACCAGCCCTTTGCCGAGATGCTCGATCACCTGTTTACCGGAACCGCCCCCGGCAGTCTCGCCGCGCTCCTGGACGACGGCGGGGCGGAGCTCCAGCGCCTCTCGGCCCACGTCACCCGGCACCGGCCCGAGGTCCGGGAATCCCTCGCCGGCTCAGGTGAGGTCCGCCGCGACCTGTTCGATGCCGTGGCCGGCTTGTTCCGCCGGCTGGCTGACGACGGCCCGTTGGCGCTGGTTCTTGAGGATCTCCACTGGGCGCAGCTGCCGACGGTCGCGCTGCTCGAGCACGTGGTGCACGCCTCGAACGGCACGCGCATGCTGGTGCTGGTGACGTTTCGCAGCACGGCACCGGATCGCTCCGACGAGGTGGCAGCGCGGGTGGCGGAGCTGCACCGCCTGGATGGTGTTCGCCGGCTCGACCTGAGCGGGCTCGACACCGACGCCATCGCCGAGTACGTCGTGCTGCGCAGCGGGCTGCCGTTGCGGGAGGCTCGAGCGCCGGCGGCGCTGCTGCGAGACCGCACGGGCGGCAACCCGTTCTTTTTGCGCGAATTGTGGGCCGATCTCGAACGGCGGGGCGGCGTCTCGGCGCTTCGCTTCCCCCAGCGCGTCCCCGCGTCGATCAGCGACACGCTGACGGCCCGCATCGACGGGCTCGGCGGGGAGATCCGGCAGGTCATCGAGTTGGCGGCGGTGCTCGGCAACGAGTTCGACCTGGCCACGCTTCTTGCCGCCGACGGGGCCGATCTCGCGCAGACGATGGCGTTCGTCGACTCGACAACAGCGCTCGGGCTGATCGACGTGGTCGACCCGGACGCCGGCCGTTATTCGTTCGTCCATGCGCTGACGCGGCAGGCGGTGCTCGACCGCATGCCGCCGTCTCGGCTGACCCGACTCCACGTCCAGGCCGCCGAGGCGCTGGAACGGCAGCCGGCCCACGCCTCGCTCGTGCCGCGCCTCGCACACCACTATCTTGCCGGCCACATCCTCGGGTTCCACGACCGGGCAGTGCGCTACAGCAGGGAGGCTGGCCGGCTGGCGGAAAAGAGCCTCGCCTTCGAAGACGCCGCGGTGTGGTTCGAACGAGCGTCGTCGCTGCCGGAGTGCGCACCCGAGCTGCGCTCGGGGCTGCTGCTCGCCGCCGGGGCCGACTATGTGCGCGCCTGCCACTTCCCGCACGCTCAAGCGATCTACGAGCAGCTCGTGACGGCCGACGATCCGGCGGTCAGGCTCGCCGCCGCCGTGGGGTTCGAGGACGCGACCTGGCGGCCCGGCGCGGTCGGCACCCGCGCCGCCGATCTGCTGTCGGCGGCCGTCGAAGGGTGCCAGCTCGGCGGTCACAATCCGACCTACGTGCGTGCGCTGGCGAGTCTCGGCCGGGCGCTGGCGCTCGGCGGGGAGACGGCCAGCGCTTGCGAGGTTGGCGGCCGGGCGATCGATCTGGCCCGCGAGCTCGGCGACGAGGCCGTCGTGCGGCACGCCCTCACCGCCGGCCTGTGGCACGGGATCACGCCCGACATGGCGAAGCGTCAACGCGAGCGCAGCGCGGAGGTGACTCGGCTGTCGCGTGCCGCCCGCGACTATGAGTCCCTCGGTGCGGCGGCGAACTTCCACGCGACAGTGAGCTATCTGGCGGGCCGGCCGGCCGACCTGCGCGAGGCCATCGAAGACTCGCGGCGCGCTGCGGAGGCCACCGGTCAGCCGTACTTCCGGCACGTCCACGGCTGCCTTGCCTGCGCCGACGCGTTCCTCCGCGGCGATTTCGCGGGTGCCGAACGGTGGGCCGAGGAGACGCTCACCCAGACCGACACGGTCGGCGGCGAATTGGCTGAGGGCCCCCACGGCGTACAGCTGTTCATGATCAGACGCGAGACCGACGCGCTGGGACGGTTCCGTGATTTCCTCGACGGCCGCGAGCCGTTCGCCGGCCAGTGGATACCCGGGCTGCTCGCGCTGTACACAGAACTCGGGGTCGAGACCGGCATCCGGCGCGCCCTGCACCACCTGCTGGACCGCCAGCTCACCGCCCGCACCGACGAGGCCCAGTGGCCGATGGAGCTGGTCTTCATGAGCGAGGCCGCGCTCGCGCTCGACGACCTCGACGCGGCGCGCGTGTTGCGGCCGCTGCTCGCGGAGTACGCGGGCATGAACCTCGTGTCGGGCACGCTGATCGCCACCTTCGGCAGCGCCGATCGGCTCCTCGCGCGGGTCGCTGCGCTGGTGGGCGACCACGCTGCCGCCGCCCGCCATTTCGACGTGGCCCTCGCGATGGATCGCCGCATGCGGTCAGTCATCCACGTGGCCGAGACCCTGGCCTACCAGGCGCTGTTCGCCGCGTCCGCCGGCCACCGCGATCAGGCCCGGGCCCTGGCCGATGAGGCTCGCCGCCTCGCCGACCCGATCGGCCACAACCGAGTCATTCGGATCCTTGCCCCGGTCGCGCCGGCTACCAGACCCGATGGCCTCAGTGAGCGCGAGATCGACGTGTTGCGCCTGCTCGCCACCGGTCTCAGCAATCAGGAGATCGGTGCTCACCTCCACATCAGCGCCAACACCGCCGCCAACCACGTGCGGAGCATCCTCATAAAGACCGGAGCTGCAAACCGCACCCAGGCGGCGATCTATGCCGCCCACAACGGCCTCATGTGAGGGCCCTGCGAGAGCCCGGTAGTCAGATCTGACCATCGGCCGCCGCCCGGAATGGATCAGATCCGGTCATGACACCCGGCCGCGGCCCTTCGTACCGTGCTGCTGTCGGACCGAATGCCCGGCGCGCCACGGAGACAAGGAGCACGCAAATGACCAACCTGGTGGACGCGGCACCGGAACTTCGCGCACAGATCAGCGGGGAGGTCATCGGCTCCGGCGACGCCGGCTACGACGACGCCCGGTCGGTCTACAACGCCATGATCGACCGGCACCCGGCGCTCATCGCCCGCTGCACCGGTGTGAGCGATGTGCAGGCGGCGCTCGACGCCGGTCGCAAGGCCGGCGCGCCGGTCGCGGTGCGGGGTGGCGGGCACAACGGGCCGGGGTTTGGCACCGTCGACGGCGGCATCGTCATCGATCTGTCGCCCATGCACTCGGTCGAGGTTGACCCCGGACAGCGCACGGCACGAGTGCAGGGGGGTGCCACCTGGGGCCTAGTCGACGCGGCCACCCATGAGCACGGCCTCGCCACTCCCTCGGGCATCATCTCGACGACCGGCGTGGGCGGCCTGACCCTCGGCGGCGGCCACGGCTACCTGTCCCGCAAGTACGGCCTCACCATCGACAACCTGCTCGAAGCCGAGGTCGTGCTGGCCGACGGGCGGGTGGTCACCGCGTCCGAGTCCGAGCACCCGGATCTGTTCTGGGCACTGCGCGGCGGAGGCGGGAACTTCGGCATCGTCACCTCGTTCACGTTCCGTTTGCACCCGGTGGGCAACGTCGTCTGCGGCCCGACCGCGTGGCCGGTGGCGGCGACCAGCGACGTGCTGTCGTGGTTCCGCGACTTCCTGCCCGCCCAGGACGACGACCTGTATGGGTTCCTCGCCGTGATGACCGTACCGCCGGTCGATACGTTCCCCGAGGCATTCCACCTGCACAAGGCGTGCGCGATCATGTGGTGCTACCTCGGCGATCCCGCCAACGCGACCGAGGCGCTCAAGCCGGTCCGCGACATGCAGCCCGCGTTCGACGGCATCGGCGAGGCGCCCTATCCCGGCTTGCAGTCGGCCTTCGACGGGCTCTACCCGCGCGGGCTGCAGTGGTACTGGCGAGGCGACTTCTTCGGCACCGTGCCCGACGCCGCCGTAGATGCCCATGCCCGCTTCGCCAGCGAGCTGCCGACCATGCACTCGACGATGCACCTCTATCCCATCGACGGAGCCGTCAACAAGGTGCCCGCTAGGGACACCGCCTGGGCCTACCGCGACGCCACCTTCTCGCAAGTGATCGTAGGGGTCGACCCGGACCCGGCAAACGCCGCCGCGGTCAAGCAATGGACCGTCGACTACTGGGACGCCACCCACCCATACTCAGCCGGCGGCGCGTACGTGAACTTCATGATGGACGAGGGCAAGGACCGGGTGCGAGCCACCTACGGCGCCAACTACGACCGCCTCGCCGAGATCAAGGCCATCTACGACCCGACCAACTTGTTCCGGATCAACCAGAACATCCAGCCCGCTGGCTGAGACCTCCGACGGGAACGACGAGGCCGACCTGCAAGAGAAAAGCACACGACATAAGCGAGCAGAACAAGACGATCGCAAGGCGCTGGCAACTGCCACCAGCTCGCCGAGATCAAGCGGCGTTACGACCCCGAGAACGTCTGCCACGTCAACCAGAACGTCGAGCCGGCCAGCGAGCCGAACCCATAGCCCGTGCGGGCGATGACCGTCATGTGCGACCCAAGTACCCGGCGATGAGATCAAAAAGGAAACCCGGATAATGTTCCTCGACTGCCCCGCCTACCTTGACGATGAGGGCGCCGCGCGATGCGGGCTCCCCGCCGAGGTCAGGTGCAGCTACACGATGCAATCCACCGACGGGCCGCTCGACAGTGTCATGATCAAGTGCCTCTCGGGCCACTGGTTCAACGGACCCCTCGAATTCCTTACCTGGATGAACGGCGAAGGTCAGGACGTGGGAAGGCCCTTCGATCGCGGGCCGGGTTCCGATGCGACGGAGCCGGCCAGCACCTACACGATCATGGCCGAGCCCGGGCCGGACGGCATTGTCGCCGGGCTGGGGGAAATCAGGTATGCGGGCGAACGATGCTGACGTCGTCGCGGATGCAGGCGTTGCGGGCGCGTCCATCGCCGCCGTCCTGGCCCGCGGTGGCAGCGAGGTGTTGCTGCTCCCGTGACCTCACATCGCTTGCCCAGTGAGGCGTTCACCCGACCAGCTCCACGAATCGCTGCTGGCTTCATGGCGGGGCTGGTGTTGTCTGGCAGGCTTGTGCCCCGTGGCTGACCCCTACCTCGGCCTGGCCGCGGACTACGACTGGATATTCGACGACGATGCGCTGGCCGGCGGGGTGGCGATCAACCGGCCGGCGGCGACGCGCCTGCTGCAGCGGATCGGCCCGGGCAGCGACGTGCTCGATGCGGCCTGCGGGACGGGGGTGGACGCGGCGGTGCTCGCCCGCCGGGGATTCAACGTGCGGGCGGCCGACGGGAGCGAGGCTATGGCCGAGGCCGCGGCGGCGCGGTTCCGGCGGGAGGGGCTGGCGATCCCGCTGCAGCGCGTCTTGTGGGCGGATCTGCCCGCCGCCATCGGCGAGCGGTTCGACGTCGTGCTGTGCACCGGCAACGCCCTGGTGCACGCCGCGGGCCGCGATGCGATGGTCCAGGCGCTCATCGGGCTGCGGCGGATGGCACGTCCCGGAGGGCACGTAGTGATCGATTCCCGTAACTGGGAGAAGCTCCACGCCGAGCGCCAGATCGTGCAGGTCACAGGCCGCGTGAAAACGCGCGGCGGGCGGAGGTGCGTCGTGCTCTATGCCTGGGAGATACCCGGCCGCCTCGACCAGGAGCACATCGCTCATCTGGTGTTCCTGTTCGAGGACGGCGACCGGGTCGAGCCGCACGAATACCGGCTCTCGTTCCGCCCCTTCACGCTTCGGCAACTGCGTGAGCGACTCGAGCTCGCGGGATTGCGGGAAGTCGACACCGACTACGGCCAGGCCGTGGACCGCTACGCCGTGATCGCGGTGGCGGCCTGACCGGCGCCTCCTGGACGACCTGCTCCAAAGAGGCGCCGTCCGGCGCCCACGTCGTGTTGGTAACGATGGACGCCCAGAATTGACGGATGAGGCAGAAACGGCGGGGCCAACGTTTCCGGTCACACTCGGCGACTGCGGCCAGTGTGCAAATATCCGCCGCCATGGGCGGCAAGCTGGCTGCGGGCTCGGCTGCCTGTGGAGCGCCCGAAAGGCGATTATGGTCGCGTTTTCGGCCGCAGTTTCAAAGCGTTCCCGATGATCATGCAGACGTCGGCGCTGATGAACGTCGTGCCAGCATTTTGGGACGACCCTGGCTGGCGGTCTCGATCTAGCACCCCGATGCTGACGACCGGTCGGCGGACCGGCTGTGGCTCCGGCCCACGGTGACGGTCTTCAGCAGATCTGACCCGGGCTGAAGGCCCGGGCGCCGGTTTGCGTCAGCGCTTGGCGTAGTCCGCGAACCCCTGCCAGTCGATCACCACGCACGGCTCGTCGCCGACGATCCACGCGTCGTGCCCGGGCGGGATCACCGAGAAGTCGCCGGGACCGAATTCTGTCTCCTGGCCGTCGTCCATGACCACCTTCATCCGGCCAGAGATGAAGTAACCCAGGTGCGGTGCCTGGCAGCTGCCGGTCTGAGCGATCGGCTTGACGTGCTTAGACCATTGCCAGCCCGGCTGGAACGTCGCCCGGCCGACCGGGCCTGCGTCGGTGTTGACGAGCTCGACTTGGCCCATGCCCGCCTCGAACGGGCGCGTCTCCTCCGGCGCGTCCAGGCTCTTCCGGATCATTCCTGCCATCGCTGCCACCCCCCAGGGCTCGATGTGCCTGCATGGTTCCGTGTGCCTACTGTAACGCCCGGGCCCAGGGCATGGCTGGTGCCCTGGCCTGCGGGGATCTAGCCGGCACATCGGCCTGGGTGAACCCGTCGCTCGGGAGCCACCACAGAGCGTGACTGGACCCCGAGGCACGAGTGCTCGCCGAGCCGCCGATCTGCGCGGCCAGCGGTTGTTCGCGCTCATCAGCTGAGGCACGCAGATTAGGTCTGCGTGCACCATGATCGTCCCAGCGGGGCTACGGTTCAGGGCCGCAGTGGCGGGTTGTCAGGGTTGAGGAAGCTTCGCTCTTTGAGCCAGCCGTACAGCGGGGTGCCGCCTACGCGAGTACTCCCTGGTGCCTAGCGTTCGCCTGAGGACTCCTGCTTCGACACAACACTTGGCGAGGGGCACCCGAGCAGACCGAGGTCGCGCACGCAGAAGCCGTGGTGCGCCCACTCCTCGTCCAGCACCACGTGCACGCACTCGAGCACCGACTTGCCCCTGGCGTACGGCGGCCAGCCCCGGCCCGCCGGCACTGGCGCGGGGGCCGACAGCTCATCGGGCGTCACAGTCGACAGCCAACGCTCCAGCTCGGCGCCCTGCTCGCCGCGCGCGGCGAGCACCTCGCCGAGGCTCGGGGCCGCCGCCCGATCCAGGCCCTGCTCCTCCTGGTCAGGGACGAACTCGGACGCCAAGCCGATCGCTGTGAACGGCTCGGCCGACCCCAGGCAGCAGCGGCGGAACCACGAGTCGTGCACGAACACAAGATGGCGCAGGGTCTCCACCGCCGACCACTCGCCGCCGACGCGCTGGTGCTCCGAACCCTTGGGCATCCCCCGGAGCCGCCCGAGCGTCGCAGCCCAGTCCGCCCGCAGCTGCCGGAAGGCTTCCCGCAGATCGGCCGGATCGGCCGAGCGGATCAGCAGCCGCACCGGATGGCGACGGTCGAGCTCGGCCTCGACGTATGACGTCACCTCGACTCCGTTAACCACCAGGTTACTGACCAGCCCGTCGATGACAGCGTCCTGCATCACCACCCCGATCAGACGGGCGCGGGTCAAGTCGCACTCACGGAATTCGGCATCGGTCAGGTCCTGGTCCTCAAATCGCGCCATGCCGGGCAGTATCCACCGGAGTACTGACACCCCGTGCGACCTATGCGCTGGTCAGTTAGTGCGGTGCCGCAACGTCGGCTACGCCCAGATCAACCAGGGTCTGTGGGCCAGCAGGATCTCGTCCATCCGCCGGATCGCCTGGAAGGCGTGCCGCCTCGCCCATAGCGGCGGCTATTCGCGCGTGAGCCAAGAGCTAGAGTAATCACAGAGAGTGACGTTGAGCCTGGGCGGCGATGCGCCGGATCGCCGAGTACGCGCTCATCCACCAGGTGCCATCTGGGGCGGACGCCGCACGCAGACTATCTGTTACGGCCTATCTGTTACGGCACGATCCCCCTTGATCTCTTGGCGGATGCCCTGGAAGCTGGCGGCCATAACGTCCTATCGAAGCTGCGTGCGAATGCGGTTCAGGTGCTCCAGTTGGCGCTGGTAGGTCATCGTGTATTCAGGGTCTTTCCGAGCCAGGTTGCGCCACACGCCAACGCATTCCTCCGCGGAAGCCAGAGCCTTCTGGTGGTGACCCAACCTTTCCAGGTGGTTCGTGAGGTTGATCAGCGACGTGCCGAAGAATGCCTGGTGGGCGGGGTTCTGCTGGGCGAGCGGCCGAAACAGGTTAACCGACTCCTGAGCGGCGGTCAGCGCCTCGTGGTAGCGGCTCAGCTTAGCCAGGTAGATCCCGAGGCTGTTCAGCGCCCGGGCGAGATCAGGCTGGAGCGCCGGGTTGTCTCGGGCGAGTGGCCGGTACAGGGCCGCCGACTCCTCGGCGGCGGCGCGGGCCTCGTTGTGGTGATTCAGGATGTCGAAGCGGATGCCCAGGCTGGTCAGCGCCCAAGCGAGGTCCGGCTTGAAGGCTGCGTTGTCCCGGGCGAGAAGGCGGTACAGGCCCACCGACTCCTTAGCAGCAGGCAGCGCCTCAAAGTAGCGCCCCAGCTGGCCCAAGCGCTCCGCGAGGCTGTTCAGCCCCTTGGCGAGGTCGGCGTAGAGGGCGGGGTTGTCCTCGGCGAGCGGCCGGTACAAGCCAACTGACTCCTCGGCGGCGGTCAAGGCCTCGTCCCATCGGCCCAGCTGGGCCTGCCGAACGCCGAGGCTGGTGAGTGCCCCGGCGAGGCCGGGCTGGAGGGCAGTGTCGTCCTTTGCGAGCGACCGGTACAGGGCCACCGATTCCTCCGTAGCGGCCTTGGCCTCCTTGTACCGGCCCAGATCGGCATGGCGTTCCCCAAGGCTGGCCAGCGCCTCGGCGAGGCCGGGCT
>Ga0335078_10003626_pt1 | contig 22989 bp, 17 predicted proteins | sample Lox_Sample_32_FD_206711 | JGI IMG/M metagenome (GOLD analysis project Ga0335078, IMG submission 206711) | Soil microbial communities from Loxahatchee National Wildlife Refuge, Florida, United States - Lox_Sample_3.2 | ecosystem: Environmental > Terrestrial > Soil > Wetlands | place: USA... | reverse complement strand
TCTGCGAAGAGCTAGTCCAGATCATTTCAGTGGGGATAGCTCTCATCAGAGTGACACTCCCACGGACTCGGATCTCTCGTGGCCGTCCCCCCCCCAAACGGTGGGTTAACGACATCGCTAGTTGTTACCCGATCCCGACGGGCAGCTTGGGCCAGCCGGAGCATAAGAGGACTTATTCTCGTCGTAGCATGCTTGGATTTGCTTGGCGTCATACCTTTGCAAAACTTCAAACGGCAACCGGTCACGGCTAATCTCTTTAAAAACGAAGCGGATTTCGCCGCCCGATTGCACTGTGCCGAGGAGGTATCCGTAGACGTCGGTTTTGGCTAGCTTGGCTCCGCCAAGATCGCTGGGCAGCCGATAACGAACCGCGCCGGCGGTCCCAACGATCCACCCGGGAAGGACATTCTCGGGCTTTGGATGGCGCAAGTCGTTGTAGGGGTCTTCCAGTAGGAAATGCGAATGGCTGGCGAGTACGTAGACAAATTTCTTGGTCTTGGAACGGAAAGCCACCAAATCTTGATAGACCTTGCGACCGCTTCGTTCCATCTGCGGGGATTCATTCATGCTATGGCCCGCAGACAAGCTATCAGGTAAAGCGTCATGCATACCAACCACCACAGTACGTATTTTTTCATCTGACTCATCGCGCCCCAGGACGCGCTCGACCCAATCAACCTGTGCGTCATCAAACTGATCGTTCGATGCATTGTCCAAAGAAACGAAATCCACCCCACCTTCTACCCAGTGGTTGTATGTTCTAAGGAGATGGTCGTTTGGATCGTCCCGAAGGCGTTGAGCGCGAAGCGCGGGAGCATCGAGCCAGTCAGCAAACTGTTGGAGGAAGTCCGATCTGGTCTTGGGTGGGATAAGTTCGTGATTCCCGATGCCCAGATAGACAGGAACGTCGCCAAATGGACGGAGTTGCTGCGAAATAAAGTCCTGCCATTCGATGCGTTGATAATCGGAAATAGAAAGATGTTTGTTCCGATAGTCCGTGCTTGAAAGCAAGTCTTGGTCGAAGTCGTAGTTCGCGCGAAAGTCACCCAAATGCCAATAGAATCGTGCAGTGTCAGATCGCACGCCTGCGGCGATTGCGGGCATGACGATATCGCCGCAGTTTCTCGAATCTCCAGAAACGGCAAAAGACCAACCTGCCGAGGATTGACCCTCCGAAGGCAGCTGATAGGCGAAGAACGCTGACAGTAAAGCAGCCATTGCAAAACCAGAGGTGTGCAGCTTCACGCGGGCTCCTTTCGAACTCAAGCAAAACTGCCCGATGCGGTGGGAATGTAACCAAAATCCTGGTCTCACGCATCCAAAAAAAGGTTGTGTTCGCCATTGTCCGAATGGCCTTTAGTCGGGTATGATTTTTAGCATGTCACAGAGTATCAGCCAGAACTGCTGCCGACAGGCATGTTGTCTGTGTCGCGGAGAAGTCCGTTCTGGCGGGTGCAGGCTCGTGACTTAGATATTTTCTAGATTCCGAGTTTTCTACTGACCCACCGCCGGAATGGTTCGGCAGGTGGGTTTTTTGTTTTTGTGCTCGATTTTTTGGAGAGGGATGTGGAGATGCAAGGATTGGTGGGAGAGGTTTTGGGACGGCGGCCAGACAGCGCGCTGATATCAGCGGCGCCGCCAGCGAGCGGCCGGTGGAATCATTTGCGGGCGCTGGAGGCGGAGAGCATCTACATTTTGCGGGAAGCAGCGGCGGAGTTTGCGCGGCCGGTGATGCTTTATTCGATTGGAAAAGATTCGTCGGTGATGCTGCGGCTGGCGCAGAAGGCGTTTTTCCCGGGCAAGGTTCCGTTCCCTTTGCTGCACATCGACACGAGCTACAAATTCCCCGAAATGATTGAGTTCCGTGATCGGTACGCCAAAGAGCTTGGCGTTGAGTTGATCGTGCACCAGAACCGCGAAGCGTTAAATGCGGGAGCGAATCCTTTTGCGCTCGGCACACAGAAATGCTGCGGGCTGCTGAAAACGAAGGCACTGCTGGATGCGTTGGCCGCTGGGGGCTTTACGGCCGCGTTCGGCGGGGCGCGGCGCGATGAAGAGAAGTCGCGGGCAAAAGAACGGGTGTATTCGTTTCGCGACGCGCATGGGCAGTGGGATCCGAAAAATCAGCGGCCGGAGCTATGGAGCATCTTTAATTCGCGAATCGACAAGGGCGAAAGCATCCGCGTTTTTCCGCTTTCGAATTGGACGGAGTTGGATGTGTGGCTGTATATCCACGCGGAGAAGATTCCCATTGTGCCGCTGTATTACGCGAAGGAGCGGGAGATTGTGGAGCGAGGCGGGGCGCTGGTGTTGATTCATTCGCGGAAGGAATTGCTGGCGGGCGAAGAGACAAAGTTTGTGAAGGTCCGGATGCGTTCGCTGGGCTGCGTGCCGTGCACCGGCGCGATCCGGTCCGAGGCCGACACGCTCCCGAAGATTATCGAGGAGATGGTGTCGTTCCGGCGCTCGGAGCGCGAGAACCGCGCGATTGACCACGACGAAGAAGGGTCGATGGAGATCAAGAAACTCGAGGGATATTTCTGATGGGGACAACGCTATCTCTCGAAATTGGCGATGAGTTGGGGCCGTTCCTTGTGCAGGAATTCAGCAAGGAACTGCTGCGATTCACGACGGCGGGCAGCGTCGACGACGGCAAGTCGACGCTGATCGGGCGGCTGCTGCACGACTGCAAAGCGGTTTACGAAGATCAGTTGGATTCGGTGAAGAAAAGTCGCATCAATCGGTCTGGCAAAGCGATTGATTTTTCCTTGTTGACGGATGGACTGCGGGCGGAGCGGGAACAAGGTATCACCATTGATGTGGCGTACCGGTATTTCAGCACGGCGCGGCGCAAATTCATTATTGCGGACACCCCGGGGCACGAACAGTATACGCGGAATATGGCATCCGGAGCGTCGACCGCTGATCTCGCCGTGATTTTAGTGGATGCGACGAAGGGATTGCTCGCGCAGACTCGGCGACACGCGTTTATCGCTTCCCTTCTGGGAATCGCCCAAGTGCTGGTGGCTGTGAACAAGATGGATTTGATCGAGTTTCGCGAGGACGTGTTCTTGCGGTTGGAGCGGGACTTTTTGGCGTTGGCGCGGGCACTGAGGATTCCGTCGGTGCAGTGCGTGCCGATCAGCGCGCTCGATGGGGACAATGTGGTGGCACGGAGCGAGCGGACCGGTTGGTACGCGGGGCCGACGCTGTTGGAGCATTTGGAGACGGTGCCGGTTGGCGTCAGGCTTGGCACGGGGAAACTCCGGTTTCCGGTGCAGTCGGTGATTCGGCCAGATGTAAGTTTCCGCGGATTTGCGGGGCGCGTGGCCAGCGGAACGCTGCGAGCGGGCGATGAGATTGTGGCATTGCCGTCGCGGCGACGGACGCGCGTCGAATCGATTGTGAGTTTTGATGGGCAGTTGGAAGCTGCCGGAGCGGGGCAGTCGGTGACGGTGACACTGCGCGATGAGATCGACGTTAGCCGCGGAGATTTATTGGTTTCGCCAGATGCGGAGCCACACGTTTCGGCGCGGTTTTCGGCGATGGTGGTGTGGCTGCATGCGATGCCGTTGGAATTGGAGCGGATGTATCTGGCGAAGCATGCGGGACGACTGGTCAAGGTGAAGGCCACGCGGATTCGGTATCGCGTGGATGTCAACGAGTTGACCGAGCGGGCAGCCGATCATTTGGAGATGAATGAGATTGCGTTGGTGGAGTTGAAAGCGAGTCAGGCGCTGTATTTCGATGCGTACAAGGACAATCGCACGACGGGCAGCTTAATTTTGATTGATGCGCTGAGCAATGCGACAGTCGGCGCGGTGATGATTCGCGAGGACTTGGGTGGCGATGCGGAGATCTTGGTCGGTAGCGGCGTAATTCTGGGGAAAGAGACGCGCGGTAAAGTCGCGCTGAAAGAGCGAGCGCAGCGGCATGGACATGGGCCCGGGATTTTCGTGGTGAATGGCGAGCGGGCACCCGCGGACCGGCTGGAACGCGAACTTGTTGAACGCGGATTTGAGGCGGTGGTTGTGGATCACCACGAAATTCCCGGCTCGGCGCGGCGGGCGTTTTTTGCGGCGCTTTGGAATGTTGGCGTAGTGGCGATTGTTTGGGCCGCGACGCGGATTCGTCCGCGTGAGCGGGGAATTTTTGCGGAGATCGCTGGGGCGTCAATGTTCGATGTGTCTTCCGCCGAAGCAAATATCACCTCTGAGATTGATTGGGACGAAGTGATGCGAAAGGCCGAAACGCTGCGAACGCACGGTGGGCGCGAAAAACGGTTTCGCCTTGGGGAGAACTAAACATGCCTGCACTGAATGTTTGGGAAGAGTTGGAAGCACGCACGGCGGAGGAAGTGGTCGAGTCAATGGTCACTGAGAGTGCAGGCAGGAATTCTTGTTTCACGTGTAGTTTTCAGGCGGAAGACGTGGTGGTGCTGGATTTGCTACGGACACGGATTCCCGATGTGCCGGTGCTCTTTCTGGAGACCGGCTATCACTTTCGCGAGACCTATGAATTTCGCGACCGGCTGACCGAAGAGTGGGGACTGAATCTGATCAACGTGATGCCGAAACAAGGCGTCCCGGAGCAGGAATCGGCGCTGGGGATTCTGTATCGCGAGGATCCGACGCAGTGCTGCAAATTGCGGAAAGTTGATCCACTGTTCGAGGCGCTGGAACCCTTTGAAACGTGGTTCACCGGCTTGCGTCGCGAGCAGTCGGTGACGCGAAAGAATTTGAAGAAAGCGGAGTTGCACCGTTTGCCGAGCGGAAAGGCGCTGACGAAGGTGAGTCCGCTGGCGGATTGGACGTGGGGGCAAGTGTGGGAGTACACGGGCGCCCACAAGTTGGAGTATTTGCCGCAATACGACCGGGGATTTTTGAGTATTGGCTGCGAGCCGTGTACAGCAGTCCCCGAGGATCGGAACAATCCGCGGTCAGGGCGCTGGGGCGGACGCAAATTGGAGTGCGGGATTCATACATTTTCGGAGCGATCGCAATGACCTACCTATTGCTGGGATTTGCGATTGCGCTGGCGGTGGGATTGACGGGCATCGGCGGCGGAAGTTTTACGGTGCCTGCGCTACTGCTGATTGCGGGATTGCCGGCGGCTGAGGCGGTGGGGACGACGTTTGTATTTGCGGGCGTGCTGCGATTAATTGCGGCGCCGTTTTATCTGGCAAACCGGCAGGTAAATCTTCATTACTTTCGGTTGCTGCTGCGCGGCGCGGTGCCGGGACTGTTGCTGGGGATGTTGGTGCTGCGGCTGCTAGCGAAGCAAGACAACAATGCGGTAATTGTAATTGTCGTTGGGCTGCTGCTGGCGATTTCTTCGAGCGTGAGTTTTGTGCCGAAGGCGCAGGTTCCGGAGTTTGCGCGGCGGAATTCGGCCTGGTTGCCATGGCTGGCGTTTCCGATTGGCGTAGAATCGGGATTTTCTTCGGCGGGCGCGGGAGCGTTGGGAACAGTGTTGCTGCTGAATTATTCGGAAATGACGCCGGCACAGGTGGTGGGGACGGACTTGGTGTTTGGCTTGGTGCTGGCAGTGGTGGGCAGCGCAGTGCATTGTACCCTTGGGTCTATCAGCACGCCGTTGCTGGTGCAGTTGCTGCTGGGGGGAGTGCCGGGCGTGATTCTGGGTTGCTTGTTGGCACGGGTGGTGCCGGCGCAACGGTTGAAGACGGCGGTGGCGGTGGTGGCGATTTGCGCGGGGTTGCAGTTGGTGTGGTCGGGCGCGCGGACGCTCGGCAATAGGAACAATCCGAATGGGGCACATTATGCGGCAGCGGTTGGAAAGACGGTGCGCCCATGAGGCGTAATGACCGACTGCCAGGTCTTGGGACCATGATCGAAAGAGAATTGGTCGCCCCCGGGTTTCAGCGCTGCCCCGAGTTGTAGTCGCCTCTTTTGTTGTCGTCGCTGTTGTTGATTTTCCTTCTTTTTGACTATCGCTGAACTAGCTGTCCCTCTATTCCGCAACAACTTTCGCGTGCTACACGCGCACTGCACATTTTCTGCTTCGGGAGCGAAGAAATGAGAGTTTCTGGTCTTTTGGGATTCAAGACAAGATTCAAGATAGGTCGACCAAGCGCCGTGCTGCTCGTTAGTCTGTCTCTTGCGATCGGTTGGGTTTTCGCTGGTCCGAGCACTTACGCGCAGGAGGATGCGGCGATTGTGGGTCTGGTGCTGGATGCTACTGGGGCGGGGATCGATGGGGCTCGCGTACACATCACAAATATGGAGACGAGTACCGCACGAGATGTGGTCACGGATGATGCCGGACGTTTTTTTGCGCGTGCTTTGACAGTTGGGCGATACGAAGTGGTTGTGGACAAAGCGGGATTTCGGACGGAGAAGCGTAGCGGGATTGCGCTGGTGGTGGGACAGCGTGAAGAGTTGCGGCTGACGCTGCAAGTTGGCGAGGTGCAGCAAAGCATCGAAGTGACATCCGATCCGGGATTGCTTTCGGCAACCACCGAAGACACTTCAGGGCTGGTGGGCGAGCGGCAGGTAAAGGACTTACCGTTGAACGGACGCAGCTACGATCAGCTCTTAACGCTGAATCCGGGGACGATCAACTACACATCGCAACGCGCAGGCAGCACCGGCACTTCAAATTCGGATCTCGGCAACATGTTTGCGGTTTCCGGGCGACGGCCACAGGAAAATTTGTTTTTGCTGAATGGAGTGGAGTACACCGGCGCTTCGGAGATCAACACGACTCCCGGCGGGGTGAGTGGGCAGCTGATTGGCGTGGATGCAGTGCGCGAGTTTGAGGTCGTCCAGGACACCTACGGGGCGGAGTACGGAAAGCGGCCGGGTGCGCAGGTGAGTATCGTGACGTCGAACGGCACAAATGTACTGCACGGGTCGGTTTACGAATTCCTTCGAAACAGCGCGTTCGATGCGCGGAACTTTTTCGATTTGCCGGATATTCCGCATTTCGAGCGTAACGTGTTTGGTGGAGCGCTGGGCGGCCCGATTCGCAAGGACAAAACATTTCTGTTTGGAAACTACGAAGGTTACCGGCAAACGCTGGGACTGAGCGACGTGACGCTGGTGCCGGATAGCGCTTCGCGTGCGGCGGCGGTGACGAGCGTGCAACCCCTGCTGGCGCTGTGGCCGGTGGCCAATGGGCCAGAGCTTTTGACGTCCACGGGCGCGGGGAGCGGGATTGCTACGGCGTACAGCAGCCCACTGCAGCATTTGAGGGAGGACTTTGGTACCGCGCGGCTCGACCAAGAGCTCTCGGCAGCGGACAATTTGACGGCTGTCTACACAATCGACGACAGCTGGGCCCATTCGCCGACGAGCAATCCAATTACGTTTGACGAGATTGCCCTGCGGGCGCAAGTGGCGAGCATCAGCGAGACCCATGTCTTTTCGTCGAACCTGGTGAACAAAGGAACGTTTGGATATTCGCGCGGGGCGTTTTTCTTCACCAGCGGAACCACCGTGGATTTGCCCGGCTGGATTCACGACGGGCAACCGGTCGGTGCGGTGGTGGTGGGAGGTGGAACCACTCTGAACGGAGCTTCGCAGATCACCAATGGCGGGACGAATGCCGGGAGCAACCTGGTGGATGTGCGGAATTTATTCACAGCGGAAGATCAGCTTTCCTATTCGCACGGGGGCCAGACCTTCAGTTTTGGCGGATGGCTGCAGAGATTGCAGTCCAACGATTCGCTGGTGCAGGACCAATACGGACAACTTTCGTTCACGAATTTGCAGAGTTTCTTGGAGAGCCAGGTAAGCACATATACGTTTGCGCCGAGTTTTACGCCGCTGGGATGGCGTTCGACGGAAGGAGCATTCTTTGTGCAGGACGCGATCAAGCTAAAGCCGAATCTGGAACTGCGATTTGGTTTACGCTCGGAGATGACTAACGGGTGGAATGAAGTGGACGGGCGGGCGTCGAACTATTTGTTTGGCACGAATGGAGTGATTCAGTCGCAGCCGACGCTGGGCGGATCGGCACTGGCAGTGAACAACGCGAAGTTTTTGCCTGCGCCGCGCGTGGGATTGGCGTGGTCCCCGTTTGGCTGGCGAAGAACGCTGATTCGCGCGGGCTACGGGACGTATTATTCGCTCCTGGACAACTTGAGTTACCGGCTGGATCAAAACGCGCCGTACAACACGGTGTTTGCGGCGAAGAACATCGCGTTTGCGAGCATCGCGCCGGGCGCGACGTATGCGGGAACGAAAGTGATTCCGAGCGGCCTTCAGCCGAACTTGCAGACGCCGGCGATTGAATCGTGGGATTTGAAGATTGAGCAGCAGCTCTTTGCGGGAATCGTACTAAGCGTAGGCTATGTGGGTTCGCACGGTTATCACGAATTGCTTTCGCTGGACGCGAATCTGCCGTCGGCAACGATTTGCCCGGCGTCGCCCTGTCCTGCAGGTTACCCTGCGGGAGCGATCTACTACCCAGCCAATACGCCGCTAGGGAACAACACGGTGTGGAACACCACGCACTGGTTTTCGGAGGGAATCAGCTCGTATGAAGGGTTTGTAGTGGACGCAAACCGCGCTTGGAGCAATGGGTTGCAGTTTCGCGGTGTGTGCACGTTTTCGAAGGCGCTGGATGACGGCGACAACATGAACACCAGCGTGGCCACCAATTCGCCGGCCTTTGTCGCCAATCCTCTGCAGCCTCTCTCCGATTACGGGCGGGCCTCCTTTGACGTCCGCCATTCCGCAGTGCTGCAAGCCACCTACGACTTGCCCTTCGGCCGTGGCAAGGATGGCACCCGCAAAGGCTGGTCGCGCGCGCTCACTGGAGGCTGGCAGGCAAGCACCATTGTCACCTTGCAATCCGGTCTGCCTTTTACTCCACAGCTGTCTTACAACCCCTCAAACGACGGGGATACCCGCAATCCGGTTCGGCCGTCCTGGAATTCCAACTTCACCGGGAACGTGATCCTCGGTTTGCCGAACGAATACTTCAATCCGCTCGCGTTCATTCAGCCCCTAGCCGGAACCTATGGCAACGTTGGCCGCAACGTCCTGCAAGGGCCTTCACTCGAGCAATGGGATGCCTCCCTCGCCAAACGGTGGTCTCTCGGCGACAGAGTTGGGCTCCAGTTCCGAGGGGAAATCTTCAACCTGCTGAATCACACCAACCTGAACACGCCTAACCCTGTTGTTTACGCGGCAGCTTCCGGGGGTCCGTCCCCCACGGCGGGAGTCATCACCTCCACCGCGACGACGTCGCGCCAGCTGCAACTTGGCTTAAAACTGCTCTGGTAGCCGGCAAGCTCTGGAGTTAGTGGACGATCTCAGGCCAAAGCTGGCATCTTCGAAGCGGCCCGGCGACTTGGAACACGCGACTTTCAATGGATCAAGGTTGCCCGCCGATGGTGAATATGCAGCAATCCATACGAATTATGAAAAAGCATCTCCGCGGCTAGAGGCCACCCATTGCGATCACTTTCCCCTACTAAGAGCAAGACACCATCTATGCCCGGACTATACTGATCGAGTCTGACTGAGACTACAGCGCGCCGGTGGTAATGGTGATTCAGCAATTCCTCCCGCGGAGATGGCAGCAAAACTCGCTGCATGCCTCGGTATCGGCCTACTAGTTGGAATCGAGCGCGAATGGTCAAACAAGGACCTTGGAGCCCGAACGTTTGCACTGACCGCACTGCTGGGCACACTGGCTGTTCTTTCAAACCCTCACTCGCGACTGCTTCCTTGATTGGCGTCCTCTTGATCATTGGCTTGGCTAACGGACGGGCCCTACTCGTCGACCGGACGCTCGAAGCCACGACCTCTGTTGCTTTACTCGTGACATTCGTTCTGGGCGAGCTTGTCGGCGAGGGACATCTCTTCACTCCGGTGGCCGCCCATGACCATGCTTCTGACGTGGAAGGGAGAGTCGCACCGGTTTGCCGGCGGTCTTCAGCCGGGAGAAATCCGCAGTGCCGTTCTCTTAGTTAGTTTAGAGGCCTCTTGGGACTCGTGGTCTACCCGGTTTTACCCAATCGCTTTGTGGATCGCTGGCAACTTCTCAGTCCAAGACAAGCTTGGTTGACGGTCATCGTGATTGCGGGCATCGGTTTCCTAAACTACGTTTTGCTGAAGCTGTACGGCGCCCGTGGGCTTTACCTTGGTGGTTTTCTCGGTGGATCCATAAATAGCAGCGCTGCCGCCGTTGAGATTGCCAGGTCGATGGCCATTCGGCAAGTGCCAGCTGGCGTGGCTGTCGCAGTTCTCCGGCTGACGGTGGTTGCCATGTTCGTGAGAAATCTGGTGATCCTGATTCTTTTTGCACGGACCGCCGTAGCTTCTGCCGCAGCTCCTATGTCGGCGATGATTCTACTCGCACTGGTGTTTGTTCGCTTTTCCCGAAGAGCTTTCGGAAGTCCACTGTCGGACATCAGGCTGGAGTCTCCGGTTTCAGTGAGCCGTGTTCTTACCTTCGCGCTCTTCTTCCTGCTGATTCAGATCGTTTCAACGCTAAGCCAGCGCCACCTGGGTGAGGCGAGTTTTCTCTAGGGGTCAGCGTAATCGGCGGTTTGGTAAGCAGCGCTAGCACGACGGTTGCGTCCGCGAATCTGGTGGGGCATGAGCAACTGAGTTCGGTGATAGCTGGCATAGGAGTGGTATTTGCTTCCATCGCGAGCGCTCTAGTCAATCTTGCCGTCGTGCACCACTGCCCGCGCCAAACGCCCGCTTTTCAACGTCTCAGCATCTTCACAATCGCCGTGATTGCTGTGGGGTTGCTTACAGTTTTTCTGCAGCATCATTTCTGGCCAGGCACCTTGTAGATAGCTGACCCCGACTGGCTCGGTGAGGCCATCAGCTCCCGCTTGCAACCAACATATAGCCAGAACCCCGCAGAGTCCGAAGCGCCAGTGGATTTCCAGGGTCGCTCTCGAATTTGCTGCGCAGCCTCCGGACACACACGTCGACGCACCTGGGGTCGACGTGCTCAGAATTCCAAACTGCTCGAAGCAACTGTTCCCGGCTGAAGACGGAGTTGGGATGGGATGCCAGATAGTACAGAAGCCTAAACTCCAGCAAACTCATCGTCACTGGCTCGCCCAAATAGCTCACGCGATACGTTTCGGGATCGATGATGAGACTTCCGTGCTTTACGACCAGCGATCTCTGCGGCGGTTTATCGGCCCGCCAAAGCAGGGACTGAATGCGCGCCACGAGCTCCCGAACCGTGACCGGCATGGTGACATAGGCATCTGCGCCCATTTCCAATCCAGCTAAAACGTCGGACTCTCGACCGGCTGCGGTGAGCATGAGGATCGGTAGTTGCGAAAGCAAGTCATCCTCGCGCAGGCGCTGGCAAATGTGTTTTCCCGATACTTCAGGTACGGCCAGTTCTACCACCAACAGGTCTGGTACGGTCCTCTTGAGCTTGGCCAATCCGCTAACCCCATCGAGCGCCGTCTGCACGAAGAAACCTTCTCTTCGGAGCTCGTCGCTAATCGGCTTAATAGTGGGATCTTTTCCAACAATGATCAGGCGTTTCACGATTTTCGTTTCCGCAATCCAGGCACTAGGAACTCGATGCCGCGGAATCCCGCGGGCCGACCGTGCGCACGCTCGGCAATTTGATGAAAAAACTAGCGCCGCGGACGGGCCCAGGCCTTACATCAATGTCACCCCCGTTGGCTTGCACCGCCCATTTTGCAATGGCCAATCCCAAGCCCGCGCCGCCAGCCTCTTGGGAACGTCCTTCGTCGACACGGTAGAAACGGTCGAAGACTTTGGCGCGATCCTCTTCGCGAATACCCGGACCTTCGTCGGCGATTTCCAAAAGCAGCCACGTCTTACCGTCGACCTCCGGCAATCGCAACAGCGCGATCCGGACGGCCGAACCGGGCGGCGAGTACTTAACCGCGTTGTGCAGGACATTGACGATAGCTTGGCGAAGAAATAGGCGGTCGGCCATCACCGCGAAATCCTCTTTCGCGATAACTTCAATTTTTTGGCTTTTTTCCTCTGCGAGAACTTCTACCAAAGCGATCCCTTCCCGCACTAAGTCCATCACGGAAAATACCGAGGTTTGTAGCCGGAACTCACCCGCGTCCGCCCTGGACATCGTCAAAAGACTTTCCACCATGCGAGTCAGCCGCGTTACTTCCTCCAGCATACTCCCGATAATGTCGCGGTATTCCTCCGCAGAATACTCCCCTTGCAGACCCATCTCGCCGACACTGCGCAGGGCGGCCAAAGGCGTCCGCAGTTCATGCGACGCATCGGAAGTGAATCTCCGAAGCTGCTCAAAAGAGTTTTCGAGTCTCCCGAGCAATCCATTTAGTACGCGTGCGATGTGTCCCAACTCATCATCCGGGTTCTCGACCGGCACGCGGTCCCGCAGCCGGGTCGCGGTGATCTGCTCCGTGCGTCTCGCCAAGTCCTCTAAGGGAGCAAGCGCGCGCCGGGTCACATGAAAGCCGGCAAACCAGGCGATCGCCAACGCGGCGGGCAGCGCGAGGAACAGAACACCAATCAGCTCGACCATCCTGCGTTGCCGGCGCGCCGTGCTGTAGGCTAGCCGAATCAACAAGGATTGCCCGTTGATGGAATGAACGTGACTGATGCGAAGGACTCCCGTTCCGTCGGCTAACCTCAGCGATCTTTCGTAGTAGCCGGACTCTCCTTCGCTCGGAAATGGCTTGCCGCCCAGATCGCGATCCCCAAGACGTTTGTTGCGGAAGAGAACCGTACCATCCGGAGTAAGCACTTCCATCATCCGGTCCAAAAGGAGCAAGGATTCGGGGCGATTGTGATACTCCTCGTTCATGGCCAGCGAGCCATCTGGCTTGAAATATAGGAGCCCCTCGGCTGTTTCTACGTCTTGAATCTCGGCGTTGTATATCTGGCTCGTCAGTTGCCAGTATTGAAGTAGAGCAGCGCCGCAAATGTACACGATAAGGCCAGCGCCAAAAATAGAGACGTACCACAGCGTTAAGCGCGTGCGGACATTGCGCGGACGCACTACTCCTTATCCTCTCGCAATACGAAACCGATCCCGCGAACCGTATGGAGAAGCTTATTGGGGAATGGATCGTCAATCTTTCGTCGGAGTCGGGCGATTTGCACGTCAATGACGTTGTCAATGGGTGTGTGACGAGAAGTCTCTTTCCAGACGTCACGCGCGAGCATCTCCCGAGAAACGACGCGGCCTTCGTTCATCAGCAGATATTCCAACAGAGAAAACTCCTTGGCCGTCAGATCGAGCAACTGGGTACTCCGGCGAGCTTCTCGTGCCGAAACGTCGACCTCCAAATCGGAGAGTTGAAATCTCAGCCTATTCAGACCTTCCTTCTTGCCCCTTCGCAGCAGGGCTCGGACACGCGCAAGCAGTTCGGGAATAGCAAACGGCTTAACCATGTAGTCGTCCGCCCCAGCGTCGAGACCCACCACCCGGTCCTCGATGGAGTCCTTCGATGTTAGTATCAAAACCGGGACCTTGAGCCCCCACTTACGCATATCTTTTAAGATTTCAAGGCCACTCCGAATCGGCAGCATCAAATCGAGGAGGACCAGATCGAATTCCTGATTGTGTAGAAGATAGAAACCTTCCTCCGCGGTAGTGGTTGCGGTGACACCATACCCGTCAGCGATCAGCGCACTGCAGACGGCTCCCGCAATCTTTTTTTCATCCTCTATGAATAGGACTCGCACCCCGGACTCCGCCATCTCAATTAAGCCAAATGATCGGCAGGCCGTCGACCGCGACGAATGGGCCTGCGAAACAGTGACATTCTAGGGCAAACCCCAAACATCTGGAATTTCCTCCGCGTCTCAGAGACCACCAGTTCCATGGTCAGACGAACCCGTGAGCTCGAGCAACGCGGCGCTGTGCGTATACAGCTTGACGCTACGGTGCCGCGACTCAAGGCGAAAGGTCCCAGGTCTTTCGCCTGAGCCGTTTTCTGCCATGTACATGGAGTCGAACCCGTACGCGCCGCAAGCCATGGGCGAGAAGATGGCGACCGATTGCTCCCCACCCGAACCCTTGCATGCAAAGTGGGAGTACCGGCTTTGATACTCAGCCGGCAACAACCGCGCGAAGACCCTACCTTTACGGTTATAGCCGATAATGTCGCCGTCATCGGTCAGCACTTCTTTGCTTAACGGATTAAATGATCCGCCGCCGATGAGCACCATGGTGCCGACGGCGTCCGTGTCATCGGTTCGGTGCGGAGAGATTGCTTCCTCTGCCAACAGACGGTTCGCCAGAGCCCGAACCGAGGCACTAACGGTTTTGGCTCCGTTCTTGGTCAGAACCTGATCAAAATGAATCGAGAGGACGGAAGGCTGTTGGACAGCGTACGGCGTTGCATCAAACGAGAAGGCTCGAACCTCCACAATGTGGCCGCGCACGATACTACCTTTTGGCAACTGCGTCCCATCGGGAAGTTTTACTTCCTGCATGGTTCTCGCGATAACCGCGTCCCCGGTGTGAGCCCTTGCCACATCGATGGTCTGGGTGAAGATCACCGGGATGGTTGTGGCTGCTGGGGCGGGATCCTGCGCTTTCGTCTCGCCGCAGAGAAATGTCAACGCGCCAAATAGCATCGAAAAGAGAAGAGAGTTGCGTTTTGAGATCACGTGATCACCTCAAGCGGGTCTGTTGCTCGGGAGATCATCCCGCGATGTGGGCTTACATGATCCTTACATCGTGCTGACAAGTATCTGTCCCCTGGCTGAGAAAGTCCGGATCAGGATCGAGACGTTTTCAGGCCATCCAGTCGATTTGCATAGGCGAGGAAAAAACCGGCCGGCACAAGGAAAATGGTGAATATCACAGACATCAACAAACCACCGATCAGCACTCTTGCGAGCGGGGTGTACGATTCGCTTCCTTCCCCGAGCTTTAATGCCATCGGCAGCAATCCAATGATAGTGGCCAAGGAAGTCATCAAAATCGGGCGCAGACGTACTCGGCAGGCGATCACTATGGCGTCACGAACGAACGCCCCTTCCCGAATCTGGTGATGGGCGAACTCGACGATCAGGATGCTATTCGACATGGCGATGCCCGCCAGCATGACGACACCCATCAAGGACATGATGTTCAGCGTGGTACCCGTCCAGACTAGCGTCAGAACAACGCCTATGATTCCGGGAGGCAGAGCCAGCAGGATGATCAAAGGGTCCAGAAACGAGCGGAATTGGGCCACCAGAATTAGGTAGAGCAGCACGGTCGAAAGCACGAGTCCAACCGCGAAGCTCCGAAATGAGGCGCTCATGGATTCAACGCTTCCGGTGAATGCGATATCGATTCCGGTGGGCAGCTCTGTTTCGGCAATGATCCGCCGAATCTTCCGCGCGACAAGGCCCAGATCCTCGCCCGATGGCCGGACATAGATGTTGATGCGCCGCCGAATCTGGCTGTGGTCCACTTCTGTGGGAGCGTTGAAGCGGGTTATCGACGCCACCATATCCAGGCGTGTAGGCCTTCCGGAGCTGGAGCTGTGCAGGGGGATCGCCCGGAGATCGTCAATCGTCTTGATCTGTTTCTCTTTGTACTGCACCGTGAGGAAATAGTTGTTCCCGCTCTTTGGATCGATCCAGATACTCGGAGCGATCATCTGATTCGAGGTCAGAGCGGTGATGACGTTGGAAACGACTTCCTTCTCGCTAAGCCCGAGTTCGGCGGCTCGGGACCGGTCGATGTTCAGGCGTAGTGAAGGATAATCCAGATCCTGCGGGATGTAGACATCAGCGACACCCGGGATGGCCTGAAACTGCTCGGCAAGATGTTCCGCGATGCTGTAATCGCCCTGCAGATCATTCCCATTGACCTGCACGTTGATCGGTGCGGGAGCCCCGGCGTTGAGAACCCCGTCTACGAGGCTTCCAGAAGAGAAAAAGGCTGACAGCTCGGGCATCTCCTGGGCCATACGGCGTTTCATACGCTCCATGTATTCCTGACTGCTCACCGCATGGTTGGGATTTAGGCTGACCTGCAAAATCCCGGTGTGCATCCCAGCGTTCGGCGAATAGAGCGAGGAGAAGCCAGGGTCCACTCCCAGGTTCGCCACCAGCAATCCCAAGTCGGATTGTTTCACCGTGCTACGAACCACCTCTTCCAGCCGGACGGTCTCCTGTTCCGTCGCTTCGAGGTTCGTGCCGGACGGCGCCTTGAAGTTGATGACGAATTGCCCAGCGTCGGTTTGCGGAAAAAACGAGAGCCCCATCCAAGGTAAGAAAGCCAAACTGCCTACAAACAGCGCCGCGAAACCAATGAGCGTTTTTCGAGGCGAGCCGAGTACTTGACTGACGAGCGCATCGTAATTTTCGAGAAGGGTCGCAAACCTACTCCCGAACCAACGGTTGAACTGGCTCGCCCAACCAGTGCCAGCGCGAGTCCCCAAATGCTCCGCATTCCCTCCATCGTTACCCGCACTGCCCATATAGCGTGCACAAAACAGCGGTACAACCGTCATCGCCACGAAAAAAGAAGCAAACAGCGAAATGACGACACCGGCTGCGAGGGCGGTGAATAGAAACTTGCTGACCCCGAAAAGGAGCGTCACGGGAAAGAAAACGACGACTGTCGTCAACGTGGCGGCGAGGACAGGCAGGGCTACTTCGCTGCCCCCTTTCTCCGCCGCGACTTTCGGCGGTTCGCCAAGTTCGAGATGGCGGAAGATATTTTCGAGCACCACGACCGAGTTGTCGATGAGCCTGGACAACGCCAGAGCTAAACCTCCGAGCACCATGCTGTTCACCGAATTTCCGGCGAGTTGCAACACGACGAAGGTTGTCAATACCGAGAGGGGTATCGAAAAAAAGACAGCTACCGTGGCGCGCAGACTGCCTAGGAAAATCAGGATCATCAAACAGGTCAGGAATAGGCCGATGCCACCTTCGTGAAGCAAAGTCTCAATTGCCGTTTTGACGAATCGGGACTGGTCGAAGACCACCTTACTGACCATCGAACTCGGTACGTCATGGAGTTTCGGGATCTTATTGCGCACTCCGTCCACGATGGCGATGGTATTCGCATCGCCGCCCTGCTTGAAAATAGGTAAGTAGACCGATCGCCGTCCATTCACGCGAACGATGTTGTACTGCAAAGCGTAGGAATCCTTCGCAACCGCAACATCACTGACGTGCACGGGAGACTGGCCCACCATCTTGATGGGCACCTTGTCTATGTCCTGCGGCCCTTTCAAAAGCGCGTTGGTGTAGATGTTGTAGTCGTAGCGCCCGATCTGAACGTCTCCCGCCGGCAAAATGACGTTCGAATCATTGATCGACCGGACCATATCCATCGGGCTCAATTGATTCGCTTCCAGCTTGTACGGATCCGCGTACAGCATGATCTGCCGCCAGCGTCCTCCGAAAGGCTGCGGAACGGAAGCGCCGGGCACGCTGGCCAGTTGGTTACGAATAAAGTTCTGCGCTACGTCCTTCAGCACGCTGTCGCTGAGACCCTGCCCCTCCATGGCCACCAGGCAAACGGGAAGATTGGAGGGGTCACTTTTGAGCACGATGGGAGGATAGGTGCCCGGCGGCATGTCTCGCAGGTCGGACATCGCGAGAGTCGAAATCATCGCCGCATCCGCGTCCGCATCTGTGCCCGGTTGAAAGTAAACCTTCACGAGGCTTACGCCCGGCAAGGAGCGCGATTCGATGTGGTCAATCCCGCTTCCGAGGGTGAACATGCGTTCCAAGTGGTAGGTAATGTCGCTTTCAATTTGCTCCGGCGGCATACCGGAATAGAAAGTGGCCACGGCGATCACCGGAATATTCATCGTAGGGAACATATCCACGGGCATGCGAAAGATGCTAACGCTTCCTAAAACCAGAGCGATCAAGCACAAGACCACAATGAAGTGTTGATGGCGAATCGCAAATCCGGACATGCCTTAACTCCCCTGTTTCTGCGTGCTGTCCACATCGTATTCAGCTTGCCGCGGTGTGACCTTCTGTCCATCGGCGAGCCCCGTGTGCCTACCGACTACGAATGCTTCGCCGGCGTGTGCTCCAGAAAGGATTTGCACGCGAGTGTCTGTTTCGGCTCCGACCTTGAGGGAAACCAGATGAATTACATTCTTGGAGTCAACTTGGTAAGCATGTTGGGCTTCGGTTCCCAGCCCGTCGACGGCATCGAGGGGCAGGCTCACCACATTTTTCAGGGCCTGCAGATGAAGCCGCACCTCGGCATACATACCCGGCACGATGGTCAGCTTTGGGTTGGGCACATCGACTTCGGTATCCATCGTTCGCGTAGACATTTGAATATCGTTGGCGAAGCGCGTGACCTTCCCAGGAAACGTCTTTCCGAGGGTCAGGACGTTGACGTCCACGATTTGTCCTGCATGAACTTGTGGGACAGCGCTGATGGGCACGGGCAACATCAAACGAAGCACGTTGTCTTGCGCCAGGCGGACGAGCGGCATCGCTTGTGTTTGCGAGGAGATCCCTGCCTGAATCATCGACCCGATATTGGCGTAGCGTTTGGTAACCACTCCCGCAAACGGAGCCGTAATATTGGTGTACGCATACATCGTTTTCAGCCGGTCCAATTCCGCTCGTGCCACGCTGCTTCGCTCTTCAGCGGATTGCAGTGAGGACTGCTCTGTGGATAACTGCGCAGCCGCTTCGAGTTCCCGGGAGTGCGCTACGTCTACATCCTGCCGTGGCACGAGGCCCAGTTCTTTTTTCGAAACGTCTTCGATGCGCTTGTAGGAGATTTCAGCGAGGTCGTAGGCTGCTTTGGCCCGATCGAGATTGTTTCGCGCCGTGTTGACGTCTGAGGCAGCAGCCTTGGCCGCCGCCTCGGCTTTGGTCATCTCGTTCTGCATCTCCGGCACTTCGAGCGTCGCCAGCAACTGTCCTTCACCAACGTGATCCCCTATGTCCACGCGAATCGTTCGCACATATCCGGCGACTTTGGCCATCAAGTCGACATCCTGATAGGGAATAAACTCCGCGGTCAGCACAATGTCTTGGGCCAGATCCGACTGGGTCGCCGTAGCGACGGGAACCACGCGCGGCGCTTCAACCGTTTTGCTCGGCGTGGAACAACTACACAACACATAGGACCCCAAAAGCGGGCCAAGCAGTAGCCAGGGGACCCTGCGTTTGACGAGGTGGCCGCTGTTTTTCACGGTTGCACGCCCGTCGCGTAATCAAGATCGGCCCGCCGGCTCAGATAATCGTATTTCGCGCCGGCCGCTTCGATCTGCGCAGCGGTTTCATTTAATTGTGCTTCGTTAAGTTCCACGATGCTTCCGAGACCATTGTCGTAACGCGCTTGCGCCAAGTGCTGCGCTCGCCGGGCTTGCTCCACCAGTCTCGCGGTAACCGGAATACGATAGGCGGCGTCGTTCGCCTCAAACCAGGCGTCCCGCACTTCGCGCGTAATCTCGAGCCGCAAGTCCTCCACGTCCTTGTCGCCGGCGTGCGCCTGCAAAGCGGCCTCCTCGTGCCTCGCCCTAAATAGACCTCCGTTGAAGATCGGAACGTTGATGTTCACTCCGACTGCGGCGTAGTTGTCATGCAGCGTGTGGTCGTGTTCCGGAATCTCTCCGGCGGCCGCCAAGATATTTATCGTGGGATTGCGCAAATCCTTCTCGGCCCGCTCGAATTGATGGGCCGCATTGCGGTTCGCTTCGAGCGCCAGCAAGTCCGGCCGATGTTCCTGGGCCAACCTGACTAAGACATCCGGATCCGACTCCAAGCCGGGAGGAGCCGGAACATCCAGGAGAGCTTCTCCCACGCTTCGTTCGCGCCCCATCGCCGCAGCCAAGTCCGCGCGGCTTTCGTGTACGGCGTTTTGCGCGCGGTACACAGCCAATTCCGCTTCGGATTCCAGTACTTCCGCAAACGAAACATCGAGCGTCGATTTCAGTTGGCTTTGTTGTAGAGCCGTTATTTGCCGGACGACGAGGCGCCTATTCTCTAGTGCCTCTTGCATGGCCTTCAGGACCGCCTCGCTCCCGAGCACGCGGAAGTAAGCGTGCTGCACCGCAAGCACAACGTCCTCATGTGTTTTATCCGCGAGTTCTCCTTGAGCTTGAGCCCGGAATCGTGCCGTGTGGACTAGAGCTGAGGTTCGTCCGAAGTCCGTAACCAGTTGCAATAAACCCGCCCCGGCCGCAAAGCGGTTCGAGATACTCGACGTGGTCAAGTTACCGGCGGCGATGGCCGTGCCTGGGTCGGCCACGAGCGTTCCGGTCAGGTTTCCCGCCATCACCGGAAAATATGCGGAACGTGCTTCATGGATTTGTTGTGAAGCTGCACCTTGGCGGAGCTTCGCGGCCGCCAAACGTGGGTGGTGTTCCAGAGCGATCGACTCGGCCTGTTCTAAACTCAAAGTAGTTGTGCTAGTGCTCGTTTGCGCGACGCACACTGGCGAGAGCAATGCGGCGATCCCACAGAAAGACAGGTATTTCGTCGGGCGCCCGCTGGTTCGTCCCATATTGGGTTAATGCCTCGATGGTTTGGTGTTTTGCGGCCTAGCAACTTTGAGGATGGTCGTCTGCTTCGCTTCAATCAGCCCATCGGTGACCAACTCGAATAGTTCAGGCAAGAGCGCATCAATTTTTGCCTGCTTTTCGATGAATTCAATGCGAACGGGAAGATGCTCTCCTTCGGCACTTCCGGCGCCGCTAGTGTGTAGGTGGTGATGAGAACCGAACCCAGCAAACGGTTTCAAAATGGTTGCTCCGCTTACGCCGTGTTCATAGAGAAACGCAAGAATTTCGTTATGCAAAAAGTCTCTGTGTGAGCTGGTGTCCTCGTTAATATGGATTGTGATTTTGACGGCGGGACCAACTTCCAACATCAGTTCTCCTCGAAGCGCGAATCTGACGTTCGTGCCAAGATCACTTACGCTAAATCGAATGGTGCTGACGGGTGCCTTACGTTTTGCTGACACAATTCTGACGGACCCTTTGGAGTCGAAATCTCTTGATTTCTCCCGGCCCACACGAATATATGGAGGATTCAAATGTAGGAGTGCCTTGGTGATGAATCGCCGTATTTCTAGGCGGCTGCTACTGAGCCGGATGGGATTTGCTGGTACCGCTTTAGCGATTGGGAGCTGGTCGAGTAAAATCTCGCCGACTGCGCAAGATCCCGGACACGAAAAGGCGATGGAAGCTTTTAGCGGACCGGGGCCAAATCCTCATTGGAATTCTATTGGGCCTTACATAAGTGAACCCCAGAAAGTTCCGTTGATTTTGTTGACGGATCGGCCCGTTCAATTGGAGACTCCGCGCGAATACTTCCGCACGGCCTTTACTCCCAACGACGCGTTTTACGTCCGTTGGCACCTGGCGGATATTCCGAACGCAGTCGATCTAAAGACTTGGAAACTCAGAATCGAAGGGAATGTAAAAACGCCGCTGGCGCTTACCCTTTCTGACCTACTGCGCAATTTCAAGCCACTCTCGGTGGCGGCCACAAACCAATGTTCCGGCAACAGCCGCAGTCGCCTGCAGCCCCGTGTTCCCGGAGCACAATGGGGAAACGGTGCGATGGGCAATGCGATGTGGACCGGCGTGCCGCTGCGCGAGCTCTTGGATTTGGCTGGAATTAAGAATGGATCCATGCAAGTCCAATTCCAGGGACTAGAGACGGGGCAGGGGCCGAGCGGCTTCCCCTCCAACCTCTTTCTCAAGTCTCTGGACCTGAACAACTCGGTCCTCGACGAGTGCCTGGTCGCCTACCTCATGAATGGCGAGCCGCTCCCGATGCTCAACGGTTTCCCCGTGCGTCTCGTGGTACCGGGGTATTTCGCAACCTACTGGACCAAGTGCCTCTCGTGGATTCACGTTCTCGATAAGCCGGACGAAAACTTCTGGATGAAGACCGGTTATCGCATCCCCGACACACCGCGTGGAAATACATCGCCCGATGAGATGAAAGCAGGAACCGTGAAGACTGTGCCGATTGGACGTTTTCCCGTTCGCTCCTTTTTCATTTCGCCTGACGGTGCTTCAAAAATCCCTTCGGGGATGCCGGTCACGTTGCGCGGCATCGCTTTTAGTGGTTTTGGCCGCGTCGCCCATATCGAAGTGTCTGACAATGATGGTAAGAACTGGCTGCCCGCAAGACTGGGTGAAGATTACGGCCCATATTGTTTCCGAACCTGGGAGGCTTCTTGGGCGCCCAAATCGCCGGGACGTTATTCTTTAAGAGTCCGAGCTACCGACGACAAGAACAACAGCCAAACCGACGAGCCTGTCTGGAATCCAGGGGGCTATCTCTGGAACCGGATCGAGCGCCAGGAAATCGTTGTAGGCGAGGCGGGTTGACGAATGACTGATATTGACAAACCGAGGAAGACGCGGCTTTTCGCGATCGCAGCTTTAACCGTCGCTGCTGGCGTCGCTTTTGCACAGGCGAGAAAAGGCTACTACACGCCATCGCAACTCGGGAGCCTCCAGCAGGTCGCCCCGGACGAGATCAACTTAGGCCCAAATTACGAAGTGTCAGATTACCCGGTACCGGCCCCGGAGTTAGCGCCGGGTGAAGGTCTGCAAGAAGTTCGCATTTATTGCAATACATGCCATAGCCCGCGGTACATCACCATGCAGCCACCGCTTCCTGCTGCAACGTGGGAAGCGGAGGTCAATAAAATGAACAAAGCTTTTGGCGCGAACATACCGGATGAGACCTCCCACAAGATCATCGCTTATCTGCAAGCGCACTATTCGACTGGCAATCGGCGGTAACAGCTCCGGAATCCGTACCTAGGACGATGCGGGTCAAGAACCCATCGGCAACATAATCCCTCATCAGCATCGCGATACCCGTTACCCTTTGTGCAAAGGCGCGCGATTTTTTCTCCCTCCTTCATTTATGGCGTAAAGAATGTCAACTGATCCATCGGCATCGATATCGCATCACGGAGAAAGAAATGCGCATTGTTGCTTCTCTCGTACTCACCCTCTTTGTAGGATTATCTCTCCAAGCGGCGCCGCAAAGTACCCAATCCGCGCATTCCAACGATCCAGGGAATACGCTGGCTGCGAAATCCGAGGAGCCGGCA
>Ga0335078_10003624_pt1 | contig 22992 bp, 24 predicted proteins | sample Lox_Sample_32_FD_206711 | JGI IMG/M metagenome (GOLD analysis project Ga0335078, IMG submission 206711) | Soil microbial communities from Loxahatchee National Wildlife Refuge, Florida, United States - Lox_Sample_3.2 | ecosystem: Environmental > Terrestrial > Soil > Wetlands | place: USA... | reverse complement strand
CGGCCCACCATGAAGTTCGTTGCAACGAAAACCTCCGAGCAACTGGACCTGCAAGCGCTGCATCGGGTGCGTGAGCGTTTGGTCTCGCAGCGCACCGGCATCATCAACCAAATTCGTGCTTTCCTGCGAGAGAAATGCCGTTTTCTGTCTCTCCAGAGAGAATTCCTGGACGTCCCGCCTCTCTCCCCAGTTATGCGGCCCTGGCGAGATCGATCGCCGCGAGCGGCGTCGGCGTCAACACGAAGCGCTCTTCTCCGCGCTTAAACGGCGTTGGCGTCAAAAGGAACGGATGCGGCTCGCCGCGCCCGATCTGCGCCACCGTCATCCCGCACACGTCGCGGAACCGTTGCGCTGCTGCCTTCACATAAACGGGCTCCTTGTCGAAGCCGAGAAACCGACGGCCGAGGTTGAACGCTGCCACGCCCGATGAGCCGACGCCCATAAACGGGTCGAACACGAGATCGCCCTCGGCTGATCCGATCTTGAGGATGTGTTCGAGTATCTTCACGGGCTTCTGCGTGGGGTGCTTCGGATCTTTGAGACGCTCGCGGCCCATACAGAGTGGGCTCTGGATAAAATTGTGCATGTCGCGCTGGTTACCGAAATTCCATCGGTGACCCTTATTCCAGGCGCACACGATCAGCTCGCAGCTATTCAAGAACCCGGCCCGGCGCAATTTTGGCGGCGGGTTGGTCTTGTGCCAGACCATGAACTGAAACGTATCGAACGCCGGATCGAACGCGCGGTGCCATTCCCCTAGCAAATTGTAGCTGGTGAATGCGAAGAGATTGCCGGTCGGTTTGAGGATGCGCTTGAACTCTTCGAGCCAAGCGATCGGTTTGAAGGTCTCTTCGTCCCAGGCGGCGATGTCGTTGTTGAAATCCGACCGCCAGCTCATTTTCAGATTGCCGGTCGAGTACTGGCCGAGATTGTAGGGCGGGTCGGTCAAGATCACGTCCACCGATTTGTCTGGAACTTCCCTGATCTTTTCGAGTGCGTCCGCCGTGTAGATTGCGCCAACTTCGTCCATACAATTAATCGGTTAGTGCAAATAAGCTCCTCTAACGTTGTCGAGCGCCGCCACGATCAGATCGGCGTGCTGGCTGTACTCATCCAAGACGATCCGATAGCCGTCCGCCGACTTGCAAACGAAATCCCAGAACGCCTTGCCGATCATCAGCTCGTCATCGGCGAAGTACTGCCGCACCCGCTCCTGACGCCACGGTGCGCCCTCGCCGAAGCGGTTGTAGGCGGTCGCGAACCGCAAGGACACTTTGTCGGCGGCGCCGAGCGTGTTGCAGAGGATCGCGTACTGTTCGAGCAGCGCCTCTTTCTCCGAGCGAGCCTTCTTGTTGTCGAGGTCGCCACCGATCTTGAGCTCGATCAGATAGTGGCGCCCGTCGGCTTCGTCATAGAGGTAATAGTCGCTCTCATGGCGCACGAGCCGCTCGCCATCGCCGCCCAACGCCGCCAGTGCGAAATAATCCTCAATCGCCGGTTTTTGCTCGCGCCGTTTGTAGGCTTCGAGCAAGCGCGCGATCTCATTGGTTTGCTCGCGGGTAAGGTGCCCTTCGACGCGCCGGCTGACCTGGTAGGAGAGCCCAGCGAGGGCGATCGCCAATTTCTCCAGCATCGTACCGAGCGAGCTGTCGAGCGAGCGCACGAGCGCCGTGTAGTACTGGATGTCGGAACCGAGGACCGCGATGAAGACGTTGTGGACCTTCATGTTGATGGTGCCGTTGGGATCGTCGACTTCTTGCAAATGCCGCTTTTCAAATCCTGCCGCGTAGGCCTCGACCGCAGTTTTTACCAGGCCGCGGATGGCCCTCTCCTTGTCGATGACGGCATCCATAAGACGTTGCGATCATTGTAGCCTGCCGTTAGCGCTTACCCTTTCGCGGTTATCCCCACTGGCGTCGCGCTGGCGACATTTTTTGGACCGCTCTCCCCCGCCGAGGCGATGCTCGTCGCGCAATCAACGCGGTAAAATCGGTGAGGCCGCCATCCTCGACAAGGATCGTGGCCGGAAACGAGCCGGCAGTGAGCGGGGGGTTCGGTAGTTGTCTCACCATGCACAGTTGAGCCGACACCATGTAGCCCCGGCGTGCCTCATGGGAAGGGCGCTGCCCGCATCATTCCAATCTGCGATGCGCACGGCACACCGGCTCCCTTCTGGCTATGACACTGCCATCACAGCAGCTCGTTCTCGGCGCCCGCATCTCGGGCGAGTTCGCCACGCTCGACGCCGAAGAACGAAGGCGACACCTCTACCTCGTCGGTCAGACTGGCACGGGCAAATCGACGCTGCTCTTGAACCTCATCGCGCAAGACCTTGCCGCCGGCGAAGGGCTCGCGCTGCTCGATCCGCATGGCGATCTCGCCGAAGCGGTGCTGATGCACGTTCCGAAGGGCCGCACCAACCGTTTTGTCTATGTGAACCCGGCCGATGCCGAACGGCCGATCGGCTTCAATCCCCTATCGGCCGTACCCGAGGAGTTGAAACCCATCGTTGCCGATGGCGTCGTCTCCGCGTTTCGCCATGTCTGGCCGGAGAGCTGGGGACCGCGGCTCGATTACATCCTGACCAACGCCATCCGCGCGCTGCTCGACGTGCCTGGCGCAACCTTGCTGATGCTCCCCCGTCTATTGATCGACGAACCTTTCCGCATACGCCTTATCGAGCAGCACGTCCGCGACCCGATGGTGCGCTCGTTCTGGCTCACCGAATATGCAGGGTACGGTGACCATTTCAGAGCTGAGGCCATCTCCCCGATCCAAAACAAGATTGGCAAGGCACTCATCGAACCGCGCTTGCGCAACATGCTCGCGCAGCCGAGCAACACGATAACCTTGCGCCGCCTGATGGACGAAGGCGCCCTTGTTATCTGCAACCTGTCCAAGGGCCGGCTCGGCGAAGGCGTCGCGCATTTGCTGGGGGCGTTGCTCACGACGGCGATCGCCCAAGCCGCGTTGTCGCGTGCCGATATCCCGATATCGAAGCGGCGCGTGTTCCACCTCTACGCCGACGAGTTCCAGTCCTTTGCCACCGAGAGCTTCGCGTTAGTTCTTTCGGAAGCGCGCAAATACGGACTCACGCTGACCGTCGCGCATCAATATCTCGAGCAGCTGCCGGACCGGTTGCGCGCCGCCGTGTTCGGCAATGTCGGCTCGATACTCGCCTGTCGCACCGGCGCGGCCGACGCGCCAATGCTCGCCGCGCAGATCGGGCTTGGCGGAGATGATGCGCTGCTCGATCTGCCCAACTTCGCGGCGTGGGCTCGGCTGCTCAAAGGCGGCGTCCCGACCTCGCCGTTGCGTCTTAACCTCTGCCCCGCCCCGGGCACGCGACGCAGCTCGCCGCATCGCTTGATCGATGAAAGCCGCAGACGCTTCGGGCGGCCGCGCAGCGACGTCGAAGCGCGCATCGGCAAGTTTCTCGCCGCCTGATTTTCCGCTCTCGGGCTATGCCTACGAGTGTTCCTACCCCTATGCCTACCGCTGTGCTTACCGTACCGATAGGGCGTAGGCATAGGGCGGCGCCGATTTTAGACGTTATTTCAAACGGTTGAGATTTTGTCGCGCCCAACTTCCGGCCGCGACTGGAGTATGTATTGGTTGTTGTGTTGATGTTTTCTACTCCCGTGCGGGAGTCGACTGTCATCGGGACCTCCTTCGGAGAGATCGCGGAGACTGCGGGTCTCGCTGCGCTTGCCTCGCTCTTCTCCGAACCTCTTGCCTCGCGCCCGTCGGCTAAAGCCGCGGGCGCTCGTTCGGCTTCGTGGTGATGCTTCCCACGACGCGTTGGGATCCCGCGTCATGAATGGAGGAAGCGAGCGCAGGCGCGTGGCGCTTGGCCCGCGGAGTACCGCGGACCAGCTTCGCACCTGGCTCGCTTCCGCTCGCTTGTCGCCGGCCCCTCGTTACGTCGCCCATCGTGCGCGTCCTCCTCGGTCGACGCAACGAGGGGCCGGCATGTACCGTGGGGCGCTCACATTATACCCGCTGGTCTCGGCTCGCCGGCACTGCGCCGCTCGACCGGAGAGCGCGCAAGCGCGCCGAACCGGCCTCGCGCCGCAGCGCGGACGAGCACCCTGCTCCATAGACCGGCATGAACACGCGTCGCCAAGGCGACTCGTGAGATGCCGGTCTATTCCCTTCGCTGGAAGTGTTCCCGCCCGCCCCGGCGGTGCGCCCCACGATCGCGTTCGTGGCAAGTCCCGCGGCTGGGCCGCGTTCCTGCACGCCTCCCCATCCGCTCACACCTCAACGTTAGCGGCCGAGCGCCGGCCGTCAACCCGCAAGGGGTTGACCGCCGGCGCCATGCGGCCGCAGGCGCAAAGCCCTGTGTGAGCGGATGGGGGCCCATGCTCCCCCGCCACAGGTCGAGCCTTATCAACCTAAGTACCTAAAGACGTATGGGAATGAGGAGAAACATCGCGCTCGCGTTCGACGACGACTCCACCATCTACCTTTACACCCACTGGGGTGCCGAGGGGTTGGAGGAGACGCTGCGGCAGGCGCTCCAGCGCGGCAAGGACCGCTGGAAGGATCCATCATATCTTGCCCGCATCATCTTCTCCGAGATGATCCAGGACGAGGTGCTGGAGACCACCGGCTACGGCATCGCACCGTACCCGATCGACGAGGAGTACCCGACCATCATTGTTGATCTCCAGCATCAGATGGTCGGTGATCGCACGTTCGAGGAGTTCGTCACGAGCCGGCATTGCTGCCCGATCGATTAGCAATCTCACCGACACGGCCATGCCTTACTGCAAATGCGGCCATCGCGGAGATGACCATCAGTGGCGGGTGCAACGGTTTCGCGGCTACTGTCTGCGCCGCAGAGAGTGCGGCTGCACGAAATACCGGCCGGACGTCGCGACGCCACAGCCGGTCAACTTCTATCTGGGGAAAGTCTTCCGCCGGAGGCGATAGCCAAAAGGGCGGGTGGCCGCTTGGTCATCCGCCCAACTTACCAACCTTCACAGTCTAGCATATGGCAAGAAAAGAAGCTCGCGGCCCGCCCTGAAGGGCGGGCCGCAGTACGTGGTTATCCCCTCTCTACTTCGCTGATGAGCTGTACTCCTGCGATACCATGAAGGGATATGGGCGGCAGCGATGTTCAGCGTTCGGTTCGATTGCCGAGGCTCCGCCGTGCTTCGGAGCCCCCGGCGTTCCGTCTCACCGATGGCGACGTGGAGATCATTCGCCAGGTGGCGCGCCGCCGACTGATCCGCTCCACGCATATCGCCGCGCTGGTCGGCCGGTCCCTCGACCGTACCAACGACCGCCTCAAGCTGCTTTTTCACGCCGGCTATCTCGACCGGCCCCTGGCGCAATTCGACCGCTTCCCTACCGGTTCATCCTCGTACGTTTATGCGCTTGCCAACCGCGGCGCGCGCCTCTTGTGCGAACGCGAAGGGGCGTGCTGCAACATCGGCGACTGGAGCTACAACAACCGGCGCGCTGGCCGGCCGTTCATCGAGCACCAGGTCGAGATCGTAAATTTCGAGGTGGTGTTGCGGGGCGCCGTTCGCGAGCGCCCTGAGCTGACCTTGCTCACCGGCGCCGAGACGATCATACCCGACCGTCAGCGAGGAAACAGTTCCGGGAATCCGTTCGCGCTTCGGGCAAAACTCTCCTATGCGGGGTGGATCCGCGAGGCCAGGGTGATCCCCGATTTCGTTTTCAGCCTTATTCCCTCGCGTGGCGAGCGGTTCAATTTCATGGTCGAGATCGATCGCGGCAAAATGCCGATCCGCCGATCGGATCCCGACAAGACGAGCTTCGAACAGAAGATGCGGGTCTATCTTTCTGGGCATGGCGCTCGCCAGCATGAGCGCCAAGTCGGTTGGAAGAATTTCCGCGTGCTTTCCGTGACCACAGACCAGAAGCGATTGCAGCACATGCAGGAGACGCTGCGCGACCTTCCCCATGGTCGCGGCGGACCGTCCCTGTTCTTGTTCAGCACGTACGAAGCGCTCGGGACCCACGACGCGCTGAACGCCTGGCAGGACGCTGCTGGACGCCCTGCCAAGCTGTTATGATGGCGAGCAGGACAACGCCTGTTCTTTGACGTACCACTCAGCACTCTCCGTCTCCGATCGCTCTCCCGTCCTCGCGCTCAGGCACCAGGGCACCCCTTGGCGCCTGCTCACGCAGGGCATCGTAACCGCTCAACGGGAGAGATCGATGGCGGACAGCAGACAGCCGAACACACCGACCCATCGCGCCTACTCGGTCATCAAACGCGATGGCCAAGACGACTACTGGCTCAATCTTGGCTTGGTGTTCCCGCATAAGGATGGCGGGGGGTTCAACATCATGCTCCAGGCCTTACCGCTCGACGGCAAGATCGTCTGCCGCGAGATCACTGACGATGACGCCGGAGATTCCCAAGGCTCATCACGCGACCGGCCGGACCAGTCTCGCGGAACTCGGCGGCGATGACTGCCGAGCGCATCCGCGAGCTTAACGACGCGTTCCGACGTTCGTTATCTGGCGGCAAGGTGATGATGACTTCCGGCGTTGCGGCACTTTCGATCGTCACGAAGTCAAAAGTGCTGGATAGGGTGCGGACGTTCGACGCTTTCACGGCTGATAACGATCCGCACGGCGAGCACGATTTTGGCGCGTTTGAGGTCGCCGGCCACAAGTTCTTTTTCAAGGTCGACTTGTATGAGGAACCGGGAGTCAAGGGCACAGAGCCGCTGACAACCCGCGTGCTGACAATCATGCTCGCTGATGAGTATTGATCACTGCCCCGCCGTGCGCGGGGCTTTTTATTCAACGGTCGGAGGAGCGGTCGCACTCGATGTCGTACGAATGGAACCTGCTTGTCAGCAGAACAGGTTGAAATTAAAATTTTTGAATTATGGTTAAAAAACACCGCGGCCGGTCAGGGAGGCAGACATGAAATGGTTTATATCAGCTCTGGCTATTCTGCCGATGCTTGCCAACGTCGCGTCGGCGGCAGACAAAAAGGCCCTTTCCGACGCACAAATGGACCGCCTGACTGCCGGCGTCGACTGCTCTCTTTGCACCCTTGCTAGCTCTAGCGCCTTCTCGCTGCCGCCGCCGACACTGACTGCGCAGTTGGGATTGCCGACCTTCAACCCCATTCCAGTGGGGTCAACGAACCTCAACCTTACGAGCTTCAGCCTGGTCTTCTCCGGTTTGAACCTTTCTCTGCGGCAGCATGGTCTCCTTCTCGGCTATTAACCTTCCGCCCACTGCCGCCGGGCCTGTACCCTTATCTCGGCGTTGGCTCGCAGCTTCGATTCATCGTTCAACCTACAGCGACCGAAGCGGCACAGGTACCCTTGAGTATCCCGGCGCCGGTTAATAATGCTCGTTTCTTATTGGTCGCTGACCCAGGCTCGCGCTTACACCACGCAAATGAGGGCTTGCGCGATTATGGCGCGCGATGCCGTAGGGCCTTTTCTTTGCCGCAGCGGAACAGCTCGGCGTTGCAGTTCGCTCTCTCGGCCGCGCCATGCGCCCATGCGCATCGACTTGTATCCGGCGGGAACCTGTATTCCCTCACCACGATCGCTATTCACGTAAGCCGGGAGCCCGAACTGCGCGAGCGACCAAACTACTACTGGGCTTCAAGCAGCCATCAATTTTCCCGGTCGCCACTCGCCTCGCCACCGCTGCGGCAAGCTCGCTCTGTCTCAGCTCTTCACGACCGCTCCGTCCGGCACGAGACCGTCTTCCAGGAACTGCCAGAACGCGATCGCCAATCGGCGGGCGAGGGCGACAATGCCGACCTTGCGGCCGCGCATGCCGGCGCCGCCGAAGCGCTCGCGCCACCAGACCGATAAAGCGCTCCCCGGCTGGTAGCGCAGCCATGACCAGGCCAGCTCCACCAGCGTCTGCCGCCCTAGCTTGGTCCCCGCTTTGCCGATGCCGCGGTCGCGACTGACATCGCCGCTCGCATAAGGACTCGGCGCCAGCCCGACGAATGACGCCAGGTGTCGGCGGGTCGCAAAACTGCGGTGATAAATCTCCGCAACAAGCAGTAGAGCGGAAGTCGGGCCGACACCGCCCAACGTCGCCAAACGCTGCGCCTTTTCCCTGGCGGGAAACGGGCTGGTCGGCTCGGCGATGGCGGCTTGGCTGTCGCGATCGACTTTGCCAATCAGCTCCTCGATCACCTCGTACCGTCGCAACAGCCGATCGATCTCGCGCCGAAGGTACGGCGGGATCTCTCGACCATCGCCGGTGCGCTGTTCGCCGAGCCGCGCGATCCAGCGCTGCGCGATCCGCTTCCCTGGTACGGCGATGCCGTGGAGGGCGCAGAGGCCCTTGATCCGGCCGACAAGGCGCGTTCGCTCGTTGACCAGAGCTTTGCGTTCGCGGCACAGGCGCTTGGCATCTTCCTCCTCGACGGTCGGCACGCGGACTTCGCGCGCCACCGAGTGATCGCCAGCCAGCCAGGATCGCAAGATGCGCGTCATCGCCTCGGCATCGAGCCGGTCGGTCTTCGCCAGCCTTCCGCGGCGCGGCTTCAGGAAGGTCGAGGGATCAAACACGATCGTTCGGATGCCGAGCTTCAACAGCAGCCGCGCCAACCAGAAACCGTCGTAGCCAACCTCGTAGCACAGGACAAGTTGCAGCGGCCGTCCGAGCGCAGCCTTCGCGCGCGTTCGTTGTCGATCGAGCCATTCCACGAGCCCAGCGTGATCCCCGGCTCTGACCGTGTGCAGGCTCGCCTTCGCGCCATCCGGTGGAGCAAACGCGCATAGCCACTTCGATTGACTGAGTTCGAGTGCGACGCAGCAGATGTCGGCGGTGTCGGTGACCTGAAGCATGGCGATCGTCTCCGGCTGTTGCGCCAGGAGCGTAGCGCCTCGGGCGCCGCAGCCCTTTCGCCTGCATAGGATCTACTACGATGCGGCGATGGAGTTCGGCTCGGAAGATCCTGCCGACCCAGCTAAAACCATTCGCGTCCTCACGATCATGCTTGCGAGTGAGTATTGATCACTTGCCCCGCCATCTGCGGGGCTTTTCCTTTCCTCTGCAGGTACAGCGGCGCTACGTGACCTTCCAGACCTTCGCGTAACCTAACGTCCTTTCTGACGGCGGACGCTCGGAGGTGTCGGCTCCGAGGGCGGGGATCGCAGACTGTGCCCGTTTGCGCCGTCCTGCGTCGTGACGCGCTGGCATCGACCGTAGGATTGTGGCTGGCCAACCAGGCCGTCGGCTTCACGATCTTCCACTACCCGTGGGACGGCCTGACGTTCCTTTGGGGCGCCGTTCTCATCGTTGTCACGCTGCTGACCACGGCCGCCGCGCAGGTTAGCGTCGCCAACCTCGGCAAGAGAAATCTCATCGCGACGGCGCTGGGGAGCTTCGTAGCGGCCTTTACCGTCTATGAGGGCGGCCTCTACCTTCTCTCCGTTACAGCTATGGGCGGAACGGAGGATTTTGCTGCCTCAATCGTGCTGCGCATCCTTGAGATCAACGTAGCGGCATTTGTCGGCCTTGTGCTGCTGAGTCAGGTCGCTGAGCGCCTTTGTCTGCTTGCCGGCTCATCGGGGCTGATGAGCACGACGGCGCGGCACGCCTGAGACGGCTTACTCGCCCATCGCAACGCCCGTGAGCCCGGCGAGGATGGTCCGAATTTCGAGCTCATCGGATGCGCCCTGTTCGCGCACGTTGCGTTGTACGTCCCTTATTGCAACCGTTGATAACTCCGGAGGGGCGTTTGGTCCGGGAAAGCTTTTACGCGAGCACAGTCGCGCCTCGGCGGGATCATCGCAGAGTGTTCAGCCGCGGTAGCTGCCAGTTACTGAAATCAGAAGCAAAACTATCCCACCTCGCGGACGTGGGTGTGTAGGTGGTGATGACCGTGCTCGCCGCCGTGCGCGTGTGTTTGCGTATCGAGCTCGACCGGGATGGTAACGAGCCGCCCGTGGCGCACGCCTCGCTCCGGGATCACATGCTCGGCGAATTCCCGGATGTCGCGCATTTCGCCGCGCAGCACCGCAACCTCCATGCAGCTGTCGTGATCGAGATGCACATGCATCGTCGCCAGCGACAGATCGTGGTGATCGTGGAACGACCGGGTTAGCCGCTTGGCTAAGCCGCGCCCTTCATGGTCATAGACATAGACGAGCGCGGCGACTCCGGCGTGATTTACCGGCGACGCATCCTGCATTTGCGTAATGCCGGCACGTGTGAGGTCTCGGATCGCCTCCGAACGGTTCTGATAACCGCGCTCCGCAATCACCCGGTCGAGTCCTTCCAACAATTCGTCGTCGATCGTGACGGTTATGCGTTGCATCCCGAAACCTCCACGTTAGTATGATATTTGTATAGAAAACTCATACTTTGAGTTCCCCCGAGCCGATGTCAGACCTTACCAGTCGATGATACGCGCCTTTGCCGCCAGCGCATTGGTGCTCGCGGCTGCGTCTCGGACAGTATTCGGTCAGACGCCACTGTCTCCTGCTGCGTCGACAGCGCCCTCGATAGTGATGCCCCCGATCACGGTCACAGCCCCGGCTGCGGCTGCGCTCGGCAGCGCCGACACCGCCACAGAAGGTGACGTGAGCCAGGAGCAAATCGAACAGCAGCCGCGCTACCGCGTCGGCGAGGTGCTGGAGACGATGCCGGGCCTCATCGTCACCCAGCATAGCGGCGAGGGTAAGGCCAACCAGTATTTTCTGCGTGGCTTCGATCTCGATCACGGTACCGACATCGCGATCTCGCTAGACGATATGCCGGTCAACATGCGCACTCACGCGCACGGTCAGGGTTATTCCGATCTCAGCTTCGTCATCCCCGAACTGATCGGCGACCTGCACTACTCGAAAGGCCCATATTTCGCCGATCTCGGCGACTTTGATACCGCTGGCGCGGTACAGATGACCTACGTTGACACGCTACCGCATGATCTGACCTCGATCAGCATCGGCACGTTAGGCGACTATCGCGGCTTCGGCGCGATGTCGCGGCCGTGGGGTGCGGGCAACATCTTGGCGGCGGTCGAATACGACCATGTCGACGGACCGTGGAAAATCCCGGACAATTTCAATAAGGGAAACCTTGTCCTGCGCTACGGCCAGGGCAACGCCGACAATGGCTTCTCGTTCACGGGCGCTTATTCAGCCGACGCCTTCCACGCCACCAACCAAATCCCGCAGCGCGCGGTGCTGTCCGGGTTGATCAGCCCTTGGGATCCAATCGACCCGACCGACGGAGGAAACTCGGAGCGCTATAGTCTCTCCGCCAAATATGTCTCGACGGACGATGGCGGCCAACTCAAGGCCAACATCTTCGCTATCGGCTATCGGCTCAATCTCTGGAACGACTTCGACTACTTCGTGACGTTCCCGCCGCCGATCGGCGACCAATTCAGGCAGTCGGACAGGCGCAAAATCTATGGCGGCAACGTCGGCTACGCGATGCCGGCGACACTGTTCGGGCTCGACATGACCAACACAGTCGGCTTTCAAACCCGCACCGACGACATTCGCGTCGGACTCGCCGAGACGACTGATCAGGTGCTCCGCTTTACGGTGCGCGATGACCATGTGATCGAGTCGAGTGCCGGCTTCTATGTCGAGAACCGCACCAAATGGCTCGACAAGGTGCGCACCGTCATCGGGCTGCGCGAGGACATCTACTACGGCTCGGACACTAGCTCGCTTGCGGCCAATTCCGGCATGCTCGTGCGCCGGATTACCAGCCCGAAAGGCAATCTGGTGATCGGACCGTGGTTCGATACCGAGTTCTATGCGAGCGTCGGTCAGGGCTTTCACAGCAACGATCTGCGCGGCACAGTAACCACGGTCGATGCGTTCGCGACCGAACTCAATCAGATGCAGGGCGACAATACGATCGTCACCGCGCCAAAAACTCCGCTCCTAACCAAGGCAACGGGTTACGAGACTGGCCTGCGCATGGAAATCCTGCCGGGCCTGAAGGCGACCGCCGCGATATTTGTGCTCGACCTCGACAGCGAGGCGACCTTCGACGGCGACGAGGCAGGCACAGCGCCCGGCCGCCCAAGCCGGCGTGAGGGAGTTGAACTGAGTGCCGACTACCGGATGTTTTCGTGGCTGGCCCTTAACGGCAATTTTGCCTTCACCCGCGCGCGTTACACCGACGCCGATAACGGTTCGGCGGATACCGAGCCGGGTCATCCCGGCAGTTACATTCCCGGCGCCGCGAAAATCATTGCGTCAGGCAGCGCCCGGCTGGTCGATCTCGATCCCTGGTCGGCCGAATTGCGCCTCCGGCTTTTTGGACGGCGGCCTCTGATTGAGGACAACAGCCTCACCTCACGGCCAACAACGCTGTTCGACATGCAGGTCGGCTACAAATTTACCGAGCGAGTCCAGATGAGGCTCGACATCTTCAACCTGTTCAATTCGCACGCGCACCAGATTGACTACTACTACCCCTCGCAGCTGCCCGGCGAGTCCGCGCCGGTCTACGATATCCACTATAAGCCCGTCGAACCGTTCTCGGCGCGTCTCTCGCTGAATTTCACCTTCTGATGAAACTCGACCTCGGGGGCGGCGCTATGCGGCTCAAACTAGCTGTACTCTACGCCTTCCTCGTCGGCATTAATCTCGGAGTTTGGGCTTGGGCGTTCGCAGCATTTCACGGCAACGCGGTGCTGCTCGGTACGGCGCTTTTGGCGTATGGCTTTGGGTTGCGCCATGCGGTCGACGCAGATCACATCGCGGCCATCGACAACGTTACTCGCAAGCTGATGCAAGAAGGTCAGAGGCCGATCGGGGTCGGGTTTTTCTTTGCCCTCGGTCATTCGACAGTGGTTATCGCCGCAACTGCCGCGATCGCGATCACGGCCAGCACCTTGCAGGAGCGCTTTCCAGGGCTAATAGCGGTCGGCGGGGTGATCGGCACGATGGTCTCGGCCGCATTCTTGTTGATCATTGCGATCATGAATCTAGTGGTGCTGGTCGGCGTTTACCGGTTGTTTGAGCGGGTTAAACGCGGCGGCACCTATGCCGACGACGAGCTTAATGTCTTCCTCGCTCAACGGGGACTGATGGGCCGCCTTTTTCGTCGACTGTTTCGCTTGATTGCGCACAGTTGGCAGATGTACCCACTCGGCTTTCTGTTCGGGCTTGGTTTTGACACCGCGACCGAGATCGGCCTGCTCGGCCTCTCGGCGTCGGAAGCGGCTCAGGAGCTCCCGATATGGGCGGTCATGATATTTCCGGTCCTATTCACCGCTGGGATGACGTTGGTCGATACCACGGACGGGGTGCTGATGCTGGGGGCTTACGGCTGGGCTTTGGTCAATCCGATCCGCAAGCTCTATTACAATCTGACGATCACCGGCGTCTCGGTCATCGTGGCGCTTGCGATTGGCGGCCTCGAGGCCCTCGGGCTCATTGGCGACAGGCTCGGGCTCGATGGCGGCGTATGGAGCGTCGTCAGCGCGGCTAACGACAATTTCGGTGCGCTTGGGTATGCCATCATCGGCATCTTTGTTGCGAGCTGGCTGATCTCATTGGTCGCTTACCGGGCGATGGGCTACGAGAAACTCAACCCGGTAGACCAAAGCGAACGGTCACGGTGAGCGGTACGGATACGCCTATCGCAGCGTCCCACCACTATCCCCTTACCTCCGCGCGGAGGTAAGGGGACCGCACCTTTTTGACCGATCGGAAAAGTGACTAGCGACGCGGGCGATCAGAATTTGACGCGGATGCCGCCATAGACCGCGACCGGCGCGGCCGGGCCTAGGAAGCGGTTGTTGACGCCGATACCGTTTGTTGGAACTCCAGGAGCGCCGACCCCCGTCGGGTCGCCATATTGCCCGAATGTCGCGTATCTGGCGTCGAGCAGGTTTGCCACATTGGCGAAGACCTCAAAATTTTTCGGTGACCTTGTACGAGGTATGAAGGCTCATGACCACGTAGCCCGGCAGCGTCGGGTTCTGGTTGGATTCGTCGCCGCGTAGGAACTGGTCGCTGAAATAGGTTAGCGCGCCCCCGACGGTCCAATTCGGCCATATATGGTAGTCGGCGCCCGCCTTGAGCTGGTGCATCGGGATACCCGGCAGCCGGTCGCCGGGTCTCGCCTGGATGTTGCCATTGGCGTCGGCGAAGGGATTGCTTGGCGACGGCAGCACCAGCGGCGATTGGAAGGTTGCGTCAATCTCGGCGAGATTGAAGCGCCCGCTCGCGGTGACCGCTAATGCCGGGGTCACATTGAATGTGTCGGTCGCGAAAACGCCGTAATACGTGTCGGTCGCGCCGAGACTGACCGGCGTTGCATTGAACCCGCTTGATCGGCCCCCGTTTGGTGGTCCGGGTTGAATGTTAGTTTAGGGCTGGTTGGTCTTGCCCCGGAGTCTGGCCCGTCGCCTATGAGACCTTTCGGGCTGTTTGAGCTTGCCGAGCGAAGGCCTGGGGCGTCAAGTGGCCCAAGGCCGAGTGAGGCCGCTCGGTGTTGTAGTCGATCCTCCATGCTTCAATTCGCTCCCGTGCATCGGCCAGGGAAAGGAACCAGCTGGCATTAAGACACTCGGCCCGGATGCGGGCGTTAAAAGCCTCGATGAACGCATTATCCGTGGGCGTTCCCGGCCTGGAGAAGTCGAGCTCGACGCCGTTCAGATACGCCCATTGGTCGAGCAGTCGACCAGCGAGCTCCGGGCCATTATCGACCCGTATGGTTTTCGGCTTGCCGCGCTCCGCTGCGAGACGGTCCAGGACCTCGACCACATTGAAGGCTCTGAAGGTAGCTCTCGGAACCGTTGCGAGCCCTTCGCGAGAACAGCAGTCCACCACGGTCAGAAGTCGGAACGGGCGGCCGTCGAATAGTGCATCGGACATGAAATCCATTGCCCAGACGTCATTCGGCGAGATGATCTGTGGCCGGCCCGCCCGATAGCGCCAAGCGCGCTTGCGTCGGGGAAGTTTGGCGCGGATCGATAGGCCCTCTTCATTGTAGAGCCGATAGATACGTTTATGATTCACCGCCCAGCCCTCCCGCCGGAGCAAGACATGAAGCCGCCGGTAGCCATAGCGAACCCGCACGGCCGCGAGTTCCTTCAGCCGGAGGCGCAACGCTGTCTGCGGGTCGCGTGCCGATCTGTATCTCTGAGATGAGCGCTCGAACCCGGTCGTCTTGCAGGCCCGCCGCTCGCTGATATCGTAGGCCACCCGAAGATGAACCACGACATCGCGGCGAACAGCGGGCCTCAAAACTTTCGGCGCAGAACATCCTGCAACATCGTCTTGTCCAAGCTCAAATCCGCCACCAGCCGCTTCAGCTTGGCGTTCTCCTCCTCGAGCTGCTTCAACCGCCGGATCTCCACCACGCCCATCCCGGCGAACTGCTTCTTCCACCGGTAGAACGTCGCCTCAGACACACCCAGTTTGCGGCAGACCTCCTCCACCAAAGTCCCGTTCTCCGCCTGCCGCAGAGCGAAGGCGATCTGCTCGTCGGAATACCGTTTGCGCTTCATGGCACCCCCTCCTTCAGGGATCAGGATGCCCGAAAAATTCTCACTCAGCGCGGACCACAATCCCGGGTCAGGACCAGTTGCTACTTGTTTGCGGCTCGGGCAATGGTCAATTGACGCGCGCGACCGAGGTAGGCCAACGCCCCTTCGATCGAGCTACAAGCCGCGGGATGCCGGTTCGTCTAAACTGAGACGGTCTTCGCCCACCAATCGTGTTGGTTGCACGTGCTAGTTACCGTCACTTTTCCAGTATAGCCGGCTGGAAGGGTGTGTTCTGAAATCGGATCGTCCTTTGAGGTGAATGTTTTGCGGCTGAGGAACGTCCCGTCTGCCAGCACTACGGTGTGGCTGACAATGTAGTGCGCCTCGCTTTGTGGGTGCGGTGTCTTTATTGTGAGTTTGCCACCGGCGACCGTCGTCGTCGGAACATGTAGCGCCTGTACCTTTGCCCAATGTCCCGGATCACTTTCCGTGAACACCACATTCATGTTCGGGTCGGCATTTTCCGCGCTGCTGGCAACCGGCAAAGCCGCCGCCATAACCACGCCGAGGAGGGTAGATTTTGCAAAATCTCTGCGCTGCATCGAACTCTCCCGAAGTCACATTGCGGATAGACTATTGAACGGGCTTTAACGGAGGTACAACTCGGACGAAATCAAATCTGCGTTATGTGCAGGCACCGTGTTCTAGCGACGCCTGTCTCCCAACATAGCGAGCTGGTTTGTCAAAGCAGCGACGACATGAGGAGTGGCAGCCATAGAGCGATCAAGCCGGATCCGGGCGACAGCAGCCGGTAACGTCGATACGGGCGAGCCGGTCGATAATTGGCCGCCGATTGTCGAACCGACCTGCTTTGTCGAGGAACCTTTAACAGCGGTTCCCAGCTTCCGCCGAGCGCTCGACACCCACTCTGCATCGCCCGCCGAAAAATCGGCGCCTGCCGAGGTGCCACGGAAAGAGACGATGCCGGTAAAGTTTCCGGTGCTGGATGAACCTGTCGTCGAGATCCTATCTCCGGCCGAGTCAAGCGCATCGCCACGTTCGTCGGCGCGGCCGCCCCGCGGGATTGCGACGTTTATGCGGGGTATCCAGGTCCGTGCCGTGATCGTCGCTGGATGTGTGCTGCTGGTCGTGCTCGCGATCAACGTCATCGAACGCACAGGCAATCCACTCAAGCGCACCAGCCCGCCCGCGCGGAGCGTGGTCGCGGCCATACCTGCGCGTATGGACCCGCCGCTCGATTGTTTCCCTTTTGCCGCAAGTTCCCCGCGTCAGGCTTGCGAGCAGGCAAATGCAGGCAACGCACAAGCTCAAGTCTCGACCGGCCTCGCCTATACCACCGGAAATGACGTGCCTGTCGATTATGAAATCGCCTTCCGCCTGTTCCGCCTCGCCGCTGACCAGGGAAACGCCCCGGGCCAAACCTATCTTGGAACGCTGTATTTGAGCGGGCATGGGGTAACCCAGAATACCGCCGAAGCGGTGAGGTTATTTCGTCTCGCCGTTGATCAGGATGACCCGGCTGCGGAAGTCGACCTCGGGGACCTTTACGTTACTGGTAAGGGTGTGCCGAAGGATGATGCCGAGGCTACCCGCTTGTATCGTCTTGCCGCCAACCAGGGCAATGTTGAGGGGATGAACAGCTTCGCCTGGCGACTCGCCATGGGCGGCTCGAACCTAAATGAAGCGCTCAATTGGGCGAGCCGCGCCGCGGCGGCGCAGCCGAAGAATGGCGCGGCGGAGGATACTCTCGCCTGGATATTCTACCTGCAGGGCAAACCGGAGCTTGCGCTGCAGCATGCGCTGCGCGCCGTGGCGCTGGTGCCGCGCTGTGCCAGCTGCGAAGACCACCTCGGCGATATTTACGCCGCAGTGGGCGAGACGTCGAAAGCGGCCATCCATTGGCGTCGCGCCCTTGATTTTTCCGTTGGCCAGCCGCCCGATCCCGATTGGAACCGCGCGGCTGTGAAGAAGAAGCTGAGCAGCCCGTAGCTGAGGGGACAATTCGGCAGGTCGCGATTGGCAGAGTGCGACGGTTAGCCGCTTGTTGCTGCTGGCGGCAGAAACTAACGTAACGCGCGAAGGGGCGCAGTACCATGAAGATGGGTCGGCACCTGAGGGGGAGCAGAGGCGCACTACCGCGCGGCTTCTGGTTCGCGTGTCTCGCGCTTGCCAGCCAGGTGCTTTTACCTTTCCTGCTGGCCTTCGATATCGCGCTGGCAGCGCCCCTGACTGCCGGCGACAATGCTGTGACCTTATGCTCGGTCAGTCATACGACCTCAGCTCCGACGTCTTCCGGCGAGGGCCGGACCGGGCATCACTCGTCGCCTGGTAACTGCCCTATCTGCCAAGCGCTCTCTGCTGGTCATGCCTACACGCAGCCGCCGCCAATCATCCTTCCCGTCCCGACGAATTTAGCGGTGATTTTAGGCCCTTCGGCGCCGAACGAGAGTCCGACAATTATCTCGGCGGTGCTCTACCGGTCGCGCGCACCTCCATCCAGCGTTTGATCAAATCTCCGGGCCGAACATGGCGACCGCCTTTGGGCGGGCGTCATCCGTCCCCGGGGAAGGCAATGTCGATCAAACCTGCTGATGCGAGGATGTCATGTCCCTTTCGCTTATCCAACGCGCCCCGTCGCGCCTCTTTGCCGCGACCGCGCTTCTAACAGCTGCTGTCGTGTTGTCTAGCGGGGTGGCCTCGAGCCCAGCCTTTGCGTGCGCTTGCGGCTGCGGCGTGTTTGACGTTGGCACTAGCTCAATGTTTCCAACAGGCGCGGGCGGCACCGCGTACCTGGAATACGACTACCAGGACCAGAACCACAATTGGAGCGGCTCGTCGAAGGCCGCCAACGACAACAATGCGGATAAGGAAATACGGACGCACTTTTTTACGGCCGGCCTTCAATACATGTTTGACCGGAGCTGGGGAATTGAGGTCGAGGTCCCCTACTGGGATCGGACCTTCAAGACCGACACCAATTTTGGCAGCGACCAGGCAAACATCGTCTCCAACCAATGGGCCGATCTCGGCGACATCCGGGTCAAAGGCATTTACACCGGTTTTTCAGAAGATTTGTCGACCGGCGTGACCTACGGACTAAAGCTGCCGACCGGAAACTATACTTCCAATCCTAGTGTGGTCGATCGCGATACCCAGATTGGCACCGGCAGCACGGATGTCCTGCTCGGCGCCTTCCATCGCCAGGCTCTGACGAGCGACAACATGTGGAGCTGGTTCGTCCAAGGGCAGCTCGACCAACCAGTGGTAACACGGGAGGGCTACCGGCCGGGAACCGAGTTCGACGCCGCCGCCGGGATCCACTACAACGGCTGGTCAGTGGGGAATCTCAAGATAACCCCTGTAGCTCAGATCATTGGATCAGAGCGGACACGCGATAGCGGCGCCAACTCCGCCAGCCCCGTGGCGTCCGGCTACCAGCGCATCCTTCTGTCTCCAGGGGTCGAATTCGATCTGAATCAAGTCTCGGCCTATGCAGATGTCGAGATTCCCGTTTACCAGCATTTCACCGGCAACCAGGTGGCGGCGCCGTTCCTCCTTAAGTTCATCGTGGCTTACAACTTTTAGGCGCTGCGAAATCGCATGCGGAGGTTCTCGATTGGATCAGTGCTAGCGGGTTGCATCGCACTCGTGCTCACGAGCCGTTTGGCCCTGGGAGCAACGGATGTCGGGCAATCGGCTCCGCCGCTCACCGCGGTGGAATTAGACGGCCGTGCCTTCGATCTCGGCGCGTTACGTGGCAAGGTCGTTGTCGTCAATTTCTGGGCCACATGGTGCCCACCCTGCCGCGCCGAGATGCCCGCTCTCGACGCCTTCTACCGGCAATATCATGGCCAGGGCCTTGAGATGATCGGCATCAGCACGGATCGGCCGCGCGACCGCAACGATGTGGTCAAAGTCATGCAGGCCTTCGTGTACCCGGCTGCGATGCTTGGCGACGCCAAGACCAATGGCTTTGGCGCACCCGAAACGCTTCCCATCACTTATGTCATCGACCAGGCCGGCATCGTTCGCGCCAAGTTCAGACCCGATCAAATGGCGGTAACCCAAGCGGGTCTTATCGCGGCGGTACAGCCACTGCTCTTGCACAAGTAGCGGCGGGCGCCGCCAGTCACAACACTACCCGAGAGGAGGACATCTGATGTCACTTAGGCTTAAGCCCCTTATCGTGCTTCTTATTTGGCTATCAACAGCCGGAACCGCACTGGCCCAGACCGGCGAACTTGTCGTGAAGGATGCCTGGGCGCGCGCTACCCCCGGCGCGGCGCAGACGGCGGCAGCGTACGTGACGATTGTGTCGGCAACGGGAGACCGCCTCACCGCAGCCGCGACTCCCGTGGCGCAAAAAACTGAGCTGCACACCATGACGATGGACGGCAACGTAATGAAGATGCGCCAGGTCGACGGTATCGATCTGCCCGCGGGCAAGACGGTGACCCTGACGCCAGGCGGGTATCACATCATGCTCACTGGCCTCGCCCAGCCCCTCACCGAAGGGCAGACCTTTCCGCTGACCCTGACCTTCGACAAGGCCGGCACGCGCCAGGTGACCGTCGCGGTGCAAAAGGTCGGGTCCATGGGCCCCGGCATGACCATGCCCGGCATGGACATGCCGATGCATCACTGAGCAGAGGCAGGTCATGGCTCGATCGCTGGCCAAGGCAAAGGGCTCGCCGCGCTTCGTATTGATCGCGGCGGCCTTTGCTGGCGTTCTGGTCGCGGTCACCGGGGTGCTGATCGGCGTCGCCTTCCGCGACCAGGCGAAGGGCGTCGCCGGCGGCCCGCTCGCCGGGGTCATCGGCGGTAAGTTCAGCCTCATCGACCAGAACGACAAACCCTTCACCGACGCCGATCTCAAGGGCAAATGGCGGCTCGTATTCTTTGGTTATACGCATTGCCCGGATGTCTGTCCGACAGCGCTCAACGACCTCTCGCTCGCGCTCGACCAGCTCGGCGACAAGAAGAGCCAGGTCGGCATCGTCTTCATCAGCGTCGATCCCGAGCGCGACACGCCGGATATCCTGAAATCCTATGTCGAGAGCTTTGGCGGGCCGATCGTCGCGCTGACCGGTACGCCTGACGAGGTCAAGCAGGCTGCCCAGGATTACAAGGTCTATTACGCCAAGCATCCGCGCGCCGATGGCGGCTACGACATGGACCACAGCGCGCTGATTTACGTGATGAACCCCCAGGGCCACTTCACCGCGACCTTCACCCCGGACGACAGCCAAGAGACGATCGTCACGCGGCTGCAGAAGCTGCTGGGCTAGTCTGCCGCAGCTCGCGCAATCGCTTCTAAAATGCGTCGGAGGTTTTTCTCCAGGGTGACCGACCCACGTATAGACCGTTATCCCGAGCGTGACATGAATGGAGAAGCTGTCCGAGGTCGCCGTCGTACCGGGGGACGATTGACAGTCTGATACGGCCGTCATGCTGTTCAAATGGGAACAAGCACTATTTCATAACGCTTAGAAGAAAAGGTGGGGATTAGGTGCGAAGTCCGTTCGAGCCTAAGAACGATCGGAAATCGCGCAAGTCATTGAAAGAGCCCGTAGCTCAGCCGGTAGAGCAACTGACTTTTAATTTGTGGCTCTTCCTATTGGAAGCGGAGGATCCAGCCCGAGCTTAAGGTGCGCCTCGCCGAGACGGCCGCGACGCGGGCCTATTCCGGCTTGGCCCCAGAGAAATCTGGTTACAGAAGCGGAAGAGCGCGCCCGCCTCGCCGCTCTACCGGCTCGATGTTCAGCACTTCATGATGATGCTCGCTAACCGTTTGTTTCTTGACGTGCCGATGCGCCTATACTTCCTCCCCTGAAGGGAGACGGACGATGGCGCTATCCATAGGCGATCTCGTGGACACGATTGCAGCGCTCTATGCGCCGCCACCGAATTACTTTGACTTGATCCAAATTACAGGTGGTATCTACTGGGGCATCCGACGCGAAGCAGGGGCTGATCTCGTCGTCTGCCGCGGCTCGGTCGATCCGCAAGATTGGTGGCGCGACCTTACCTCAGAAACCTCGCGCGTGGTGCCCAACTATCCCTCTATAGGCCATGTTCCCTACGGTTTCGGGGAGGGGCTGCCCGACGCGTATAAAGCTATCCGAGCGGCGTCAGCTACTGGGGTGCAGACCTACTTTCTCGGCCATTCGCTCGGCGCAGCGCATACGGCGGAGCTCGCCGGAATGTGGGCGGCGGATCAATCAGCCATCGCCGGGATCGTGCTCTGCGGCTGCCCGAAGCCCGGTATGGTCGCTTTGTCCACGTTACTTGCGTCACGCGAGGTGCCGATCACCAATCTGCGTAACGGCAAAGACCCAGTACCGGACGTTCCTGCGCCCCTGCCGCCGCTGCTAGAATGGCGCGACTTGGCGCCGTTCACTGTGTTGGATGAGGCGCCCGATCCGAATGCGCCACAATCGGCGTTCGCGCAATTGGTACCGGATGCGACCTGGCACAACATCACCCTGTACCAGAAAGGCGCGCACGCACTTTCCACCTAAGCAACCTAGCGCCGGGCGTGCCGCCTCGCCAGCGATCACGGCCGCCAAGGGATAAAAGGCGAGCAGCGGGTATGTCGCTTAAAGAGCTTGCCTTTCGGCAGCAACAGATGCTTGGGCCAACTTTCCAGAATGCGGCTTCTGCTATACGCCCGTCGTCTTCGCTGAAAGGTGCCCTTTACGCATCGGTTCGTACCTGGCCCTTAGTCGTTCGCTGGCACACGTTAAAATGCCGTCGGCTTGCGAAATCCGATCCTCTATGCTCTAACACCCCGCCCTGCAGAGGGGTACCGCGAACGCGCCGCTGCCTAGGAGTTGCCTAGCGATTTCGGGAAGAGACGTAAGTCATTGATGCGCCCGTAGCTCAACTGGATAGAGCGCCTGACTACGGATCAGGAGGTTAGGGGTTCGACTCCTCTCGGGCGCGCCATTCCTCTCAATCGGTTAGAGGATAGACAGCTTCCTTGCAAGGGCCATTAGGAAGCCTATAGGAAGCCTAGGAAGTTGGAGGCGTTAGGCCGGGCACGAATGCCCGGCCCGCCACCTTCATTTCCGCCGTCGCTTTATCCCCATTGCCCTGATTATGCTACGAATACCAACCGTAGTTGCATCGGCAATACATTCAACCTAACCTCGAACAACGGTATCGCCTGGCGGAGATGGAGAAATGTCAAGCTCGCCGCAGAATGGGAAAAGCGCCGGTGATGCGATAGCAACTTCAGGACCAACTGCCCCCATTCCCAAGGATCCACAACCTTCTGTCGATCGCATTGACGAGCTCGCGCGCCGTATCCTTACCGGCGATATTCTACTTCCCAAATTTCAAAGAGATTTCGTCTGGGAGCGGCCACAGATCATTGACCTTCTTGACTCGATTGCCCGCAATTTCCCTGTAGGCAGTATACTTCTCTGGCAAAGCAGGCAGGAGTTGAGAAGCGAGAACAGAATTGCTGATCTCAATATAAATCTTCCTCGGCCAGACTATCCCGTGAATTATTTGTTAGATGGCCA
>Ga0335078_10003623_pt1 | contig 22993 bp, 17 predicted proteins | sample Lox_Sample_32_FD_206711 | JGI IMG/M metagenome (GOLD analysis project Ga0335078, IMG submission 206711) | Soil microbial communities from Loxahatchee National Wildlife Refuge, Florida, United States - Lox_Sample_3.2 | ecosystem: Environmental > Terrestrial > Soil > Wetlands | place: USA... | reverse complement strand
GAGATGGGCCGCGCGGCGCAGGAGCTCGGCGGGCCGGACGCCGCCGGAGCGCGCTCCGCCGCGCTGCGCGCGGCCGAGGCGCTGCCGGTCGGTGCGGCGCACGCCCAGGCAATGCTCACCCAAGGAGTCGCCGCCTCTCGCCTGGGCCTCTTCTCCGAATCGGCGAGCGTCCTGCGCGCGGCGATCCCGATCCTCCCCGGGAGGCTGCGGCCCTTCGCGCTCCGCCACCTGGCCGGGGCCCTCGCGGGCGACGGCCATCCCGGCCTCGCCGCGGCGGCCGCTGCCGAGGCGGCCGCGTCCCCGGAAGGCCCGGAGCGCGAGGCGCTGGCCCTCGCGGAGTCCCGCGCCCTGCTCCAGGCGGGACTCCCGGGGCCGGCCGCCCGCGCCGCGGAGGGAGCCGCGGAGAAGGGGGGCGCGGCCCCCGAGCTTGCCTGGGCGAACGCCCTGCAGGCGCTCGGCGACCCCCGCGCGCTCGCCCTCTACCGCCGCCTCTTCGTCGAGCGGGCCGGCGAGCCGGAGGGCGAGGCGGCGGGTCGCGCACTCGCCTCGGCAGGCGGCCCCACCGAGGCCGAGCGGCTGGCGTGCGCCGAGCACCTTGTGGCCACGGCGCGGCCGAGCCTGGCCCTGCCCGAGCTCGACGCCGTCGAGGCGGGGAAGGAGGGGACCCCGGCGCGGGCCCTCCTGCTGCGGGCCGAGGCCCTGCTGCAGCTCGCCCGGCCCGCCGAGGCGGAGGCGCTCGCGCGGGAGCTCGCCTCGCGTGCGGACGCCGGGCCCGACGCCGGGGCGGCCGAGTGGGTGCTGGCGCGCGCGGCCGCGCGCCAGGGACGCCTCGAGGAGGCCTCTCTCCGCTACGGGCGCGTCGCCGCGCTCCGGCCCTCGGTGGCCGGACTCGCGCCGGCGCAGCAGGCCGAGCTCGCGGACGACGCCGCCTTCCTCGAGGCCTGGCTCTGGTACGACGCCGGCCACTTCCAGGAGGCGGCCCGTCGCCTCGGCCAGTTCGCCGCCCGCCATCCGGCGGCCAAGCGGACCCCCGACGCGCGCTGGTTCCAGGCCTGGTCCCTGTTCCGGCTCGGCCCCGACGTCGGGGCCCGCCCTGCCCTGGCAGCGCTCGCGGCATCGGAGAGCGGCCCCCTGCGCGCCGCCGCCCTCTACTGGGGAGGGCGGATCGCCGCTTCCCGCTCGCAGGCTCAGAGGCTCTACGAGGCCGCCGTCCGGGAGACGCCCGACGGCTGGTACGGGCTGCTGGCCGCGACCCGGCTGGCCGAGATGGGCCGGCCGGCGCCGGCACCCGCGCCTCTCCCGGTCGGTGCTCCCGTCCGCCCGCCGAGCGAGCCCCGCGTCGCCGAGGCCCTGGGGCTCGCCGGCGAGCTCTTCGCCGTGGGGCTGCGGGCGGACGCCCTGTCTCTCCTGGAGCGAGAGGCGGCGGCCGGCGCCGGGCCCAGGGCCGCGGCGGCGGTGGCCGAGCTCGCCGCCTTCGCCGGCGATGCGGAGATCCCCTTCCGCCTGGCCCGCGACCAGCTCCCGCCGACGCGGCAGAGCGAGCGCTGGTACTACCCGGAGGCCTTCGCGAGCACCCTCTTCCCTGCGGCCACATCGCTCGGAGTGGACCCGCTGCTCGTCCTCGCCGTGATGCGCCGCGAATCCTCCTTCCGCGCCGGCGTCCGCAGCGGGGCGGCCGCCGAGGGGCTCCTCCAGCTCCGGTCGGAGACGGCGGAGCGCGTCGCCGGGCTCTTCGGCGTCGACCCCTCCGCGGTGGATCTCCAGGACCCGCAGGCGAACCTCCTCGTCGGCATCGCCTACCTCGGCCTCATCGGCTCCCGCTTCCCTCCCGGGCCTCTCCTCTTCGCCGCGTACAACGCCGGTCCGGCCCGGGCCTCGACCTGGGTGGAAGGGCAGCCGCGGCGGCCTCTCGACGAGTGGGTGGAGGAGATCCCCTACCGGGAGACCCGCCGCTACGTGCGGGCCGTGGCCGCGGACTGGGCCCACTACCGGCGGCTCTACGGGCTCCCGCCCCCTCCCGTCGACCCCTCCGCGCCAGTCCTCCTCTCCGGGCCCGGCGTGGCCTTCTAGGGCCGCGAGCGCGCCCGCTCGAGCGCCGCGAGCAGGGCCTCGCCGATCCGATCCCGCACCCGGGACGTGACTCCGGGGATCCCCTCCAGATCGGCCAGGGTGGCCGGCCGGCGCCTGGCGATCTCGACGAGGGCGTCCTCTCCCACCACCTTGAAGGGAGGTCTGTCGAAGGCCCGGGCCCTCTCCTCGCGGGCCACCCAGAGGGCTGCCAGCGCTCCCTTCGCCTCCGGGTCGAGATCCCTCGCCCCGCGCAGGCGGCGCCAGCCCTCCGGGTCGAAGACGCGGGCGTGCGCCTTGGCGGCAGCGATGCGGTCGAACTCCTTGCGCGCCTCGGCGACGAGCCCGCGCTCCTCGAGCTGCCCGGAGAGGATCCGGTGGAGGGGCAGGAGGAAGTGGGTGTCGAGGGCGGCGTAGCGGAGCTGGTCGCGGGGGAGCGGCCGCCGCTGCCAGTCGGCGCGCTGCTGCGCCTTGGAGAGGTGCACCCCGAAGTGGCGCCGCACGAGCGCGGCGAGCCCGAGCTCCGGTGCGCCCAGCCGGCGCGCGGCCACCATGGTGTCGAAGATGCGCCCCAGGTTCCAGCCGAACTCGCGCCTCAGGCAGCGGACGTCGTAGTCCGCCCCGTGGAGGACCACCTCGCGCCCCGTGGAGAGGATGGCGCCGAGGGGCGTCACGTCCACCGAGAGCGGGTCCACCACGTAGTCGCCGCCCGGCAGCGAGAGCTGCAGGAGGCACACCCTCTCGAAGTAGGCGTGAAAGCTGTTCGACTCCGTGTCGAGGGCCACGAGCGGTTCGGCGGCCACCCGGGCGAGGAGCTCCTGGAACGCCGTCGCCTCGGCGACGAGCACCGGCTCGGAGCCCGGGCCGCTCACGCGCCTTCCCCGGCGAGGGCTCCGGCCACCTGGGCCGCGACCCGGGCGTTCTCCTCGAGGAGGCGCAGGTTCGCCTCCCGGGAGAGTCCCCCGGTGGCGGCGGCCACGGCCTCGAGGAGAAACGGGGTCACGCGCGGGCCCGAGATCCCGAGCCGGCGACAGTCGCCGAGGGCCCGCTCCACGGCGGACTCGACCGCCTCGCGCGGCAGAGGCGCGGGAGGGGGAACGGCGAGGAGCACCCCTCCGGGCCTACCCAGCGCCTCCCAGTGAATGCGAAGGAGTGCGGCCGCATCCCCGGCCCCGTCGACCCGGTGCTCGAGCGGCACGCCGCTCTCCGCCGTGAAGAAGGCGGGGAGCTCTCCCACCCCGAATCCGACCACCGGGACGCCGAGCGTCTCCAGCACCTCGGCGGTCGCCGGCAGGTCCAGGATGGCCTTCGGGCCGGAGCAAACCACGCAGACGGGCGAACGGGAGAGCTCGGGGAGGTCGGCGGAGACGTCCCGCGAGGGGTCCGAGCCGGAGACGGTCCGGTGCACGCCTCCGATCCCGCCCGTCGCGAACAGGCGGATGCCGGCGAGCGCTGCCACGGCGCAGGTGGCCGAGACCGTCGTCCCGGCGTCCCGGCCCGAGCGCAACAGGGGAGCCAGGTCTCGCACGCTCGCCTTGGCCGGCCGCCGGCCGGGCTCGGCGAGGCGCCCCAGTTCCTCCTCGCTCGCCCCCACGACGACGAAGCCCTCCAGGACGGCGACGACCGCGGGCACGCCCCTCTCCGCTCGCACCGCGGCGGCCGAGCCCCGGGCCGCCGCCAGGTTCTCGGGCCAAGGAAGGCCCTGGGCCACCACGCTCGACTCGAGTGCCACCACCGGGCGCCTCTCCGCCAGGGCCTGCCGGACCTCCTCCGCCATTCGGAGCCTGGAGCGCACGGGGCCAGTATCGCACGGGATTTGCCTGGCGGACCGGCGGGGAGAGTTACTGGCCTCGCGGCTGTCGCAACGATACTCTCGCCCCCAATGGCGAAGGGCCGGGCCGACATCGGGACCTCCATCGGCGCGCTCGCGGGCCAGGCGCGAGCCGGGCTCGCCGGCGTCGGCCAGGAGTTCCGCCGCTACAGTCGCTTCCAGCGGATGCGCATCGGCATCGTCGCCGGCTGGGCCGTCCTTTCGCTCCTCGCCATGTGGGTCGCGTGTCCGGGCTCCGGCCCGTCGAACTCGCTCGGCGCGGACGTCCACGTGCTCAAGGACTCCCTCGTCGGCGGCCAGCAGCTGCTCGTCCGCAACGAGTCCACGGCCATCTGGACGGACGTGGTGCTCACCCTGGACGGGGACTGGCGGCACGAGCAGCGCACCATGCGCCCCCACGACCAGCTCGTGCTCTCCATGAACCAGTTCCGCAGGGGGACGGAGGCGGCGGCCCGGGACTTCAAGCCGCAGCGCCTCACCATCCAGTGCCAGGAAGGGCGGGCCACCTTCGACCTGCACTAGCGCCCGGCGACCCGCGCGCTCGGCCCGGCTCCGCCCGCCGGGAAGGCGGGCCGCGGTTTCCTAGGCCGCGGCGTCGCGCGCCGGATCCGGGACCTCGCCGCCCTCGGCGGTCTCCACCGTCTCCAGGTAGCGGTGGAGGAACTGCTTCGTCTTGAGCTCCACCTGGCGCACGCGCTCCCGGGACACGCCCCAGCGCTTCCCGATCTCCTCGAGCGTCTTCGGGGTGTCCTGCTGCAGCCGGTTGTGGATGATGTCCCAGCCGAGTTCGCCGATGCGCTTGCGGACCTTGCCGAGGGCGTCGCGAACCTCGATGTCCCCCTCGGAGGCGAGGAAGGTGTCCTCGGGGCCGGGGCCGTCGTCCTCGATGCGCTCGAGGTGGGAGACGTCTCCGTCCTCGTCGATGTAGCTGTCGAGCGAGAGGTCGGGTTGCGCCACGGTGCCGCTCTGCGGCCGCACCGTGCTGCGGGCCTCCTTCAGGTACTTTCCGATGTAGGCCCGGATCCACCACACCGCGTAGGTGGAGAAGCGGGTGCCGGCGTGCGGATCGAACTTCTCGACCGCCCGCATGAGCCCGACGTTCCCCTCCTGGATGAGGTCGTCCAGGCGGACGGTGCCGCGCCGCTGCTTGCGGGCGATGGCGACGACGAAGGCCAGGTTGTGCCGCACGAGCTTCTGCTTCGCGCGGACCTCGCCCTTGCGGGCCCGCAGAGCCCACGAGTGCTCCTCGTCCCGGGTGAGCGGCGGGTATTCGCGAACTGCCTTCAGGTACGGTGCAAGTTCCTCAAACTCCCTGCTGCCGCGCTGAATGCCGGAGCTCGTCATCTTGCCCTCGCCTCTCTACCTGCGGCGGCCTTCTGCCGGTGGGTCCGGAACGCCGAGCAGGTTACGTAACGGCACATTACAGAAATGGACCTATCCAGTCAACCTTAGCCTAACCATCGGCAACAACTAGGCTAACTAAATCCATCTGAACTTCGCCTAGAACAGCCGCCTCGAAGGCCCGCATTCCCGCCTGTGCCGCTACACCCCAACCACCTGAAATGATTAATTTATCATTTATGATTTACGTCAAGGTCAACGCGTAAAGTATGCACTTCCACCGCAATGCGCCATTGCGCGCCTGCTGCTAGCACACCGTACGCCCCAAAATAGACGAGCCGCGGCCAGGAGGCCGCGGCCCGCTGCCGGCGCGGAGCGCCCCGCGCTCGGCTTCTACTCCTCGGCGCCGGCGGCGAGGCCGAGCGCCTCCTCGGCCTGCTCCACGGCGTCGACGGGCGTCTCCACCTCGATGTCGAGGTGCTTGTACGCTCCGAGTCCGGTGCCTGCCGGCACGAGCCGGCCCATGATCACGTTCTCCTTCAGGCCACGCAGGTGGTCCACCTTGCCGCTGATGGCCGCCTCGGTGAGCACCTTCGTCGTCTCCTGGAACGAGGACGCGGAGATGAAGGACTCCGTCGAGAGCGAGGCCTTGGTGATGCCGAGGAGCAGGGGCTCGCCCTGGGCTGGCCGACCGCCGCTCTTCATCACCTTCTCGTTCTCCTCCTCGAAGACCCACTTCTCCACCTGCTCGTCCACGAGGAAGCTCGTGTCGCCCACGTCCACGATGCGCACCCGCCGCAGCATCTGGCGGACGATGACCTCGATGTGCTTGTCGTTGATCTTGACGCCCTGGAGCCGGTAGACCTCCTGGACCTCGTCCACGAGCCAGCGGGCGAGTTCCTTCTCGCCGAGCACGCGCAGGATGTCGTGCGGGTTCGCGGCGCCGTCCATGAGCGCCTCCCCGGCCCGCACCCGGTCGCCCGTGTGCACGCTGATGTGCTTGCCCTTCCCGATGAGGTACTCCTTCAGGAGGTCGGGCCGCAGCTTGCTGTCGATCTCCGGCGTCACCACCACCTTTCGCTTCCCCTTCGTATCCTTGCCGAAGGAGACCACGCCGTCGATCTCCGAGATGATGGCGTACTCCTTGGGCTTGCGAGCCTCGAAGAGCTCCGCCACCCGGGGGAGGCCGCCGGTGATGTCCTTCGTCTTCGTGGTCTCCCGCGGCATCTTGGCGATGACGTCGCCGGCGTCCACCTCGTCGCCGTCCGCCACCACCAGGTTCGCGCCCTCGGGAAGCATGTAGCGGGCGTCGGCGTCGGAGCTGGCGAGCTTCTTCGTCTGCCCGCGCTCGTCCTTGATGGAGACGCGCGGCCGGGCGTCCGGGTCCTTGGAGGCGGTGACCACCTTGCGGGCGAGGCCGGTGATCTCGTCCACCTGCTCCGTGTAGGTGACCCCGTCGACGAGGTCCCCGAACTTCACCTTGCCCGCCACCTCGGTGAGGATGGGTACCGAGTACGGGTCCCACTCGGCGAGCAGCGTGCCCGCCTCCACCCGCTGCCCGTCGCGCACGAGCACCTTGGCGCCGTAGACGACGCCGTAGCGCTCCCGCTCCCGCCCCTGCTCGTCGGTGACCACCACCTCGCCGTTGCGGTTCATGACGATGAGCGTGCCGTCCTGCTTCTTCGCCACGTTCAGGCCCACGAACTTCGCCACGCCCGCGTTCCGGTTCTCGAGAGTGGACTGCTCGGCGCGCCGGGAGGCGGCGCCGCCGATGTGGAAGGTGCGCATGGTGAGCTGGGTGCCAGGCTCGCCGATCGACTGCGCGGCGATGACGCCCACCGCCTCCCCGATGTTCACCTTGCGGCCGCGGGCCAGGTCGCGCCCGTAGCACTCCACGCAGATGCCGCGGCGCGCCTGGCAGGTGAGCACGGAGCGGATCTTCACCCGGTCGATGCCGGCGTTCTCCACGAGCTTCACCTTCTGCTCGTCGATCTCCTCGTTGGCGCGCACCACCTCGTTGCCGCTGAAGGGGTCGGTGATGTCCTCGAGCGCCACCCGGCCGAGGATGCGCTCCCCCATGGGCTCGATGATCTCGCCGCCCTCCACGAGCGAGCCCATGACGATCCCGTCCATGGCGCCGCAGTCGTACTCCGTGATGATGGCGTCCTGGGCGACGTCCACGAGCCGCCGGGTCAGGTACCCCGAGTTCGCGGTCTTGAGCGCCGTGTCGGCGAGCCCCTTGCGGGCGCCGTGCGTGGATATGAAGTACTGGAGGACGTTCAGCCCCTCGCGGAAGTTGGCGGTGATGGGGGTCTCGATGATCTCGCCCGAGGGCTTGGCCATGAGGCCTCGCATGCCGGCCAGCTGGCGGATCTGCTGCGCCGAGCCTCGGGCGCCCGAGTCCGCCATGATGTAGATGGGGTTGAAGGAGGGCTGGATGCGCTCCTCCTTCTTGCCGTCCTTGCCCACGCCGATGGCCGTCTCGAACCCGATCTCGGTCATCATCTCCTTGGCCACCTCGTCGGTGACCTGCGCCCAGATGTCGATGACCTTGTTATAGCGCTCGCCGGAGGTGATGAGGCCCTCCGTGTACTGATTGTGGATCTCGTCCACCTCGCGGTTCGCCCTCTCCAGGAGCGGCTGCTTCTGGCTGGGGATGAGCATGTCGTCGAGGGAGATGGAGATCCCCGCCCGGGTGGCGTTGCCGTAGCCGAGGGAGCGGACCCGGTCGGCGAGCAGCACCGTCTCCTTCTCGCCGCAGAGCCGGTAGGTGAGGTCGATGAGGTTCTGGAGCTGCTTCTTGTCCATCACCTTGTTCACCGAGTCGAAGGGGATGCGCTTCGGCACGATGTCGTAGAGGAGCACGCGGCCGGTGGTGGTCTCCACCCGCTTGCCGTCCATGCGCACCCAGATCTTCGCCTGCAAGTCGATCTCGCCCTGGTCGTAGGCGGCGCGCACCTCGCCGGGGCTGGAGAAGGTCTTCCCCTCGCCGCGGGCGAAGGCCCGCTCCCGGGTCATGTAGTAGATGCCGAGCACGATGTCCTGGGAGGGGACGATGATGGGCTTGCCGTGCGCCGGGGAGAGGATGTTGTTCGTGCTCATCATGAGCACGCGAGCCTCCACCTGCGCCTCGGTGGAGAGGGGGACGTGGACGGCCATCTGGTCGCCGTCGAAGTCGGCGTTGAAGGCGGTGCAGACGAGCGGGTGGAGCTGGATGGCCTTGCCCTCGATGAGCACCGGCTCGAAGGCCTGGATGCCCAGGCGGTGGAGGGTGGGGGCGCGGTTCAGGAGCACCGGGTGCTCCCGGATCACGTCGTCGAGGATGTCCCAGACCTCCGGGCGCTCCTTCTCCACCATCTTCTTCGCGCTCTTGATGGTGGTGACGTAGCCCTTCTCCTCCAGCTTGTTGTAGATGAAGGGCTTGAAGAGCTCGAGCGCCATGATCTTCGGCAGGCCGCACTGGTGCAGCTTGAGCTCCGGCCCCACCACGATCACGGAGCGGCCCGAGTAGTCGACGCGCTTGCCGAGCAGGTTCTGGCGGAAGCGCCCCTGCTTCCCCTTCAGCATGTCGGAGAGAGACTTCAGCGGGCGCTTGTTGGGGCCGGTGATGGTCTTGCCGCGCCGGCCGTTGTCGAAGAGCGCGTCCACCGCCTCCTGCAGCATCCGCTTCTCGTTGCGGATGATGATGTCGGGGGCGTTGAGCTCCATGAGCCGCTTCAGCCGGTTGTTGCGGTTGATGACCCGGCGGTAGAGGTCGTTGAGGTCGCTCGTGGCGAAGCGGCCGCCGTCGAGCGGGACGAGCGGGCGCAGGTCCGGCGGGATCACCGGGATCACCTCGAGCATCATCCAGTCCGGCTTGTTCCCGGACTCCCGGAAGGCGTCCACCACCTTGAGCCGCTTGGCGATCTTCTTCCGCTTCGCGTCGGAGGTGGCCTCCTTCATCTCCTTGCGGAGCTGCTCGGAGAGGCTCTCCACCTCGATCTGCCGGAGCAGCGCCAGCACCGCCTCGCCGCCCATGCCCGCCGAGAAGGCGTCCTCGCCGAGCTCGTCGCGCAGCCGCTGGTAGCGCTCCTCGGAGAGGAGCTCGGCCCGCTGCAGCGTGGTCTCCTTCGGGTCGGTGACGATGTAGCTCTCGCAGTAGAGGACCTTCTCCAGGTCCTTCAGGGTGATGTCGAGGAGGTTGCCGATGCGGCTCGGCAGCGACTTCAGGAACCAGATGTGGGCCACCGGAGTGGCGAGGGTGATGTGGCCGAGGCGCTCGCGCCGCACCTTGGACTGGATCACCTCCACGCCGCACTTCTCGCAGACCACGCCGCGGTGCTTCATGCGCTTGTACTTGCCGCAGTTGCACTCGTAGTCCTTGACTGGGCCGAAGATCTTGGCGCAGAAGAGGCCGTCCCGCTCCGGCTTGAAGGTGCGGTAGTTGATGGTCTCCGGCTTCTTCACCTCGCCGTGCGACCACTGCCGGATCTTGTCCGGGCTGGCGAGCGAGATGCGGATGGCGGAGAAGGAGGTGGGGTCCTTCGGCTTTTCGAAGAAATTGAAGATATCCTTCACGTCGCGTCCCTCGGTGTAAGAAGGTTCCGGGCCCGGCTCTCTACGCGCTCTTCTTGCTCGCGAGCCCGAGGGGGTCCGACTCCGCCTCGGCCTGCTCCCGGGCGCGCTGCGCCTCGGGCGACTCGAGCAGCTCCACGTCGAGCGCCAGGCTCTGGAGCTCCTTGATGAGCACGTTGAACGACTCGGGTAGGCCGCTCTCGAGCGTGTTCTCCCCCTTCACGATGGCCTCGTACATGCGGGTGCGCCCGACCACGTCGTCGGACTTCACCGTCAAGAACTCCTGCAGGGAGTAGGCGGCGCCGTAGGCCTCCATGGCCCACACCTCCATCTCCCCGAGCCGCTGCCCGCCGAACTGCGCCTTGCCGCCCAGCGGCTGCTGGGTGACGAGCGAGTAGGGGCCGATGGAGCGGGCGTGGATCTTCTCGTCCACCAGGTGGTGGAGCTTCAGCATGTACATGACTCCCACGGTGACGTCGTGGTCGAAGGGCTCGCCGGTGCGTCCGTCGAAGACGATGGACTGCATGGTGGCGCTCCCGGCCTCGAGCATGCCCCGCATCTCGCCCTCGGCGGCGCCGTCGAACACCGGGCTGGCGGTGAAGACCCCGCGGAAGAGCTTCTGCGCCAGCCGGGGGAGCTCCTTGTCCGGGAGCTCGTCGATGAGCTCCAGGATGCGCTCGTTGCTCGCGCCCGCGCCCTCGTACACCCGCTTCACGTACTTGCGGATCTGGTCCGGGCCGAACTTCTTCTCGAGCATCTCCTCCAGGCGCCAGCCGATGTTGCGCGCGCCCCAGCCCAGGTGGGTCTCGAGGATCTGCCCGACGTTCATGCGGGAGGGCACGCCCAGCGGGTTCAGGACGAGGTCGACCGGGCGGCCGTCCTCGAGGTACGGCATGTCCTCCTCGGGCAGGACCCGGGAGACCACGCCCTTGTTCCCGTGGCGGCCGGCCATCTTGTCGCCCACCGCCAGCTTCCGCTTGATGGCCACGTACACCTTCACCATCTTGATGACGCCGGGCGGGAGCTCGTCCCCCTTCTTCAGCCGCCCGATCTTCTCGCCGAAGAGCAGCTTCACGAGCTCCCGCTGCTCCTCGAAGTTCTCGACGATCTTGCGCACCTTCTCCTGGACGTCCTGGGTGCCGGCGACGGCGATCTCCCCCCAGTAGCGCTGGGGCACCGTGTCGAGGAGCTCGTCGGCGAGGGTGTCGCCCTTCTTGAGGAGCTGCTCCCCCTTGTCGTCGACGAGGCGGGCCGCCACCTCCTTGCCCACGAGCAGCTTGCGGATCTTCAGGAACGCCGAGTCCTGGATGATGCGGATCTCGTCGTTCTGATCCTTGATGAGCTTCGCCTCCTCCATCTCCTCGATGGCCTTGGCGCGCTCGTCCTTCTCCACTCCCTTGCGGCTGAAGACCTTGGCGTTGATGACCGTTCCGGAGACGCCGGGGGGAACCCGCAGCGAGCTGTCGCGGACGTCGCCCGCCTTCTCGCCGAAGATGGCCCGGAGCAGCTTCTCCTCGGGGGAGAGCTGGGTCTCGCCCTTGGGGGTGATCTTCCCCACCAGGATGTCGCCGGGCTTCACCTCCGCCCCGATGCGGATGATGCCGGACTCGTCGAGGTCCTTCAGCGCCTCCTCGCCCACGTTGGGGATGTCGCGGGTGATCTCTTCCTTCCCGAGCTTCGTGTCCCGGGCGACGCACTCGAACTCCTCGATGTGGACGGAGGTGTAGACGTCCTCCTTGAGGAGCCGCTCGGACAGGAGGATGGAGTCCTCGAAGTTGTAGCCCTGCCAGGGCATGAAGGCGACCACCACGTTCTGGCCGAGCGCCAGCTCGCCCATCTCCGTGGCCGGCCCGTCGCCGATGACGTCGCCCTTCTTCACGCGCTCGCCCGGCTTCACGATGGGCTTCTGGTTGATGCAGGTGTTCTGGTTCGAGCGCTGGAACTTGATGAGGTTGTAGATGTCCACCTCGTTCGCCACGTCGGTGACCGAGGTGGGGACGTCGGCCTTGACGACGATGCGCCCCGCGTCCACCGACTGCACCACGCCGTCCCGCCGCGCCACCACGGTGACGCCGGAGTCCCGGGCCACGATGGACTCGATGCCCGTGCCGACGAGCGGCGACTCGGTGCGGATGAGCGGCACCGCCTGGCGCTGCATGTTCGAGCCCATGAGGGCGCGGTTCGCGTCGTCGTTCTCCAGGAAGGGGATGAGGGAGGCCGCCACCGAGACGAGCTGGTTCGGCGACACGTCCATCAGGTCCACCTCCTCCGGCTTCACCTGCACGAACTCGCCCCCGCGGCGGCAGGAGACGGTGGAGCCGAGGAAGCTCCCCTTGCGGTCCACCGGCGCGTTCGCCTGGGCGATGGTGTGCTTCTCCTCCTCGAGGGCGGAGTAGAAGGTGACCTCGTCGGTCACCCGCCCCTTCTCCACCCGCCGGTAGGGGGTCTCGACGAAGCCGTACTCGTTCACCCGCGCGTAGGTGGAGAGGGAGGCGATGAGGCCGATGTTCGGGCCCTCGGGCGTCTCGATGGGGCAGATGCGCCCGTAGTGGGTGGGGTGGACGTCTCGCACCTCGAACCCGGCCCGCTCCCGGGTGAGGCCTCCGGGCCCGAGCGCCGAGAGGCGGCGCTTGTGGGTGACCTCGGAGAGGGGGTTCGTCTGGTCCATGAACTGGGAGAGCTGGGAGGACCCGAAGAACTCCTTGATCACCGCCGTCACCGGCTTGGCGTTGATGAGGTCGTGGGGCATGAGCGTCTCGATCTCCTGCAGGCTCATGCGCTCCTTGATGGCCCTCTCCATGCGAACCAGGCCGATGCGGTACTGGTTCTCGAGCAGCTCGCCCACGGCGCGGACGCGCCGGTTGCCGAGGTGGTCGATGTCGTCGATGTCCCGATCCTGCGCGCCGTTCTTCAGGTCGATGAGGAAGCGGACGACCTCGAGGACGTCCCGCTTCGTGATGACCGAGTTGTCGAGCGGCTCGTCCAGGTTGAACTTGTAGTTGAGCTTGAGCCGCCCCACCTTGGAGAGGTCGTAGCGCTCCGGGTTGAAGAAGAGGTTGTGGAAGAGCGTGCCGGCCGTGTCCGGGGTGGGCGGGTCGCCGGGGCGCAGCCGCCGGTAGATCTCCATCACCGCCTCTTCCGGGGAGGAGATCTTGTCCTGCATGAGGGTGTCGCGCAGCGACGGCAGCACGTTCAGGCCGTCGATGAAGAGCACCCTGAACTCGTTCAGGTTCCGCTTGCGGAGCTCCTCCACCTTCTCCTCGGTGACCTGCTCGTTTACCTCGAGCAGCACCTCGCCCGTGGCCTCGTCCACCACGTCCTCGGCCGAGTACTTGGTGTGGACCTCCTCCGGCTCGATGGGCAGGGTCTTCACCTTGGCGGCCACGAGCTTCTTGATCGCGCCCTCGGTGAACTTGCGGTTCTTCTTGACGATCACCTCGCCGTTGCGCGGATCCTTGATGTCCCGGGTGGCGCGCTGCCCCTTCAGGAGGTCGGGGTTCACGTCCCGCTCGTAGCGCCCCTTCCCCTCGATGCGGATGGTCTCCGTGTCGTAGTAGTACTTGAGGATCTCCTCCGTCGAGCCGCGGAACTCGATGGGGTCCTTCTTAGCGGTGTCCGGGACCGAGCCCAGGGCGCGCAAGAGCACGGTCGCCGGGAGCTTCCGCCGACGGTCGATGCGCACGTAGAGCAGGTCCTTGTGGTCGAACTCGAAGTCGATCCAGGAGCCCCGGTAGGGAATGATGCGCGCGTTGTAGAGGATCTTCCCGGAGGAGTGGCTCTTCCCCTTGTCGTGGTCGAAGAAGGCGCCGGGACTGCGGTGCAACTGGGAGACGACCACCCGCTCCGTCCCGTTGATGATGAAGGTCCCGTTGTCCGTCATCAGCGGGATCTCGCCGAAGTAGACCTCCTGCTCCTTCACGTCCCGGATGGACTGGGCCCCGGTCTCCTCGTCCTTGTCCCAGACGACGAGGCGCACCACCACCTTGATGGGCGCGGAGAAGGTCATCCCGCGCTGGTGGCACTCGTCCACGTCGTACTTCGGCTTCTCGAGGTGGTAGCTCACGAACTCGAGCGAGCTCGTCTCGTTGAAGTCCTTGATGGGGAAGACGGACTTGAAGACGCCCTGCAGGCCCGTGTCGTCCCGCTTCTCGGGCGGCACGTCCGCCTGCAAGAACTTGTCGTACGAGCTCTTCTGGATGGCGATGAGGTTCGGGATGTCCGTGACCTTCGAGATCTTCCCGAAGTTCTTGCGGACGCGGAAATTGTTCTGGATCGTCTGCGCCATCGAGGTCGGTCCTCTTTTCCCCGGAATACCGCTACAAGCGCTTCGAGCCGGCACCTGGCCGGCTCCTGCTGGTATCCCGGCCGGGTGGCCGGGGTTCGGGGGTTGTCATGAGGGGTGGCAGGGTATTAACCGCTCCATGGTCCCCTGTCAAAGCTCCCGCATAAGGCCTAGGCGGGGCGGCTTCCCGCCGCCCCGCCCCTGCCCGAAACTGCCTGCTACTTGATCTCCACCTTGGCGCCGGCGCCCTCGAGCTTCTTCTTGAGCTCGTCCGCCTCCGCCTTGGGGATGCCGCCCTTCACTTCCTTGGGGGCACCCTCGACGAGGTCCTTCGCCTCCTTCAGGCCGAGGCCGGTGATGGCGCGGACCTCCTTGATGACGTTGATCTTGTTCGCCCCGGCGTCGGCGAGGACGACCGAGAACTCGGTCTTCTCCTCCACCGGAGCCGCGGCGGCGCCAGCGGCGGCGCCGGCCATCATCACCGGCGCGGCGGCCGCGCTCACGCCCCACTTCTGCTCGAGCTGCTTCACGAGCTCGGCGGCCTCCATCACGGTGAGGCCGGAGAGCTGCTCCACGATCGCATTCAGGTCAGCCATGACTTCCGTTTCCTTTTCGTCGCCGGCGCCTCGTCCGAGGCGCGTCGGCCAGTAGCGCCCGCGCCCTCCCGGGCGGGGCGATTGGGGTTCGTGTACCGACTACGCGGGCTTCGCCAGCTTCTCCTTGCGGGCGTTGAGCACCTGGGCGAGCTGCTGGCCCGGGGTGCCGAGGATGCGCGCCAGCCTCGTCGCAGGCTGGGCGAGGATCCCCGCGAGCTTCGAGCGAAGCTCGGGCAGGCCGGGCATCTTGGCGAGGGCCTGGATGCCCTTCACGTCGATGACCTTGCCCTCCACCACGGCGGTGCGAAGGGCGAAGTTCTCCCGATCCTTCGCGAACTCCGTGAGGATCTTCGCCGGCACCACCACGTCGCCGTACGACATGACGAGGGCGGTCGGCCCCACGAACTGCTCCGACAGCGGCTCGAGGGACGTGCCCTTGGCGGCACGGATGGCCAGCGTGTTCTTGACGATGCGGTATTCCACCTGGGCCTCGCGGCACTTCTTGCGAAGCTCGGTGACGGTCGCGACGTCGAGGCCCTTCGGCTCCGCCAGGATGGCGGCCTTGGCCTTGGCCATCTTCTCGTGAAGTTGGTCGATGACTGCTTGTTTTTCCGTCCGGTTCAAATTGATCTCACCACCTTCCCCTCCGGCCGACCTCTCGGCTCGGATTCGTGTGGGCCCTCGAACCGGACGTCCGGTGCGCTGACCCCCTGGCCAAGCAGGGGACGCTGCCCAAAAGCAACTTCCCGTCTCGGCGGGTCGGGCCTGCTACGGCCCGCTTGGCCGCTCCGCCCCTTTCTCACCTCTCGCACTCGGGGCGGTGCGGGCCCGCTGTCCTGGACCAGGAACCCCGGCGGCCCCATTGCCGCCGGTACCTTCCCTATCGAAATTCCTCCGTCACGCGGCGTGCTGCGCGGCGAGCTCCGCCGGGTCGAGCTTGATGCCCGGGCCCATGGTGGTGCTGACCGTCACGCCCTTCAGGTAGACGCCCTTCGCCGTCTGGGGCCGGGCCTTGAAGATGATCTCCATGATGGCGTTGAAGTTCTCCCGCAGCTTGTCCGGCGGGAAGGAGGCCTTGCCGAAGGGGACGTGGACGATCCCGGCCTTCTCGACCCGGAACTCGACCTTGCCGGCCTTCTGCTCCTTCACGGCCCGGCTGACGTCGGCCGAGACCGTGCCCACCTTCGGGTTCGGCATGAGCCCGCGGGGGCCGAGGATCTTCCCCAGCCGGCCCACCACGCCCATCATGTCCGGGGTGGCGATGACCTTGTCGAAATCCATGAAGCCGCCCTGGATCTTCTCGGCCAGGTCCTCCGCGCCGACGATGTCCGCCCCCGCCGCCTCCGCCTCCCGGGCCTTGTCGCCCTTCGCGAAGACCGCGAGGCGAACGCTCTTGCCCATGCCGTGCGGCAGGACCACGGCGCCGCGCACCACCTGGTCCGCGTGCTTGGGGTCGACTCCCAGGTTGATGGCGGCGTCCACCGATTCGTCGAACTTGCGGACGGCCGACTGCTTCACGAGCTGGAGCGCTTCCTCCAGCTTGTAGCGCTTGGCGCGATCGACCTTCTCCGCCACGTTCCTGTACTTCTTTCCGTGAGCCATGTGGTCTCTCCCTCCCGGCGCTAGACGATCTCGATGCCCATGGACCGGGCGGTCCCCTCGACGGTCCGCATCGCCGCCTCCAGGGTGCCTGCCGTCATGTCCTGCATCTTCAGCTTGGCGATCTGCTCGAGCTGCTTCTTCGTCACCTGCCCGACCTTCTCCTTGCCGGGCTTGTGCGCTCCCGAGCCCTTCTTCTTCTCGGTGTGCAGGCCGGCGGCCTTCTTGAGGAGGATGGATGCGGGGGGCGTCTTCAGGACGAAGCTGAACGACCGGTCCTGGTAGATGGTGATGATGACCGGGATGATGAGGCCGTCCTTCGCCTGCGCCTGGGTGGCGGCGTTGAACTGCTTGCAGAACTCCATGATGTTCACGCCGTGCTGACCGAGAGCCGGGCCCACGGGGGGCGCCGGGTTCGCCTTGCCGGCCGGGATCTGCAGCTTGACCTGGCCCGTGACCTTCTTCATGACCGCTCCTCGCGTGGTTCGACCGAGCTTTCCTGCTCTCCCACGCCTCGGGTTGACCTATCGAAACCGCGCCGGGACCCCGGCGCGGTTCGCTACCGCTACGTCTTCTCCACCTGCATGAAGTCGAGCTCGACCGGGGTGGCCCGGCCGAAGATGGATACGAGCACGCGGACCTTGCCCTTGTCGGGCTTCACTTCCTCCACGGTGCCGTTGAAGTTCGAGAAGGGCCCGTCGATGACGCGGACCTGGTCGCCCTCCTCGAACTGCACCTTGGGCTTCGGCTTGAGGGTGCCCTCCGAGATCTGGCTGGTGAGCCGCGCCACCTCCGCCTCGGAGATGGCGGGCACGTCCTTCGGGACCTTGGCGCTCCCCACGAAGCCCGTGACCTTGGCGGTCCCCTTCACGAGGTGCCAGGTGCGCTCGTCCATCTCCATCTGCACGAGGACGTAGCCGGGGAAGAACTTCCTCTTCGAGGTCTTCTTCTCCCCCTTCACCATCTCCACGACCTGTTCCATGGGGATGAGGATCTCCCCGAACTGGTCCTGGAGCCCCTCCTGGCGGACCCGCTCCTCCAGGGACTTCTTCACCTTGTTCTCGAACCCCGAGTAGGTATGAACCACGTACCACTTCTTCGCCATGCCCGCTCCCGTACCGCTCTGTTCCGGCTGCCGAGAGGCGCTCCGGTTTTCGGCCCCGCGAGGCCCCGCCGGTCCGCCCCCTGCTAGTAGACCAATGCGGAGACCCTCGACCAGACGGCGTCGAAGACCCCCAGGAGGAATGCGGCCACGAAGCTGAAGACGATCACCGCCACCGTCGACGCCCGGGTGTCCCGCAGGGTGGGCCAGGTGACCTTCTCGAGCTCCTGGGCCACCTGGAGGGACACCGCATTCACCCTCGGGGTGCGCCAGGCCACCGCGGCGGCGGCCGCGGCGATGGCGTAGCCGAGGACGGTGCTGAGCGTCCAGTCCTCCCCGAAGATGGCGAAGTCGTTCCACCTCGCGTACGAAAACACGATCGTCAGGACCCTCTCGAGGAAGATCCCGACCACCACCGCCGCGAGGAAGAAGAAAATCGCGACGACGCGCTTGGGGTCGACGCCGGGGCCCTTTTCCATACGACCTTCCCGCTTGAACTGGCAGGCCAGGAGGGATTCGAACCCCCAACCCGCGGTTTTGGAGACCGCTGCTCTACCGTTCGAGCTACTGGCCTGTGAGATGGGTTGCCGAGACTACTTCGTTTCCTTGTGCGGCGAGTGCTTGCGACAGCGCGGACAGTACTTCGAGAAGGACAGCTTGTCCTGGGTCTTCTTCTTGTTCTTCGTGGTGCTGTAGTTCCGCTCCTTGCACGCGGTGCACTCGAGCGTCACGATGGTTCGATTGCCGGCCATGGGTTGCGATCCTTTACTGGGTGACGTCCGCGACCACTACGACTCCCCCGGTGCGCCCGCCCTCGCGGACGGCGAGGCGCATCTGTCCTTCCCCGGCGAGCGCGCCGACCCCGCCCCTCTCCCCGCCCGGGCCCGAGCGGCCCTCGGCGACCCCGTCGCCGCGGGGCTCCGCACGTTCGAACCTCCCCTGGGCCATCGCTCCCGATCCGATCCCGGCGCGGCTCACCGCGCCGGCCCGCTCCTCCGCCAAAAAGTGGAGCCCTCTTCCAGGATTGAACTGGAGACCTCGTCCTTACCAAGGACGCGCTCTACCAACTGAGCTAAGAGGGCCTTTCGTTTCCTTTCTTTCCGGCTGGAGCGGGAAACGGGATTCGAACCCGCGACATTCAGCTTGGAAGGCTGACGCTCTACCAACTGAGCTATTCCCGCATTTCAAAAGAGCTCAACGGAGTGGAGGGGGGTGGATTCGAACCACCGAAGGCTAATGCCGGCAGATTTACAGTCTGCTCCCTTTGGCCGCTCGGGAACCCCTCCGAACCTTGATCTTCGCCTGACCTCGTCCACGTCGAAGCCAGCTGGAGCTGGCGGTGGGATTCGAACCCGCGACCTGCTGCTTACAAGGCAGCTGCTCTGCCGACTGAGCTACGCCAGCGGATCCTTGTGTCTTTTCCTCGTCCGGACGCACGGAGACACATCTCCCTTCGCGCCGGAGCGGCGTCTTGTATAAGACGCCCAGAGCCTTGTCAAGTCATCTTCGTCTTTGAGGATTCACGGCGCTGGCGCACGCATTCGTAGAGGGCGATAGCGAGCGCCACGGAGGCGTTCAGGCTCCCGATCCGGCCCGCCATGGGGATGCGCGCCGTGTAGTCACAGGTGCGACGGACCAGGTCCCGGACGCCCTCGCCCTCTCCGCCGACGACGAGGGCGCTCGGCCCGGCGAGGTCGAGCTCGCAGAGCTCGCGCTCCCCATCCGGGACCACGGCTGCCGACCACACCCCCTCCTCCTTGAGCTCCGCGACGGTCCGGGACAGGTTCGTCACCCGGACGACCGGGATGTGCTCCACCGCTCCGGCCGACGCCTTGGCCACGGCCGGGGTGACGCCCGCGGCCCGGTCGCGGGGGACCACCACGCCGTGGGCTCCGAGGGCGTGGGCGGAGCGAACGATGGCGCCGAGGTTCTGGGGGTCGAGCACCCCGTCGAGGAGCACGACGAGGGCGGGCTCGGATCGGCCCCGCGCAGCCTCGAGGACGCTCGCCAGGTCCGCGTAGCGGTAGTCCGACACCACGGCCACGACGCCCTGATGCCCGTCGACCCCCGCCAGCCGGTCCAGGCGGGCCCGCGGCGCCGTCCTCACCTTGGCGCCGGAGCCGGCGGCGAGCCTCTCGAGCTCGAGGAAGGCGCGGCGACCGGCCCCCTCCGCGACCCAGAGCTCGGCCACGCCCTCCCCGCCCGCGCGCAAGAGCTCCCGGACCGGGTTCAGGCCGTAGACGACGCGCACCGGGGGCTCCTAGCGGACCGCCACCGGGAAGCGCAGAACCCTCTTCTGCCTCGCGCACCAGCTGTCTGAGCAGACGAAGAAGTCGAGGGCCAGGGTCGCCTCCTGGGCGCCGGCTAAGACGCCCCGGACCGAGACGTCGAAGCGGGGGTTCGGGGCGCCGGGGTCCACCGCGTCGGCGCGGCGCAGCTCTCCCTTGTCGGCCCGCAACCCCGCCGAGGTCTCCACCCGGATGTGGAGCGGCGCCTTCGGATCGACGTGAATCCCGGCGGCGACCGGCTCGAAGCGGACGACGAGGTTCCCCTTCTCGCCCACCTTGACCGAGGTCGTCGATCCGTCGGTGGCGAGCCGGTAGGTGCTCTCCGCGTCCGGCTCGGCAGCGGCGGCCGGCAGCGAAAGGCCAAGGGCGATCGTCAGGGCGAGGGCTCGAAGCATCGGGATTCCTCCGTCGGGATTCGATAGCACGGCGCCGCCCGGAGGGCGCGCGGATTCAGGGGCGCGCTCCGCCGTTCGGGCCGGCGGCGTCCGCGCGCTCGGCGAGGACCTCGGCGGCCCGGTCCACGATGGCACCCGCCACGTCCACGCCGCAGGCTTCCTCGGCCTCCCGGATGCCCGGGGAGCTGTTCACCTCGAAGACCCTCGGACCCCCGCGCACGTCGAGCATGTCCACGGCGCAGACGTCGAGGCCGACCACCCGCGCCGCCTCCAGGGCCGCGAAGCCCCAGCTCGGCTTCGGCTCCACCGCCTCGAAGTGGGCTCCCTGGCGGAGGGTGCGGGCCAGGCGGCCCACCCGCGGGCGCCGGCGGAGCGCCGCCAACACCCGTCCCCCCACCACGAGCACGCGGATGTCCCGGCCCCGCGCGTCGTGGAGGTACTCCTGGACCACGGTGTTCTGGCCGAGCCTCTCGATGGCCTCGAGAGCGGACTCGAGGGCCTGGCGCGTCTCGCACACCATCACCCCGGTCTTCTCGCTGGGGGAGAGGAGCTTCAGGAGCACGGGGACTCCGCCCACGAGCCGCACCATCTCCTTCAGCCCGGAGGGGCCGGAGGCCATGACGGTGTGGGGGACGCGCACCCCGTTCGCCGCCAGAAGCTGCAACACCCGCATCTTGTCGCGGCTCGCCGCGATGGCCCGGGCCCCGTTCAGGACCGCCACCCCCATGAGCTGGAGCTGGTTCACGACCGCGAGGCCGTACTGGTTGATGGACATCCCGATGCGCGGGACGACCACGTCCGTGCGGGGAAAGGGACGCCGCCGGTGGAAGAGGGCGGGCCCGGAGCCGCCGAGCTGCATCTCCACCTGGAGGGGGTCGATGACCCGGGTGCGCCAGCCGCGCTCCCTCGCCGCCTCGGCGATGCGACGCGTGGTGAAGATGCTCGCGGAGCGGGAGAGGACCGTCAGGTGCATCGGCGCCATGGTACGGGTGCCGCCCCGAAAAGGCGAGCCGGGCCCGAGGCCCCGCTTCCTTCCGCCGGGAAGGGGCGCCGCGCGGGCGCTCCTTCCCGGCCCGCCTCACACCTGCTTGAACTCCGCGTCCACGACGTCGTCGCCCTTGGGCTTGTCTTGGGGCGGAGCGGCGCCGGGCGGGCCCCCCGGAGCCGCGCCGGGCGCGGCGCCGGCCGCGCGGTAGAGCTCCTCGGCGGCCTTGTGGCTCGCCCGCTCCAGCTTCTCGAGCGCGGCCTGCACCTCCTCGGCGGTGCCGCGCTCCCGGACGCGGTGCGCCTCGGCGACGAGGTCCTCGAGCTCCTTCGCCGTCCCCGCGGATAGCTTCTCCTTGTTCTCCTTGAGGAGCTTCTCCATCTGGTAGGCGAGGTTCTCGGTGCGGTTCCGCTGCTCCACCTCCTCGCGGCGCTTCTTGTCGTCCGCCTCGTGGGCGCGGGCGTCGGTCACCATCTTCTCCACCTCGTCCTTGGAGAGGCCCGAGGAGTGGGTGATGGTGATCTTCTGCTCCTTGCCCGTGGCCTTGTCCTTCGCCGCCACGTTCAGGATCCCGTTCGCGTCGATGTCGAAGGTCACCTCGATCTGGGGCAGGCCCCGCGGCGCCGGCGGGATGCCCTCGAGGTGGAAGCGCCCGAGGGTGCGGTTGTCCTTCGCCATCTCCCGCTCGCCCTGGAGCACGTGGATCTCCACGGAGGTCTGGCCGTCCGCCGCCGTCGAGAAGGTCTCTCCCTTGCGGGTGGGGATGGTGGTGTTGCGCTCGATGAGCCGGGTCATGACCCCGCCCAGGGTCTCGACGCCGAGAGAGAGGGGGGTGACGTCGAGGAGCAAGATGTCCTTCACGTCGCCGGCGAGCACGCCGCCCTGCACGGCCGCGCCCACGCTCACCACCTCGTCCGGATTCACGCTGCGGTTCGGCTCCTTGCCGAAGAACTTCTTCACCGTCTCGTTGATGAGGGGCATGCGGGTCTGCCCGCCCACCATCACGACCTCGTCGATCTGGGAGGGCTGGAGCCCCGAGTCGGCTAGGCACTTCTTCACCGGCTCGATGGAGCGGTCGATGAGCGGCTGGACCATCTGCTCGAGCTTGGCGCGGCTGAGCTTGAGCGCGAGGTGCTTCGGCCCGGTGGCGTCGGCGGTGAGGAACGGCAGGTTCACCTCCGTCTCCATCGTCGAGGAGAGCTCGATCTTCGCCTTCTCCCCCGCGTCCTTGAGCCGCTGCAGCACCATCTTGTCCTTGGAGACGTCGATCCCCGTATCCTTCTTGAACTCGGCGATGAGCCAGTCCATGAGCAGCTGGTCGATGTTGTCGCCGCCGAGGTGGGTGTCGCCGTTGGTGGCGAGGACCTCCACCACCTTGTCTCCCACCTCCAGGATGGAGATGTCGAAGGTGCCGCCGCCGAAGTCGTAGACGGCGATCTTCTCGTTCTTCTTCTTGTCGAGGCCGTAGGCGAGCGCGGCCGCGGTCGGCTCGTTGATGATGCGGCGGACGTTGAGACCGGCGATCTCGCCTGCGTCCTTCGTGGCTTGGCGCTGGGCGTCGTTGAAATAGGCCGGGACGGTGATGACCGCGTCCGTCACCTTGTCGCCGAGGTAGGTCTCGGCGGCCCGCTTGAGCTTCAGTAGGACCTGCGCGCTGATCTCCGGCGGACTGAGGAGCTTCCCGTCGATGTCGATGCGCGCGTCCCCGTTCGGGCCGGTGACGACCTTGTAGGGCACCCGCCGCGTCTCGTCCTGCACCTCGTCGAAGCGCCGGCCCATGAACCGCTTGATGCTGTAGATGGTGCGTTCCGGGTTGGTGATGGCCTGCCGCTTCGCCACCTGGCCCACGAGCCGCTCCCCTTCCTTGAGGTAGGCGACCACGGACGGGGTGATGCGCGAGCCCTCCTCGTTGGTGATGACGACGGGGTCCCTGCCCTCCATCACCGAAACCAC
>Ga0335078_10003622_pt1 | contig 22995 bp, 18 predicted proteins | sample Lox_Sample_32_FD_206711 | JGI IMG/M metagenome (GOLD analysis project Ga0335078, IMG submission 206711) | Soil microbial communities from Loxahatchee National Wildlife Refuge, Florida, United States - Lox_Sample_3.2 | ecosystem: Environmental > Terrestrial > Soil > Wetlands | place: USA... | reverse complement strand
TGCTTGTCGGCCAGCAGAGTCACAAAACTGCTGCGGCTGGCGTGGGGCCACACATCCGGATGCAGGAGATCGCGTAGCGCCAATTGCGACTGGAAGGTGATTTCGCACTGCCGGATCCACTCCACAACGGATTCGCCCCATTGCCAATGCGCGATCAGACCGCGATATTGCTCTGTCAGGGTGAGTGCCAGGTCCAGCTTGCGCCGCTCCAAAAGAGTCTCCTCAATATCCACCTCCGGCAGCATTTCCTCGGCCTCCAGGATGGCTGAGGCCAGATCCACCTGTGGCGCATCGGAGCCCGTCCACACCAGCAGTGGGGGAAGCTCATGCATCTCGTTGCCCGGTATGTGGACATATTCTCGGTCGCCCGTCATATGGGAACCTCTCTCTGTACTCATCGGCGTCAGACGGTCAACTTTGTAGCACATCTAGTGCCACAGTCGGGCTGGCTTTTGTTGTGTAACGGCTCATTGCTCCTTCCATAGCCCGGATCGCACACTATCTCAGCCGCGCCGGCTTCAGCGTCCAGCCCTGTAGCTTTCCCAACTCCAACAATTCAGGCGCACTGAAGCCTTCCGGGTGAATCGGCCAATCAAACGCCTTGCGAGGCTCATTCGAGAAATGCTTTTCGAATTCCAGGTTGGCCCGCCGCACTACGATTTCGGCGGCTGGCCCATCGTCGCCTGCCAGCGTAGCCGCGAAGTCGCCGATCGAGAGCTTTTCCGCCCCGATCCAGACCGCCGCCGGCAGCCGTTTGTTTGCGCGGATGAACGACACCGCATCCATCTTGGCCCGCTCAAAAGCCGCCCGCGGAATGCTGGCGCCGGCCAAGCTGCTGGCGATGCGCGTCGCCGGTCCATCGACGACTTCAGGCTGCATACCCAGCAGACTCAGCAGCATATCGGCCGCCGAGAGCGCCCCGCCTTCGGCAACCAGAAACGTCTGCCGCACGGACATGTGCGCCGCGATGCGGGCACGCTCCGCCTGCGCCGGCGCCGGGCTTCCGTAAAGCTGCACCAGTTCGCGCGCGGTCACAAGTCGCACGCCCGGCACATCCTTCGCATGCGCCACATACTCGTGTAGAATCCCATAGCACCGCTCCGACTCAGCTTCGGTCCGCCGCCGCGGGCGGCGCCACGCGGTGCGTTCGGGGTTGGCCCCCTTGGCAAAGTTTACGGCGTCCCAAAACTCCGTCGTCACAAATTCGGTCGGGTGATAGTAGATGCTGATGACGCCACCGCCATGCGATCGAAGTTCCGCCGCCGCGCGCTCGAAACGCTCGTTGCTCTTCGCCACCGGTTCGTCCCCATCGAGCGGCGCGCGTAACTGGAACCGGCCCATGTTGTAGATGTGCAGCAGTCCGCCATACCAGAACGGCTGATCGTTCAGCCCCACTTGCGAGCCTTCATCCAGGTAAACCGGAATCCCCATGTGCCGCAGAGCGGCGTTAGCCTGCGGCGCCCAGGAATTGCCGGGCTGTCCATAACAACTCGGCCGCACGCCTAATACGCGCGCGAGATCGAGCACGCCAGGCCCCTCGCGGCGCTCGAACTCCGCCGCGCCCTCCACATAGCCGAGGTCCCGCAGGTAGAGCGCGGGCGTGGGCTGCACGCTATGGAAGTTCGAATGATAGCCGATATCATGCAGCGCCAAAGCTCGCACCACGTCCCACCGCCCGCGCTGTTCCAGCACGCGCGCCTTCTCGCCGACGACTTTGAACGTGGCGCGCACACCCAAACCCGTTAGGTCGCGCGCGATGCGCAGCGCGGCATCATCGGCAGCCGGCTCCATGTAGTCCTCGGTATCGAACCATAACACCACGTATACCGGAGCGCCGGCTCGCAAGCTGGCGGTCGCCAGAAGGAGGAGAGAGAGGATAGTTCGGATCATGGTCAATTGTTGCATGGGCCAGTTCTCTGGACACCCGCTGGAGATGGGCGCCGTCCCTTGGAGGCTGCGGTCGATTGTCGGGAACCCCCAATCGCCGAAATCTGAACTCCGAGGTCTATCTGTCGGTCGCCATGAAGCTCGAAAACCCAAAGTCGCCTATCACGCCAGTGGCCCCTTCGAGGTAATACCCGACCCCGGGATTACCACTCGCAAATCTGTCATCGCTGAGTTGAATAATCTGCACGCCATTGATGTAGACGGAAAGGATCTTTCCAATCATACTGGCCTTCACCACGTCTCCATCCTGGACCCCGTACTGCGAACCTTCCGTCTGTTTCAGCATCGTGAACTTTCCAAGCGACCCCTCCCACCTGGCGATATTGCAATATGCCTTCGGAATCTTGGAGCAGCGAAACATGATCTCGTATCCCGTGCAATGGTGGGGAGAAATGGAACTCCGTAGGCGCAACTCCACTTCCTCCCAGACCTTGCCGTCCTGGTTCGGGTGCACCGATTGGACCGTGGCTTGGACTGTTTGATTCGGTCCCCAAGCGCCCTTCAAAAGGGCCGTGGAGTCGTCGTATTTCTGTGGATCGGGTCTATTCCCACCGATTTCTGTCCCAAATGCGAAGCCGGGAGTCGTGCGCACGTCGGTCCAATCGAGGCCGTCGGTCTGGCCATTCAGCCATTTGCCGCCTTCCGAAATCGGATTCTCGGCGCGGGAAAACGTGGTGGTGTAAGGCCCGTGCGTTTCCGCGGCAGCCGGGGCCGCCAACAAGCTCACGAACCGCGTTGCCCGTGGCCAGATTCCCACCATGAGAAACAGCGCGATCGCCGATAACCCAACGACCACTTTGTGCTTCGGTCCTTCAATGTTCATAACTTCTGAAGCATACACCCTGCTTGTGCGTCGATGGTGCAGCCATTTCCCTAAAAGCCAGTGCTACGAGGCCGTTCCGGCCTCCGGCAAGCGGAGAGCCCGGCGCACCTCCGGACCGGACATGTTCGTGTTGTAAACGGGCGTTCCGACGTCGAACTCGCGCGCGCGTGATAGCGGTCCGGCCACCACCGGGTCGAATTCGGCGCCGCTTACCAGACCGGCGGCAATCTCCGTCGCCTCGGTATCGTCCGCCGCCAGCGGCACGCCGACCCGTGGCGGAGTCCGGTGGGCTTCCCGCGCCAGCGTCCGATCCCAGACAGAATTGAATGCGCGGACCAGCCGGGCGCCCGGCAGCCAGCATGAGGACCAATGCCCCGTGCCGAGACCCGAATCGAGCACCCTCCTGGCCACCTCGCCATCGCGCTCAGGATAAGGATTACCCGTCTCCATCACGATTTTCCCGGAGAGAGCGGAGCCGTACTGATCTCCGAAGGCCGGCAGCGATCCGTAGGGAATCGAAATCAGGAACACTTCCCCGAAAGCCAAAGCCTCCTCGATAGAGCTGCGCGAGGCGTTGGACCCGCTCTCAGCAACCAGTCGATCGAGATCATCCGGATGGCGCGAGCTGAAACGAACCTGGTGGCCCGCTTGCGCCCACAGCTTTCCAAGCACGCCGCCGATGCGGCCGGAACCGATGATTGCGATTTTCATAAAGGCGCCAAGTCGCTGCGAATATGCCGGAAGGATTTACTCGCGTAGCCTACCCCATCCACTGCGGATTCTTGGCTGTCCCGTCGAATACGTCGGACGTCTTAAAACGCTCCAGCCGTCCTGTCACCGCCACCTGCTTCGTCTTCGCCCGCAGCGCGCTAACCTGCGCCTCCGTCAGAGGCTTGAACGTCCGCGCGGCCTCCAGCGCCTGCTCCAGCCGCGCCATGGTCTCGCACCCGTTGATCACCACCGTGGTGGGCAGGCTGAGGGCGTAATGCAGGCATTCGATCGCGCTCACCAGGCCACTGCGCGGGATCTCCCCCTCCGCCAGCGGCTTCATCCCCAGCACCGCGATCCCCTGCTCCACCAGCTTCGGCACCACGTTCTTTTCGAAGCTCCGAAAATGCGCGTCCAGAACGTTTAGCGGCATCTGGCAGCTATCGAAATGGAACTGGTGCTCCGCTGCCATCTCCAGCATCCGCAGGTGCACAATCGGATCTTTGTGCCCGGTGAACCCTATGAACCGGATCTTGCCTGCTTGCTTGGCCTCCTGCAGCGCCTCCAGCGGCCCGCCCGCCGCAAAGAAACGGTCCGGATCCTCCAGCCGGATGTTCTCGTGAAACTGCATCAGGTCGATATGGTCCGTTTGCAGCCGCTCGAGCGACTCATCGATCTGGCGTGCCGCCGATGCCTTGGTGCGGCCGTCGAACTTCGTCATCAGGAAAACCTTTTCACGGTATCCGTCCCGCAGCGCCTTGCCCATGACCACTTCGCTCTTCCCGCCGTGATAATCCCAGCAGTTATCCATAAAAGTGATCCCGCGGTCGATGGCCGTCCGCACGATGCGGATTCCGTCGTTCTCATCCGCGGGTGTGCCCACATGCGAGCCCCCCAGCCCGATAGCCGAAACCTTAATGCCCGTTCGTCCGAATGGGCGATAGATCATGTTGCCGCTGGGTCCGCTCGCGGCCGCGCCCGCCGGAAGCGCCGCCAGAGACACGCCGGCCAGCGCCCCCAAAACTTCCCGCCGGTTGCAACTGCTATCAGATCCCATAACACTGCCTCCTTCAAAAGATGGAACAGGCTCATTCTACAACACTCATTAGCCTGGGGCTGTACGACGACTGGCCGGCCGCCCGATCAAACCCCGCGACCAGCCCCCTGCTGGCGTCCACCGGCGACAGCCAGAACGCGGAACATTACTGCGCGCCGGCACCCTGGGATTGGGGATGGGCGAAACCGGGCGGTGTTGGCTGGTGACAGCCACCACTTCAATTTTCGATTAAGGATAGGACCGATCCGGGGACCGGCTCTCTGGCCGGCGCCCCGCGTGCCGCCTGCTCCCTGTGACCGCCGCGTCGAGGCGTGGCCCCAACGTATCGAACCCAGGCTTGGGGCCTTGCCATTGCAACTCGTCCACGTCCTCAAACAGCGCGATGTCGGTCCGGAGCGTCGCCAGCGTCCGGAACAGCATGGCGCGGTCGTTCTCGCTGGCGAGCGTGCGCGCGAGTGCACTGGCGTTGGCGGCGTTCACGTGCCACTCCTTCCAGTCCGCCGGGATCGATTCGAGGTGCACGAACTTGCCGAGCACCGCGGCCGACGACTTCGCTCCCCAACCCGGTAAGCCGGGGTAGCCGTCTGCCGCGTCGCCGACCAGCGCCAGGTAATCTGGAATCGACTCCGGCGGCACCCCGAACTTCCCCACCACGCCGGCCTCATCGAGCGTCACGCGCCTCCGGCGGTCCAACTGGACGACCCGCGTGCCGCGCACGCATTGGGCGAGATCCTTGTCGGGCGTGCAGATAATCACGCGTTCGACCCGCGTATCCCGAGCCGCCTTTGCCGCGCCGGCCGCCAGCGCGTCGTCCGCCTCGAACTCCACCATGGGCCAAACGACCACGCCGGCCGCCGACAGCACCTCTTCCAGCAATTCGAACTGGGACCAGAGGTCCGGTGCGATCCCTTCGCCGGTCTTGTAGCCCGGCCATAGCGCATTGCGGAAGGACTCGATGACGTGATCGGTGGCGACGGCGACGTGCGTGGCGCCGCCGTGAATCATGCCCAGCACCGACCCGAGCACGCCGCGCACCGCGGCGACCTCGTGGCCGTCCCGATCCCGCGCGGACGGCAGGGCGTAGTAGTGCCGGAACAACTCGTAGGTGCCGTCGATCAGGTGGATTTCCAAGCACGCTACTCTAGCACAACACCACTCGCCTACATCCCGTCCCATTCAGTGGCCACGTGGTGAGATCGGGAGCTCTTCAAGCGCCGAAAAGCGCGAAAGGCGGGACCGCCGCATCCCTGTTTCGCACCGCCACTGGCCCAAGGGACAAAGAGGCTGTCCCCAAAGTCCTCAGCCAACCTCCCCGTCCCCGCGCGGGCCGTTGATTACAATGACCAGTTGAAGCCCATGGACCAAACCAAAACATCCACCGTCCGTCAGCCGGACCCACGTACCTTGCTTTTCGCCCTGATCATGGTCGCCTCCCTTTTTTTCATCTGGGGATTCTGCCATGCCATGCTGGATGTCCTGAACAAACACTTCCAGAACATCCTGCACGTGAGCAAGACGCAGTCCGGGTTCATCCAGACTTCCGTATTTGGCGCATATTTCCTCATGGCATTGCCCTCCGCCCTGCTGATCCGCCGCATTGGGTACCAGAAGGGCATCTTGCTGGGATTGCTGGTGGTGGCCATCGGCGCGTTCCTGTTCGTCCCTGCCGGCCTGTGGTTCAAAACGTTCGAGGCATTCCTGGTTGCCCTCTTCGTCCTTTCGAGCGGCCTCGCCTGCATTGAAACGGCGGCGAATCCCTACGTGACCGTGCTGGGTCCCAAGGACGGCGCAGCCGCCCGCCTTTCGACGGCCCAAGCCTTCAATTCAGTTGCCTACATCATTGCTCCCACGGTGGGCGGCGCTCTGATTTTCGGCAAGCGCCACGTAGCCGGAACCCCGGTGGATTTTGGCGGGTTGCTGATACCGTACGTGGTCCTGGGCTGCGTGGTCCTGGTTGTCTTCGTGGTCTTCTGGCGCATCCGGCTGCCCAGCATTGACGGGCAGCCGGATTCAGAGCCTGCCGCCCAGGACGCCTCGGTTCACCAGGCGCCCCTCATCCGGCAGCCGCACTTCACCTGGGGTATCGTCACCCAGTTCCTCTATATCGCCGCGCAAGTGGGAGTGAACGCCTTTGCCGTGAACTACATTTTGGAGAATGCCATCACCAGGGATGGCGCGGGCGCGGTGGTTACCGACTGGCTGTTTGCCTGGTACGGCTCCGTCACCAGAGCGGCCCGGCCCGAAGCCACGGCCGCCTATGTGATTACCATCGCCATGGTGCTCTACGCCACGGGCCGTTTCACCGGCGCGGCCATCAGCCGGGTCATCAAGCCCAACCTGATGCTTTCTTTCTACGGTATCGCTAACTGCCTCATCATTCTGGTCATCATGGCCGATATCAAACAGCTTTCATGGCGCATACTGCCCCTCTGCTGGCTGTTCATGTCCATCATGTTCCCCTTCATCTTTGCCATGAGCCTGCGCAATTTGGGGGAGCGCACCAAAATGGCCGCCTCGTTTCAGATCATGTCGATTGTGGGAGGCGCCATAGCCCCTCCGCTGATGGGGTTCCTGGCGGACCGGTATCACAGCATGGCCATCTGCTTCATCCTGCCGCTGATTGGTTTTATGGCCACCACCGTGTACGGCTTCGCCTATCCCCGCCTGCTGCGGAAGTCGGCTGCCGCCGTCTGATGCGCTGCCCTACTGGGGCGGCAGTCCCTCTTCGATCTTCTTGCGGCGCGGCGCGCGCTTTTTCGGCGGTCCCGCGGATCTGGGTCCGGCGGATCGCGTTCCAGCGCCCTTGCGGGGAGTCCGGCCGCGCGCGGGCGGCGGTTCCACATCTGGAATGATACCGGTCGCGGTGGGCTGTCCGGCCACGATCGGTTGCGGCTCCTCCACTTCCTCTTCGACGATCGGCTCCGGCGGAGGCTCCGGCGGCGCCGGCGGATGGAACTCCGGACCCAGGTACACCATCAGTCCCTTCTCCTCGTCCGGATTGACGCGCACCACCAGCTTGTCCTGCGCGTAGTTCAGCAGTTCGCTGAATTCCTGGAAGCCGAATTGCTTCCAGTCGTAGTCCGGGTGCTCCTGCTTCACCCACTCGGCCAGCGCTTCCGACGCCACGCCTTCGTCCACCTCCATGCGGTGCGTCTCCAGCACATCGCGCAGGACGGGCAAAGCCGCCTCGGGCCTTACGGTGGCCTTCTCCGGCCCCACGGCGCCAATGCGCTTGATCATGTAGCGCCCTTCCCCGCCGGTGACGTGGACGTAATTGGCTTTTTGCAGCTTCTCCACGAAGTCCGTAAAAGAGCCCGATCCATACGCTTTCTCACTGAAGGCGGAATCGAGCTGCAGCATGGTGGATTTCAACAGCCCAAGCTGCGGGCGCACGCTGCGGCGTTCCAGGGCTTGCAGCGCGCGCTCCACCAGCGGCATGGCCTGGGCCAGGTCCAGCGCCGGACGCCTGTGCGACTGCTGTCCGCGCGGCTGTTGTTGCTGTTGTTGCGGCGGCTGTCCGCTGGGTTGATAGGCGGCCCGCGGCTGCTGCTGCGGCGGGGACTGTTTCAGCTCGTCCAGCAGCGATTCGTAGCTGATGAACTCGTGGCAGTTCTTTTGCAGAATCGTGCTGGTAAAGGCCTTCCCGCCCAGCACGAATACGCGCTTATCGTATTGTTTCAACTTGTTAAGCAGGGCGATGAAATCGCTGTCCCCACTGACGATGGCGAACGCGTTGATGTGATCGTGCGTGAAGGCCATCTCCAGCGCGTCCAGCGCCAGGTTGATGTCCGCGCCGTTCTTGTCGCCGCGCGGCGACGGGTCGCGCTGCACCATTTGCACGGCGTGCTCCGTCATCGCGCGGGTGGCGGCTTCCTGCCGTCCCCAGTTGGCGTAGGCCACGCAGGTGACGATTTCCCCCCGTTCCTTCAGCGCATCCAGCACGGCGGCCACGTCAAATTCCCGGTGTAACGTCGATTTGACGCCGATCTCGATGTTATCGAAGTCGATGAACACGGCCAGTTTGAGTTTGTCTTCCATTTAACTTCCTTCTGAGGCGCCCGACTCCGGAGTGCCGGGTGGCAATCGCGTCCACCGCCGCGCCACGCGCGCGGCAGCTTGAATGTCGGTTTGCGGCTCGCGGCCGCGCCGCCGGAAAACCCGGCGGTTCTCGAGGCGGGCAGCCTTCCTTAGTTTATCCTAAAGCAGATGTCAATGCGGCGACGCCTCCGGCCGCGGCCTGCCCCTCCCCTCCCCGTTGTGAGCGGCGACCCAGTTTCCCGCAGGAATCAATACAGGTAGACGGCGCGCTGGTCTGGGCGATAATCGAGACCGACGTCCCTATCCTCCAGCGGGAATGCGCGGCGCTTATGAAGCGCAGTGGTTTCGCTAGCGAGGAGGACTGATACCCCCGCAAGGCTCTGAGGATCGGCCGATAGGACTTACCTGCAATTCCGGCTCTCGTTATCTGAAAATCCTGCCACCGTCGGCGGGTGCCATCGAGAAACACTACGGTTGCACCTCGCCCAACTCGTGGTAAACTCAAAGAAGTCACACACATGCGGATGTGGCGGAATTGGCAGACGCGCTAGATTCAGGTTCTAGTGATCGCAAGGTCGTGGAGGTTCAAGTCCTCTCATCCGCACCAAACAGAAACAGAATTGCTCCCTTCACAGCACCGCGCAGGCAACCCGGTCAAGTAGAGGAATCGCCATCCCCCTGTATGGCATAATTGTAGGTGCCATGCAACAACTCACCTGTAAGGTGGATAATCAGGGACGGATCACCCTACCGTCCGGATGGCGTCGAGCGCACGAGATTACGGCCGGCAGCGCCCTGACCGTATTTGTTACCGAAGAGGGCCTCGAAGTGCAGACCGCCGCTCAATCCCTCGCGGATGCCAGGCGCCTGGTGGCCAAGTACCGTCGTCCGAAGTCGGCCGTCGGCCAACTGGCGGCGGAGCGACGGCGTGAAGCGGAGACGGAACGGAAGGAAGCGGCCCGGCATGCCAAAGGTATTTGACAGCTCCGCGGTTCTGGCGCTCTTGTACGAGGAACCGGGATGGGAGAAGATCGTGCCCGATCTGCGGGGCGGACTGATCAGCGCCGTGAATGCCGCGGAGGTCCTGGCTGTGCTCGTTCGCAACGAGATGCCAGCCGCAGAAGCGCTGCTGGCGCTGCGCAAAACCGGGTTGGAGGTCGTCGATTTCTCCCTGAACACCGCGGCCAAAACTGCCGGACTTCTGCATCGCGGGATCTCCCTTGGCGATCGAGCCTGCCTGGCGACCGCCCTCCTGACGCAATTGCCGGCTGTCACGGCCGATCGAAATTGGGCCGGCTTACGCGTGCCTGATCTTCGGATCGAATATATCCGGCCCTGACTGCTCGGTTGAGTTGAAAGCCTGCGCCACGAGGGCCGGAACTTTCCCCGCGCCCCGCCAGTCTAAACGTCCAATGCTCGAATTGCGCGCTCTCACCAAGCGCTACTCCGGAACCCTGGCCGTCGACAACGTCTCCTTCACCGCCCTGCCCGGCGAGGTGACCGGTTACCTCGGGCCCAACGGCTCCGGCAAATCCACCACCGTGAAGATGGTCACCGGGCTGCTCGATCCCACTGCCGGTGAAATCCTGTATCGCGGGCAGCCCATCCGCGACCACCTGGTCGAGTTCAAGCGCATCCTCGGATACGTGCCCGAAGAGCCGTACCTCTATCCCCACCTCACCGGCGCCGAATATCTGGAACTGGCCGGCGAGTTGCGCGACCTCCCCGCCGCCACGCTCCCAGCCAAAATCGCCGCGCTGCTCGAGTTGTTCTCCCTCGCCGGCGACCGCCACGCGCCCATCTCGTCCTACTCCAAAGGCATGCGCCAGAAGATCCTGATCTGCGCCGCCATTCTGCACGATCCCGAGCTGATCATCCTCGATGAGCCGTTCTCAGGCCTCGATGTGCACGCGGGCCTGGTGCTGCGCAGCCTCATCCGGTCGCTGGCCGCCTCGGGCAAAACCGTGCTGTTTAGCTCTCATGTGCTGGAAGTCGTGGAGAAAGTCTGCCACCGCGTGGTGATCCTGCACAAAGGGCGCGTGGTGGCCAACGACTCCATCGACCGGCTGCGCGACTTGATGGCTCTGCCCACGCTGGAAGACATCTTCGCGCAACTCGTCACCCAAACCGATCCAGACTCCACCGCACGCCGCATCGCCGAGGTGGTCCGCCGATGACTGCCCCGCCGGGCCGCGAACGGCGCCAGTTCCGCGCCCTGGTGCGCTTGTTCGCCTACCGCTTCTTCGATACCGACATCATTTCCGTGCGCGGCGATCTGTCCGCGCTCCTCTCGCAGTTCGCGGCCCTGCTGGCCGCCCTCAGCCTGGTGCTGGTGCTCATCACGGCTCCCAAGTACGCGGGTCTCTACCAGCACCTCACCCCGCAACAGCTTCACGCCGCCGCATGGGCCGACCAGGAGTTCCTCATCTCCACCTCCATGGCCATCATCGGCGTCTTCACGCTGCTGCTGTGGGATGCGCTGTTTCCCGACCGGCGCGACTGCATGATCGTGTGCGCCATGCCCGTGCGCGTCCCGGCAGTGTTTGGCGCCAAGCTCGCCGCACTGGGGGCGGCGGTCGGGCTGGCCGTGGTGGCCGTGAACTCCTTCACCGGACTGGTCTGCCCATTCCTGATCGTTTCCGGCGCATCCGGCGTGTTGGACGCGGTGCGCGGCTTTGCGGTTTTCTGGCTCGTGATTCCGCTGGCCTCGGGGTTTGTCTTCCTGCTGCTGCTCGCCGTGCAGGGAGTCGCGCTGCACTTACTGCCCCACGCGCGATATTTGCGGTGGTCCAGCCTCATCCAGACCGGCGCGTTTTTTGCGGTGCTCACGCTGTACTTCCTCACCCCCCCACTCGCCGATCCGCGCGCGCTGGCCGCGCCCGAAAACCGGCTGTGGTATGCGCTGGTTCCGTCGTATTGGTTCTTCGGCCTGTTTCAGGTTTTGACCGGGTCCACGAACCCGGCCCTGGTCGCCCTGGCGCGGCGCGCCTTGGCCGGCGTTGCACTGGTCGCGCCGGTGGCGGCCGGAACTTACCTGCTGGCCTTCCGACGCCAGATGCGGCACACGGTCGAGCAATCCGGCATCGTCCCCCCGCGCCGCGTCTTCACCCCGTGGGACATTCTCGCCCGGGTGCTCGCCCGCCGCGGTCCGGAGCGCGCCATCCTGAAATTCACCGGCCGCACGCTCGCGCGCAGCCGCCAGCACCGTCTCCTGCTGGCGGTCTATGCCGGCTTGGGGATGGCTTACGTGTTCAGCCAGGCAGCCTACGTCCTGTATCGTTCCCGGGCTACCGATTTCGGCGCCCTCCAACGCAGCGCGCAGACGGCGTTAGCCATTCCCCTCATCCTGCTCTTCTTCCTGATCATCGGCCTGCGCGTGTCCTTCTCGATTCCTATAGAAGTGCGCGCCAACTGGCTTTTCCGTTTGACCGATCCACTGGCCCACGGCGCATATCTGGGCGCCACGCGCACCACGCTCCTCTGGCTGGCGCTCGTGCCGGTGGTGGCCATCGCGGCGCCGGTTTACGTGGCGGTGTGGCCATGGCCGAGAGCCTTGGGCCATGTGGCGTTCCTCGCGGCGTTCGGCCTGCTCGTGGTCGAGTTGGCCCTCACCGGCTTCGTCAAGGTGCCCTTCACCTGCTCGTACCTGCCGGGCCGGGCGAACCTCAAGATCATGTTCGGTGTCTACTGGGGGCTGCTCATCATCGTATCGGAGATCGTCACCGACGTCGAACAGCGCACCCTAAGCCACCCGGTGGGCTACGCCTGGCTGATGGGGATCACCCTGCTGGCCTGGCTGGTCGCGGCTCTGCGTGGCCGTTGGGCGCGCGCCCGTATCCCCGCGCTCAGCTTCGAAGATCAGCCCGAACCGGCCGTGGCGGGCCTGGGACTGGCTGAGCCAGGCTACTAAGCTAAGAAGAAGAACAAGACGCTCTCTCTTCGCGGTTAGCGGCTCATGGCGCACCGCGATCGACGTTGCCAAACATGGTAGCGATTTGAGATCAGGCCGAAAGGCTTTTCTTCCTCAATTCGCCAATGACCGCGCTTCCGAGCAAAATATAGAAAAACCCGACGAAGAGAATGACTGCGAAGCACGACGGCACGACAATCCATTCAGATCCGTGATAAAAAGTCCCCTTACCGGCCCAGTACAGAAACAGCGGGGCGAAAGAGATTGAGACTCCCTGCAACCCAGCCACGATCCAATAGAGCGGAGACCGAACGACCTTCACCCACCTTGAATCAACCTCGATGGTCACTTTGTCCACGTGCGCTTGCCTCCTGCAGTACCCTTTCCGAACCGGGTACTGGAAGATCATAACAGATGCGATTACTGAACGCGGATTGCGCGCTCATCGGCAAGCCGCGAGTCCTGCCAGCCGGTGACACGCCGGCAAAATAAATCTACTCTCTCTACCCCGCACCAGCCAAACCACTTACTAATCCATCGCCATCCCCGGCAGGCCGTTTCCTCCACCCCGCCCGCTACCATGAAAACGGAGGGCGGGGTTTACCCCGCGCGGGACTTCAGTCCCGTCACCCCCGCCCCGCGAAAGGACACATTTCCGTATGCTGATTTCAGCCAGGCAACACGAAGCCAATCGGCAGAATGCCCAGCATTCTACCGGTCCCACTACCCCGGCAGGCAAAGCGGCCATCCGCTTCAACGCCCTGACCTACGGCCTGCGCACCCGCGCCACAGTACTCCCGTCCGAAAACGCCGCGGATTACTCCCAGCTCTGGGACGAACTGGAAGCCGAGTGGCACCCGCAAACCGGCACGGAACGGTACCACCTGGAAACTATGGTCACCTCCCAATGGCTGCTCGCCCGCGTGGCCGCCAGCGAGCAGAAGATCTACCTGGACATCGCCTTCGGCGAGCGGCAGTTCAAGATGTTGGCGTACGTGGCGAAACAGCGTGCGCAACCGGAGCGTTCCTTCCGCACCGCCATCGCCGACATGAAGCAGTCGCAAAAGGAGCGCCAGGCCCGTCAGGCCCATTAGCCGCAACCCGCGAATGCCGCGCCGGCCAAGCCCTCCGCCCCGCCCCCCGAGTACGTGATGTCGGAAGGTGCCCCAGTCCAACAACCCGTCTTCTGTTCCCCCGCAACCCCCGACACCCGCTAACAACCTGCTCCCCTGGTCTTTGTCTCGAAAACTAGTCCGGGGCGCCGCGGACACCTCCCCTTTTGCGGCCAGAGAGCCCGGCTTGTTTGCGTGGTGGGGTGGTTTCGGGTGCCAGCGCGTCCAGCGCTGTACCCGGCGGCTCTTTGAAAACTGAATACAGCTTCCTCCCCTTGGAGTAGATGCGGAATCCCAGGACCCCGCGGGGCTGGCCCGCGCGATCAGCGCTTTTCGGCGCGTCCGGAGCAGCATCGCGGGCTTCCGCCGTAGCCGTCTGTCCCAAAGCGGGATCAGCTGCCAGCGGCGGATTCTCCAGGAGGTTGGCCACCAGGGCCCCGATGGCCTCCTCGGGGGCCCCCAGTTGGCGCAGCCGCAGGGCATGATGACGAATCTGTTTCTCCCGTTGCAGGTTCTGCACCACCACGGCATCCGGCTCCACAAATGGGCGGTCCTTTTTCAGCACGGACCAAATCACCCGCAGCATGTAATGGCAGATGGCAATGCAGGCTTTCTTCCTGCCCAACCGACTCAGCCAGCGATGAAATTTCCGCTGCGACACCGAGTCCTTTTTGTGGCTGGCTCCCCAGGCGGCTTCCACCAATGCCGCCAGCAAGAACTTGTTGGCCTTTTTGATATGGCTGCTTTTGCGTTTTCCCGCCGTCAGATTGTTGCCCGGACAGATCCCCGCCCAACTCGATAAGGATGTTGGCCGCACCCGCCTCCTTGATCCCCGGAATGGTGATCAACAACTCGTATTCCCGGCGGTAGGGCTCCAAATGCTCCTCGATCTTTTTCTCCAACTCCTCCACCTGCTGGTCCACAAACTCCGCATGCTGAATACTCTGCTCAATGAGCCCGCGGTGGTGGTCGTTCATCTGATGCGCCTCCAGCGCTTCGGTCAATTGCGGAATCTTTTTCCGCAGCCGGTCTTTGGCTAGGTTCGCCAGTTCCGTGGCGCTCATGGGCTGGCTATCCAGTAGGGCCTGCAGAATCTCCTGGCCGGAAACTCCAAAGACATCGCTCACCACGTTGCCGAGCTTTACGTTGGCGGTTTCCAATACCTTCTGGATCCGGTTCTTTTCGCTCTGAATGACCCCGATCAGTTTCTTGCGCCGGCGCGTCAGATCGCGTAACTCTATAATCCCGCGCTCGGGCAGATAACTTCCCGTGAGCAGCCCGTGCCGATGATGAATGGCCAGGTTGATGGCGTCTCGGAAATCGGTTTTATCTCCTTTCTTGGGCCGGTGTTTGCGTGCGCACACCAGCGTGATCTGGCACTCCTCCTCCAGTATGTTCTTGACCGGAATCCAGTAGGATCCGGTACTCTCCATGGCCACGCTGGTGCACCCGTTCTGGCGCAGCCAGACCTGCAACTCCCGTAAGGCTGGCACGGTCGTTCCGTACCACCGCGTGGTGATCTCCGCCTCTTTGTCCGCCGGACCCACCGCTAGGGCCACTGCTAGCCCGCGCTTGCCGACATCGATTCCCGCACAGCGTTCCGCTATTACTGGGATGGTGATCATACTCGTCCTTTCTGCGTCAGACCAGCAGCCAGCGGCTCAACTTTCGACATTTTGTCTCCCGGGCACGAAGCACCATTCCTGGGTCCATATCCGCCGGCCAGACCAATTTGACAAACGGGGATTACCCACCAAAAAGAACTCGGCCATCGCCGCGTCTGGCGCACCACCATGCTAACGCCAGGCGCCGCTCGCGTCCGTTTTCATGCCCGTGGGTGGCCGGTCCGGCCATGCTGAATTTGACAAACTGGTAGACGACCCCAACTGATGTGCGATAGCTGTCTCTTGCCCAGTCCCGAAATCCACAGAGTCTGGGCCACCGCGTCGCCCCAGGCCCATCACCCAACAACCATCACCCACGACCCTCTTTTGAATCAGCCACTTGGGCTTTGATCGTGCCAGTTGCACGCGGTAACATCCTCCGGCCCCGCCGCGTCATCTCATAAACACCAGGCACTCCCTTTCGTCCCTATGTGGATTGTAAGACTAGCGCTGCGGCGCCCCTACACCTTCGTAGTCATGGCCGTGCTCATCGCCATCCTCGGCGGGACGGCCATCGTCACCATGCCGGTGGATATCTTCCCGTACATCGATATCCCGGTCGTCAGCATCGTGTGGTCCTATCAGGGCCTGTCGCCCGAGGAGATGGAAAAGCGCATCGTCACCATCTTCGAGCGGTCCATGACTACCACGGTCAACGACATCGAGCACATCGAGTCGCAATCCTATTCCGGCGTCTCGGTCACCCGCGTGTACTTCCAGCCGAATGTCAAGATCGACATGGCACTCGCCCAGGTCACCGCCATCTCGCAAACTCTCCTGCGCATCTTCCCGCCGGGAATGACGCCGCCCAGCATCCTTAAGTACGACGCCTCCAGCGTGCCCATCCTCCAGTTGGGCTGCGAGAGCAAAACCCTCAGCGAACAAGCCATCTTCGATCTCGGCCTCAATTTCATCCGCACCCAGTTGGCCACCGTGCAGGGCGCCGCCGTGCCGCTGCCCTATGGCGGCAAGTTCCGCATGGTCATGGTCGATCTCAACCCAGACCAGCTTTACGCCAAAGGGATCTCCGCCACCGACGTCTCCAATGCCCTCAGCGCGCAAAGCATCATCCTGCCCGCCGGCGACGCCAAGATCGGGAACATCGACTATCAGATCAAGGTCAACAGCAGCCCCAAGGCGCTCAGCGAATTAAATGACCTGCCTATCCGCGTAGTCAACGGCGCCACCGTCTACATCAAGGATGTGGCCCAGGTCCGCGACGGGTATGCGGTTCAGACCAGCATCGTGCGCACCAACGGCACGCGCGGAACCCTGATGACCGTATTGCGCAATGGCCGCGCCTCCACGCTCTCCATCGTGAACGCGGTCAAAGCCCGCCTTCCCCAGATCCTGGCCGGACTGCCTCGGGACCTGCACGTCCGCCAACTCTTCGACCAGTCCCTGTTCGTGCGCGCCGCCATCAATGGTGTGGTGCGCGAGGCCGCTATCGCCGCCTTTCTCACCGCCATGATGATCCTGCTGTTCCTGGGCAGTTGGCGCTCGACCGTCATCGTGTGCATTTCGATTCCGCTCTCCATCCTCACTTCGCTCGCCATCCTGAGCCTGCTCGGTGAGACCATCAACGTCATGACCCTCGGCGGCATGGCCCTGGCGGTCGGCATCCTGGTCGACGATGCCACCGTCGAGCTCGAAAACACCCACCGCAACATGGCCATGAAGAAGCCCCTGGTGCGCGCGGTGCTCGATGGCGCGCAACAGATCGCCGCTCCTGCATTCGTCTCCACGCTCTCCATCTGCATCGTCTTCGTGCCGGTTTTGCTGCTCACCGGTGCCGCCAAATATCTCTTTACCCCGCTGGCCCTCGCGGTGGTCTTTGCCATGCTGGCTTCCTACCTGCTGTCCCGCACCCTGATTCCCAACATGGTCCACTTCATGCTCAAGCCGGAGGTGAAACTCTATGCCCTCGGCGCGCATGGCGAATCGGCCGGCGGCAAAGGAATCGTCTGGCGCATTCATTACATCTTCAACCGGCGCTTTGAGATGATGCGCGCGTCTTATACCGGCCTGCTGCACTGGTCCCTCGACCACCGCGCGCCGGTGCTCGCCGGCTTCGGCCTCTTCGTGGCTGCCTCCCTCATACTGATCGTCTTCGTGGGGCGCGATTTCTTCCCCACCGTCGATTCCGGCCAGATGCGCCTGCACGCCATGGCGCCCACCGGCACGCGCATCGAAGAGACCGAAGTGCTCTTCTCCAAAATCGACCAGGAAATCCGGCGCACCATCCCACCGCGCGAAATCGACACCATCATCGACAACATCGGGATCCCCTTCGGCGGTTTCAATCTGGCCTTCGGCGATGTCAGCACGCTGGGCACGGGCGACGGCGATATCCTGATCTCCCTCAAACCGGAGGATCACGGCCCCACTGCGGACTACACCGTCAAGCTCCGCAATCGTCTGCGCCGGAAATTCCCGGAAGTGACCTTCTTCTTCGAGTCGGCCAACATCACCAATCAGATCCTCAACTTCGGTCTGCCCGCGCCGATCGACCTGCAGGTGGTAGGCCGTGACCCTCGCAATTACCAGATCGCCCTGGCGCTTGCCGATCGCATTTCGCACATTCCCGGAGCGGCCGATGTGCACGTCCACCAGGTCGTCGATTATCCGGAGCTTCGCGTCAACGTGGACCGCAGCAAGGCCGGCCAACTGGGCCTGCAGCAGCGCGACGTGACCAATAGTCTGCTGATCTCGCTCAGTTCCAGCGGCCAGGTGGCCCCCAACGAATGGCTGAACTGGTCGAATGGGGTCACTTACTTTATGTCCGTGCAGACCCCGCAATACCGCCTGGCTTCGCTCGCGGCGCTGATGCGTACGCCGATTTCCGCGCCCCTCGCCGGCGTTCTCAGCACTACGGCGACTTCCCTGGCCGGTACTGCCGGCGTCTCCGATTCGGCGGTGGGGATGAGCCCCAGCCAGAACTCGCTGGCCTACGGCAACCCGGGCGCGGTGGCGGGCGGCCCGCAGCTTCTCTCGAACCTGGCCAGCGTCGAGCGCGGCGTGGCGCCCGAGATCGTCAACCATTACAACGTGCAGCCCGTATTCGACGTCTTCGCCAACGTGGACCGGCGCGACCTGGGCAGCGTCGGCGCAGCCGTCGAAAAGATCATGCGGGAGTTCTCCGGTAAGCTCCCGCGCGGCACCACCTTCGACCTCCGCGGCCAGGTACGCACCATGGAGACTTCCTTTTACCGCCTCGGTCTGGGCATGATATTCGCCGTGGTCCTGGTCTATCTGCTGATGGCCGTCAATTTCCAATCGTGGCTGGATCCTTTCATCATCCTGATGGCGCTGCCCGGCGCGCTGGCGGGCATCGTTTGGATCCTGTTCATCACCCAGACCACTTTCAGCGTGCCGTCCCTGATGGGCACCATCATGTGTATCGGCGTCGCCACCGCCAACAGCATCCTGATGGTGGTCTTCGCCAACGATGAGCGCCTCGAAGGCCTGGATTCCCGCTCCGCGGCGCTCTCGGCCGGCCACACGCGCATGCGTCCGGTGCTGATGACGGCCCTCGCCATGATCATCGGCATGTTGCCCATGGCCCTCGGATTGGGCGAGGGCGGCGAGCAGAATGCGCCGCTGGGACGCGCCGTGATCGGCGGCCTGGTCCTGGCCACGGTCACCACCCTGTTTGTGGTTCCGATTGTCTATAGCTTATTAAGGAAGAAACCGCCGGTCGATTTCGACCGCCGGATCGCCGAAGAGGAACAGGAGGACATCGCCGGCGAGCTCCTCTTGGGTTAATGGGGGGCGGGCTTAAGCCCGCGCGGGGCTTCAGCCCCGCCTGTATTGGACGGTACCGCTTAAAATGGAATACAAACAAGTGCCCAACGACACCGAAGCCAGCCTGCGAGCCGAAATCGAAGACCTGAAGCGAAAGCTAGCCGGACTACATCCCACGCCCGGGCTGACAACCCCACCCCCGCCCTCGCGCCGCGCGCTGTGGACGCTGGCGCTGACGCTCGCCCTCCTAATCGTCGTCGGCTTCCTGAAAGGCTACATTCCGCATCGCCGCAACGAGCTTTCGCTGGTTGCCGAGGCCGACACCGCCTCCCAGGAACTCCCCACTGTTACCGTGGTCGGTGTCGAACCCTCCGCCGCCACCGGCACGCTGGTCCTCCCCGGCAACATCGAAGCCGTAACGGAAGCGCCCGTCCTGGCGCGCGCCAGCGGATATATCCAGCGCCGCTACGTGGATATCGGCGACCGCGTAAAGTCCGGCCAACTGCTGGCTGAAATCGAAGCCCCGGAGCTGGATCAGCAGGTCAATCAGGCTCGCGCCGCCCTGGACCAGTCCCGCGCCGCGCTCGATCAGGCCAACGCCAACTTGCAGCAGGGACAGGCGCAGGAACAACTCGCCAAAGTCACCGCCGACCGCTGGAAGAACCTGGTGGCCAAGGGCGTCGTGTCGCGTCAGGACAACGATACTTACCAATCTCAATGGGCGGCCGCGCAGGCCAACGTGACCGCGCTCGAAAAGGCGGTGGTATCCGCGCGCAGCAACATCAACGCCGCCCAGGCCAACCTTTCGCGCCTCACCGAACTGCAAGACTTCAAGAGCGTGCGCGCGCCCTTCTCCGGCGTCATTACGGTGCGCAACGTGGATGTCGGCGCGCTGGTTAGCGCAGCCAGCACGCTGCTGTTCCGCATCGCCCAGACCGACCGCTTGCGCACCTATGTGAACGTGCCGCAGTCCGACGCCGATTCCGTCCGCGTCGGCCAGCCTGCGCGCCTTGACATCCAGGATCTTGGCGGCCATCGGTTCTCCGGCGTGGTCACCCGCACCGCCAACGCGCTGGACCCCGCCACCCGCACCCTGCTCACCGAAGTGCAGGTGACCAACTCCAGCGGCCTCCTGCTTCCCGGCATGTACGCGCAGGTCGACCTGACCACCCCCCGCGCCCATCCGCCGCTGCTCATACCCGGTGATACGCTGGTGGTGCGTAGCAACGGATCCCAGGTTGGCGTGGTTGGCGCCGACCATATCGTGCATTTCCAGCGCCTTCAATTGGGCCGGGACTACGGCGATAAAATCGAAGTTCTCTCCGGACTCGAAGCCGGCCAACAGGTGGTCGTGAATCCCGGCGATACCGTCCAGGAGGGAGCCAAAGTGAATCCCGTGCCGCTGCCAGCGAAGAAGCGTCCCGCCTAAACCCATGCGCAAATTCCGTTTCCTGACTTTTGTCTTCTGTCTCCCGTTGCTTGCCCAGGCGCCCGATTTCCATAACTCCCAGCGGGTGCACGACCTGATCCGCGCCGGCAATCTCTACCTGTCCCAAGCCGACGCGCTGGCCCTCGCCATCGAAAACAATCTCGACGTTGAACTCGATCGCTTCAGCTTTTCGATCGCCGACTCCGACCTGCTGCGCGCCCAGGGTGGCGGCCTCCTGCGCGGCATTCCCTTCCAGATTGCAGAAGCGCCCACCGGCGCCGGCGGACCGCTCAGTCCCGTCGTGACCAATCCGGCTTCCTCCACTAGCGTCACCGCCGGCACTACCGTTTCCACCAGCGCGCTGGAACTGGGCGCCCTCGGGGAGCCCCAAACCAATCTCTCGATTCAAGGTACCCTGCCCCAGTCCACCGGAACCGCGGTCCCCATCTTTGACCCGTCCTTCCTCGGGCAGTTGAACTGGATGCACCAAACCACGCCGGAATTGAGCTATCAGTTTTACGGCACGCCCTCCCTGGTCGCCAACGGGTACAACGCCAACGCCGGCCTGGTGCAGTCCTTCTCCAGCGGCGCGCAAGTAAACCTGGCGTTCGATAACACGCATCAATCCCTCAATGCTCTGACCAATAACTACAACCCTTACACCGGATCCACTCTGGGTCTGACCGTGACCCAGCCTCTGCTGCGCGGCTTCGGACCCGCGCTCAACCGCCGCTTCATCCGTATCGCCGGCAACAATCGCAAGATCACCACCCTGCTCTTTCATCAGCAACTGATCGCCACGGTTTATGGCGTGATCCGGCTCTACACCGATTTCGTGGCGCTCTACGAAGACGTAAAGGTAAAGCAGGAGACCGTCGCCGCGGCCGAAAAGCTGTATTCGGATACCAAGGCGCAGGTGGAAGAAGGCACTCTGGCGCCGGTTGAGATGACCCGCGCGAACGCCCAGGTCTTCGCCACCCGCCAGGACCTGATCAACGCGCACGGCCTGCTCGAAGAACAGCAGGCGATTCTGAAAAACCTGCTCACCCGTACCGGCAATGCGGACCCGGAAGTGCAGTCCGCCACCATCATCCCCACCGACCCGTTGAGCATTCCGGACACCGAAGAGGTCCGGCCCATACAGGATCTGTTCAGCGAAGCCATGGCCCATCGCCCCGATCTGAGCCAGGCCAGCCTGCAGATCGAGAACTCCCAGATTGGTCTCAAGGGCGCGCAAAACGCCACGCGGCCCGAGGTGGACCTGGTTGGCATCGTGCAGAACAACGGCTTGGCCGGCGCTCTAAACCCGGCTACGCCGGCGCCCAGCACGCCCTTCTCGGGCGGCTATGGGACGGTACTCGATCAGTTGGCCACCGCCAGGTACCCCACCTACGAAATCGGTGTGCAGGTGACCGTGCCCATACGAAACCGTATCGCCGAAGCCGACCTGGCGCGCGACGAGTTGCAGCTCAAGCAGTCGGAGGTGCGCCTGCGCCAGTTACAGAACCAGGCGCGCCTGGAGGTGGAAGACGCGGTGATTGCCATGCGCCGCGCGCGCGCTTCCTATGATGCCGCCGTCGAAGCCCGGCGCTACCAGCAGGAGTCGCTGGAGGCCGAGCAGATGAAGTACGAAGTGGGCGCGTCCACCGCCTTCTTTGTGATCCAGTACGAGAGCCTGCTGGCCCAGGCGAAGTCCACCGAAGTGGCTGCCAAAAGCGCCTATGTCAAGGCCCGCGCCGCGCTTGAGCGCGCCACCGGTAATATCTTGGAACAGCACCAGATTTCCCTCGACGCGGGCATCAAAGGCCGCATGTAATGGAGGGCGGGCTTTAGCCCGCGCGGGGCTTCAGCCCCGCTCCCTGCTAACACTCTTCACAAAATCCTCCAGCGTCCGCCCAGCCACCTCCGCAAACCTCTCATCCCCCATCCGCAAGCTGCGCATCCGGTCCAGCCGGAACACCCGGAAGTCTTGGCGCGACTCGCACCACGCCGGCACCGACCACGTAGTCCCCCAGAAATTCAGCGCCAGCGGATCAATCGTCCGCTGCGATCCGCGGCCCTCCCCATCCACGTATTCGATGTGCAATTTACGCCGCTCGCAGATCGCCTGTCGCACCGTTTCCAGACCCGCCACCGCGTCTTTGGGCACCAGAAATCCAGGGGCAAATAACCGGGTGCGTTCGATCTCCTCCCGCCGGGCCGCCGGCAGCGCTAGTGCGATCTTGGCCATCGCCGACCGCGCGTGGCCGCCCAGCGCGATCCCGCCCCACGTCTCCATCATGCGCGCGCCGGCCACCAGTGCCTCGACTTCGTCCATGGTCAACATGATGGGTGGAAAATCGAAGCCCGGCCGCAGCCGATATCCAACGCCCGCCTCCCCCTCCACCGGGACGCCGGAAATCGACAGATCCCGAATGTCCCGGTACACCGTCCGCTCGGAAACCCGCAGCCAGCGGGCAAGCTGCGCGGCGGTGGTCAGGCGCCGTCCCCGCAAATGGTGCACGATTTGAAACAGCCGGTCGGCGCGCCGCATCTCAAACTATCCTGACACAACGCTGTCAGC
>Ga0335078_10003620_pt1 | contig 22996 bp, 19 predicted proteins | sample Lox_Sample_32_FD_206711 | JGI IMG/M metagenome (GOLD analysis project Ga0335078, IMG submission 206711) | Soil microbial communities from Loxahatchee National Wildlife Refuge, Florida, United States - Lox_Sample_3.2 | ecosystem: Environmental > Terrestrial > Soil > Wetlands | place: USA... | reverse complement strand
ACATCGGGTCAAGCGGCGTGACGTTCGCCACCGACTTCGTCGGCCTGGCGTTCCACGGGGACTGCCACACGCACATGGACGCGCTGTGCCACATCGCGTACCGCGGGCAGGTGTACAACGGGCGGCCGGCGCTGTCGGTGATGACGTCGCGGGGCGCCACCGGTCTGGACGTGACGTCTTATAGCCGCGGGCTTGTCGGGCGGGGGGTGCTGCTCGACGTGCCCCGGTTCCGCGGGGTTCCGTGGCTGGAGCCAGGGGAGGCGGTGTGCCTGTCGGAGCTCCTGGCCGTTTCGGCTGCCGAGGGTGTTTCGCTTGGCGAGGGCGACATCCTGGTGTTCCGGACCGGGCACCACGCCCGGCGGCTCGCGCTCGGCGCGTGGGACAACGGCTACCCGCCTTCAGGCCTGGGCAAGGCGGGGCTGCACGTCGACACGATCCCGTGGATGCACGAGCGGCGGATCGCGGCGTTCCTGCCCGACGGCGACGGGGAGACAGTGCCGAGCAACGTGGAGGGCGTGCTGTATCCGATCCACCCGCTGCAGGTGACCGCGATGGGCATGCTCGCCGCGGACAGCCTGCAGCTTGAGGACCTTTCCTTGGCGTGCGCCGAAGAGGGGCGCTTTGAGTTCATGGTGGTGGGGCTGCCGCTGCGGCTGCCCGGCGGGACCGGGTCGCCGTGGAATCCGATCGCTATCTTCTTACGCTTTTATGCTTTTTATGCTTTTTATGCTTTTTAATGCTTTGGAGGCCTGATACGTGATGGGGCGGTTCGAGGGCAAGGTGGCGCTGGTCACCGGGGCGGCGACAGGGATCGGGCAGGCGACGGCGGCGCGGCTCGCGTCGGAGGGCGCGGTGGTGGCGGTCAACCACCGGCCCGACCAGGACCCCGGCGAGACGCTAGCGCTTATCTCCGGGGCCTCCGGTGAGGGCTTCGCCGTGCCGGCCGACATGCGGGACCCCGCCGCGGTGGCGGGGATGGTCGCCACGGTTGCCTCGCGGGCGGGGCGCCTGGACTACGTGGTGTCGAACGCGGCTGTCAACCCGTTCATGACGTGGGACGAGACGTCTATCGAGGACTTCAACCTGCTGTTCGAGACCAACGTGCGCGGCTGCTGGGTGGTCTGCACCGAGGGCGCGAAGCAGATGATCCGCGAGGGCCACGGCGGCGCGATCTGCTGCGTCAGCTCGATCTCCGCGCACGTGGGCGCGCCCTACCAGACCGCGTACTGCGGCACCAAGGGCGCGATCAGCATGCTGGCCAAGGCGCTCGGCTGCAACCTCGGCGAGCACGGCATCCGGGTGAACGCGGTCGAGCCCGGCTGGGTGATGACACCGATGAGCGCGCCGATGATGGAGGACCCGGCAGCGGTGAAGTACTACACGGACCGCATCGCCGTGCACCGGGCCGCCCAGCCATCCGAGCTCGCCGCCACGATCGCGTACCTGCTGTCCGACGACGCGAGCTACGTGACGTGCGCGACCTTGCTCGCCGACGGCGGCTTCATCGTGAACGCCGAGCTGTGATGGGTCCTGCCGTCCCGCGGGATTCTTTGCGGCGGCCGCTGCCGCTGCCGTACCACCCGCTGTTCCGCTTTTACGAGGGCGGTTCTTTGACTCGCTCGTTCCGCGGCCTGCCCGACCGGCCGGACGACTGGTGGTCGGAGGACTGGGTTGGCTCGTGCACCTGCGCGGGCAACGCCGATCCGGACGGCCAGGTCCAGGGGCTGAGCGTGGTGGACCTGCCCGGTGCGGGGCCGGTGACGCTGCGCAGCGCGGTCCAGGCGTGGCCCGCGGAGATGCTGGGGGCCGCCTCGGGTTCCTCGGGTTCCTCGGGTTCCTCGGGTTCCTCGGGTGCCTCAGGTGCTGACGGGCAGACCGGGCTGCTGGTCAAGCTGCTTTCTCCGTCCGGGCCGGTGCCGCTGCACGCCCACCCGACACGGGAGTGGGCGCGGCGGCATCTGCGATCGCCGTTCGGCAAGACCGAGGCGTGGATCGTGCTTGAGGCGCCCGGCGACGGGCTTGAGCCGGCCTACGCTGGGATCGGTTTCGTGCCGGGCTGCGACAGGGACTGGTTCGCTGACGCGGTGCGGCGGCACGACAGCGCCGCGCTTCGCTCGTCGCTGCACCGGTTTCCGATTTCAGCTGGAGACGTGTACGTGGCGCACGCGGGGGTGCCGCACTTCCTCGGGCCGCGGATCTCGTTCATCGAGGTCCAGGAACCGAGTGACCACATCGTGATCGCTGAGACTTCGGATTCTTCCGATGTCTCCGCTGCCACCATGGGCCTCGGCTGGGACCTGGCGCTCGACATGATCGACTACCGTGCCTCGGACGCGGGCGCCACTCTTTCTCGCGCCAGGCAGCAGCCACGGGTGCTGCGAGCGGGATCGGGCTCGGGATCGCGGGAGGTGCGGCTGTTTCACGACGACGTGCTGCCGTTCTTCGACGCCACCATGCTGGAGGTCTCCGGCGAGATCGAGGTCAGCGACGGGCGGTTCTCGATCGCGATCGTGGTGGCGGGCGAGGGGTGGGTGTCGGGTGATTTCGGCCGTGAGCCGGTGCGGAAGGGGCAGTCGTTCGCGTGGCCGGCCAGCCTGGCGCTGCGGGTGCACGCGGGCGCCTCGCCGGTGCGCGTGGTGCGCTGCATGGGGCCTGTCGGTTCGGGTGATTAGGGAGTGACTCGGGTGTCTTCCGTAGTCGAGCAGTACCAGGGTGACGTCGGCAAGCGGCGCGAGGAACTCATCACGCCGGCGCTCGTGCTCGACATCGACGCGGCGCAGCGGAACATCGACCACATGGCCCGCTCGCTCGCTGACCTGGGCCGGGCTCGGATCCGCCCGCATTACAAGACGCACAAGAGCCCCGAACTGGCCAGGCGCCAGGTCGAGGCAGGCGCGGGCGGGCTGTCGACGGCCACCGTGTGGGAGGCCGCGGTGCTGGCCGACGCGGGCTTTGACGACATCTTCGTGGTCAACACCGTGTCGCACCCGGCGAAGATCGCGCTGCTCGCCTCGCTGGCTGACTCGCGCCGGATCCTCGTCGCGGTCGACGAGGCTTCGAATGCCGCGGGGCTGTCGGCCGCGGCGGTGCGGGCCGGGTCGGTGCTCGGGGTCATGATCGAGGTCGACACCGGCATGGACCGCTGCGGCGTGGACACCCCGCAGGCTGCCCTGGACCTGGCCAGGCAGGTCACCTCACTGCCGGGGCTTAGGTTGGAGGGGATCACCGGGTACGAGGGGCACTGCTCGCTGACCATCGACGACACGCTGCGGCTGCAGCGGCAGCGGGATGCGATGACGTTCTTCACCGGTGTCGCGGACCTGCTGGAATCGGCGGGTATCCCGTGTCCGATAAGGTCCGCGGGCGGCATCGCCACCTGGCAGTGGACCGCCGCGTTCCCCGGCATCACCGAGATCCAGGCCGGCACGTACGTGGTGATGGACAACTACCACAGGCAGATGGTGCCCGGCTTCGAGCACTCGCTGACCGTCCAGGCCAGCGTCATCTCCCGGCAGAGCGGCAAGGTGATCGTCGACGCGGGGAACAAGTCGATCGCCGACCCGGCGAACGTGACCGTGGTGGGCCATCCGCACACGTCGTTCAGGTTCGACGAGGAGCACGGCATCTTCGCGTTCGTCGCGGCCGACGGCTCTTCCCTGCGGGTCGGCGACTCGGTCGCGCTCGTTCCCGGCTACTCCCCCACCACGGTCAACTGGTACGACGTCTACCACGTCGTCCGCGACGACATGGTAGTTGACATCTGGCCCATCCTCCCCCGCGGCCCCGGCCATCACGGCCTTGCCGCGGGCTGAGCCTGCACCCTCCGCAGGCCGGGAGGTATGCGGTGCCACACCCACTACCGATTTCGGTATGCGGTGCCACACCCACTACCTGCGGGCTCGGACGTGGCTGGGGCAGGAGGGAAGGCTGAGGTTACAGGGAACGTTGGGGTGACCGCCGCCCGGCGGGGCTGCGTCAGGGCCGGCGCCCGGAGGCGGGGCTGGGTCAGGGCCGGCGGCGGAGGCGGCCTGGGGCGGTCAGGAGAAGCGGGCTATCTGGCGCATCTTGTTCATCGCGTCGAGGGCGGCGACCTTGTAGGCCTCGGCCAGGGTGGGGTAGTTGAAGACGGCGTCGACCAGGTAGTCGATCGTGCCGCCGCAGCCCATGACGGCCTGGCCGATGTGGACAAGCTCGGTCGCGCCGGTGCCGAACACGTGGACGCCGAGCAGCGTCCGGTGCTCGAGCGAGACGAGCAGCTTCAGCACGCCGTAGGAATCGCCGACGATCTGCCCGCGAGCCAGTTCGCGGTAGCGGGAGACGCCGACCTCGAAGGGGACGTTGCCGTGGGTGAGCTGTTCCTCGGTCTGCCCGACGAAGCTGATCTCCGGGATGCTGTAGATGCCGATCGGCTGCACCTTGTCCAGCCCGTGCAGCGGCTCCTCGCAGGCGTGATGCGCCGCGACCCGGCCCTGCTCCATCGAGGTGGCCGCCAGCGCGGGGAAGCCGATGACGTCGCCGACCGCGTAGATGTGCGGCACCGCGGTGCGGAAGAAGTCGTCGACCTTGATCCGGCCGCGCTTGTCGGCGGTCAGGCCCGCCGCGTCCAGGTTGAGGGCCTCGCTCGCGCCCTGGCGGCCCGCCGAGTACATTACCGTGTCGGCGGGAATCTTCTTGCCGCTCAGCAGCGTGGCGATGGCACCCTCCGGCCGGGCCTCGACCGAGGACACGGTCTCGCCGAAGCGGAACGTGACCGCGAGGTCGCGCAGGTGGTACTTCAGCGCCTCGACAACCTCGACGTCGCAGAACTCCAGCATCCGGTCGCGCTGCTCCACCACGGTGACCTTGGTGCCGAGCGCCGCGAACATGGACGCGTACTCGATCCCGATCACCCCGGCGCCGGCCACCACCATGGATCGCGGCACCTTCTCCAGGTGGACGATGCCGTCGGAGTCGATCACCGTGCGCTCGTCGAACTCCACGCTGTCCGGCCGGGCCGGCCGGGTGCCGGTGGCGATCACGATCTTCTCCGCGGTGGCCTGGCGCACCCGGCCCCCGCCGTCGTCGACATCGACGGTGTGCGGGTCGGTGAAGCAGGCCGTGCCCGTCATCATCGTGACCCGGTTGCGGGACAACTGACTGCGGACCACGTCCATCTCCCTGCCGACCACGTGGCTGGTGCGGGCGGCCAGGTCGGCGATCGTGATCTCGTCCTTGACCCGGTAGCTCTGCCCGTACATCTCCCGCTGGTCCAGGCCGGTCAGGTACAGGATCGCCTCGCGCAGCGTCTTGGACGGGATCGTCCCCGTGTTCAGGCAGACGCCGCCGATCATGTTCTTGCGCTCGACTATCGCCACCCGGCGGTCGAGCTTAGCCGCGGCAATGGCGGCCTTCTGCCCGCCTGGCCCCGATCCGATCACCAGCACGTCATAGTCGTACACAAGATCAAGTGTGACCACCTCAGGTCACGTTTCAAACCCCTGGGCGGTCCCCGGCCTGGATGATGGTCATATGTCACGTCGCACTGAGACCTACCTGCACGGCCACCACGACAGCGTGCTGCGCTCGCACCGGTGGCGGACGGCGGAGAACTCGGCCGGGTACCTGCTGCCGCATTTGCGGGCCGACGCGCGCGTGCTCGACGTGGGCTGCGGACCCGGCACGATCACCGTGGACCTGGCCACGCTGGTGCCCGAGGGAAACGTCACCGGGATCGACGCGGCCGCGGACGTGCTCGGCCTGGCCCGGGCCGAGGCGGACCGGCGGGGGCAGGGCAACGTCGAGTTCGGCGCGGGCGACGTCTACCACCTGGACTTCTCCGGCGGCACGTTCGACGTGGTGCACGCGCACCAGGTGCTGCAGCACCTGTCAGACCCGGCGGGAGCGCTGGCCGAGATGCGCCGGGTGTGCCGCCCCGGCGGGCTGATCGCCGCCAGGGACGGCGACTACGCGGGAATGTTCTGGCATCCCGCGGACGCCGAACTGACCGAATGGCAGCACCTGTACCGCAAGGTGGCCAGGGCGCTCGGCGGCGAGCCCGACGCGGGCAGGTGGATGCTCGCCTGGGCACACGCAGCCGGGTTCACCGAGGTCGAGGCGTCGGCGAGCGCGTGGTGTTACGCGGGGCCCGACCGGGACTGGTGGGGCGCGTCCTGGGCGGAGCGGCTGACCGAGTCGCCGTTCGGTGACCGGGCCGTCGAGCACGGCCTGGCCACGCGGCAGGACCTGGAGCGGCTGGCCCGGGCCTGGCGGCGGTGGGCGGCAAGCGAGGACGCCTGGTTCCTGATCCCGCACGGCGAAGTCCTCTGCCGCGCCTAGGTGAGGGCGGACGCGGAAGAGGAACCACTGCTCGTTCGGTAAATTTTTCAATCTTTTTCATATGCAGAACGGACGGTGGTACTACGGTCGCGACCTGCTATGCAGCGGGAGGGGGCGCGGGCTTGAGGTAGGCGGTCGACTCGCGGCGCCAGAGGAATATGACCGCGCCTAGGCCGACCAGCCAGACGAGCAGGCCGAACAGATGGGCAAGGACGGATATCTTGAACGCGAACAGGTCCAGGTTCTCGATCGTGGACAGGCCGAAGAGCACGGTGCCGGTGATCCGGGCCCAGTTCCGGCCGGCCTGGACGGAGCGGGCCAGCCAGATCCACACGACGGCGGCGGCCAGGCCGACGATGACGTCGAGGACCCGCAGGCCCGCGGCGGCCTGGTTGATCTGAGCGGCGGTAACGCTCTTGTGGTTATTCGTGAGGATGGAGTGCGCGGTGGCGTGCGCCACGGAGATGTTGACGGCGATGCCGATGACGCTCAGCAGCGCTCCGGTGTACATGAACCGGAAGGCCTTCTGCAGGGACGGGGGCGCGGCCGGGCGGCGGAAGTCGGAGATCTGGGCGCCGTCCGGGTAGGGCTGGTACATGGCGGGTCCCTTCGTCGCCGCCGCGGCGGGGGCCGGCCCTCGAGTGGGGCCGCTGGGTCGCCGCGCTGGCTGACCGCCAGCCTACGGGCGGCGGGCGTCAGGCGGGAGTCCACTTGAAGAAGGCGGTCGAGGCGCGCTGCCAGAGGAAGATCACCGCGCCGAGTCCGACCAGCCAGACGAGCAGCCCGTAGAGGTGGACCGCGCCGGACACCGACACGCCGAAGCCGGCCAGCGAGTCGATGGTGGCGATGCCGAACAGCACCGTCCCGGTAATTCTTGCCCAGTTCTTGCCGGCCTGGCAGGACCGGGCGAGCCAGAGCCAGATGGCGACGCCGATCAGGCCGGCCACGATGAACCCGACGAGCAGGACGTGCTCGCGCGAGTTCACCTGGCTGAGGGTGAGCGTCGGGTCCTTCTTCTCGATGGCGCGTTTGGTGGCGCTGAGCGTGGTGAGGTCGACGACGATGCCGATCAGGCTCAAGGCCGCTCCCGCGTACATGAACCTGACGGCGTTCAGCACGGGCTTGGGGGCGGGCGGGCGGCTGACCTCGGGCATCTGGGTGCTGCCTGGATAGGGCTGGTACATGACGGTTCCTTCCTATGGGTTTGTCCAGGACCGCAGCAGGCGGTCATCGACGGTGGTGAGCGGGATCAGGCGGCTGGTCAGCACCACGTGGGTGCGCTTGCCGCTCGTGCGGACGTGCAGGGAGGAGGTGGCGTCCGGGGTTGCCCCGGCGTGCAGGGCGGTGTCGCCGCGCGGGCTGACCAGCCAGCCGAGGCCGAACCGGCGCCCGCCGGGCAGCGGCTCTGTCCGTGCGGTGAGCGCCTCGTGCGCGAGGGACCCGGGAAGCAGCGAGGACCACCGCAGGCCCAGGCGCACGAGATCGGCGCCCGTGGACCACAGGCCGCCCGCGGCCGGGATCGCCGGGATCCTGGCCGGGATCGGCACGAACATGCCGTTGGTGTTCACCGCGTAGCCGGTCACCGCGCCCGGGCCGATGTCGGCGACGCGGGCGGGGAAGGACGAGTCGCGCAGGCTCAGCGGGTCGAGCACCAGCCGGGCGGCGGCGTCAGGGAAGGGCATCCCGGTGACGTCTGCGATCAGCTGGCCGAGGACCGCGTAGCCGCCGTTGCTCGGCCTGGGCACCTCGCGCGGGCCGTTGCAGCCGATGACGGGGCCCATCAGCGCGGCGAGTTCGGGCACCTCGTCGGCGTACATGTCGGCGGCGGCCGGGTTGTCCACTCCGGCGGTGTGGCTGAGCAGGTCGGCGACCGTGATCGTGTCGTCCGCGAGCCGGACCGCTCGCAGGTGATCGTTGGCGCGGCTGTCGAGGCCGAAGCGGCCGTCGGCGACCAGCCGGAGGACCGCGGTCGCGGTGACGAGCGCGGAGACGCCGGTGGCCGGGAACCGGTGACCTGGGTCAAGGGGCTGGGCACGGTCCAGGTCCGCCCAGCCGAACGCGAGCGCCCAGGCGGCGCCGGCGCCGTCGATGCTTCCGGCACTGTCGGCACTGTCGGCGCTGTGGGCACTTTCGGCGCCGGCGCCGCTTGCGCCGCCGCCGGCTAGGAGGAGGGCGGCGAGGCCTAGTTCGGCGAAGGACTGCTCGGCTATCGCGGCGACCTCGGGCGGCGGCTCGCCCAGGAACCGGGTGGGAGGCGGCGGGGTGGCGCGGGGGTCGCGGATCCGGCCGCCGAGGGGCAGCAGGCGCAGGCCGGCCAGGCGGTGCGGCAGCGCCGCCTCCGCGGCGGCGAGACACTGTATCCCGGCCAGCTCGACCTGGGCCTCGAGCGCGTTGGAGCGGACGACCGTGAGCTCGCCGCGCAGGTCAGAGGCGAGCCTGATGATGCCCTCGACCAGCCGGTCGGCCGGGACCGCGGCCAGGAAGACGGGGGCGAAGTGCTCGCCGAGTTCCTCCTCGCCCGGGGCGGTCCAGCCGGGCGTGCCGGCCTCGGCGAACCGCGAGATCACCCACTTCAGCCCGGCGAGCGCGTGGCTTTCCTGCGGGTCACCGATGCGCTGCTTGAGCGCGGCCCAGCTGGGCAGGCCGTGCTCCCTGGCGATGGCCGCCTGGGCGTCGTGCAGGGCGGCGAACTCGCCCGCGGCCAGCCGGCGCTTGGCCTCCAGCTGCAGGTAGCGCAGGCTGGGCCGACTCGGCAGCGGACGCGGCCCGGACATGGCAGTCCTTCCCTCACGCCCGCGGTCCGCTCGGTCGGGCAGGAAAGACCAGCCGTCGATCACGCCTGTGCGACCGGTGAGCTTGCAGCCCTGTCCGCGGACCTGGAGGCGGCCGGAACCACCGCCCGCAATGATACCGCGCCGGGCCGCCGCTCACTATGTGGAGGAAACCTGAAGTGGTGCTAGGGGCCAGTTTGGTTGTTGAGACTAAGGGTAAAGCGCGTGTATACCTAGAGTGACGCCGCGTGGCGGAAACGATATCGGGGGCGATGCGCGATGTCACGGGCGTCAGGGGACGCCGCGAGATGTAACGGGACGTCGCGGGACGCCGCGGCACGGGGAAGGCACGGAAGCATGGGCGCTTATGGGTGCGACTCGAGAATCGGGGTCTAGGGCTAGCCGGCGGCTGGTCGCGCACGGCGAGTCCGCTGCGAGCGTGCTTGACTTCGCGGCCACCGAACTGCTGCGGGACGACACCGCGTTCGGCGCGCTGCCCGAGGTGCTGGCCCGGCTGGCGGCCCTGGCCGACGCTCGCGCGGCACTGGCCTTCCAGCCCGCGGTGGGCCAGACCCCCGCCGTGCTCGCGATGCATCCGGCCGGGTCCTTCGACGCCGCGCTGCTCGCCAGGATCGGCGCGCGGACCCTCGCGCAGCGGGACGCGGCGGCCGATGACATGCTGCTCGCCTACTCGGCGCCCGTCGACGGCCGGTGCCTGTGCGCGCTGGCGCTTACCGGCGGCACGGCGACCTGGACCGAGGAGGTCCGGTCCGCCGCGCACGCCATCGCCGCCATGGTGGCGAGCCAGGTCAGGCACGCGAGCAGCCCCGCCAGGCTGGCCGAACGGCAGGCGCTGTACAACGCCCTAATCGAGGATTCGCCGAACGCGATCGTGGCCGTGGACGCGGCGGGCCGCCTGGTCGAGTTCAACGCAGCGGCGGAACGGCTATCCGGCTACCGGCGACAGGACGCACTCGGCCAGCCGCTGTGGGACCTGCTCATGCCGCAGGAGGACCGGGCGCTGTTCCTGGACCGCGTCCAGGCCGGATCCGGCACGCCGATGCGCGTCCGGCTGCGGCGTTCCGGCGGCGACGAGCGCACCGTCGAGATGACGCCGGTGCAGGTCACCGCGGGGGGCAGGCGGGTCCTGACCGGGTTCCTCCGGGACATCACCGAGATCGAGCGCTCACACGCCGCGCTTGCCGACCAGACCGAGCGGCTGAACTGCCTGATCTCGGCGGCGATCCCGGGCGTCCTCATCGCGGACGAGCAGGGGCTGGTCACGCACGTCAGCCGGAGTCTCGGCGCCATGTTCGGCATCGAGGGGCCGGAACAGCTGGTGGGCGCCACGGGCGCGTCGGTGGTGCGGCGGCTGCGGCCGCTGTTCGCCGACCCCGATGCGTTCGTCCGGCGGATCACCGGGACGTTCCGGGCCAGGGAGCCGATCACCGGGGAGCAGATCAAGGCCGCCGACGGCCGCACCATCGAGTGCGACTACTGGCCGGTGCTTGTCGACGGCCGCTACCGCGGCGACCTGTGGCTCGCCTGGGATATGTCGGACCGCGTCACGCTGGCCGAACAGCGCCAGGCCGCGCTCGACGCCGAGCATTCCGCCCGGCAGCTTGCCGAGCAGGCCCAGCGGCAGCTCACCGAGCAGAACGAGCGGCTGCAGGCGCAGGACGAGGCGCGCAACCAGTTCCTCTCGGTCGTGTCGCACGAGCTGCGCACGCCGCTGACCTCGATCGTCTCCTTCAGTGAACTGCTGCGCGGCGAGGGCAAGGGGCTGACGCCTGACGGGCTGAATTTCCTCGACATCATCGAGCGGAACGCCAACAGGCTGCACCGGCTGATCGGCGACTTGTTCATGCTGAACAGGCTCGAGATCGGCGCCCTGCCGCTCGACCTGGCCCTGGTCGACGTCCCGCGGCTCGTCGAGGACGCGGTACGGAACGCCGCGAGCGACGCAGCCAGGCAGAAGGTCACCGTCGAGATCGTTCCCTCTGGCGCTGGACCCCTGATCAGCGGCGACTCGAACCGGCTGCTTCAGGTGCTCGACAACCTGCTGTCCAACGCCATCAAGTTCTCCCACCGGGGCGGGGCGGTGCAGGTCAGCGCGACCTGCCAGGACGGTTACTGGCGGATCGACGTGGCGGACTCCGGCATCGGCATCCCGCCGGGCGAGGCCAGCTACCTGTTCAGCCGCTTCGTCCGCGGCTCGAACGCGCGCTCCGCCGAGGTGCCGGGGACCGGGCTCGGCCTGTCCATCGTGAAGGTCATCGTGGAGATGCACTCGGGGCGCGTCGAGGTGAGCAGCATCCTGGATCAGGGCAGCACGTTCAGCGTCTACCTGCCGGTGGCGTCGTGAAGGGCCGGGTCCTCGTCATCGAGGACGACCAGGACATCTCGCTGTCCATCAGGACCGTGCTGTCGCGCAACGGCTTCGAGGTGACCAGCGAGGCCGACGGGAAAGACGGGCTGCGCGCCTTCCACTCCGCCCGGCCCGACCTGGTCATCTTGGACATCGGGCTGCCGACGCTCGACGGCTGGTCGGTGCTCGAGCGGATCCGCGACCTGAGCGACGCGCCCGTGCTTATCCTGACCGCGCACGGGCGGGAGAGCGACAAGGTGCGCGGGCTGCACGGCGGCGCCGACGACTACCTGACCAAGCCGTTCGGCAACTCCGAGCTCGCCGCCAGGGTCGAGGCGCTGCTGCGGCGCCCGCGCAGCGCCGCGCCGCCCGCGGAGGTCTTCGACGACGGCAGCCTGCAGGTCCAGTTCGAGTCGCGTGAGGTCATCGTGAACGGCCAGGAGGTTTCGCTGACCCCGACCGAATACCGGCTGCTCGGCGCGCTGATCAAGCACCCGGGCCAGACCCTCACCCCCGAGCAGCTGCTTAAGCTGGCCTGGAACGACCCGTTCGGCGTCGGGCCGGACCGGGTCAAGTTCGGCGTCATGCGGCTGCGCCGCAAGCTCAGCCAGAACGCCTCGCCTGGCCACGACCCCGGCTCCTCGATCGAGGCCGTCCGCGGCTTCGGCTACCGCTACGTGGCGCCCAAGGCGTTAGCCGTTCGCCCGGGCTTTCGGGTCCGCGTTCGGGGACTCGCGGGGTTCGGGGCTCGTGGCTCGGGGCTCGTGGCTCGTGCTCGCGGGGTTCGCGGCTCGTGGCTCGGGGCTCGGGGCTCGTGGCTCGTGCTCGCGGGGGTTCGCGGGGTTCGGGGTCGCGGGTTCGGGGCTCGTGGCACACAAGCCCTATAGATCGGGGCCAGGGGCGCACGCACCCCAACGGGAACGCGGCGGATCGGGGCTCGTGGCACACAAGCCCCGGTCAGAAAGTGAGCGACAGCGCTTCGCGACCGTTCGGCGTGCCAGATAGCCGCAACCGGGATGCAACCGGTGGAGTAACTGGGGCGAATGGGGCGTAGGCGAAACTTGGGTCATGAGCGATGCAAGTCGGGGTGAATCGGCGGGGCGGATCCTTGTGGTGGAGGATGATCCCGAGGCGGCGCTGTACGCCATCCATGTGCTTGGCAGGCGGGGGCGGTTTGACGTCACGCATACGGCGGACCCGGCGGCCGCGCTGCTGATGGCCGCGGCGGAACGGTGGGACCTGGTGATGACCGACCTGGACATGCCGGGGATGAGCGGACTGGAACTCGTCGACGCGCTGCGGCAGGTGGATCCTTCGCTGCCGGTCGCGGTCGTGACGGCGCACATCTGCGCGGACGAGACCTTCATCGCGCTGAAGCGGCGCGCGGACGAGTTCTTGACCAAGCCGGTCGGGGCGGACCAGCTGATCGCGACCGCCAGCGCGCTGATCGGCAAGGGGCGGGCCGCCCGGGCACGATAACCTGCGAAGGGCGGCAGGCCCAGACGCGGAGGTGCGAAGGTGACGGTCGGCGATGGGGTCGCGGGGTCGGGAGTCGTCGTGACCGGGGCCGGCGCGGGCATCGGCCGCGCGCTGGCGCGCAGGCTCGCGGCGGCGGGGGCACGGGTCGTGGTCAACGACCTGGACGCGGTCGCGGCCGCCGAGGTGGCGCAGCATATCGGCGGCTTCGCGGTGCCCGGTGACGCCGCGACCGAGCAGGGCGTGCACGACCTCATCGCGGCTGCCCGCGGGTACCTCGGCGAGATCGACATCTACTGCTCCAACGCCGGGGTCGCCGTGGGGACCGGGCCGGACGCCCCGGAGGAGGCATGGCAGCGGTCCTGGGAGGTCAACGTGCTCGCGCACGTACGGGCGTCGCGGGAACTGCTGCCGGCCTGGCTGGAGCGCGGCAGCGGCAGGTTCGTGGTGACCGCGTCGGCGGCGGGGCTGCTCACCATGCTCGGTGCCGCGCCGTACTCGGTGACCAAGCACGCGGCCGAGGCGTACGCGGAGTGGCTCGCCGCGACCTACGGGCACCGCGGGCTCATCGTGCACTGCATCTGCCCGCAGGGGGTGCGCACCGCCATGCTCGCCTCCTCCGGCCGCGCCGGGCAGGTCGTGCTCGCCGAGGAGGCGATCGAGCCAGAGCAGGTCGGCGACGCGCTCTACGACGGCATCGTCGCGGGGCGGTTCCTCGTCCTGCCGCACCCGCAGGTCGGCGACTACTACCGGTTCCGCGCCAGCGACCCGGACAGGTGGCTGCGCGGCATGAACCGCATGCAGCAGAAGATCGAAGAGGTGGAGGCCGATTCATGAAGGCGTGGCAGGTTACGCAGCTAGGCGAGCCGCTTGACGTGCTGGCGCTCAACGAGGTCCCCGATCCCGAGCCCGGACCTGGGCAGGTGCTGGTGCGCGTCCGCGCCGCGGCGGCCAACTTCCCCGACCTGCTGATGTGCCGCGGGCTTTACCAGGTGCGCCCTGAGCTGCCGTTCACGCCGGGGATCGAGCTGTGCGGTGAGATCGTCGCGCTCGGAGACGGAGTTACCCGGTTCGGCGTCGGCGACCGGGTGATCGGCGGGCCGGTGCAGCCCACCGGGGGGTTCGGCGAGCTCGCGGTGATGCGGGCGGAGGCGATCTGGCCCGCGCCTGCGGGCCTGGACGACGCCGAGGCGGCGGCGTTCTTCGTGACGTACCAGACGGGGTGGTTCGGGCTGCACAGGCGGGCGCAGCTCAAGGCGGGCGAGACGCTGCTCGTGCACGCCGCCGCGGGCGGGGTCGGCAGCGGTGCCGTCCAGCTCGGCAAGGCGGCAGGCGCGCGCGTCATCGGCGTGGTGGGCGGCCAGCGCAAGGCCGAGGCGGCCCGCGCCCTCGGCGCGGACGTGGTGATCGACCGCCGCGAGCAGGACTTCGTCGAGGTCGTCAAGGAGGTCACCGGCGGCCGCGGCGCCGACGTCGTCTACGACCCGGTCGGCGGCGAGGCCTACGCCAGGTCGACCAAGTGCATCGCGTTCGAGGGCCGGATCCTGATCGTCGGCTTCGCCAGCGGGCAGATCCCCACCGCCACGCTGAACCACGCGCTGATCAAGAACTACTCGATCGTCGGCCTGCACTGGAACCTGTACGCGACCAGGGACCCGCAGTCCCTCAGGGACGCGCACGCCCAGCTCAGCGCGCTCGTTGCCGACGGCCTGATCCGGCCGCTTGTCAGCGAGCGGCTCCCGCTCGCCGACGTGGCAGGCGGGCTGGCGCGGCTTGGCGACGGTGACGTCATCGGACGGCTCGTGTTCGTGCCGTGAGCTGTTCACTAGGGAGGCGGCTGGTCTTTGCCACGGACTGGCGGATCGTGGCGGAATCGATCGGGGGCGACGGTGCGCAGATCGATTGCCCCGGCATCACCACCGTCGGCCATCAGTTCCTCGGCCGCGGCCAGCGCTTCGTGAACCATTGCGGACCGGGCAACGATGGTCACGTCCGAGCCGGCCCTGTCGCCGGGATCGGCCGGCATCACGACCTTGAGGCCGGGGATGTGCGCCAGGAGCGCCTCGAGGCTCTGCGAATGGCCGAGGGAAAGGTGGACGAAGCCGGTACCTCGCCGGAGCGGTACAGCTCGGGCACCGTCGTCTCGAACCGGCGGATGAGCAGCATCCGGCGGTACATCGCCAGGTCGGTCACTTCAGCTCTCGCTTCAGGACCTTCCCGCTCGGAGTGCGCGGCAGCGCGTCGATGAACTCGACCCGCCGTGGCACCTTGTACCTGGCCAGGTGCGCACCGCAGAACTCGATCAGATCCGCCGCGGTCACGCTGGCTCCCGGCCGGAGAACGACGACGGCCTTCGGTACCTCGCCCCAGCGCTCGTCCGGCATCCCGACGACCGCGGCTTCCAGCACCGAGGGATGGTTGTACAGGACCCGCTCCACTTCGGGCGATGCCACGTTCTCGCCACCGGAAATGATCATGTCTTTCTTGCGGTCGTCGATGAACAGGTAGCCGTCGGCGTCGAAGTGCGCGACGTCACCGGTCCGGAACCAGCCGTCGGTGAAGGCGGCCCGGGTCGCGTCCGGATCACGCCAGTAGCCGCCGAAGACCTTGGGCCCGCGCAGGAGCAGCTCGCCGGGCTTCCCGGGGGGCATGTCGGCGTCGTCTGGCCCGACTACCCTGGCCTCGACGTGGAGCAGCGGCCGGCCGACCGATCCCAGCTTGTCGATCACGTGTTCCGGGTCCAGGACCGTGTCCCCGGAAACGGTTTCCGTCATGCCGAACGAATCCGCGAGCCAGGCGTTGGGGAACAGCGACTGGAATCGCCGGATCAGGCTGACCGGCATCTTCTCACCGCCGTTGGTGACGAACCGCACCGATGCGGTGTCGAACCTTTCCGGCGTCTCCGGCGCTTCGACCTGGAGGATGGCGTTCAGCATTGCCGGGGCGAGCCAGACATTGGTGATGTCGTACCTGCCGAAGGCGGAGAGCACGGCGGCGGCATCGAATTTCGGCACTATGGCCAGGCTGCCGCCGGCGTAGAGCGTCCCGATGCCGGGCAGGTCGTAGCAGCCGACGTGATACATGGGGCCGGCCATCAGCGTCCTGTCGGCCGCCGTCAGCCCGAACTCGACGACGTGGTCGAAGATCTTCCATAGCACGTTGTCGTAGCTAAGCGGTACGCCCTTAGGGCGGGCGGTGGTGCCGGATGTGTACATCAGCCGGCTTATGTCGGCCCGGTCGACGGAGGCGAAAGGCTTTGCCACGCCCAGGTGCCCTTGCACCATGGCGTCATAACGGAAGTCGATGCCGGGGCCCTGCCCATCGGGGCCCTGCGCATCGACGCCGACGACCAGGGCCAGGCTCGGGCAACGCCGCCGCAGTTCAGGCACCATGCCGGCAAAGCGATCACCCACGATCAGGGCCCGGCACTGGGCATGACCCAGGATGTAGGAAAGCTCGTCGGTGGCCAGCCGGGTATTGAGCGGCAGGAAGATCGCGCCGGCGCCGTTCACGGCAAAGCTGGCCTCAAGGAACTCGACGCAGTTGTCCAGGAGGATCGCGACGACATCCCCGTGGCCAACGCCGGCCTCTTGCAGCCCCGCGCTGGCGGCGTGCACCGTCCGGTTGAGCTCCGCGTGAGTGAAGAGCGCATCGTTCATGAGCACGGCCGCGCGATCGGAGTGCCGTTCCGCGTTACGGTCCAGGAGCCTGGCGAGGTTAAACACGACTATCCTCCGACAAGGTCATCTGAGGTGCACCGGAATTCGCAGTGGTGCCTCGGCGTCGCTGTCCATTCGCATCAGGCCGCCGGCGACGATGTCGTCCAGGCCGATGGCGCCGCCGACCAGTTCATCAAGACGCAGGCGGCCCGATGCCACCAGGGCAACGGTGGTCTCGTGGTCGTATCGGTAACCGAGGCTGCCGATAAGTTCCCGCTCGAAGTAGACCAGACGGTCCGTGCGCAGCGTGGACGGCTCGTGGGCGATGCCGCACACGACGACCCTGCCGCCCCGGCGGGCCAGTTCGACGGCCTGGCCGAGGGCAGCCGCGTGCCCCGTGCAGTCGAGGACCACGTCGGCGCCGCGGCCGTCGGTCTGCCGCCGGGCCGCCGCCCGTACGTCGTCCTGGCCGGGATCGACCGCGTCATCCGCGCCCAGGCGCGCGGCAAGCTGGCGTCGCCGGGTTGATGTCTCGACCGCGATGATCCGGCGGGCACCCATCGCCTGCGCCAAGGCCACGGCGGAGGCCCCGATCATGCCCGTGCCGACGACCACCACGGCGTCGCCGACGTCGAACCGCGCCCGGCGCAGCGCGTGCAGGGCGACAGCCAGGGGTTCCACGAGGGCGGCGTGCTGATCGGGGACATGGGCCGGAACCATGGTCAAGGTGTAGTCGGGCACCGCGAGCAGCGGCGCGAACGCGCCGTCGCTGTGCAGGCCCACCGAGGCGCCGACCTCGCAGATGTTGTACTCGCCGCGAAGACACCAGTAGCAGACACCGCACCGCAGGCACGCGTCGCCGCAGACCCGATCGCCTTTCGAGAGGTCGGTCACGGCCGGGCCTGTCTCTACCACTCGACCGACATACTCGTGACCGAGAGTGATCGGCGCGACCTTTCCTGTCAGGCGGTGCGGCCGACTCACCGGGATGACATGCGGGCCGTCCCGCCACTCCGCGAGGTCGGAAGCGCAGATGGTGGCCACGTCCACGGCCACCAGGACGTCATGCGGGTCGCTGAGTTCAGGCTCGGCCACGGCTTCGACCCGGACGTCACGCGGACCGTGCCAGCGTGCCGCTCTCATCGCAGAAGGTAACCTCCGTCCACCGGTATCACCGCACCGGTAATGAACCGGGCCGCCGCCGAGACAAGGAACAGGTACACGCCGGCCAGATCGCCGGCCTGCCCCCACCGCCCAAGCGCCGTATGACCGAGGATTCGCTGCTCAAGGGCCTCGTCCTGGAGGAACCTTGAGGCCAGCGGCGAATCGAACCAGCCGGGAGCGACGGCGTTGACCGTAATGTCGCGCGGGCCTAGCTCCAGCGCCAGCGTTCTGACAAGCGACTCCACGCCGGCCTTGGACGCGCCGTAGGCGCTCAGGCCCACCATCGCGCGCTGCCCGAGAACCGAGCTTGTGATGACGACCCTGCCGCCCGATCCGAGAACCCGCGCCGCGGCCTTGGCCCCGAAGAAGGCCCCGGCGAGGTTCGTCCCCATGACGGCGTGCCATGCTGCCGCATCGGTGGATCCGGCAGGCTGGAAGACCGGGGAGATGCCCGCGTTGGCGATCCATGCATCCATGCCTCCGCACTGCGCGGCCATCGAGTCCGCAACGTGATTGTTGAATTCTTCGTCGCGTACGTCGCCGGCGAACACGAGATGCCTACGCTTGCCAGGCAGCGCATCGGCTAGCTCCCGCAGCGGGCCTGCGGTGCGGGCGACCAATCCGACGGTCGCTCCCGACCGGGCGAACGCGGTGGCGATCACCCGGCCCAGGCCGCGGCTAGCGCCGGTGACGACCACCTTCTTACCGCGCACATCGGCCGGGCTCGGAAGGTTGTCGGGAATGACCATGTCGGACAGCACCCGATCTGTCACGGGCCGCAGCCGATCGCGCGGGCTATGACCAGATGCTGGATCTCGCTTGTTCCCTCACCTATCTCAAGCACCTTGGCGTCGCAGTAGAAGCGGGCTACCGCCGAGTCCGCCATGTACCCGGCGCCGCCGTGGATCTGGACTGCCTCAGAGGCCGCGTGAACCGCGAGCCGGCTCGCCTTCAGCTTGGCCATCGCGGCTTCCTTGCTGAAGGGCGCCCCGCTGTCACGCAAGGCGGCGGCGCGGTACGTCAGCCACCGGGACGCCTCGAGTTCCGTGGCAATGTCAGCCAGCTTGAACTTGATCGCCTGAAACGAGGAGATCCTCGCGCCGAACTGGACCCGGTCGCGGGCATAGTCCAGCGCCAGCCGCAGGACGGCGCTTGTCAGGCTGTTGGACAAGGCCGCGATCGCGATCCTGCCCACCTCCAGCGTGCTGAGGAACTGGCGCAGGCCCGTGCCGGGACTGCCGAGAACCTGGTCCTGCGGAACGAAGACATCGGTGAAGTAGAGCTGCCTGGTGTCAAGACCCCGCCAGCCGATGCCGCGCAGCTTCGGGCCGAGCGAGTAGCCGTCGGCGCCGCGCTCGATGATGAAGTTGCCGTAGGACGCCCGACCGGAACCAGGTTCCGCCGTGCGGGCCAGCACGATAACGCCGTAGCTCATGTCCGTGCCGGCATTGGAGATGAACGCCTTGGTCCCGTTGACCAGCCATCCGCCGTCGACTCGCGTTGCCTGGGTCGCGATGGACCTGGCATCCGAACCCGCTCCCGGCTCGGTGAGGCCGAAGGCGCCCAGCGCGCGGCCTTCGGCCAGGGGCCGGAGCCAGCGCTCGCGTTGGTCATCGGTCCCGAACCGCACCAGCGGCAGGCTGCCGATGGTGGAGTGCGCCTGCCACGCGGAAGCAATGGACTGGTCGGCCTCGCCGAGCCGCTCCAGCGCGGCAACGAAGCCGACCGTGCTGGCACCGACCCCGCCCCATTCCTCGGGTACCAGCAGGCCCATCAGGTCGGCCTTGCCGAGGCGGGCCAGGACCTCCACCGGACAGCGTTCCTCGTCCCACGCTCGTTGCGCGTTAGGCACGATGTCACGGGCAGCCACCGTCTCGCACGCCGTCACGAGATCGTGCTCCTGCTCGCTGAGCTCGAAATCCACGTCCGGGACCATCCTTGCTTCACCAGTGAGCACGTCGGCGAACGATCATCGGGTGTTAGACCGACCGGTCGATGAAACCAATGTATCGTGGCGGCGGATGTGCCTGTCAATAGTCCTCCGCGCCACGGGCCCGCAACCGGCTCACCCGGCCTCACCTGGGCGGATGCACCGATCGTGCAGCCAGGAACGCCACGGCGCGGTAGCGCGTGGCGGGCGGGACGCGCGCGGTCTTAGCCCGGTGCCGTCAAACCCCGTCACCCGGGCTACCAGCGGCTATGCCGGCCAGAAAAATATCGCAGTAAAGCTTTGACAGCTTGACCGGATCGACCGCGGAGGCTCCATGTATCCACTGATATGTGTAGTTATGCATGCCGAGGAATGCCAGCATCGTCAGACGCAGGTCATCGATTTGAAACTCATGCGACTCGACACCCGCGGATAGTACGTCACTAATGAGGTTCTCGAACTCGTCGCGCTTTCGCTTGAATGTAGTGCGTCTTTCCCCGGTTAGCGAACGGTATTCGTGCAGGAACACCCAGACGTGGTCTTGATGCTCGATTATCTGAGTGAGGAGTACTTCCGATATGAGGCGCAGGCGAGTGGTCGCGCTGGCCTTCAGCCCCACGATGTTGCGGGTCTGGTCGAGCAGCGGGTCCATCACACGATTGTGGATCTCGCCGAGCAGTGACTCTTTACTGTCGATATAATAATAAAGAGCGCCGCGGGCGAGCTCCGCTGCGTCGCCGATCTCCCGGATGCCGGTGGCCGCATAGCCATTCGCGGCAAACAGCCTGGCAGACAGGTCGACTATCTCGTTCCTGCGCACCATGTACTGAGAACTATTGGCTCGGGGTGCACCGGGGCTAGCCAACTTAATCCCTGTCCTTGCCGGAACCTGAAAGGCATGCGGCTCGCTTGCAGCTGCCTGGTTGAATGAGCAGTCTATCAGACTCGCCCTCGTGGTACTCTACGCCGCTGGTGCGCATTGATCTATTAATCTCCGGTGCCATAGCCACCCCCGCCTGCCGTGCGTACAGTAAGCGACTCGCCGCGAGCGAGTTCGATGACGCGGTCTCGCAGCGATCGGGCGCCGTCGCGGTCGGCACGGACCAGCTCGGCTTTACGACCGTCCTTTCCCCCCGAAATGCCGAACGGAGCGACCGTCATCCGCTCGAGCGCGGTCACGACGCGCAGATCGGCGCCGTCGCCGTCGCGCAACCGGACTGTCAGCTCCTCGCCCTGGCCGCCGCGGTGCTGGCCGGTACCCCCCGAGTCGGCGACCAGCGAGCGCGACGACACCACGATGGGGCTGCGGTGCTCCAGGATTTCGATCGAACCTGACGCGGCGGTGCTTGGAAAGGTCGAGTTACTCTCACCCGCGCCGCCAGCCCAAGCCCCCATGCCGGCGCCTAGCATCAGGTGTTCCTGAAACCGCCGGCCATCCTGCCAGCGGCCGTCAAGCGACAGAAGGGAGGGTTGCCCGCAGCCCGCGGGCACTTTGGCGGGGAGGAACTCCGCCATGGCCTTGAAGATCAGCGGATGCACCTGCCAGCCGATTCTGGTGCGCATATCCACTGCCGCCGGGTGCAGGCAGTTGAAGACCGTTCCGGGCTCTGCTTCCACGTGTACCGGCCGGAAACAGCCCTCATTAGTTGGGATACCCGGCGCGAGAAGGCACTTGATCGCATAATTTACATGCGCTTGCGTATAGTTCAGGGTGGAGTTGAACGCTCCCTGGTCAACCTGCGCGGGAGCATCGGGGAAGCTGACATATATTTCCCGCCCGCGGACTTCTATCCTCATGTGAAGCTCGATAGGAGATTCAAATCCGTCAGCCGTCCAGGACGACTCGCTGGTGCCATCTGGCAGCGAGTCGATGGCTATGCGCATCGCTATTTCTGAGCGATCGCAGATGGCATCAGAAACGTCATCGAGTGAGTCGAGGCCAGCGGCCTCGAGGAGCGCCTTGATCCCCTTCGCGGCGAGGCCGTTGCCGGCTATCATCGCCTCGAGATCGCCTTCGACCTCTTCGGCCGTGCGGACGTTGGCAAGGATAAGCTCCCATATGGGCTCGACTCGCAGCCCGGCGTCGCACAGGCGGAGCAAGGGTATCTGTAGTCCCTCTTCGTATACTTCTCGATTGAGCGGCCGGTTGAGGTTCCCGCCGATGTCGCTCACGTTGGCCACATTCGCCGCGAACGCGACGAGCCGGTCATTGCTGAATACGGGTGTCACAATCGCTATGTCCGGGAGGTGCCCGGCGCACATCCATGGGTCATTGGTGATGAAGACGTCGCCGGGCGCAATAGTAGTGCCGAATTTCGCCAGCACGGCCCTGGCTACGCCGGGCATGATCAGATTGAATACAGGGATACTGCGAGTTCCGTGCGCGAGCGATCCGCCCCGGCTGTCCAGTATCTCGCAGCCGATATCAAGCGCCTCGCTTACGATCGTCGAGTAGGACGCCCGGTATGTTGCCACCCAGCACTCGTTCGCGATGGTTATGAGCCTCGTCCACATCGCGTCGAGCCAGGCCGGGTCCGCTTGCTTGCTTGCCGGTTCCACCTGCAACTCCTCACTTGATGTCGATGAGCAGGGAAAGGTCGTCGAGCACCTTCACCCGGCAGCTGGGACCCGCGACAGTCGAAGACAGCCGCTCCTCGATCACGGCGGGGCCGATGACCTCGTCTCCTGCCTTGAGCGCATCCCGGTCCAGAATCAGCGTCCGCACATAGCGGCCGGCCTCGCTGAAGTACACCGACCGGTACCTCGCCGCAGATGGCTCGATCCCTGCCTTCCAGGAAGCGTGAGCGTCCCTGCGGCTCGGCCCCGGGGCCGGGGCAGATGCCCGGAGCCGCCATGTCTTGACGTGCACCGGTCGGTCAAGCGGCGCGCGCCCGAATGCGGCGAAGTAGCCTCGGCGGAAAGACTCGTGCAGCGCATCGGGTGCGTCACCGCTGTCGAGGTGTTCGATGGTCACCGCGATCTCGTGCGACTGTCCTTCCAGGTGCATGTCGGCTGCCACGGTTTCGACGACCTGCCCTGCCTGCGCGCCGGCTCGCATGAGTTCTCCGCGTGCTTGCTCGCGCAGATCCGCCACGACATCGCCGATGAGCTGCCAGGTGAGAGACGATACCGGGCGCGGCGCGGAGCGCGACACCTCGAATGCCAGCGGCGCCGTCACGAGCCCGATTGCCGATCCGGTGCTGGGATCGCGGGGCACCACGACCTGGGAAACGCCTACCTCGCGCGCAAGATCGACGGCATGAACCGGGCCTGCGCCCCCGATGGCGAGCATCGACAAGGCTGCCGCTTCGAT
>Ga0335078_10003619_pt1 | contig 22997 bp, 26 predicted proteins | sample Lox_Sample_32_FD_206711 | JGI IMG/M metagenome (GOLD analysis project Ga0335078, IMG submission 206711) | Soil microbial communities from Loxahatchee National Wildlife Refuge, Florida, United States - Lox_Sample_3.2 | ecosystem: Environmental > Terrestrial > Soil > Wetlands | place: USA... | reverse complement strand
ACGGCGCCTTGCTACGTGAGCTGAACGATGCAGTCCGGTCACTGCCGGTTCTTGAGCGAACCGTAATCGAATCGCTCAGAATCGGTCAAACACCCAGGGAAATCGCTCAGAACCTCTGCATGACATCGCGCCAGGTCACAGACGCCTACCAGCGTGCGGTGACAAAGCTCCGAATCGCATTCGGGTTCGGTACGGCGAATCAGAAGGTTCGCAGCCCGGGCTTGGCTCAGGCACTCGATCATGCGTCATAACGGAGGCTTACCCATCCGCCCGAGGATCGCGTCAGGAATCTGCGCGCTTCGTGGACCTCCAGCCTCCGTCCGAAGTAGCAGCGTTCCGTCTGCCTGCCCGCCAGGACAGCGCTGCTGACCCGCACTCGCGATCCGATGCAGGCCCTCAGCAGGTCCGCGTACACGCTTGCCATGGATTTCTTCGCCCTGGGTTCACCACCGTCTCTCCCTCCGCCGTCCTCAACTCCGCCAAGCCGCAACGATACCGGAACTATGCTTGCGGGATCGTCTCTCTAGTCGTCCTATCGCAGAACCCGCTCGTACCCACGATTTGAGGTTCAATTCTGGTCTTCCGCCTTCTGCCCCTCCTTCTCTCAGGCACCGCGTCGGCGCTGTAGCTGCGCCCGGCGGACTGCGGGCTTCTGCTTTTTCCGGCCTCCTTCCCCAAGTCAAGCTTGGGTCCCCTTCCCGAAAATGCAGCCCTGGCCTTGGGAGCAGCGCGCCTTGCGCCCTCCGGGATGCGTGCCCCGAGAGACCTCGGGAGCAGAAAAAGGAGACCAGAAACATGTACGCAAATCGAGTATCCCTCACCGGCTTTCTTGGCAAGGACGCCGAAACAAAGACCACCCGCAACAACGCATCCTTCACGGTGCTTTCGTTGGCGACCAAGCGCAGTTGGAAGAACCGCGAAAGCGGAGACCGGCAGTCTGAAACCACCTGGCATCGCATCATCGTCTGGGGAAGACTCGGCGAATACGCCGCAGGATTGACCAAGGGCGCGCATCTGCAGATTGAAGGCGAGATCCGCACACGCGAGTACGTCGAGAAGACGGGCGGCAAGAAGCCGGCCGAGGTGAAGAAGTCCATCACCGAGATCCGGGCAACCGCCATCGCCAAGCTGGACCGTCCCAAGAAGGACTCCGAAGCCGAGGGAGCCGCCGCCTGAGGCGGCTCTCTCCACAAGAGGTGACACCATGAATACCGAACAAGCCAACCAACTCAGCGAAGCTGCCCTCGATCGCTTGATGATGGCGCTCGAACAGGGCCAGAGTGCGGTGCTTACGCAATATCTCGCCGTCATGTCCCGCTTCCGCCGCTATTCCTGGGGCAACGTGCTCCTAATCTACAGCCAGTTTCCCCAAGCCACACGCGTTGGTGGCTACCACTTCTGGCTGACGCTGGGGCGGCACGTCCGTAAGGGCGAGAAGGGCATCGTCATTCTCGCTCCTATGGTGGGGCGCAAGAGGCGCTCTGACGACTCGCAACTGGAGGAGGACGAACAGACCCGTGTATTCGGCTTCAAAGCCTGCCACGTCTGGGACGTTTCGCAGACTGATGGCGCGGACCTACCCGAGTTCGCTACGGTGAGCGGAGACCCGCACGAGTATCTCGCGCGGCTGACCGCGTTCGTTAGGACCCAGAACATCGAGCTCGAATATGACGGCTCGATCGCTCCCGCGAAGGGAATGTCATCCGGCGGAAAGATTACGCTCCTCCCTGACCTTGCTCCCGCCGCGCATCTGGCGGTTCTAGCCCATGAAGTCGCGCACGAGATGCTGCATCGGGGTGAGCGGCGCCATCAAACTACCCATACCATTCGTGAAACCGAGGCCGAAGCGGTCGCCTTTGTGGTCTCTTCCGCCATCGGACTGGATGTGAACACGGCTTTCTCGGATTATGTGCAACTTCACGGTGGCGACAAGGCAACGTTAGCCGAATCGCTGGCCGTGATTCAGCAGACCGCGGCTGCCATCTTGCAGGCAATCGAGCCTTCCGAAGCCGCGGCGCTCCCCAACTTAACCTACCCACACCGACAAACAGAATGCTCTGTAGCGGTCACGCAATAGCGCCTCTTCGCGAATTGTTGATCGTCAGATGCAGGCATGGCCCGCCGTTGACAAGATGACGGGCCTTTTCTCCATTCCCGAATCGCATCAGAAGCAGCCAACAAAACATTGGACGGAGCTTCAATTCGCGGTTACGCTCGACATCACCAGCGGATTTGCATTGCGACCGCGAGTCAATTTCGCAGGCGAATCCGAAGCACAAAAGGAGACTAGTAGCCGATGAAAAACCGCGTTCGTGTGTCCGCACATTTATCTTCGAATCTGTTTTGGAGGCGCTGGCCCGCCGGCCGCTTGCGCGTACGGCTCGCGGCCGAGCTTTCTGCCTTGCTGGCGTTCTTGGCGGTAATGCCTCTACGCGCACAGCAGGACCCGTGGGAGCAGGCCGTTCAGGTATTGCAGACCGCATTCACCGGTTCCATTGCCAAGGGTCTCAGCCTGGTCGCCATCGTTGTCGGCGGGCTGATGTTCGCGTTCGGAGAAGGCCACTCCAAGAAAGCGCTGGCCGGCATCATTTTCGGGGTCGGCATGGCGATCGGCGCGGTGAATTTCATGGCGTGGTTGTTCCCGTAGAGCCGATGCACTGGAGGAATGAGGAAGTTGACCATGTCTAACGAACCACGGTTTTACCCGGTCTACAAATCGATCAACAAGTCGCTCACGATCTGGGGCGTGGAACGCCAGCTGTTCTTTTTGGCCCTCATCATGGGCGGCGCGACCTTCAACCTCTTCGCGAGCCTCCTGAGTGGATTAGTTATGTTCACCGCTCTCTATTTGCTGGCGCGCTGGGCTACTATGACCGATCCACAGATCCTGCGCATCCTGTTGAACTCGTCGCGATTTAAGATCCACTACGACCCTGCCCAGCGTGACCCGATCGGCTTTCAGATTGCGCGGAGGCAGCCATGATCCGGGCCGGCCAGATCGCCAAGGACTTTCTTGAAGCCGGTGCCATGAGCGAGCTCATCGGTCTGTTCGGATTCGTGGATGAGCACACGTTTCTCACCAAGAGCGGCGACTTGGGCGTGGTTTTCCGTGTGCCCGGCGTCGATGCCGAGTGCCTCGATCATGCCGAGCGGAACCAGATCGCCCGGCGGTTTGAAGGTGCGGCACGCGCCCTAGACGAGCGCTTCCGCGTTTACCAATATCTGCTCAAACGCGATCACGCCATCATCCCGCGCCAGCATTACGACAACGCGGTTGTTGAGCAAGCGATTTCCAACCGGATCACATTCCTCAAGGGCAAGAGTGACGACCTGTATGCGCTGGAGATCTTCTTTGTTCTCATGTGCGAGGGTTGGCATCGCGGCAGTGTCCAGCTCGGCAAGCTGCGCGACCTCGTCCGTCGGCCACATTCCGTGATTCAGGAACTGCTATCGCCCCGCAAAACGTTCGCAATTGTCGAGGACGAGCTGGAGCGCGCGCAGGAGCTGCTAGAGAACAAGGCGGCGAGTTTCGTCATCCAACTGCGAGACGCCATCGGGATTGAGGTGCTGGGGAAGCACGCCGCCTTCCAGTTCTTCCGGCGGCTCATGAACTTCGCGCCCCACAAGGTTTACGGGGGGCTCAAGTACGATCTGCACCTCGACTACTTTGTCTGCGATTCGCCGCTGGAATGCTACCGGGACCACCTGCGGATTGACGGCTATTTCGTCCAGGTCCTCACGCTCAAGGAGCCGCCCGCCCAAACATTCGCCCATATCTTCGAGGCGCTCCAGGAGATTCCCTGCAGTTACACCATTGCCAACGAATGGAAGCGAGAATCGAATCTGACGGCGCGCAAGGAGATCAACTCCAAACGCCGGCACTTTCATAACTCGAAGGTGTCGCTTGCCAACTACATTCGCGACGAGCCGCTCAACCCGCAAGAGATGCTGATCGACGATGGTGCCGCCGGACTGGTGGCGGACCTGGGCGGCTGCCTTCGCGAGATCGAGATCAACGGCAACTACTTCGGCAAGTACTCGCTCACCATCGTGCTTTTCGATCGAGATCGTGCGAAGCTGCGCCGGGCCGTCGCCGAGTGTTTCAAAACCTTCAGCACGCAGGATGCCACGCTCATCGAGGAGCGCTACAACCTGCTCAATGCGTTTCTCTCCGTCATCCCCGGCAATCGGGCATTCAATCTCCGCAGACTGTGGCTGCTGAACACGAATTATGCCGATCTCGCGTTCCTCTTTGCTCTCCACACCGGAGAGACCCACAATGCCCACCTCGGCCAGGAATATCTGGCCGTACTGGAGACAAACTCCTCGACCCCGTACTTCCTGAACCTGCACTACCAGGACATCGCCCACACCATGATCCTGGGCGCCACGGGGTCCGGAAAGAGCTTCTTCCTCAACTTCCTGATTACCAACCTGCAAAAGTACCAGCCGCTGACCTACATCTTTGACCTGGGAGGATCGTACGAGCCGTTGACGACGCTGTTCGATGGCAGCTACCTGCGCGTGGGCATCGAGACCCGGTCCTTCAGTATCAACCCCTTCCGGCTACCGCCCACCAAGGAAAACCTGCACTTCTTGTTCTCCTTCGTCAAGGTCCTGATCGAATCAGGCGAGTACTCGATGACCGGCAAGGAGGAACGGGACCTGTACGAGCAGATCGGCAACCTCTACGAAGTTGATCTGGACCAACGACGGCTGTTTACGTTGTCGAACATCCTCAGCCGGAACCTCTCTGACCATCTGCGGAAGTGGGTGGAAGGCGGTCAGTACGGCGCCCTGTTCGACAACGTCGAAGACAACTTGGCGTTCGCCGCGTTCCAGAGTTTCGATTTCGAGGGCATGGACAAGTACCCGCAGGTGCTCGAACCGCTGCTCTTCTACGTGCTCCATCGCGCCAATGCCTCGATCTACGATTCGGCGCTCGACACCAGGTTCAAAGTCTTCGTGATGGATGAAGCTTGGCGGTTTTTGAAGAACGATACGATCCGTCAGTACATCACCGAGGCCGTAAAGACCTGGCGCAAGCGCAATGCCGCCATGATCCTGGCCACGCAATCGAGCGACGACCTGGAGCGTTCCGAAATGCTCAGCGTCATTGTCGAAAGCTGCGCAACCAAAATGTTCCTGGCCAATCCCGGTATGGATCGCGATGCCTACCGCGAAACCTTTCATCTGAACGAGACTGAGGCGGCACTGATCGCCGGGCTCGTCCCGAAACAGCAAATCCTCATCAAGCGGCCGGATTGCAGCAAAGTGGTCAACCTGAACGTGGATCCGGCTGGATACTGGCTGTACACCTCGAATCCCTATGACAATCAGCGCCGGCGCGAAGCCTTCGAACGGCACGGCTTCGCGGGCGGCCTGGAACTACTCGCAAGGAGCTCCTCATGAACAGACTGACTCGTACTTTGATTTTTGCCTTGGTTGGCTTCGCGCCAGGCTTGTTGGCGGCGACGCAGCCCGCTCCCGCCTCGCCCGCGGCTAAGGTAGTTTCTTACACCGAAAAGGACGTTGTCCCGGTGAAAGCGAAGATCCGCTTCACCACGCTCATCGTTCTTCCTAAGCAGGAACAGATCCTCGACTTCACCTGCGGCGACAAGGAGTTCTGGATCGTCAACGGCAGCCAGAACTTCGCCTACGTGAAGCCCGCGAAGGTCGGCTCGCGCACGAATCTCAATCTGATCACTGCCAGCGGGAATGTGTACTCTTTCGTACTCTCCGAGGTATCGGACGCGGCCGATTCCGATCCCGACCTGAAGATCTTCGTAGAGCCAAAGGATGAAGCTTTACTCTCAGCTGCCAATGCCCAGCCGCGGTTTGTGGCGGCCCAGCAAGCAGAAGACTATCGCCAGCAGGCGGAGATCGCGCAGACCGAAGCTCGGGACGCCAAGCAAGCCGCGCAGGAGGCCATCGAACGCGAAGCCGGACAGTTCCGGGCCGAATACCCAATGACTCTCAAGTTTCCCTACCGCGTCGAGGCGGGGAAACGCCCATTCAACGTCACCGCCATGTACACCGATGGCAAGTTCACCTATATACAGGCGCATCCCGAGGAACCGCCCGCCCTTTACGAACTGAAGGACGGCAAGCCGGATCTCATTGAGTTCGAATTTCGCAACGGGACCTACATCGTCGCCAAGATGCTCGACAGCGGCTATCTGGCGATTGGGAAGCAAAAACTGTCGTTCGTCCGACTGGAATCTGCCGACAAGTGAGGTGACCGCGATGCCCGATCCTATCCGAGACCCGGAAAACCAGCCACCGCCAGAAGCGCCACTGCGCAGCCAGGAGGTGAATCCTCCCGGCCTTCTGCCCAAGAACGCGCAGACGTGGGTGATTGCAGGACTCGCGACGGTAATGGTGGCAGCCATTGCCCTTACGGGCAATGGCTCCAAGGCCAAGGTCCAATCGCCTGCACCTGGACAAGCCGCGATCATCGATCCCAGCGCGACCCGGATCACCGAATACCGCAATCGTTTGGAGGAAGAGACCCGGAAACTCGCCGCCGAACAGGCGACGTTAAACCAGGCCAAGCAAGCCGCGACGAGTGCTGCCCCGCGCGTTGCCGCAACGATGCAACCCCAAGGTGAGCCGAACACCTATGCAGCGCAGGCGCCTCCGGCCGGCGACCGCCGATCCGCGAAGAAACAGTTCGAAGCCGAACGCGCGCGCAAGGACTACGACTCGCTTTTTGCCTCGAACGTCGCGTTGACTTTCCGGGAAGACCTTCCGGAGAGGGCTGCTGGCCTTGCGCCAACGCCCGCCACCCCTGCGTATCCATACTTATCTCCAGTTCCGCCAGTAGCCCCGATGACGAGTTTTGGGGCGACCCAGGGAGCTGCGCCCGCAGCCAGCCAGGCTCCGGCGCGCACTCCCGCGGCGGAGGCGCAAGATCGGGCCGACAACCAGCGTGCTCATCTGGAGCCCGATCCCGAACTGAGTCGCGCGGACGGGAAAACCTACCGCCTGCTGGAAGGCACGATCCTGGAGACCGTTCTCACGAACCGCCTCGATGGGTCGCTCCCTGGTCCAGTGAATACGATGCTCACCACGGACATCTATTCGCACGACCGCCAGCACCTGTTGATCCCCCAGGGCAGCCGCATCCTGGGAGACGTCAAGCCGGTCGCAAGCTTCGGGCAGCAGCGGCTTGCGGTCGTTTTCCACCGGGTCATTATGCCGGACGGCTACTCGGTTTCACTCGACCAGTTCCAGGGATTGAACCAGATAGGCGAAACCGGCCTGCTCGATCAAGTCAATCACCATTACCTGCAGATCTTCGGCGTCTCGATCGCGATAGGCGCGATCGCCGGACTGTCTCAGGGCAACACGCAATACGGGTTCACGGAATCTGCCACAGATGCTTACCGGCAGGGATTCGCCGCCAGCGTCTCCCAAAGCTCGCTTCGAATCCTCGACCGCTTTTTGAATATCCTGCCGACGTTCACGATCCGGGAAGGGCACCGGATCAAGGTTTATCTCGCAAGCGACCTGCTCCTGCCGGCCTACGAACGGCACAGGGTTCGAGGCGATTTCTAAAGGAGGTAATCCAATGAAGTTCCTGAGGTTCATGTTTACTGCGCGCCGGAGTTTCCTACTCTTCGCGTTACTGGCTTTCGCGCTCACGGTGCTGTATCTCGGATGGGTCAAACACCAGCAAGCGACCGAACTGATCCGTCAGGTGCGCCCCGCGCGGACGCGCTAAACCCGCCAAAGCAAAATGAGATTCAAAAGGAGACTGCCATGCAGAAGCGAACTACTCTCACTGTCCTTTGCGCTTGTCTGCTGTTCTGCGCCGCAACCGCCAGAGCGCAATTCTTTGGCGCCGGAATCACCGTTTTCGATCCCTCGGTTTACGCCGAGGCGGTCACCGAAGTCACCAAGTTGGTTCAGCAGTATAACCAGCTCGTCGAGACGTACCAGATGATCACCAAGCAGTACAACCAGATGCTTTGGATGGCCAAGGTACTTCCGGGTAACCTGGCACGATTCCGCGCCATCCCGACGCCGTGGTTCCTGTCATCGGCGGCCAATACTTACGGTACGTCCGCCGGATGGATCTCGGCCATCAATACGGGCGCCAACGTTGCCGCGGGCTACGAAAGCGCAATTGAGCACCTGCTGTCCTATGGAGCGGCGCTCGCGAACGTGCCGCCTGACCAGCTAAGCCGTCTTCAGAAGCACTACGCCACCATCGAGCTCGCTGACGGCGCAAACGAGGATGGAATCGAAACCCTCGGCACATTGCGGTCCAATGCCCCGCAAGTCGAGACGGCGATCCAAAACCTCGAAGATGCGTCGCTTGATTCGAGTCCCAACTACAACACCGAGATTGGAGTCCTGAACAAGATCAATGCGGCTTCAGTCATATTGCTCCGCAACGGCCAGGACACCAACAAACTATTGACCGCAGTCGCTGAGCAGCAGTTTATCGAGTCCAAACGGCAGCGCGACTCCGAGGCCGAGGCAGTTAACACTCACATTGCGTTCATGGCCAACGAGCAGAGTTACCTGTCGAGCCAGAAGGCGGGCGCCAGCGACGCCATGCTGGCCTTCCGGATGCCCTAGCCCGCCCTAAATTGCCGCCTGAGAGGTTAACCCATGCTGCCGAGTTCCACGAACGATCTTTTTCAGTTTATGAGCGACCTGCTTACAACGCACGCAGGGACCTTTCAGGCGCTGGGGCTGAACCTGTTTCGGGGTTTTGCCCTGATCCTGATCGTCTGGTTTGGGGCAAAATCCGCGCTTTCCTCGGCCAGTGGCGGCCCAGGATTCCGCTTCGATCACTTCGCCCAGCTGTTGCTGACCATCGCTTTCGGCTTCGCGATGATCACTTATTATACCCGGCCGATTCCCGGCTTCGGAGTGAGCTTCCATGGCTTGGTTTCCAATGAAGGTCTGGCACTAGCAAACCAGTTGAACAACGGAATGGTTTCGGACGTCTTCTCGCGCCTCGACGGCATTTACTTTTCGCTGGAAGTCCCCGTGATCGCCTTCGACGTCCTCGCCATGATCCACTTCATCCTAATCGTGGCGATCATCATTCTGCTCGAAGCCGCGGTGTTCTTTGTGATCTCATTTGGGTACATCGCCGCCGCCATCGCTGTGCTTCTCGGACCAGTGTTCATCCCCTTCTTCATCGTCCCGAAGATGGAATGGCTGTTCTGGGGATGGTTGAAGGCGTTCCTCCAATACTCCTTCTATCCCGTGGTTGCGAACGCTTACCTCTACGTGTTCGGGAGCATGCTAGTACACCTGGTGGACTCGCATCCGCCACCCTATGACGGGGCCGCCATCGCGTTGCTGTTTGCCCCGCTGCTGTTCCTGCTGATTGCGTTCGTCTACGGCGTGGTGAAGATCCCGTCGCTCGTCAGCTCGCTGTTCAGCGGCAGCTCGGGGGAGTCTGTGATTCCCAGGTTTCAGTAGGAGTTTCTCATGTCCGAAATCACCAATCTGATGCCGCCGCCCGACGCGGATTTGGGCGCTGCGCGCAGGCAGTTCGTGGAGCTGTACGCGACGCCGCTGATCGCGGGCAACTACCTGCGCGTCGCTTTGATTTGCGTCTCCGCGATCTGCCTGGCGCTCGTGGTTTTAAACATCAAAACCTTTCAGGCGTTCCACAACTTCAAGCCGTTGGTGATCCGGATCAACGACGTGGGCCGGGCCGAAGCCGTGGCATACGACTCGCTGACCTATCAGCCGCGCGACGCCGAGGTCCGGTACTTCCTGATCGAGTTCGTGACCAAACACTACAGCCGCATGCGGGCGACCGTGCGCGAGAATTTTGCCCGGTCGCTCTACTTCCTTGACGGCCGCCTCGCGGACGCCACCATCCAGGCTGACAAGAAGAATCGGACGCTCGAAAGCTTCCTTGCAGGCGACGGACCGCAAATCGAAGTCGTGGTCAACAACGTCGCCATCGAAGACATGCGGACCCCGCCCTACAAGGCGACGGTGGACTTCGAACGTGTCTATTACAACCCGGGCGACGGAGCGGAACTCAAGCGTGAAAAGTACACCGCGCACTTCGTCTTCGTAGTTAAAGACCGTGTTCCCAACGGAATGATACCGGTCAATCCGCTGGGTCTAACCATCACCTATTTCCGCGAGGATCAGGCGTTTCAGTAGGAGCATTATGGTCACCAACGTCTTCTTCGCCACCACCATCCTTTTCATGGCAGCTGGGTTCTTTCTGCTCGACCAGTGCCGGTTCCTGATCCCCTACCGGTCGCTGCTGCTCCAGCGGTACGGCGCCACGATTCTGCTGTTTGCGGCCCTCCTTTTCATCAACATCTACGCCGCCATCTATTTTGGCGTCCGCAAGCTTCTGCTCAAGGAAACCGGCCGAAAACTGGCGCACGTGGAAAAGCAGCTCCGCACCGGCCAAAGCATCTCCGAGGAACTGACCGAGCGCCTCAAGGAGCACTCCCTTTGAGCCGCGGATACGATCTGGACGATCGCGACGGCGACCGCAAGCAGGAGGCCGAAGAAGCAACTGCGCCGGAAATGTCGCCAATCTCCTACGGCCGCACCGGTGGTGCCTCCGCCAAGTCCGCCAGGGAGGGCGCCGAGCCCGGCCGGGGCAGGGACCAGGACGTCCGGGCTGATGCTCGCGCGAAGGGGCGCGTTAGTTTCCGGGCCCTCGAAAAGTGGTCCAGATTGAGCCAGCGCGAACGCGATACGCTTCGCGAAATCGGCCGCTTCCGCACCATCGCCACCGATGACCTGCTCGAGTTTCAGTACGGCAGGAAGCCCTCGGCGTTGCGGGCGGAAATCGCCCGTTTGCAGCAGCAGGGATTGCTCCAAAGGCGGTCGCTCTCGGTCGGCAAGAACCGGGACACTCTGGTCGTTGTCGCCCTAACCAGGGAGGGTGCACGAGTGGTCCGCCAGGATCACCAGTTGGCTATGAACCAGGCCATCTATTCCGGATTCGTCAAGCCGGCTGAAGTCCCGCACGACGCCGCGATCTATCAGATGTATCAAACCGAGGCTGCCCAAATAGAGGCCAAAGGCGGCAAAGTAAGGCGCGTCGTCCTGGACTACGAATTAAAGAAGGGAGTGTATTCCAAGCTCGCGCGGGAACCTGGCCCGAGCGCTCTAGAATACGCTCGCAAACAGCAGGAAATCGCCGCTGAGCAGGGTCTGCCCATCGTCGATGGCAAGATCGCCTTGCCCGACCTGCGGATCGAATACGAAACACCGGAAGGGGACCTGGATCGCGTCGATCTGGAGCTCGCCACCGAGCACTACCATCGCGGCCATATGGACGCCAAAGCCCGCGCGGGATTCAAGATGTACGGTTTCGTCTCGACTTCACGAGGACGCCGCGCCCAGTGGGAAGGGCGTGAACTGACCGCCACCGTGCTTTCGCTCTGAGGCCATTCGAGGGAGCTTATATATGACCATCGAGAGCCAGATTCAAGCTATTGAGGCGCTTGGATACAATGAATCCGAAGCGCAGTTTCTCCGCCTCGTTGCGCTGCACAGCGGATATTTCGTGCGCCGGCAGTTCTTGCGCTCAGCAGATTCCCGAAGGGGCAAGCGCTCCCAGGATTTCATCGGCGAACTGATCGGCCGGGGCCACGCTCGCCGTGAAGTCTTCCGCGAAGACCGGCATCTGTTCCGCCTGCAATCGAAGGCAATATACGAGGCCCTGGGCGATGGGGACAACCGCAATCGCCGGGAGCATCAGCCATCGACCGTTCGGCTCCGGCTGATGGCGCTGGACTTCATTCTGGAGCATCCTGCATACCGGTATTTAGTATCGCAGCGGGAGAAACTTGGCTACTTTTTCGACCAGAGGGGGATCGACGCGCTGGCATTGCCCGCCCGGCTCTTTCGCTCCAACGGGATACTGACGACCCGCTACTTCCCAGACAGTTTCCCCCAGTTTCTCGACGGTGGAAATCCGGCTTCTGTATCTTTTGTTTACGTCGACGACACGCAGCTTAGCGCGGACGCCTTCCGGTCCTACCTGCGCAACTACCGCAGCGCCTTTGAGGCCCTCGGAGCGCTAGATCTGGTGTTCGTAACGACCTCACCGGACCGCTTTGTGATCGCGCAAAAGGCGCTCGCGCGTTTCGGGGCGCGTCTCCGGGAGAGTTCGCAGCCAGCCATCGATTTGAATCGGCTGCTCTCTCATTTTCCACACCGCCTGCTCTATGAAAAGCGCGCGACCAAGGACCTCAATACTGCGCAGATGAACGCTCTTCAGGAGGACATCCACACTCTGTGCAGCCCACATATTGACCACTTCTATACGGTTTGGAAACAGTCCGGAGCTGAGGGACTTCGAGCCGAGTGCGCAGCCCAGCCGGAGGCGTCGAATCCTCCGCAGATCACCCTTACTTCGTTCGTTTTGGAGCATGACTATGACCTTTTCGGAACCCTTCATGCCGCGTCTTAAGAGCGAGGCTCCTTCCCCAGGTCGGTTATTCAATTGCGTGATACGCGCGGTGAACGCGGTGAACGGGTGCAGGCGACGGGCGGTTCACCATTGCGTTCAGGAGGCCGGTTCACTGTGCTCGTCCAGAGACGATCAATTGGTTCAACGCTTTCCAGCGGTGGCTTCGGCCGAAAATGCCGGCCGTCGCGTCGGGTCAGGTGCGGGAGCGACCCCGGTATTCGTGGCGGTAATCCGCCGCGATACCTTGCTCTTTCGCTGGCGCTTAGTCGCGGGTCGCTCCCGCACCTGCCTTCAGCGTTATCGCTCATCGGAATGCGATGCGCGTTGAGAACGAATTCCCGAACAAGGAGTAGACAACATGGCAACCGTTATTCCTAAACAACCCAAGAAGGAGCGCGACCAGATCACGATCCGGCTGGATCGCGACGTCCTGCAAACTTTAGAGCATTACTGCCGCTATCTGGAATCCGGCCGCGACTACGTCATCAACCAATGCCTCACATTCATCTTTCGCAAAGACAAGCCATTCGCCGAGTGGATTGCCAGCCAGGGGATAGCAAGTTCACCGCCAGCAAACGGCAGCGTGGTGGAGCAAACACTTTTGAAGGCCACAAATCAAAAGGGCAAGCCTTCGGCCGTTCAAGGTCTGCTTTCGATCGCGGATTGAGGACAGCCATGATTCGCCAAATTGTCGATAGCCGTCCCTATCTGAGCCTCATCCTGACGCTGGGGATTGGCATTCTGCTCAGCCAGCGATTTCCATTCCCGGCCGACAATGCCGTCCTCCAGTTGGTCGCCGCCGAAAAGCCGGGGATCTTCGCCAGCATCAAGTACGCCTACCAGATCATGCTCTTCTCGACGCCGTTTATCGTCTGCTCCATGCTGTTTTCCTGCCTCTATATATTCTTCGTTCGCCCACGGGAAGCGGCCGCGCTTAGCCCACTGCCGCCATACCCGCGAGTAGGGGAACGGAACCGGCTCTTCCTCGTCATCGGGGAGCTTCATCATCTTAAGCGCCCCGAACCGGTGGAGCAGCCGCGATGGCTAACGATTCCCGATCGTGGGCTTTACACCGGAATCGCGATCTTCGGGGCCATCGGGTCTGGAAAGACCAGTTGCTGCATGCATCCCTTCGCCCAGCAGATCCTCGGCCATAGGGCCGACGACGCGGAGAGGCGCGCCGCCGGACTGATTCTTGAAGTCAAAGGCGATTTCTGCCATAAGGTCCGAAAGATCCTCGCCAGACATGGCAGAGAGAAGGATTATGTCGAGATCAGTCTCGACTGCCCGTACCGCTACAATCCACTCCACAACGACCTGGAAGCCTATGCGCTGGCTTACGGCATCGCGAGCCTCCTGAACAACCTGTTCGGCCGCGGCAAGGAACCGTTCTGGCAACAGGCCTACACGAACCTGGTGAAGTTCATCATCCTGTTGCACAAGGTCAACTACGATTATGTGACCCTCTTCGATGTCTACGAATGCGCCATCAACCCCGACAAGCTGGAACTCAGGATCAAGGAAGGCGAGCGGCAGTTCCAGACTCAGGAGTACGTGCTCATTCCCGATACGGAATACGTTGCGCGGCGCGAGCTCGTAAAGCTCGGATTCGACCGGGATCTATCAACGGGCGAGATGAAAGCCGCAGTTTCGGTGGAACTGCTCCGGTATTTCGATCAAAATCGCATCCCCTATTCGCTGGTCACCGAAACCGGCGCCAACACAGCGGCGGTAGCACCAGCCATCACCCGGAAACGGGAGCAGCTGGAAGCCGTAAAGCGTTGGTTCTATCACGACTGGCGGCGCATCGAGCCGAAGCTGCGGACCTCCATCGTCGAGGGCATCTCGGTTTTCTTGTCGCTTTTCGATGACAATCCATCGGTCAAAGCCACGTTCTGCCCGCCCAAGGAATGCTACGACCCGGAGTTGAACCACGATGGCCGCTACGGCGTTCCGATGCCCCCTTTCTCCCAGCTACTCGAACAAGGCAGGGTCTGCGCGCTGAACTTCCCAGTAGCCATGAACCCCGGACTCGCTCGCACCATCGGAACCTTGATGAAGCAGGACTTCCAACGGGCCGTCCTCAACCGGATCCCCCAGATGGAGCTCGAACCAGCTCGCGGCTGGCGGGAAATTCTGTTTCTTTGCGATGAGTATCAAAGCTTCGCCACAGTGGGGGAGAGCGATCCAACCGGCGACGAGAAGTTCTTCGCGCTGTCACGGCAAGCCAGGTGCATTCCGATTGTCGCCACCCAGTCGATCAGCTCGTTGCGCTCGACGTTGCCGGGTGAGTCCTGGCGCACCCTCCTGCAAACGTTCCGCACCAAGATTTTCCTGGCCCTGAGCGATGACTTCAGCGCCCGGACCGCGTCGGAGCTTTGCGGCAAGGAAGAACAGCTGAAGCTTAGCTACAGCCTGTCGGAAAACGATCAGGATGCGCGAGTCAGCGTGCTGACGGGAAGAGCGACGGCGCACAAGGCCACCATCAGCACTTCGAAGTCGTACAACCTGCAGCGCGATTGGGTGTTCGAACCGAAGGTTTTTTCCGAGCTCAAGAACGCGCAGTCCATCGTGCTCGCTTACGATGGCGTCAATCCGCTGCCCGCATCGTATTGCTACCTGAAGCCCTACTACCTCGACCTCAACAAATCGTACTTCATGCAGCTCGCGGACGGCGAGATCTGAATCTGGGGAGTGCTGCCGATGAGCTTTGATGTGATTCTGCCGTTTCTCCGGCCTATTGAGGGCCTGATTAAGGATCCGTCGGTCTCCGAAATCATGGTCAACGGACCGAGTTCGGTCTTCATCGAGCGGGACGGCCAGATCGAGCCGGTGCCTGGCGTCTCCATCGCGGAAAAGTCTCTCCAAGTCGCCGTGCGGAACATCGCGCGTGCGCTCGGCGATGAAATTAGCGAGGAGAAACCGTTGCTGGATTCCCGGCTCCCCGACGGCTCTCGGGTGGCCGCGGTTATGCCACCGTGCTCCGTGGGCGGGACCACTTTAACGATCCGCAAGTTCCACGCGCGCTTTTTTACTGCTGAGGAGCTGGTCCGCGCCGGCAGCCTTTCGCCAGGACTGCGTGACTGTTTTCGCGACTCTGTGGAAAAGCATCGCAACATCCTGATCAGCGGCGGAACCAGCAGTGGAAAAACAACGCTGCTCACAGCCCTGGCAGAATTCATATCTGACGCCGACCGGGTTGTGTTGATCGAGGATACTTCGGAAGTCCAGATCTGTAAGCCGAACCTTGTGCGATTTGAGGCTCGGCGGGAACAGCCCGGCATCCCCGCGGTGACGATCCGGGATCTGCTTCGAGCGACGCTACGGCATCGCCCGGACCGCATCCTGGTGGGCGAAGTCCGCGGTGGCGAGGCGTTCGATCTTCTGCAGGCCCTCAACACAGGCCATTCCGGGACGCTGTCGACGATCCATGCCAATTCCGCTGTCCAGGCGCTTTCGCGATTCACCAGTTGCGTTTTGCAGTCCGGCGTCGAACTACCCTACCAGGCGATTCGGGCGAACATCGGCGACGCCGTTCACCTGGTCATACACCTGGAGCGCCGCAACGGCCGCCGAATCGTGGCTGAAGCTTTGCGGCTCGAGCGGTTCGATCCACAGGCGGATCGCTATATTGCCGAAGCTCTCATCGTCAGCGCACCGAAGGAGTCGTGATGCGAAAAGACGCGGGTTCCCGCTTCATCGAGGACAACTTCGACCCCCAAGATCGCCTGGCCATCGTGCTGATCGACCGCCGTTCTGGCGCCGTCACCCAACGCATCGCCACAGCCCGGCAAATCGCATTACTGGAGTTCCAAGTCTGGCTACGCGAACGAAACCGAACGGGAGCCGATGTGTTTGTTTCTATGAACGCCCTGGCCGAGCAGGCGCGCGGGCGTACACGCGGCGATGTGGCCGTCATCCGGCATCTCTATCTCGACTTCGATGAGAACGGGACCCTGGCTTTGCAGCATCTGCAACGCCGCGAAGGCATCCCCAGGCCCAATTATCTGGTGAGCACGTCGCCCGATCATTGGCAGGTCTCTTGGAGAGTCCAGGGCTTCGGCAAGGAACAGGCCGAAGAGACGATGCGAAATCTGGTCCGGGAGTTCGGGGCAGATCCTGCCGCTACCGATTCCGCGCGTGTCATGAGGGTGCCAGGTTTCGTCAATCACAAACGATCCGGCTATCAAGTGCGCATGGAACGGCTCTCCACCGAAGTCTATTCGCCGGACCGGTTTCCAAATCTTGAACTGGACGCGCTCCGCGTGGGCACCCACAAACCCTCTGGAGCCCGCTGCGTTTCCCGCGATCACCTCTCGCAATCCGAGCGGGACTGGGCTTACGCAAGACGGGCCCTTTCTCGCGGCGATGCGCCCGATGCCGTTGTCGCCGCCATTGCCAGCTACAGGAAGAGTGACAAGCCAGACCCGGAATACTATGCCCGCATGACCGTGAAGAAGGCTGCATTATCGCTTGAGCCGGCTCCAGACGACGATTCAGCCCTTGAGCGCTGACCGATGTCATTTCTGCATCGGAGCGAGGCAAGACAACATTGGTAACAACTTCTAACTCGCCTCATACTGACTAGGGAGTCATCACATCTCCGGTGTTCCTCCCCCAGCCGGGAGTTCGTCGATGAACCGAGCGATTCATGGAGACCATCTAGGCGATGACGACTATGCAGCTACCGGCAGAACGATTTATCAAAGCCACTGGCGTTGACATCACAGGGAATGTAAACTTCCGGATGACCACACCCAAAGAGCGGAATATTCACATCAGCGGCGGACCGCCGCTAGACCATGTCGAACAAACGATCCTCTCGCGGTTGCCTGCTAGCATGCGGGATGAGGCGATCTGGCAATATCACCTCAACAGCCGTCGCGGATTCGTGTTCTGGGGCGCCGATCACTCCCTTCGCTACCTCTCGAATGAGGATTATGACTGCATTCGGCGGATAGTCCAGACGATCCTGGAGGCGATCCCACAGTTGCTGGATGCTTATGACCCGGCGAAACAGGCACTGGTCGTCTCCGAATACGCTGACGCGATCGAACTGGCTCGTATCGAGGAGAGTGGCGAGATCACGCTCCTTCGGAGGGAGCCGCTGACGCTGGACCCTCTAGCCGAAAGTGACTTGCGATGAGATCGATGAAGTCTTTGAGAAACGGCCATCGCCGTTCCTTCAGATGTACAAGTCCCGTTTCCACGGGAAAGGGCGGCACAAGGGACAGGACCGCGAGGCCATCGTAAGCGAGCGGCCGGTCAGAGGTCTTCACAAAGGTGATCCCTTGCCCTTCTCGCGTGAAGCCGAGGGATTCGGCCACCGATTGTGCCTGGTGCGTGATGTTCGGGATGTAGCCGGCCCGCCGAAACCGGCTAAATAAGTCCTGGGTAAACGTCGGCGGCATCGCACCGGACGGCCAGATGACCGGATCGTCTCCGAACTCGCCGAGCCGTATGGGCGATCTTTGCGCGAGCCGATGGCTGACCGGCACAACAGCGAACAGGTCTTCGCGCAACAGGCATGCTACGCCGACCTCTTCTTCCACCGGCAGTAGGGTAATCACCGCATGGCTCGTCCCGTTGAACAGGTTGCTGACCAGTTTCTCGGGCGCGGCACTGCGGAGGCGCACCGGCACGTGCGGGCGCGCACTTTCCGCCAAAGCCTTGACTTGGGCGATCAGATGCGTATCGACCAGCGTCGAGTACCCGACCTCGAATTCCTGCGGTTCTCCTCGAGCTATAGCTTGTGCCAGCCGTTCTCCGGCCTTACAAGCGATTAACGCCTTCCTGGCGAATGGAAACAGGGCCTCACCGGCATCCGTCAACTCCACCCGCCGCTCTCCTCGCACGAACAGTTTTACGCCGAGCACCGACTCGAGCTTTTGGATATGACGCGAAACCGCCGATTGATCGATACGAACGCGATGTGAGCCCCGCGTAAAGTGCAGTTCCTGAGCTACGATCGCGAAGCAGAAGTACTGCAGTAGCTCGCCATCCGGCCGGAGATCGGCAATGTCTGGAGCGGCTGCATGCTCAACGTGGGGCTGGAGAGGAATTGGTGGCGCGGAATCTGGGGAAGGTTTCATCCGTGTTCCAATCCTAAGGACTTGACCCGGCCCGAATTCCACAGTGCGTCACGGACAATGGAGGCGGATAGTCCAGGCTAGAATAGACGCACGCAAATCAATAGTCCAATACTTTCTATATACTCTGCAATTAGGATTAGCTATTGCGCCTTGTGCACGCCGTCTTAACTTGCGTTAACCACTCCGTGGCGGTTTGTCGATAATCCCTGGACGTTGTGGTTCGCTTTCGCCTGTCTCTCGCGACCTCACATAACGAATGAACCGCTGGAGCGCCGCCGTACGGTTGTCCGCGCGATGTGCAAGGGCGGTCTCGACATAAAATCGATCGTCTTTGAGTTCGCGGAACGAAACTCCATCGACATTGAGGGCCGCTACGGAACCGGTCGCAAAGGAAATTCCGACGCCGTGCGCGACAAACTGCAGACACTCCAAGATCGTCGTGACCTCCTGGTACACCTTGGGCGCGTAACCCGCATCGGCACAGGCGGCTCGGAATTGATCGTGAAGGGCCGAATTGAGATTGCGTGCAAACCAGACCACTGGTTCCTGCATAATCTGTCGGAGCGACAGCGCTTCGAATCCTTCTAATTCGTGCGACTTGGGAAGAGCGACGAAGAACGGCTCACGATGCAACGTTTCTATGACAATTGAGTGGTCCTGCATCGCAGGAATCAGGAGTCCGGCGTGCAGTTCTCCTTTCAGCAGCTTCTGGTATTGGACCGCCGTAGCCGCACTGACCAATTCAATCGGCATGCCGGCTTCTCGACCAAAACCAGCTCGGACGGAACCGATTAGATTCATGTCCAAGAATGGTGAATACCCCACCCGAAACACGGGCGGTTCTCCAAGGGCCATCTCCCGGATGAATTGAACGGCGGCCTCATTCCGTACGAGCAGGTCCCGCGCAATGGGTACCAGGCACTGGCCCTCGTCTGTGAGCGTAACCTTGTTGGCGTTCCGTTCGAACAGCTGAATGCCCAACTGGGTCTCCAGCCCTCGGATGGCCACACTTAGAGAAGGCTGGGAAACCGGAAGGCGCGCGGCGGCGCGATTGAAGTTAAGCTCGTCTGCGACAGCGAGGAAATATCGTAATAGGCGAGGATCGAGGTCCATGTCCAAACTAGAGATGGCTGGCGTTTTCTTGCTGTCCGCTCCCCCTCTCGGTCGAGCCCGCGCGGGAGCGCGCCGTGCAACATTCTATGTTCTTACGGTACGATTTGGCAGCTGTTTCGCCAATAGATAGGCCGTACTTGCCCTCTGGCACTTCGGTTCTTGGCCTGACTGAGACGCCAACGGTCCTAGCCTCTCCGGACCGAGGTCCCTGTCAGAAACCAGCAGGAGTTATGTCCCCGGGTGAGCGAAAGGAGACAACGGGAGGCAAGACCATCGACCCTGTGAAGCAGGTGCCGGACGCCATAGCCGACAAATGGTCGAACGGGTTCCTAACTAACCAGCGACTCACTTTTCGGCTGGCACCAAGACAGAAGCGGGACGGACCAATTGTACTGTGTTGGGTCTCACCGGGCGGGATGCTCATCTCCAGCCTGCCGTTTCCTTCGTAGGCCTATCGCCCGGTTAGCTGCTCTGCGACTTTCTTCGCTCAACAGCCTTCAGCCTGCTGGCCACCATATCCCGGTCGATTCGCTCAGCAAGGTCCAGCCAGTACGTGCCAATCTCAGCCGAGGAAGTAGCGTACTGCTTGTAGGCTTGTTCAGGGCTGATCCCATCGTGCCAGCTGACATAGGCCGCGAAAAGGCGTCGAGCAGCTTCCATGTACCGGTTCTTTCGATGATCTGACATCAAATTCACAGCCTCTCTGGTTGCAGGGTAACCATTTGCAGCTGATTCTCGTTAGTCTGATGACTTACAAAGATCCGCGCGGTATTCTGGCGATCGAGGGGCAGAATACCACCTCTAATACTCTGTGACGAGGTGGTCGGCTTTGTTCGTTCTTTATAAGGCTACCAGAAAATCGCCAGCGCGGAGAGAGTTTCCCAAAAGAGGAATGTTTCAAACGTGCGGAGCCCCGAATTCCTCGGCAAGCTTATTCATTCATGCCGTACACCAAGCGACGGGGCGTCGTAGGGGTTTTAATCGTTCATCGGCCCTTGGCGCGCGCAGCATGGCCGAATAATTCATTCTCATTTTCCCGGTGGTCAGTGACGTGATATGACTGTTTTCCCGTGCATTGTGGCTGGCGGTTCCGGTTTCTAGACCTCCCCTCTTCGGTGCGGTGCTAGCTGTGCGATCAGCCAGCAACCCAATCTGACCGAGCGTCACGGTCGAGTAGCGTAGCTCACCCTCCAGATGGAGTTGGAGCCATCATCGGTCACCAACAACGAGCCGTCTTTGGACACAGTGACGCCCACCGGGCGTCCCCATACGTGCCCGTCGGCGGTGACGAATCCAGTCAGGAATTCCTCATATTCCCCTGAAGCATGACCCTTCTTTAACGGAGCGCGGAGGACCTCGTAACCGGCTCGCGGCGCCCGGTTCCAAGAGCCGTGCTCGGCGGCGAATATGTCGCCAGAGTATTCTGCAGGAAATTGCTTTCCTTCGTAGAATCTCATCTGTAGCGATGCGAGATGCGCTTGGAGCAGAACGTCCGGAATGATCGCGCGGCCTCTTAGCTCCGGACGCTCTCCTTCCCGGCGTGGGTCCGGGTTGCTCCCAATGTAGTACCAAGGCCAGCCATAGAAGCCGCCCTCCTGGACGTGGGTGATGTAATCCGGAACAAGATTGTCACCCAATCCGTCGCGTTCGTTGGTGGAACACCACAGCTCACCTGTCAGAGGATTGACGGCGATGCCGGCTGGATTCCGGATGCCCGATGCATAGACCTTGACGAACTTACCGGCGGGCGTGTACTCGAGGATGTCGGCGCGAAGGGTGTCACTCGGATACAGGCGGGAGTCGCCCACGTTCGACCTTGAGCCGACCGAGACGAACATCCGCTTGCCGTCGAGCGAGAATGCGACATCGCGCGTCCAGTGACCGGCGCCCGAAGGCAGCTTGGGAATGATCGTGGAAGCCGGCGCGCGGGCCTTCAGGTCACCAGGCTCGTACGGGAATCGAACCAGGGAGTCGGTGTTGGCAATGTAGACCCATTGCGGATTTGGGCCGGGAGGGTAGAACGCGATTCCAAACGGTCGGTGCAAGCCTGTCGCGAAGATGGAGGCCCGCTCGGGCTTGCCGTCGCGCGTGATTCCGCGGAAGACGCTGATCTCGCCTTGGTAGCTCTGAGCGACCAAGAAGTCCCCGTTGGGCGCCGTTCGAATCAGGCGAGGGCCAGCGAGATTGCTCACATAAAGTTCGACCTTGAAGCCTGTGGGAGCCTGAGGCCAGGCGGCAGCGGGGCGGGGAACTAGGGTTGGGTAATTGCCTGCGGACTTGGTTGCCCAAGGTTTCGGCAGGTCCTGGGCAGTAATTTTGTGAAATATCCCGGGTCGCTCAGTTCGATAATCCGTGAAAGCCGCTTCGCCCTGCAATATCTTCGTGCTGTCTACCTTGCTCGGTGGCTCCACCCCCAACCCACACTGCGAGAGAGAGGTCGCCAGCATCAAGCCGACAATGAGCAGTCGACTCCAGGAGTTCACCGTGGTCATTATCTCAAACTGCATTAGAGAAGATAGAGAGCCACGATCAAGAATTCGGAGCCAGCGATATAACATCCTTAGAATCAGTATATTGACAGAGAGTTGGGTTCGTTTCGCAGGGACGGCTTCTGCTTCCCAGGACCGCCCTTGACAGGCAACTTATAGATAGTTTAATGTTGTTATAGATAGTATAAGATATTTTAAAATCATGAGTAACGCCGACTTGGCCGCCTCGTTCGCGATCTTCGCAGCCAAACAGCACGGGGCCGGCGAAGTCAGGCCCGACCACATTCTGCTCGGTTGCCTCCGGGCGATCTCGCGATTCGGCATCGCGACCATCGGACCGTGGAGCCTGGACCTGGAGGCGCTCGGCATCGACTGGGTCCGCCAGCCGGAGGGCTCGCGCCCTAAAGTGGCCTATTCCAAGGAAGCCGTGGAATTGTTCGATCGCGCAGCCGAGATCGCGATGTCGTCCGGCGACACCGGTGTCAGCGTGAGTCATCTACTGGCTGCATTGGCCACCGAGGACGGCGGGCTGATGGGCGAGCTGAAGCGTGCGCACGGGATCACGAGCGCGTCGTGGCGTGCGGCCGTGGCGCGGCTGGGCGCCAACGAGGCCAACGGCGCCAAGCGGGACACTGTCACGAGCGGCCAGAAGAGCGCGCGCGAATATCTGACTCCGGAAGAGGCCGCCGAAACGCTGAGCATCCACGTGCAGACCATGCGTGCGTATATCCGCAGCGGAAGGCTGCCGGCGTACCGGGTGGCCGGAGAGCGGGCACTGCGCATCCGGCGCGCCGATTTGGAAAAAGTTCTGGAACCCCTGGGAGGGGAAAAGAAGGAGGAATGACCATGCCGTTCTTTGTTGTGAAACGTGATCTG
>Ga0335078_10003618_pt1 | contig 22999 bp, 19 predicted proteins | sample Lox_Sample_32_FD_206711 | JGI IMG/M metagenome (GOLD analysis project Ga0335078, IMG submission 206711) | Soil microbial communities from Loxahatchee National Wildlife Refuge, Florida, United States - Lox_Sample_3.2 | ecosystem: Environmental > Terrestrial > Soil > Wetlands | place: USA... | reverse complement strand
TTGGCCGACGATGTCGCCTTGGTGGCCGCCGTGGTCATCTTGGACGCGGCTGAAGTGACCTTCGCTGCCGCGGATGAGACGGTCTTGGCGGCGACCGCCGCGCTGGGCGCGCTCTTGGGCGCGGTCCGAGGCGCGGCCTTGGGCGCGGTCCTCGTCGTGATCCTGGGCACGGCCTTGGCCGGCCTGGCGCTCCGGGCCCTCGGCTTGCTCGCCGCGGGCCTGGCCGCCCCCGTCCGGCTCGTCCGGGCGCGGGCGGCATTCGCCGAACCGCGCCGAACGGGCTTACGGGTCGTGGCTTGCAGAGGCATTGATCTCCCCCCGTAGTGATCAATTACGGGGGACCTATTCCACGATTGGCAGCTACTTACACCATCATGGGCCGGGAAACCCGCTCCCTGGCTCTGGCCTGGGAGTTCCGGCAGCGGCAGAAACCATCATAGTTGGCAAAACGGTGCAACGAGTCACGGCGCGCTGCCTATCGGAGCCGTCCCGCCGTGGCCGGAATAAGCCCATTTTCCGGCCGTGGCACGTGGCATTGCCTGCCGCGGTGCCGGGGCGGACGGTCAGGGCGCGCCGCCAGAGGCAGGTTCCGCCGGCGCGCCCTGGGCCGGGCCGGGGGCCGGGACCAGCCACGGAACCACGCCGGGCCGGGGAACCCGGGCTCTAGGCGGGGTTCCCGGCCGCGTCCGCCCGCCGCGACGCCAGGAACCGGTCCAGTTCCGCCGTGGTCGGCCCGGTGGCTGGCCCGCGCCTGGTCACCGACAACGCCGCCGCCGCGTTGGCCCGCCGCGCCGCCACGGTCTCGGCGGCGCCCGACGCCAGCGCGGCCAGGAACGCGCCGGTGTGCGTGTCACCGGCCCCGGTGGTGTCCACCGCCGCCACGCCGAACCCCGGGACCCGCCGCGCCGGGGAGCCGCGGCGGCCGAGCAGGCAGCCGGCTGCCCCGTCCCGGACCAGCACCCCGGCCCGGTCCAGCCGCCCGGTGAGCGCGCGCAGCGCGCCCCGCGGATCCGCGGCCCCGGTCAGCAGCATGGCCTCACGCGCGTTGCAGGTCACCCAGTCGGCCCGCGCGAGCACCGGGCCGAGCACGGCGCCGGGCACCGAACGCACCAGCGGGCCGGGATCGAAGATCACCAGATGATCGCCGCCCAGCCGGGCCAGCCAGCCGAGCAGGGCAGCCGCGCCGCCCGGGCGCACCAGCCCGTAGCCGGACAGGTAGACGGCGTCACCCGGCGCGGCGCGGATCTGGCCCAGGTCGGCGGCGGTCAGGGTGGCCTCCGCCCCGGGTGAGGTCAGGAACGTCCGCTCGCCGCTGGCCTCGACCACGGTGACCACGAAACCGGTGTCCGCCCCGGCCCTGGGCCGCTGCAGGACCTCGATGCCCTCGGCCGCGCACGCCGCCCCGGCCGCGGCGGCGAACGGGCCGGTGCCGATCACCCCGCCGTAGGCCGCGCGGAGCCCCAGCCTGGCGGCCGCGGCCAGCACGTTGAAACCGCCCCCGGCCGTGGTCCGCGACCCGGTGGCCAGCACGTCCCCGCCCGGCTCGGGCAGTGCGGGCACCGACAGCACCACATCGACGACCACGTTGCCCAGGTGCAACAGCCTGGTGACGGAGCCCATCACGCCACGCCGTCGCGTATGGCAAGCAAATCGTCGGCCAGCGGGCCGAGGTCAAGGCCGTTGACCTCGGCCACCGTGGCCCTCGCCGTGGCGGGGAACGCCCCGGCCCCGTGCACCGCCCCGCAGACCGCACCGGTCATCGCGGCGATCGTGTCGCAGTCACCGCCGAGCGACGCGGCGACCCGGCAGGCGAGCCAGGGATCGCCGGGGCTGGCGGCGGCCACGGCGAAGGCGGCCGGAACCGACTCCTGCGTCGCCAGGCTGGTGCCCACGAGCCGGTACACGGTGTCGATGACCTGGTCCTGGCGCAGCCCCGCGACCAGGCCGGTCGCCCAGGTGATCCGCGCGGCCACGTCCGCCCCGGCGGCCCAGTGCCCCCGGCCGGCCGCGCTCGCGGCGGCGGCGACGGCGCGGCCGATGGCGGCGGGCAGCGGTGCCCCGTCGATGCCCGCGCTCACCGCCGCGGCGACGGCCGCCGCGCCGGCCAGCGCCACCCCGGTGTTGTGGGTCACCCGGCTGGCCGCGACCACCCGGTCCACCAGCAGGCCCTGGTCACCGGACGGGGTGGCGATGCCGACCGGCGCCACCCGCATGGCCGCGCCGTTGGTCACGCCGTACCGGCCGGCCTCCTGCGGCGCGGTCCCGGCCGCCAGCGCCGCCAGGGCCCGCCGGGTGGACGGGCCGAGCAGGTCCTGCGATCCCCGCGCCCGCATCGACTCCTCCCAGGCGCACAGCCCGCTGGCCAGCCCGGCGGCGTCGACCCACCCCCGGCCGGCCACGACCAGCCGGGCCACCAGCAGCGCCTGCTCGGTGTCGTCGGTGACCGTGCCCGCGGCCAGCCCGGCGGCGAGCGGGTGGCCCGCCGGCCCGGGGTGCAGGCCGCCGACGAGCGGGCCGTAGCGCGCCACGATCGCGGCGCGGGGCAGCGACTGCGTCGGCATGCCCAGCGCGTCGCCGAGCGCCAGCCCGTACAGGGCGCCCATCGCACGGGAACGCGCCATTTCATGCATTACGCAACGCCCCCCAACCCGGATCCGCACGAGCCCTGGCGCCCGCGCCCCGCCGGCCCCCGCGCGCACCGCGTCCCGGGGCGTCGTTCCCCCGTCCTCACGGGGCTGGTTCCCGGCCGAGGATCCCGGCCAGGGTGACCACCTCCACGAGCGGGCCGTAGAGCCGCAGGATGTCCAGCGCCTTGGCGTGGCTGGCGTCGTCGATCCCGGCGCAGGCATCGGCGACCACCTGGACCGGGGTGCCCGCGTCCGCCGCCGCCAGCGCCGTGGACAGCACGCAGCAGTCGGTGGACACCCCGGCCAGCACCAGCGTGCCGCCGCCGGCCCTGGCGGCCAGGTCCGGGCCCCACTTGCTGAACGTGGTCGCGTCCAGCGTGGGCCCGGCCGCGGCGGCGAACGGCTCGGCGAGCTCGTAGATCGGCGCCCCCGGCGGCTGGAGCGCGAACGGCCACTGGTCGTAGTACCGCCGCCAGGCGCCGTGCGGCTCGGCCGGGGCCACGAACCGGGTGAAGACGACCCTGGGCGCCAGCGCCCCGGCCAGGCGGCGGACCGGATCCACGATCTCGGCGAACCGCGGCGCCAGCCAGGGGCTGCCCGGATCGCCGAACACTCGCTGCATGTCGATCACCGCCAGGAACGGCGGCGCCGCGCCGGTCACGCGCTGGCGGCGGCGGGCTCTGCTGGCACCGCCTCCTGGGCGTGCACCGCGGCGCGGCCGAACGCCCAGGTCGCGGCGAACCCGATCACCAGCGCCACCAGCACGCCGAGGTTCGCGTATGCCCAGGCGCCGCCCTTGCCGCCCAGGCCGAACGGGCCGAGCAGGTACCCCTGCCAGGTCAGCCAGTTCGCCGAGGCGTTGGTGACCAGTCCCCAGCCGACGACGGTGCTGACCGCGACCAGGCCGACCGGGAACCAGCGGATGTCGCCGTAGCGGCCCTGCGGGCTGAACAGGTCAGCCTCGGCGTAGTCCCGGTGGCGCAGCATGATGTCGGCCAGCATGATCCCGCACCAGGCGGCGATGGGGACGCCCAGCGTGATGAGGAAGCCCTCGAACTGGCCCACGAAGTTGTGCGCCACGAACACGACGTAGATCGCGCCGAGCGTCATGATCGTGCCGTCGATCAGCGCGGCGACGAACCTCGGCGCGCGCAGGCCGAGCGTCAGCAGCGCCAGCCCGGAGGAGTAGATGTCCAGCACCGACCCGCCGATGAGCCCGAGCACCGCGACGATCACGAACGGGATGAGGAACCAGGTGGGCAGCAGGTTGGCCAGCGCCCCGATGGGGTCGGCGCCGATCGCGCTGGACAGGCTGGCCGAGGAGCCCGCCAGCAGCAGCCCGAAGATGAACAGGAACACCGGCGCCACCGCCGAGCCGAAGGTGGTCCAGCCGACCACGCCCGCGCCCGAGGAGCGCCGGGGCAGGTAGCGCGAGTAGTCGGCGGCGGCGTTGACCCAGCCGAGCCCGAACCCGGTCATCATGAACACCAGCGCCCCGATGAGGGCCTGCGCGTCGCCGCTGTGGATCGCCGACACCGCGTGCCAGTGGATCTTGCCGATCACCAGGATGCAGAACACGACCGTGAGCACCCCGGTCACGACCGTGATGACGGTCTGCATGCGCATGATCAGGTCGAAGCCCATCACCCCGCCGAAGATGGTCAGCGCCACCACCACGATCAGCGCGATGATCTTGGTGCCGGTGCCGCCGCCCCAGCCCAGGCGCTCGAAGACGGTCGCGGTGGCCAGCGTCGCCAGGATCACCAGCACGGTTTCCCAGCCGACCGTGAGCAGCCAGGAGATCAGCGAGGGCAGCTTGTTGCCGCGCACCCCGAACGCCGCGCGGCCGAGCACCATGGTCGGCGCCGAGCCGCGCTTGCCCGCCACGGCGATGAACCCGCAGAGCAGGAACGAGATGATGATCCCGGCCAGGCCGACCACGACGGCCTGCCAGAACGAGATGCCGAACCCGAGCACGAACGCGCCGTAGCTCAGGCCGAGCACCGAGACGTTCGCGGCGAACCACGGCCAGAACAGGTCGTGCGGCTTGCCCTTGCGCTCGCTGTCGGAGATGACGTTGATCCCGTTCGCCTCGATCTGCAGCGGGTGATCCGCCGTCGCGGTCGAGGCAGCGCCGCCGGCGCTGTGGCCATCAGCCATGGCAGTTCCTCACTGATCCATGATCGCCTTGCGCTGAGCCCCGTCGATGGGGATGTGCGCACCGTTGATGAAGCTGGCCCGCGGCGAGGCGAGGAAGGTCACCAGCGCCGCGACCTCCTGCGGCTCGCAGATCCGGCGCAGCGGGATGGAGCGTTCGGCAAGCTCGTGCGCGCGGTCCTGGGTGACGCCCTTGTCCCGGGCGAACGCCTTCTCCAGGGTGTCCCACCGGCTGGTGTTGACCGGGCCGGGGTTGACCGTGTTGATGCGGACCCCGTACCGCCCGTACTGCTCGGCCACCGAGGAGGCGAAGTTGATGTCGGCCGCGTTGGCCACCCCGGCGGTCATCTCCCAGTAGCTGGGCTTGAGGCCATCGTTGCCGACCACGAGCACGATGGCGCCGGCGCCCCGTTCGCGCATGTGGCCGATCACCGCCCGGACCGAGCGGACGTAGCCCATGAACTTCAGGTTGAGGCTGGCCATCCACTGGTCCTCGGTGAGGTCTTCCAGCAGGCCGCCGGGGGAACTGCCGGCGCAGGTGACCAGGATGTCGATCTGCCCGAACCGGCCGAGGGCGGCGGCGACGCAGCGCTGGACGTCGGCGGCGACGGACATGTCCCCGGCCATGGGGACGATGGTGCGGCCGGTTGCCGCGGCGATCTGCTTCGCGGCGCTCTCCAGCGGCTCGGCGGTGCGGGCGGTGATGACCACGTCGGCGCCCTCATGACCGAGCTGCTCGGCCACGGCGCGGCCGATGCCCTTGCTCGCGCCGGTGACGAAGGCCACCTTCCCGTCGAGCTGAAGGTCCACGCCAACCCCTCTCACCCGGCCGGCGGCGCCTGCTCGCCCGGCGCCCCGGCGTCCTGCAACAACCGCGCCGCCGCCTGCGTTCCGCCGCGGCGGGGCCTTGCTCCGCCAGCGCGCCCGGCCGCCGGGTAATGAGGGATGGTATATCAAATATCAGGCGGCGAACAGGGGGCGGCGGGCATGCCGCCGGCACGATGCGGGACGGACGTCCCGGAACGGCGCGGGAACGACGGTGCCCGGAACGGCGCGGGAACGACGGTGCCCGGGTGAGCGCTCAGGCGGGCGGCGGCTCGGCCAGGGCAGCGCGGAGGATCTTGCCCATGTGACTGCGGGGCAGCGCCGTGAGCCGGTAGACCCGTTTGGGGCACTTGTAGCCCGCCAGCTCCGTGTGCGCGTGCGCGATGAGGGCGTCCTCGTCGAACTCGTGCCCGGCGCGCAGCACGACCCAGGCGGTCACCCGCTCGCCCCAGTGATCGTCCGGGAGCCCGGCGACGGCGGCCTCCGCCACCGCCGGATGGCCCTCCAGCACCGTTTCCACCTCACGCGGGTAGACGTTGAGCCCGCCCGTGATGATCATCTCCTTGCTGCGGCCACGGATCACCAGCTCGCGGGTCTGCGGGTCGAGCTGGCCTATGTCACCGGTGCGGAACCAGCCATCGGCGGTGAACGCGGCTGCCGTCGCCGCCGGGTCGCCCGCGTAGCCGTCGCACACCTGGGGCCCGCGGATCTGGATCTCACCGTCATCGCCGGGCCGCACCGGGGCGCCGTCCGCGCAGACCCGGACCAGCGCCCCGGGAACCGGAACGCCCACGGTTCCGGCCCGCGCCGCGCCGAAGGCGTGCGAGACGTCGAGCCCGGTTTCGGTCAGTCCGTACCGCACGAGCGGGGCGCGGCCCAGCCGGGTGGCCAGTCGTTCGGCCTGAAGAGCGGTCAGCGGGGCGGAGCCGCAGACCGCGAGCCGCAGGCCAGCCAGCAGCGGGGCGTCGCGCGGCCCGGCGGCGTCGAGCAGCGCCTGGTACATGGTGGGGACCGCCAGCAGGACGGTCGCCCGGTGCTCGCGCAGGGCGCCGGCCAGCCCCGCGGCGGAGAATCTGGCTGCCAGGTGCGCGGTGCCGCCCGCGATGAGGACGGCGTGCACGCCGCCGAGCCCGTGCTGGTGGAACAACGGCAGCGCGTGCACCATGACGTCGTCCTCGCGCCACCGCCAGGCCGCCATCATCACCCGGATCGAGGTGAGCAGCTGCCGGTGGGTCAGCGGCACGGCCTTGGGCCGGCCGGTGGTGCCCGAGGTGTAGGCGAGCAGCGCGACATCATCCGGGCCCGGCCGGCCATCCCCGGCGCGGGCCGGCCGCCCGGACGGGACCACGCCCGGATCCGCGATCTGCGGCGGGCTGGGCAGCCCCGCCAGCAGCCGCGCGGGACCGCTGTCCGCGAACGCGATCGCCGGGCGGGCATCGGCGACCAGGTGCGCGAGCTCGGCCGCGGTGTAGCCGGGGTTGGCGAGCACGACCACGCCGCCCGCCCGCAGCGCGCCCAGGTAGCAGCGCACGAAGCCCACGCTGGAGCGGGCGGCGAGCAGCACCCGTTCCCCCGGCCCGAGCCGGGCCGCCAGCCAGGCGGCGACCGCGGCGGCCTGGGCGTCCAGGGCCGCGTGGGTGACCCGCTCACCGTCGATGTCGAGCGCGGTGCGGCCGGGAACCCGTGCCGCCGACGCGGCGGCCAGCCCCGGGATCGTGGCGTCACCGAGCCGGGCCACCTGCGCGGGGATGTCGCTGACGCCGGGAAGGTGCGCGGCCCAGCCGGCCCGGCTCCACTCCTCGTACCCGCTCATGCCGGGCGCCCGGGCGTCACGGATGCGATGGTTGCTCGTTTGCTGCCCTTCTTGGGGCAGCAAACGAGCAACCACGACGGCGGACGGCGGGTCATGGCGGGCCCGTGCCCAGCGCCCGGTCCCAGGCGGCCCGGTTCGCTTCGCTTTCCGCGTGCAGCCGGTCGAGCAGGCCGCCCGCCGCCGTGATCATCTTGACCCTGGCGAGGGACCCGGGAGCACGGCCGGCGAGGTCGGCGGCCAGGTCGGCCGCGGCCGGCAGCGGCTCGTCCTCGACCCGGTTGACCAGGCCCGTGGCCAGGGCCTCGGCAGCGCCGACCCAGCGGCCGGTCATGGCCAGCTCCGTTGCCCGGCCCCGTCCCACCAGGTCCGGGAGGACCCAGGCGCCGACGGCCAGGTCCAGGCCCGGCGGACCGGTCCAGCGGAACCTGGCGGCGGGCCCGGCGACGCGCAGGTCGGCGGCGACCACCAGCTGGGCCCCGCCGGCCACGGCCGGGCCGCCGACCGCCGCGATCACCGGCCCGGGCCTGGTGATCATGATTTCGAGGCAGTCGTAGAACAGGCCGGACACCTCGGCCCGCTCGGCATCGGACAGGGCCAGGTCGGCGCCCGAGCAGAACACCCGGGGATCGGCGCTGGCCAGCAGCACCACGTCGGCCGGCTCGGCGGCGAAGGCATCCCGCAGCGCCCGGGCCAGGTCCGGGCCGACGGCGTTGTGCCGCGCGGGGCGGTCCAGCAGCAGGCACCGGTATCCGCGCGGGCTGCGCTCGACCCGCAGATGAGGATGCGCCGCCGTCACCTCCCCCGGCCGCCCGGCCGCAGGCACCATCCCGGTGCCCCCGTCATGTGGCCCGGCCGCAGGCACGACCCCCGTGCCGCCGTCACCTCCCCCGTGCGCCGGGCCGCCGTCACCGCCTCGGTGCGCGGGGACGGAGCCGCGTTCCCCCTATGTAGGTGGCGGGCCGACATGGTGAAATATGGTATACCAAACGAGCGGAGGGCCCGGGTGGAGCCGGGGCCCGGGGCGGGCGGGGCCCAGGGCTGGGCGGGGCCCGGGCGGGGCGGGCCCGGGCAGGGCGGTTCGCGAGGGATGAGGAGCCGGTGAAACCAGCCTCGTTCGCCTATCACCGGGCGGCCAGCGTGCCCGAGGCGGTTGCCCTGCTGGCCGAGCTCGGCGACGAGGCCAAGATCCTGGCGGGCGGCCTCAGCCTGGTCCCGATGATGAACTTCCGGCTGGCCAGGCCGAGCGCGCTGGTGGACGTGACCCGGATCCCGGGCCTGGCCTACCTGGCCCCGGGCCCCGACGGCCTGCGCATCGGCGCGCTGACCACGCACCGGGCCATCGAGACGTGCCAGGACCCGGCGGTGCGCGCGGACTACGCGGTGCTGCCCCGGGCGGCGCGGTGGATCGGGCATTACCCCATCCGGGCCCGCGGCACCTTCGGCGGCAGCATCGCCCACGCCGACCCGGCGTCGGAGTGGTGCCTGCTCGCCGTGCTGCTCGGTGCGCATGTGGCCCTCACCGGCCCCGGCGGGCGGCGCACGGTGCGCGCGGAGGAGTTCCTGCAGGGGTACTACACCACCGCGGCCGCCCCCGACGAGATGATCACCGAGGTCTGGTTCCCCCGGCCGCCCGGGCGCGCGGTGCTGCGGGAGTTCGCGCAGCGCCAGGGCGACTTCGCGATCGTCGCCGCCGCCGTCCAGGCCGACAGCGCCGACGGGGCCTACCGCTCGGCGGGGGTGGTCGTCGGCGGGGTCGGCCCGCTGCCGGTGCGGATCGACACCGCCGGGCTGGCCGGGCAGCCGGTGGGACCGGACACCTGGCGCGCCGCGGGCGAACTCGCGGCGGCCCAGGTGGAGCCGCCCTCGGACACCCACGGCAGCGCCGGGTACCGCAAGCGGCTGACCGCGACGCTGGTGTCCCGGGCCCTGGCCGAGGCGAGCACGGGATGACCCCGCCGCCGCAGGACGGCCGCTGGGTCGGCACGGCGCTGGCCCGCAAGGAGGACCGGCGCCTGCTGACCGGCCGGGGGCGGTTCACCGGCGACATGACCCGGGCCGGCCTGCTGCACGCGGCCTTCGTGCGCAGCCCGTTCCCGGCGGCCGCCGTCCGCGCGATCGACACCGCCGTGGCGGCCCGCGCGCCCGGCGTGGCGGCCGTGTTCACCGCCGCCGACCTGGGCGACCCCTACCTGCTCGCGACGCTGGACCGGGACGAGTTCGTGCCCACCGCGATGCCGCTGCTCGGCGGCGGCCAGGCCCGCTTCGCCGGGGAGCCGGTCGCGGTCGTCCTGGCCGGCGACGCCTACCTGGCCGAGGACGCGGCGGAACTGGTGGCGGTGGACTGGGCGCCGTCGCCGGCCGTGGCGAGCCTGGACGGTGCGCAGGCCGGCGACGCCCCCCAGGTGCACCAGGGCACCGCCGGCAACTGCCTGGTGGACCTGCTGATGTTCGACGACGAGCGGCTCGGCGGGATCTTCGCCGACGCGGCGGCCGTGGTCGGCGGCGAGTTCGCCAGCGCCCGGGTGGCGGCCATGCCGCTGGAGGGCCGCGCCTGCCTGGCCGAGTGGGACGACCGCGACGACCAGCTGGTGCTGCACGTCTCCACCCAGGTGCCGCACCAGGTGCGCTCCGGCGTGGCCCAGGCGCTGGGCATCCCCGAGCGCACGGTCCGGGTGATCGCCCCCGACGTCGGCGGCGGGTTCGGGCTCAAGTGCGTGGTCGGCCGGGAGGAGGTCGTCGTCGCCGCGGCCGCGCTGCGGCTGCGCCGGCCGGTGCGCTGGACCGAGGACCGGCAGGAGAACCTGGCGGCGTCCTTCCACGGTCACGAGCAGCGCTACCGGGTGCGCGCCGCGTTCGACGCCGGGGGCCGGATCCTCGGCCTGGACGCCGACATCGACTGTGACATCGGCGCGTACTCGGCGTACCCGTTCACCTGCGCGGTCGAGCCGCTGATGGCGGCCAGCGAGCTGCCCGGGATCTACAAGGTGCCCGCCTACCGGGCACGGGGGCGGGGCATCGCGACGCACAAGGCGCCCACCGCGCCGTACCGGGGCGTGTCCCGGCCGCAGCTCGTGCTGGTGATGGAGCGCCTGATGGAGAAGGCGGCGCGGGCGCTGCGGCTCGACCCGCTGCGGGTGCGCCGGCTCAACATGATCGGCCCCGGCGAGTTCCCCTACACCGGCGTCAACGGCATCACCTACGACGAGGGCAGCTACGCCGAGTCGCTGGACCTCGCCGAGCGCCGGGCCGCCGAGCAGGGCTGGCCGGCCGAACGGGACCGGCTGCGCGCCGGCGGGCTGGCGGCCGGCATCGGCTACGCGTGCTTCTCCGAGCGCACCGCCTACGGCACCCCGACCATGTCGCAGCGGCGGATGCGGATGACGCCAGGCTATGACACCGCCTCGGTCCGGATGGACCCGACCGGCGAGGTCATCGTCACCACCGGGACCTGCGCGCACGGGCAGGGGCACGAGACCACGTTCGCCCAGATCGTGGCGGACAGGCTCGGCGTGCACCCGGACCAGGTGCGGCTGCGGCAGGGGGACACCGACCTGGCCTCCTACGGCTGGGGCACGTTCGCCAGCCGGTCGGTGGTGATCGGCGGCGGCGCGGCGGCCCGGGCGGCGGACCAGGTCGCCGGGCAGCTCCGGGCGGCGGCGGCGCACCTGCTGGAGGCCGGCGCCGCGGACGTGGAACTGCGCGGCGGCGCGGCCCGGATCCGGGGGGACGCCCGGGCGGCGATCCCGCTGCCCGAGATCGCCCGGGTGGTCCACTTCCAGGCGCATGCCCTGCCCGAGGCGGTCCGGTACGGCCTGGAGGCTCGCGCCTCCTACGACCCCCCGGGGACCTTCTCCAACGCCTGCCACGCGGCCCTGGTCGCGATCGACCCGGGCACGGGACAGGTCCGGGTGCTGCGCTACCTGGTCGTGGAGGACTGCGGGGTGGTCATCAACCCGCTCATCGTGGACGGCCAGGTGCGCGGCGGGGTCGCCCAGGGCATCGCCGCCGCGCTGTTCGAGCGGATCTGCTACGACGACGGGCAGCCGGTCAGCACCACGCTGATGGACTACCTGGTGCCCACCGCGGCGGAGCTGTGCCCGGTCGAGGTGATCCACCTGGAGACGCCGTCGCGGTTCAGCGAGAGCGGGGCGAAGGGAATGGGCGAGGGCGGCATGATCGGGGCGCCCGGGTGCGTGCTCAACGCGGTCAACGACGCGCTGGCCGGCACCGGGGTGAGCTTCGACCACATCCCGGTGCTGCCGGGCGAGATCAGCGCCGCGCTGGCCGGAGGGGAGGCGGGGTGACCGGCACGCACCGGGTGCGGCTGCGGGTCAACGGGGCCGGGCACGAACTGATGGTCGAGGCCCGGCGGACCCTGGCCGACATGCTGCGGCACGACCTCGGCTACACCGGCACCAACGTGGGCTGCGAGCACGGCATATGCGGGGCCTGCACGGTGCACCTGGACGGCTCGCCGGTGCGCTCCTGCCTGGTCTTCGGGGTGCAGGCGGACGGCGCCGAGGTCCGCACGGTGGAGGCGCTGGCCGACGGCGACAAGCTCTCCGACCTGCAGCAGGCTTTCCGCGACCACCACGCGCTGCAGTGCGGGTTCTGCACGCCGGGCTTCCTGATGCTCGCCGAGGCATACTTTGCCGAACGAGGGCTCCCGCCGCCTGCCGCCCCCGGCGCAGCGCGGGCCGGGGCTGCCAGGAGCACGCCGCCGGCCGCGGCCGGCCCGGGCGGCGGGGCGGGCCAGGCCGGGGCCGGCCCGGAGCCCTCGGAGGCGGAGATCCGCGAACTGGTCGCGTCCAACCTGTGCCGGTGCACCGGCTACCAGCCGATCGTCGCGGCGATCCTGGCCACCGCCCGCGCCCGCCTTGCCGGGGGCGGGGGGTGACCGTCACCGGCGCGCGGGTGCCGCGGACCGAGGATCCCAGGCTGCTGCGCGGGCGGGGCAGGTTCGCGGACAGCTTCCACGCCCGGGGCGAGCTGTGGGCCAGGATCGTGCGCTCCCCGGTGGCACACGGCACGGTGCGCAGGATCGACGTGACCGGGGCACGGCGGGCGCCCGGGGTGGTGGCCGTGGTCAGCGCGGCGGACCTGCCACGCGGGCTGGCCATCCCGGTCCGGCTGGCGCTCCAGGGCCTGTCGCTGGCCGAGTACCTGCAGCCGGTGCTGGCCGCCGACCGGGTGCGGTACGTGGGCGAGCCGCTGGCCGTGGTGGTGGCGCGGGACGCCTACGCGGCCGAGGACGCCGCCGAGTTCGTGGCAGCCGACATCGAGCCGCGGCCGGCCGTGCTGGACGCCGCGGCCGCGGCCGGGCCGGGCTCGCCCCGGCTGTTCCCGGGCGGCAACGTGGCGGCGGACGTGACGCTCGGCTACGGGGACACCGGCGCGGCGTTCGGCCGGGCGGCCCGCGTGGTCGAGGCCGAGATCGAGATCGGGCGGCACACCGGGGTACCGCTGGAGCCGCGGGCCCTGCTGGCCGAGCCCGACCCGCGCACCGGGGGGCTGTCGGTCACCGGGATGACCAAGGTGCCGGTGTTCAACCGGGACGTGCTGGCCGGGATGCTCGGCATCGACGAGGCCCTGATCCGGGTGCACGCCGTGGACGCCGGCGGCGGGTTCGGCGTCCGGGGCGAGTTCTATCCCGAGGACTACCTGATCCCGTGGCTGGCCTGGACGCTGCGCCGCCCGGTCAAGTGGGCGGAGGACCGCGCCGAGCACCTGGTCGCGGTCAACCACTCGCGCCAGCAGGTGCACCGGATCGCGGCGGCGTTCGACTCCGGCGGCCGGATCCTCGCCCTGACCGACGACATCCTGCACGACAACGGCGCGTATTGCCGTACCCACGGCATTACGGTGCCCGAGCTGACCGTGGCGATGCTGCCCGGCCCCTACCGGGTGCCGGCGTTCCGCGGCCGAATCCGGGTGGTGCTCACCACCAAGACCCCCTGCGGCACCTACCGCGCCCCCGGCCGGTTCGAGGGGACCACGGCCCGCGAGCAGCTGCTCGACATCGCGGCCGACCAGCTCGGCATCGGCCGCGCCGAGCTGCGGCGGCGGAACCTGCTCGGCCCCGCGGAGCTGCCCTGCCGCCGACCGCTGACCACGCTGGGCACCGAGGTGGTGCTGGACACCGGGGACTACCCGGCACTGCTGCGCGCCGCGCGGGCCGAGGCGGAGCGTATGGGATATCACTCGATCGTGGCGGCCGGGCGCGCCGCCGGGCGCCGGCGCGGGCTGGGCCTGGCGGTGTTCCTGGAGAAGAGCGGGCTCGGCCCGCAGGAGACCGCGGACGTCACGGTCAGCGGCACCGGCACGGTGCACGTGTTCTCCGGCGGAACGTCGCTGGGGCAGGGGATCGAGACTGTGCTGGCCCAGATCGCGGCCGACGCGCTCGGCGTCGGCGTGGGCGAGGTGCGCGTGGTGGCCGGGGACACCGCGCTCCAGCCGTTCGGGGCCGGGTCGTGGGCGTCCCGGTCCACGGTGGTCGGCGGCAACGCGGTGCACGCCGCGGCGGTCGCGGTGGCGGGCCGGGCCAGGCAGCTCGCCGCCCGGATGCTGGAGGCCGCGGCGGACGACCTGGTCCTGGCGGGCGGCTCGGTCAGCGTCCGCGGCGATCCCCGCTCGGCGGTCACCCTGGCGGAGGTCGCCCGGGCCGCCGCCCCGGCCAGCCCGCACCTGCGGCCCGGGGAGCCGGCCGGGCTGAGCGCGCGGCGGCGGTTCGACGTGACCCACATGACCTATCCCTATGGCGTGCACATCGCGGTGGCCGAGGTGGATCCGGGCACGGGCGGGGTGCGGGTGCTGCGCTACCTGGTCGCCTATGAGGTCGGCCGGGCGATCAACCCGGCGCTGGTCGAGGGCCAGCTGCGCGGCGGCGCGGCACAGGGCATCGGCGGCTCGCTGCTGGAGGAGTTCAGCTACGACGAAGCGGGCCAGCCGCAGGCGGTGACGTTCATGGACTACCTGGTGCCGACCGCGGCCGAGATCCCGCCGATCGACGTCCTGCTGGCCCAGCAGGCCCCGGCACCGGGGAACCCGCTCGGGGTCATGGGCGCCGGGGAGGGCGGGATCAGCGCGGCGGGCGCGGCCGTGGCCGGCGCGGTGCGCGACGCGCTCGGCCTGGCGGGCAGCGTCGGCCGGCTGCCGCTGACCCCGGACCGGGTCGCCGCGCTGGCCGGAGCGCAGCGCGCGCCCCGTCCCGGCGCCAGCCGGGGGCCGGGCGGCCCGCCGCCCTCCGGATCCCCGGTTAGCATGAGCCAGCGAACCGGGGACCACCAGGTCGCCAGTCCCGGAGGTGCCACGTGCGACCCGCACCGATAACGCACCAGGGCACCGGGGCGGCCGGGCCGGGCTACGTCAGCAAGACCGACCTCGTGGCCGCCCTGATCCGCGAGCTGATCATCACCGGGGAACTCGGGGCCGGCGAGCAACTGCGGCAGCGCGACCTCGCCCAGCGGTTCGGGGTCAGCCAGACGCCGGTACGCGAGGCGATGCGCAGGCTCGAGTCCGAGGGCCTGGTGGTCGGCGACACGCACCGGGGGTTCACCGTGGTGGTGCCGGACGACGGCCCGGTCGAGGAGAACTTCCAGATCCGCGCCGCGCTGGAGTCGCTGGGCGCGTCCCTGGCCGCGCGCAAGATCGACGAGCCGGGCCTGGCCCGGCTGCAGGTGCTGAACGACCGGATGCGCGCGCTGGCCGACGGCGATCCGCGTTACGCCGCCCTCAACCGCGAGTTCCACTTCGCCGTCTACGCGTGCGCGGGCAGCCCGCTGCTGCTCACGCTGATGCGGCTGCTCTGGGCGTCGCTCCAGGGCGGCCCGCGGGTCCAGCGCAGCCACGCCGAGTCGGCCAGGCAGCACGACGCGATCGTGGGCGCGCTGCGGGCCGGGGACGCCGCGGCGGCGTCGGCGCTGACCTACCAGCACATCATGGGCGCCGCGCACTGAGGCGGCACGGGGCGCCCCGGCGGATGCCACCGCGCCGCCCCGGGCGCGGCGTGGACCATCGGACGAAGGGCCGAGATGACTGCGATCATGACCGGCGACGGCGTGCGCCTGCACACCGAGAGCACCGGCACGGGCGAGCCGCTGCTGTTCATCCACGAGTTCGCCGGTGACCACCGCAGCTGGGAGCCGCAGGTGCGGTTCTTCGGCCGGGACTACCGGTGCGTGACCTACGCGGCCCGGGGCTACCCGCCGTCGGACGTGCCCGCCGACCCCGCCGCCTACTCACAACGGCGCGCGGTCGACGACGCGGTGGCCGTCCTGGACGGGCTGGACATCGGCGCGGCGCACGTGGTCGGCCTGTCGATGGGCGGGTTCACGGCGCTGCACCTGGCGCTGCGCCACCCGGGCCGGGTCCGCTCCGCGGTGGTGGCGGGCGCCGGGTACGGGGCGCCGCCGGAGGCGGCCGGGCGGTTCCGGGCCGAGTGCGCGGCGACCGCGGCGGCATTCGAGTCCGAGGGGGCACGGCGGGTGGCGGAGCGGTACGCGCTCGGCCCGGCCCGGGTGCAGTTCCAGAACAAGAGCCCGCGCGGCTGGGCGGAGTTCGCCGCCGCGCTGGCCGGGCACTCCGCGGCGGGCTCGGCGCTGACCATGCGCGGCGTTCAGGCGGCCCGGCCGTCGCTGTATGCGCTGCGCGGCGAGCTTGCCGGGATCCGCGTGCCCGTGCTGCTGCTCGCCGGCGACGAGGACGAGGGGTGCCTGGAGACCGTGCTGATGCTCAAGCGGACGATCCCCTCGTCCGGCCTGGTCATCCTGCCGCAGACCGGCCACACCGCCAACCTGGAGGAGCCGGAGGCGTTCAACGCGGCCGTGGACCGGTTCCTCGCCGCCGTCGAGCGCGGCGCCTGGCGCCAGCGCGACCCCCGCTCGGTATCGGACTCCACCACCGGGATGAGGTAGCCGGGCCGGGACCGGGATGTCGGCAGCGCGCGGTACCGTCCGGCCATGGCCAACTTCGCGGTGCGGACGGCGCACGGTCCTGGCTGGGACCCGTCGCGACCCATCAGGAACCAGGATGACTGGGATGCGCACGCGGCCTTCATGGACGGCCTGGTCGTGGATGGCTTCATCGTCCTCGGCGGCCCGATCGGCTCCGGCGAGCAGACCCTGCACTGCGTCGAGGCCACGAGCGAGGACGCCGTCAGGGCGCGGTTCGCCGCGGATCCCTGGGCCAGGGCCGGCCTGCTCAGGCTCGCCTCGGTGGAGCCCTGGACCCTATGGCTGGACGGCCGCACCGCCCCCGCGTAGCGCCCCGGCCCGGTGGCCCGACAGGCGCACCGCCCCTGCCGCGCAATGACCGGGCCCGCCCAGCGCCGCCGGGTCATGGTTGCGCGTTTGCGGCCCTTAGAAGGGCAGCAAACGGGCAACCATGCAGGCCTTCCGTGCCACGATCATGGCTGCGCGCCGGGTGGAGCCGCCGGTCAACCGCGATCATGGGGGGAGGACGCGAGGAGGGCTGATGGACGCGGACATGGACGCGCCGGAGGGCGTGAGCGCGGCGGACCGGGCGGAACTGGTCGCGTTCGCGCGCCGGATGGACGGCGACGGCCTGGCACCGGGCACGTCGGGCAACCTCAGCCTGCGCCGCGGCGCGGTGATGGCGATCACCCCGTCGGGCATGGCCTACGAGCGGATGGCACCGGCCGACATCTGCCTGGTCCGCATCCCGGACGCGGCGCGGCTGTCCGGCCCCCGCCCGTCCACCGAGACGCCGATGCACCTGGCGCTGTACCAGGTCAGCGGCGCCACCGCGATCGTGCACACCCACTCGCCGTTCGTGGTGGCGCTATCCACGGTGCTGGACGAACTGCCTGCCGTGCACTACGCGATGGCCGACCTGGGCGGCCCGGTGCGAGTCGCGCCCTACGTCAGGTTCGGCACCGGCGAACTGGCGGCCAGCGCGGCCAGCGCGATGGCCGGGCGCAGCGCGGTGATCCTGCGCAACCACGGCGCGCTCGCCTGCGGGCCCACGCTGGCCCGCGCCTACGAGCGCGCGCGCACCCTGGAGTGGCTGGCCCGGGTGTACTGGTACGCGCGGCTGGCGGGCACGCCCCAGACGCTGAGCGAGGCGGCACTCACCGAGGTGAGCGACGCGGTGGCGGCGCTGCGCTACGGCGAGCCCGATCCCGCGCCACCACCGGCACGACCCGAGGAGACGGCGCGATGACCGGGACCGGACAGCTCCCCGGCCCGCACGCGGCGACACCCGCGGGCAGGCCCCGGGCCCGGGCACTGGGCATCCCGTTCGCCGGGACCCCGGGGCCGTGGAACGCCATCACCGACGTGCCCGGGGTGGAGGTGGGCTACGCGACCCTCATCGAGGGCGACTCGGTGCGCACCGGGGTGACCGGGATCCACCCGCGCGGGCCCGCGGGCGCGGCCGACCCGGTGGCGGCGGGGTTCTTCTCGCTGAACGGCAACGGGGAGATGACCGGCGTCTCCTGGATCGGCGAGTCGGGCACCTTCTCCCTCCCGGTAGCGATCACCAACACGCACGCGGTCGGCATCGCCCACGCCGGGATCGTCGCGTGGGCGGCCCGGCACCATCCCGAGCTTGGCGACGACTGGTCCCTGCCGGTGGCGGCGGAGACCTGGGACGGCTACCTCAACGACGCGGCCGGCCACCACGTCACCGAGGCCACGGTGATCGACGCGCTGGAGGCGGCGCGGGGCGGGCCGGTGGAGGAGGGCTCCGTGGGCGGCGGCACCGGGATGACCTGCTACGAGTTCAAGGGCGGCAACGGCACCGCGTCACGAGTGGTGGACTACCGCGGGACGGCCTACACCGTCGGGGTGTTCCTCCAGGCCAACTTCGGCTCGAGGGAGGAGCTCACGCTGGCGGGCGTGCCGGTGGGGCGGCTGCTCGGCGGCCCTGGCGCCGCCCGGCCCGCGGTCCCGCCCGGCGCCGGGTCGGTGATCGTCGTGGTGGCCACGGACGCGCCGCTGCTCCCGCACCAGTGCGCCGCGCTGGCCCGGCGGGTCACCCACGGCATCGCCCGGACCGGCACGATCAGCTCGCACTTCTCCGGGGACCTGTTCCTCGCCTTCTCCACGGCGAACCCGGGCGGGTTCGGCCCGTACCACTCCGACCCCGGCACCGGGCGCCGCTACGACCAGCTCAGGTTCATCCCGTGGTCGCAGGTCAACCCGTTCTTCGCGGCAGTGGTGCAGGCAGCCGAAGAAGCGGTGGCCAACGCACTGGTGGCGAACGAGGACATGACCGGGCACCAGGGCCACCACGTCCCGGCGCTGCCCCGCGACCGCGTGGCCGCCCTGTTCCGGGCGGCGGGGCAGGCAGGTCAGTACCAGCCGTAGGCGGCCTCGTGCGCCCAGGCGCGGCGCGGGGAGCCGTACCTGGCCCTGATGTAGCGCAGTCCCCACCGGATCTGGGTCACGGCGCTGCTGCGCCAGTGCGGGCCGGCGCTGGCCATCTTGTGGCCCGGGCAGGCCTGCGGAATCCCGTACGCGCCGGAGGCCGGGTTGCGGGCATGCCGGTTCCAGCGGCTTTCGCGCTTCCAGAGCCGGTTCAGCGCGCCGAAGTGCCGCCGGATCGACCAGTGAAAGGAGCGCGCCATCATCGCCCGCGCGATCTGGCGCGGGCTCCGGTGCGCGCGCCGGGCGGCAGACCCGGGCCGGGCACCGGCAGCGGGACGGTCAGCGGCGGCCGGGCGGGCCGGCGCGGCCAGCCGGGCCGTGGCTGCCGGGCGGGCCGTGGCTGCCGGGCGGGCCGTGGCTGCCGGGCGGGCCGTGGCTGCCGGGCGGGCCGGCGCGGCCAGGCCCGGGACGGGCGCGGCAGCCACCAGCGCGAAGGCGGCCGCCATGACGGCGAGCATGCGGATGCCCGTGCCGGATAGATGCTGTTGAAGTGTCCGTTTGGCGGACATGACCAACCCTCGGTCAGGCGCGCGGCAAGCGCGCGGTTACCGCCCCCGGTTGCCAGTCGGGCCACATCGGCGCGGGCTGCGACGGCGGCGTGCGGGCCGGCGCGGGACAAGGCGCCTGGCCGGGATATCGGCCGCCGCGCACGCGGGGCGCTGTGATCGCCCGGGCAACGGAACCGCAGGACCAAGCCTGCTAAGGACGCTGCCTGCCATAAGGCTTACGGGTGATCCATATACCTCTATTCTGTACGAGTACCGTCAGATAAAAGGACCTAAATAGAAAAGAATTACCATGAGGAAGATCACAGGGGTGATTGACTGAAAGTAATATTCGAATTACTCATTTTCACCAGATCAGGCCCTCCCGCGAACGGCTCTACGGGCGGGCCCGGCATTCGCTGGCCTGGATGCGGTCCGGCGGAACACGGCGGCCCCGGCCGTGCCCGAAGCGGCACACCGGCGGCCCCGGCCGTGTCCGGGCTTGTCCGACAGTTTCCCATCTGCCCGCGCGAGGACGCCGGGCGCGCCAGACTTGGAATGCACCCGGGTCAACCCGGGAGCAGGCCCGGCCGCGAGCGTGGCAGTCACGGCTTCCCCGTCCGGCACGGGCCGATTTGTGGGCTGGCATGGCCGAGGCGTGTTGGCGGGGGCACGCCGAGGCTTGCCTCCGGCGGAGGGGCCGACTGGGGCTGGTCCCTCCGCCGGATGGCGCCCGGCCCAGGGCGGGCTTGACCGCAATAGCGGCGTATGAAAGCGTCACGCTCAGGTGTGGTTCTAGTCCCGGAAGGGCCGGTCCTGGCCGTGCTGAACCATGACTGATCCCGGTGCGGAGCGCCGGAGCAGCGAGCTCAACTATGTGGCACAGGCCTTAGAATTCTTCGCCCTGATGGGCCCCGCCGAGGCCATCGTGCACGGCAATCGCCGGTACAGCTACGCGGAGACCAGGGCAGCCGTCCTGGCCATGGCCACCGCGCTGCGCGCGCACCAGGTCCACGGCGGCATGACCGTCGTGGCGATGACCGGGAACCACCCAGAATCGCTCATCCTCCACCTGGCGCTGCACCTGCTTGGCTGCCGGACCGGCTTCGTCGCCGGCCAGGCGCCGCGCCGCGACCAGCTCGGGTTCATCGAGCAAGCTGCCGCGGATGTCCTCATTCATGACAGCGGGGTGGCGGACGACCTGATCGGGGACGCGCTGGCCCATGTCCCGCGCCCGGTGCTGAGCCTGGGCGCCGAGGAAGGCCGCCCCGACCTGCTTACCGAGATGGTGCTGGCGGCCGCGGGCATCCAGGCCGACGGCGAGGCGGCACTGTCCGCCGGCGCCCGCGTCGGCCACGAGCCGCAGTCGCTGTTCTACGCCGGCCACGCCGCCCGCCAGCCCAGGCTGGTGCTGCACCGGCAGCCCTTCTACCAGGCGCTGTTCCGCCGCGGCCAGTCTTACCGGGCCAGTGGCGAGCCAGCCGTGCGCCATCTGGCCATCCAGAACCTCGCGGCTACGAGCGTGCTGATACCGGTGCTGCTCGCGCTGTTCCAGGGTGGCACGGCCATCCTGGCGGCCCGGCCGACACCGGGCAGGCTCGCCGCGATCATCGAGCGCGAGCGGGTCACCAGCACAACGCTGTCCCCGCTGCGACTGCCCGACCTGCTTGCCGAGCCAGCCCTGGCCCGGGCCGACTGGTCCAGCCTGCGCTACCTGAACTGCGGCGCCACCACCGGACCGCCCGTGGGGCTGATGCAGGCGATCGAGCGCTTCGGCCCGGTCGTGCGGATCGTCTATGGCCGGACCGAGATGCCGCTCATCACCGACTACCCGTTCTTGGTTGGCGACCCGGCGCACCCGGAGCGGTTGCGCTCCTGCGGCACCCCGTCCGGCGACGCCAGGGTCGAGGTCCGCGACGTGCGGGGCGCCGTCCTGCCGCCCGGCGAGACCGGCGAGATCTGGGCCACCGGGTCGCTGGTCATGGCCGGTTACGCCGGGCAGCCCGAGCTGACCAGCCGGGCCCTGGTGGACGGGTGGCTGCGCACCGGGGACACCGGCTACACCGACCCCGACGGGTTCCTGTACCTGGTGGACCGGTCCGGGGCAGGCGAGCGCGGGCGCTAGGCGGCCCAGGCGGGCGTCCAGGTGCCGGCGCCGCGGCGGGCGGGCCGGGCGGAGCCGAGGTGGCGGCGGAGGGCGGTGAGCGCGGGGTGCCGGTTGCCCGCCCGCCAGACCAGCGAGTGCGGGTAGACCGGCGTCGGGTTGCGCACGGCGATGCGCCGCAGGTCGTGATCGGCGGGCCAGAGCAGCCGGGTCTGCTCGCCGACGAAGGTCGCCAGCGCCGGGGAGCCGGCGATCACGTCCAGCAGGGGCTCGGTGCCGAAATGCGGGTCGGCTGCGTCGATGATGAGCCCGAACGCGGCGGCCAGTTCGCCGTAGAAGGCGGCCCACTCGGTCCCGGGGACGATGCCGGGCATCCAGATCCGGTGCCCGGCGAGCTGGGCGGGCGTGATCACTTCGGCGGCGGCGAGCTTGTGCGCCGGCCCGGTGAGAAGCTGGACCGGCTCGTCCAGGACCCGGGCCGCCTCGAGGCCGGCGGGCAGCCGGCCCGCGGCGACGGCACGGATGGACGCGTCGATCGTGCCGGACGCCACGGCGGCGATGGCCGTGGCGGCGTCAGGCAGCAGCACGAGGTCGAGTTCGGTCCCCGGATGCGCACGATGGAAGCCGCGCAGCAGGCCCGCTGGCGCGAGCTGCCGGCCGATCACGTCGACCCGCAGTGCGCGGCGGCCGGGCCTCACGGAGGCGGCGGCCCGCTCTGCGGCCTGAAGCAGCTCGCGGGCGTGTGGCAGGAACGCCTGCCCGTCAACGGTGAGCCGTGCCCCGCGCCCCGTCCGGGCGAACAGCCGCGCGCCCAGCTCCTTTTCCAGCGCGGCGACGCGCTTGGATACGGCCTGCTGGGTGATCGACAGGTCCGCGGCGGCCTCGGAGAACTGGCCCGCGTCCGCGACCGCGACGAACGTGCGCACAGCGTCGAGGTCCACGGCGAATGACCTTAGCCGCACAACGCCCGGTTGTGACTCGCCGGCCGGGCGGTTGTTTGCTCCGGCGGCCTGCGCTGGCTTTGATTTCGCTGGGCAGGGCGGTGCCGGGCGAGGCAGCGAGGGGTGCGCCGGGACATGATGGCTGGGCGATCGCTGGGACGGCGGTTCGGGTGGCTCTGGGCGGCGTATGCGGTCAGCGCGTACGGCTCGGGCCTCGGCTTCGGCGCGCTGGGCTTCATCGCGATCCGGGTGCTGCACGCCGGGCCGGCCGAGGTGTCGGCGCTGGCCGCGGCGGGCCTGGCGGCGGGGGCGGCGGTGGCGGTGCCGCTCGGCCCGTGGGTGGAGTTCCGGCGCAAGCGGCCGGTGATGATCGCGATGGACCTGGCCCGGTTCGCGGCACTGCTGAGCATCCCGGTCGCGTTCGCGCTCGGCCGGCTCAGCTTCGCCCAGCTCGTGATCGTGTCGGTCATCGTCGCCGCGGCCAAGATCGCCTTCAACGCGGCCAGCGGCGCGTGCCTGAAGGCGATCGTGCCGCCCGCCGACCTGATCGCCGCGAACGGGCGGTTCGAGTCCACCACCTGGACCGCCACCGTGGTCGGGCCGCCGCTCGGCGGGGCCGCGATCGGGCTGTTCGGCCCGGTCGTGACCGTGCTGGCCGTT
>Ga0335078_10003617_pt1 | contig 23006 bp, 19 predicted proteins | sample Lox_Sample_32_FD_206711 | JGI IMG/M metagenome (GOLD analysis project Ga0335078, IMG submission 206711) | Soil microbial communities from Loxahatchee National Wildlife Refuge, Florida, United States - Lox_Sample_3.2 | ecosystem: Environmental > Terrestrial > Soil > Wetlands | place: USA... | reverse complement strand
GCCGCCACCTTCGGCGCGGGCCTGCTCGGCCCGGCCGTCGCGACCTACACCGCCGCGCTGATCTGCGACACGGCCGTGCCGGCCTGGCACGCGGGCTACCGCGAGATGCCGTACGTCTTCGCCGGCTCGGCGGCCAGCGCGGCCGGCGGCCTGGGGCTGCTCGCCACGCCGCCGGGCGCCGCCGAACCCGCCCGGCGGCTGGCCGTGCTCGGCGCCGGCGTCGAGCTCGTCGCCAAGCGGCAGCTCATCAAGCGACTGGCTAACCCCGGGCCCGTATCCCTTTCCGAGCCATATGAGACCGGTCGGCCGGGTGCGGTGCTGCGCGTCGGCGAGGCGCTGACTGCCTGCGGCCTGGCCGGCGCGCTGCTCGGGCGGCGCAGCCGGGCGCTGTCCGCGCTGTCCGGCGCGGCGCTGCTGGCGGCTTCGGCGCTGACCAGGTTCGGCATCTTCGAGGCGGGCATGGCTTCGGCCCGGGACCCGAAGTACACGATCGTGCCCCAGCGTCAGCCCGGGCCCCAGCCCTCGCCTCAGGACGGCCGGCTCTGACCCTGGCGACCCGTCGGCCTCCCGGCCATACTGGGATATGCCGGGTTGTCTGGGGTGGGGAGGCTGACTACCAATGGCGGTGGCGTTAACCGGGCGTGGCACGGGCCAAGCGGAGCTGACCGGTACCTGGCAGGCCGCCCGCGGTGGCCGGGCGCCCACGATGCTGACATGAGCTTTTCCGGCGGCGCCCCGCGCGAGCGCAAGAGCCGCCCGCTCGCCGATCCGCGATACGTCGCCGATGTGCTCGGGCGGCTGACCGCGGTCTTCGATCAGGCGCTCGACCTGTCCCGCCGCCGTTCGGTGGCCGTCGACACACTGGTCTTCGGCGACGTGGTGGGCTACTTCAGCGACGAGCGCCCGGACGATCCGCGGATCAAGGCCGGCGCGCTGCTGCTGTCCGCCGGGACCGGGCCGGGGCGCGTCGCGTTCCAGGTCTTCCTGGACGCGGCGGACCAGGTGTGCGGTGACGCGTCCGGCACGCCCTACGGCAGGCGGATCCTCGCCCGCCGCCTCGATGCCGAGCTCACCGACTATCTCGGTGGTGGCGACCTGCTCATATTCCAGTGAACCCAGGAGTGGACGGGCCGGGGCGGAATGAACTGGCGGTTGCCGCTGTTAACGGCTATGGTGATATTGCACCCAGTGCCTCCGGCGGCTTTTTCCCCGAGCTGACGTCGAGATTCTTTCTCATCCTTTCAAAGGATTTTCCGAGCAGCGCTCCGAGCGCTTTCCAACTGGCTTAGCTGCTGGTTGACCACGTCGAACGGCCATTCATGGCCGCGTCGGCGCTGTCTCTCCGCATGCGCGAATCCAGTGCGCATACACATTCCCAAGGAAATTCATCCATGACAGCAACAATCCATGAACCGCCGGTTCAGGTTAAGCAGGCTCCGGCCGCCATCGCGGTGTCCGGCCTCGTTGACCCGGCCGACGGCCACGCCTTCGTCCGCACCGCCGGCTACCGCCGCGGCCCGGACGACATCTACGTCTCCGCCGCGCAGATCCGCCAGTACGGGCTCAGGAAGGGCGACCTGATCGAGGGCACGGCCCGCTCGCAGCCCAGCGGCACGGCGCGCGGCAAGTTCCGGGCGCTGCTCTCGGTGGTCGCGGTCAACGGGAGGCCGCCCGGCTTGCCCCGTCCGGACTTCGACGACCTGACCCCGCTGTATCCCGACGAGAGGCTTCGTCTGGAAGACGGGGACCCGTCGGCGACGGCCCGGATCATCGACCTGCTCGCCCCGATCGGCAAGGGTCAGCGCGCGCTCATCGTGGCCCCGCCGAAGGCCGGCAAGACGATGGTGCTGCGGGCGATCGCCACCGCCATCGCGAACAGCCACCCCGAGGTCACGCTGATGCTCGTGCTCGTCGGCGAGCGGCCGGAAGAGGTCACCGACCTGCGCCGTTCGGTCCGGGGCGAGGTTATCTTCTCCACCTTCGACCAGGCGGCCGCCGATCACATCCGGGTCGCCGAGCTCGCTATCGAACGGGCCAAGCGCCTGGTGGAAACCGGCGCCGACGTGGTGGTCCTGCTCGACTCCCTCACCCGCCTCGGCCGGGCCTACAACCTGGCCGCCCCGGCCAGCGGCCGGACCCTCGCGGGCGGGGTCGCGGCCTCCGCCCTGCAGCCGCCGCGCCAGTTCCTCGGCGCCGCGCGCAACATCGAAGACGGCGGCTCGCTCACCATCGTTTCCACCGCGCTGGTGGACAACGGCTCGCGGATGGACGACGTGCTGTTCGAGGAGTTCAAGGGCACCGGGAACATGGAGCTGCGGCTCCGCCGTGACCTAGCCGAGCGGCGCATCTTCCCCGCCATCGACGCGATGCCCTCCGGCACCCGCCGCGACGAGCTGATCATGGCTCCGGACGAGTACCGGGCCGTCGGCACGCTGCGCCGCGCGCTCGGTGCCCTCGACTCCCAGCAGGCTATGCAGCTCCTGCTGGACAAGACCAGGGACACCGCCTCCAATCCGGAATTCCTCCGCCAGATCCAGCGGTCCGGCTGAGCCCGCTCAGTCCAGCCTGCGCGCGACGTGCAGCACCGCGCCCCAGCCCCGCCGCACCGCATGGTCGCGGCGCAGCGCCAGCCGCCGCCTGATCTCGCCGTACAGCCGGCGGCGTTTCCACTCCGCCATGTCCAGGTGACCGGAGAACGTCTCGAGGAGCTCGATGTACTCCTCGGCCGGATAGACCCGTTCCCAGCCGTACTGACGGACCGCGGTGACCTCGAAGAGCCCGCTGGCCTCGATCCCGGCCCGGTCGTCGGCCAGCTCACCGGGCCGCGGCGTTCCCTGGCCGGGCGGCTGCCCTTCGCCGATCTCGTCGTAGATGTCCTGGATTTCCTCGAAGAACGGATCGCCGCCGTCGGGAAAGGTGTGCTCGGCCGCCCAGAAGGCGAGATGACCGCCGGGCCGCAGCGCCTGCCAGGCCCGCTGGTAGCGGACGGCGGGGTCGATCCAGTGCCAGGCGGTGGCCGCGTACACCAGGCCGAACGCGCGCGGCGCCCGCCACTGTTCGAACGCGGCCTGTACCACCTCAACTTCGAGCCCGGTCAGGTTCTGCCGGGCCACCGCGGCCAGCTCCGTGCCGAGCTCGACGCAGGTGATCCGGTAGCCGCGCCGCGCCAGCGGGCGGGTCGCCTTGCCGGTCGCGCACCCCACCTCGAGCAGGTGGTCGCCCGGTGTCAGGCCGGCCAGCGTGACGAGATCGTCGTACAGCGCCCCGGGATACTCCGGCCGGACCCGGTCGTACCGCGCGGCGGCCGCGTCGAACGTCTGCCGCAGTCGCTCGCGATCCGCATCCGTACGCACCCGGCAATTCTGCCACCGACATCCCGGGTCCATCCGGCCGTCATAGTCGGTAACGTCGTTCTGCTATGAGAACCTGGCGGGCCGGGGTCGTCCGGCGTATCGCGCACCCCGGGCGGGGCTTCACCCAGGGGCTGATCGCGGACGGCGAGACGGTGTGGGAGTCCACCGGGCTCTACGGGCAGTCGGTCCTGTGCCGCTACCCGCTCGGGTCCGAGCGGGCCGAGCGCCGCGCGGCCCTGCCGGCCGAACTGTTCGGCGAGGGCATCTGCCGGTCTGGCGACATCATCTGGCAGCTGACCTGGCGGGAACGGGTGGCGCTGCGCTGGGACGCCGGGACCCTCGAGCTGACCGGCCGGGTTCCCTACAACCGGGAAGGCTGGGGCATCTGCGCCGCCGACGGCTACCTCGTGACCAGCGACGGAACCAGCGAGCTCGTCCGGCGCGACCTGGACCTGGTCCCGCAGGCGGTGATCTACGTCCGCTCCGCGGGCCGCCGGGTACTCGGCCTGAACGACCTGGCCTGGTCGGCCGGGAGGATCTGGGCGAACGTGGCCGGCACCCACTACCTGGCCGGCATCGACCCGGACAGCGGCGAGGTCACCGACGTCGTGGACGCCCGGGCCGCCGCCGAACGGCACCAGGGCGACCCGCAGGCCATCATGAACGGGATCGCCGCCCTGCCCGAATCGGGGGGGCCCGAATCGGGGGGGCCCGGATCCGGGGCGCCCGGGCCCGGGGAGTTCCTGCTCACCGGGAAGGGCTGGCACTGGATCAGGCGGGTGCGGCTGAAACCGGCCCGGGAAGGCAGCGCCCGGCGGCACCTGCTATCGGGCCTGAGCCACTGACCGGCCCGCGCGCCGCAGTGCGGGCCGCAGCGGCTTGTCCGTGTAGCCGCCGTCGGTCAGCCCGGCCCGGCGCTCGAACACGTTACGGCAGCCGGTGTCGCCGGTCAGCAGCCACGACACCGCCGCCGCGGCCAGGTACAGCGGCACCATCACCAGCCCGCCGCAGCAGGCGTACTGGGTGGCGTGCCGCGCCTCGTGCCGGAAGAGCGCCGAGGCGGGGTCGAGCTCGTCCCGCCGGGTGACGATGACGTTGCCCAGGCAGAACGCGGGCGCGGGCGGCACCGGGAGCCGGTACCCGGTGCCGGTGAACAGCCGGTCCGCGCTCCGGGTCACCCGGGCGCCGCCGAGGGCGGCCACGCTCAGGCCGGCCAGCGTCGACCCGTTGGCCAGGTTGATCCATGCCCGCAGGCCAGCCTGCATCGCCGCGGCTCAGGACCCCTCGCCGGGGTTGTGCCCGTTCAGCCCGGGCGGCGGGTCGTCGGCCACGACCACCTCCGCCCACGACGGGACCGGCGCGGGTGCCGGGAACGGCGCCGGCAGCTTCATCTGCTCCGGGCTATGGTCGTGGTGCGCCCGGGCCGCTGACAGGTGGTAGTCGTTGAGGCTGTCCAGGAAGCTCTGGTCGCTGTAGGGCCTCCCGTCCACCAGCGGACCCACGGTGTGCTCCATGACCGCGACGATATCCTCGCCGCTCAGCGTCTTGTGCGTCTCCAGGGCGTGCGCCAGGGCCAGGACATGGCTCCGGTTCTCCGTGAGGATCTGCTCGACCCGGCCGAGCAGCGTGGTCAGGTTGTCCTCGATCCGATCCGCCAGCGCGTGCCGGGCCTGGGCCTCGGGATCCTTTCCCTTCTTCAGCGCGCCGCCCCGGCCGCCGCCCGGCGAGCCGACCTCGAGCCGCTTGGCCGTGGAGTAGGAGGACACCGTGGTGCCCATGCCCCAGAAGCCCTCCATGAACGAGGCCACCGCGGTCGCGGACTCCAGGTCCCCGGACACGCCGGAGGAGCTGTCCTGGTCGAAGAACATGCGCTCGCCCGCCAGCGACGCCAGCGACACCAGGATGTCGGTCTCGTACTCGCTGCGCCACCGGGTGAACTGGTCCTCGGGCGGGATGCTCGCCACCATGCCGAGGTAGTCGCTGCCCTTCTCGATCGTGGCGATGTCGATCTCCATGTGCTGCCTGGTCCGGAACGCGACCAGCGCGTGGCAGGCCTCGTGCACGGCCACGGCGTGCCGCTCGCGCTCGATGTACTCCACGTCCTCCGGCGGGCCGAGCTCCTTAAGCTGCTTGGCCTTGATCACGTCCGGCCAGGTGATGACGTCGCGGCCGTTCCTGATCGCGGTGATGAGCGACTCGTTGACCAGGTCCTTGATGGTGGCGCCGGTGGCGTAGGGGGTGATCGTGGCCAGCTTGTCGATCTGCTCCTCGGTCAGCTCGTGCTGCACCTTGTTCAGGTAGCCCTCGTAGGTGCGGATCCGGCCGGCCTTGGACGGGTAGCCCACCTTGTAGATACGGTCGATGCGGCCCGGGCGCAGCAGCGCCTCGTCCAGCGCCGACGGCATGTTGGTGGCCATCATGACCAGGATCCGGTACTTGGGCGGCGGCTTGGGCCGCATGCCGAAGACCCGCCGGACGTAGCGGTTGACGAAGCCGCGCGGCTTCTTCAGCCCGGACAGCTCGGTGAGCAGGGCCTGCAGCGTGCCCATGCCGCCCCCGCCGCCCCCGTTCATCATCCCGCCGATCATCTGCCGGTTCCGCCGACTGCCCGTGTCCTCGGGGATCTGCGATTCCATCGCCTGCCGCGTCAGCATCATGCGGGTGTCTTCCGACAGGTAGGAAAACCCGTGGCAGCCGGCGGGCGCGAACGGCGCGGGGGTGGCGATGCCGGGCCCGCCGCCGACGCCGCCCTGGGTGAGCTGGCCACGGTTGCCCAGCGAGTCGGCCTCGTCGAAGAAGACGATCACGCCGCCGTACCGCAGGGCGAGCCGCCGCAGCTTGCGGAAGAGCCCTTTCACCTTGAGGATGCCGACGCCCATGAACATGTTGATGAAGGCGCCGGGGTCGACGAACACGTACGGGCGGCCGGTCTCCCCGGCCACCGCCTCGGCCATCAGCGTCTTGCCGGTTCCCGGCGGCCCCCACAGCAGCAGGCCGCCCGGCACGTAGCCGCCGCGCTCCTCCACCAGCTCGGGGTTCTCCAGGAAGATGATGTTCTCCTTGACCCGCTGGAGCACGTGGTCCTGGCCCCAGACGTCGGCAAACCTGGTCTTGATGTCGTCGGGGTAGTAGACGTCCACCCCGCCGCGAGACATGAACCAGAAGATGGCGGCGAACTGGCCCACGACGATCAAGAGCAGCAAGACAATCTGCAACACGAACGGCAGCACATGCCAGATGAGCTGGGGTCCGCGGAGCAGCGCGAGGATCGGCGTGGTGTGGATGATCTTGCCGGTCACCACGGCGATGATCGCGATCCAGAGGATCCAGGTCAGGATCCGCCAGATGCGGAACCTGGTCCAGTCGGAGATATGCCGGTGGGTAAACCGCTCGAAGCCGTCGAAGACGGTCTCGGTCCAGAACCTGTGATAGCCAGCCGAGTGCTCGCTGATGAGGAAGTGAACCTGCCGGAGCAGTTCCAGGCCGATCAGGACGAATACCCACCAGCCCGTACGCACCTGGATGCGCATCGCGTCGGAGAACCCGATCAGCGGGTTGTTGGCCATGGCCGACCAGACCAGGATGAACCAGACCAGGCCGAGCAGGAGCAGGAACTTGATCCTGTCCCAGATGGACATGGGCTTGCGGGTCAGCCGGTCCTCGTGCCTGGGCCGCCCGCTCGGCGGTGGCGGCGGCGGGGGCGGCGGGACCCCCGGAGGTCCTGAGGCGATGATGTCCGGGGGCTGGGCCATGTCCATCACAAGCTCCTGATGGTGAACGACGACATCACGTCGTTGATCTCGGTCTGCTCGCTGCTGTAGCACTTGGTGGTGCAGTGCAGCACGAGGAGGTAGACGACGGTCTGATCGGCGTTGGTCAGGGCGACCTCATCGAATGTGTCGGTGACGTTGCCGGTAAAGGTGTACTCGAACGTTTCCCGGACCCCGTGCACGCCCTGGTCGAGCGAGAGCATCTGGTCGCGGATCTGCTTGAAGCCGGTCAGCGGAAACCCCTGAGACGCCGCGTTCTGCCGCGCGTTGGCGGTCACCGGGAGGAAAAAGTCGCGCAGCGTGTCGTACGACAGCTCGTTGCTCGCGGTCGAGTTGAGCTGGCCGACCTCGGCGAATACGAACGGATCCGCAGTAGCGAAGGAGAGGAAGTCGCCCGCCTTGGGCTGGTGTCCCGCCTCGTACGCCACCGTCCATCCGCCGCCGGCGCCGCCGGTCGCGCTCTTCAGCTCGGAGGAGAGCGATGAGTCGCTGATCTTGTGCCAGGCGTAAGGAACCTTGAAGTACGTATTGGTTTTGGAGTTGGCCACATAGGTAAATTGCGGCGCTGCGCATCCGGAGAGGGCCACCCCGAGGAGTACCGCGCAACCCCCGACGAGGCCCTGAACGACGCGGTGGGCCTTGCTCGCCAAGAGGTGCGACCTCCACGTAGGGACTACGTAGGTCAAGTATGACGCCTTCGTCCGTAATGGTACAGGTGTGCCGGGGTGCCGATGACACCCCGGTGCTGGCCACTCACGGTGCGTGCCTTGACCTTCTCTTTCCGTACCCAAGTTATCCGCGCTCACCCGTGCCGAAGCCAAACCCGGCCGACCGGAAATGGCCCGCCGACGGCGTGGTGGCTATCTGCGCCGCGGGGGGCCGGCTAGCGTGCGCGGTCATCGCACCAGCGGCTTCGCGGGCGGCCGGTCGCCGCGTTCGGCACCGGCACGCGTTGTCAGAGCCGATCTGGCGCAATCCAGGAAAATTCTGAGGAAGGATACAACGATGACCACGCCAGAAATTCAGCAGGAGATCGAACGCACCCGGGATCATCTCGGCGAGACCGTGGAAGAACTCGCCGCCCGGGCCGACGTTAAGGCGAGGGCCCGGGCCAGGGCCGCCAGCATCAAGGACAAGGCTGCCGGGATGTCCGGGCAGCTGCGCCAGAGCCAGCTAGCACAGAACCAGCTGGTCCAGGGTGATCTGGTGCGGCGCCGCTGGCCGCTCGTCGCGGCGGTCGCGGGCGCCGTGCTCGTCGGCTCGGTCCTGGTCCGGCGGCGGCGCAGGCGCTGACTGCCCGGCCCCCAGGGCGTCGGCGGACCACCACGACCAGCGCCGGGCGGCCTGGCCACGACCACGGGCGCCCGGCGCGCGTAGTCCGGCCGGCCGTCTTCTGCGCGTGCCGCACACTAGACGGGTGATCATGAACTCTGCTGAGCCGTCCGACTCACCCGGTCCGCACGACCCGCTCGGCCTGGCGGCGGACGCCCCGCTGCTGGCCGCCTGGCTGGACTGGATGCGGCAGGCCGGATCGGGCCAGCTGCTGCCGATGAGCACGCCCGGTCACAAGCAGCGCTATGACCTGGTGGGCACCGTGGTGGCGGGCGACGTCCCGCTGTACGGCGGGCTGGACGCGATCAAGCACGCCGACCGGCTGCGGGCCGGCGCCGAGGCGCGCGCGGCCGCGCTGTGGGGCGCGGACTGGTGCAGGTTCTCTGTGGCCGGGTCGACCCACGGCAACCAGGCGTTCTGCCTAGCCATGGGCCAGCCGGGCCAGGAGGTGATCATCACGAGGACGCTGCACAGGTCGCTGCTGCTCGGCCTGGTAATGGCGGGCCTGCGGCCGGTCTGGGTGCGGCCGGAAATCGACCCGGGTACTGGCCTGCCCGGCGCGGTGGCGGTACAGACGGTCAAGGACGCGCTGGCCGCGCACCCGGACGCCTGCGGCGTCATCCTGGGTGACCCGTCCTACATCGGCACCACTGGCGACCTGGCCGGCCACGCCCGCGCCGCGCACGAAGCCGGGGTGCCGCTGATCGTCGACCAGGCCTGGGCCGCGTACCTCGGCTTCCACCCGGATCTGCCGGCGCACGCCATCGCGGCGGGCGCCGACGGCATGGTGACCAGCGCGCACAAGACGCTGCCCGCCTACACCCAGGGCGCGGTGGTGCTGGCCAGGACCGGGCGGCTGGACCGGGCCCGGCTGGAGCGCGCGTTCGACGCCACCCACACCACGAGCCCGGCCGGGTCCATCCTGGCCAGCATCGACGCCGCCCGGGCACTGCTGGCCCGGGACGGCGAGAGGCTGTGCGGCCGCCTGCTGCGTGGCCTGGCCTCGGCCCGCAAGCGGATGCGTGAGGTGCCCGGCCTCGACGTGCTCGACGGGCCCGGCGTGGACCCGGCCAAGCTGGTCGTCCTGCTGGCCGGGACCGGGGCGCACGGCGGCCTGGTCGAGGCCGACCTGATCGACGCGGGCATGCCCGTGGAGATGGGTGATCGCGACACCGTGGTCCCCATCGTGACCATGGCCGACGACGAGGAGCAGATCGCGACGTTCACCGAGGCGCTGATCGCCGCGGTGGAGCGGCACCGCGGCCAGCCGCGCCGCCCGGTCGCGACCGCCTCGTGGACGGTGCGGCCGCAGCCGGTGCTGGCGCCGCGGGAGGCCTTCTTCGCGCCGAACGAAACCGTCGCGGCCAGCTCCGCTGTCGGCCGGATCAGCGCCGAGCTGGTCGCCCCCTACCCGCCCGGCGTGCCGGTGCTGGCACCGGGCGAGCTGATCACCGCCGAGGCGCTAGCCGCGCTGCGCGAGGTGGCCGGCTACGGGGGCCGGATCGCCTACGCCGAGGACCCCAGCCTCGCTACCTTCCAGGTCGTCGCCTGATTCCACCTCGGCGAAGGCGACGACCGCCTCCTGCTCCTCGTGCACGTACCGGCCGCCGCGCAGCAGCGAGGCCACGGCCGCGACCAGGCACGCTGCGATGGCGAAGTCGAACGCGATGTCCAGGCCGTGCTGGAACGGCGCCGAGATCAGCGACGGGAAGAAGGTGTGCCCAGTGAGGAAGGCGGCGTGCCCGGCGGGCAGCTTGGCGAGGGCGGGGCCGAGCAGAGTGCCGATCGGGTTGTAGCCCAGCAGCGCGGCGAACATGATGGACACCGGCGGCAGCGCGGCCAGCCGGGCCGCGTCGGCCGACGGCACGCCCTGGGCCATCAGGCCGTGGCTGAGCGCGGCCGGCAGCGACGAGGCGAGGCCCAGGATGATCAGCGTGAAGAAGATGCCGATGGACAGGACCATGGCCGAGTTCTGGAACGTCGCGCTCATGCCCGCGCCGACGCCCCTCCGGTCCGGCGGCAGGCTGTTCATGATCCCGGCCCGGTTGGGCGAGGCGAACAACCCCATGCCGATGCCGTTCATCAGCAAGACCAGCGCGAACTGCCAGTACTCGAAGTTGACCGGCAGCAGCTCGAGCAGCACGAAGGACAGCGCGGCCACCACCATCCCGCCGGTGGCGAACGGGCGGGCGCCGAACCGGTCCGACAGCCAGCCCGAGGCCGGGCCGGCGATGAGGAAGCCGACGGTCAGCGGCAGCATCGCGATACCAGCCCACAGCGGGGTCCGCTCGAAGCTGTAACCGTGGATCGGCAGGTAGATGCCCTGCAGCCAGATGATCAGGATGAACATCAGCCCGCCCCGGCCCAGGCTGGACAGCAGGCTGGCCAGGTTGCCCGCGGTGAACGGGCGGATCCGGAACAGCGCGAGCCGGAACATCGGCTCGGCGACCCGGGTCTCGATGACGCAGAACCCGGCCAGCACGGCCAGCCCTCCGCCGATCAGGCCGAGCACCACCGGGCTGGTCCAGCCCATCGTGTGCCCGCCGTAGGGCTGGATGCCGTAGGTGATGCCGACCAGCACCGCGATCAGCCCGGCGGCGAAGGTCAGGTTCCCCCACCAGTCGAGTGCCGCGGGCCGCCTGACGCCAAGCTCCCGCAGCTTCAGGTAGGACCAGACGGTCCCGAGGACGCCGAACGGGACCGAGACCAGGAACACGTAACGCCAGCTGAGCGGGCCGAGTATCCCGCCGAGCACCAGCCCGATGAACGACCCGGCGATCGCGGCCACCTGGTTGAGGCCGAGCGCCAGCCCGCGCTCGCCGGCCGGGAACGCGTCGGTCAGGATCGCGCTCGAGTTGGCCATCAGCATCGCACCGCCGACGGCCTGCAGGATCCGCATCGCGATCAGCCACCAGGCGGCGGCCGTGCCGTGCAGCCAGGTCACCGACAGCGCGACGGAGAACAGCGCGAAGATCGCGAACCCGAGGTTGAACATCCGCACCCGGCCGAACATGTCGCCCAGCCGCCCGAAGCTGACCACCAGCACCGCGGTGACCACCAGGTAGCCCATCAGCAGCCAGAGCAGCAGCGTGGTGTTCCCCGGCTGCAGCGGGTCCACGCCGATTCCGCGGAAGATATCCGGCAGCGCGATCAGCATGATGGAGGAGTTGACCGTGGCCATCAGCATGCCCAGTGTGGTGTTGGACAGCGCGATCCACTTGTACCGGGATCCTGCCCCGGCAGGCGATTGAGTAACTGCGGACGGCACGGATGCCCCTCCGGAGAAGATAGGCCTGGCGCGGCGCGATCCGCCGCGGGAAACCGTCAGCCGCCCGCGATCCAGCACCGCGCCAATTTAGTTGTTACATGACAACTAAATTATCTCCCGATCTGTTCCCCCCGCCCGCCGCACCCGGCCTGCGTCGCGGCTCCCGTGCCTCCGCACGCCGCGCCGCCCCAACGTCAGCCGGTCGGCACTCTGCTCAGGCCGACTTCGCGGTGTACTGGTTTCCGCGTGCTTGGTGGGGCCGGTGTGTGCTCTGGGAGCGGCGGCCTGAGTTCGCGGTGCCCTGAGCGGCGCTACGGGTAGCGCCGCGGGCGGTGCCGCGGGCAGCGTCCTCCCGGCTGCCGGCCGCGATGCGCGCCGCGCGGCGGCCGCTGCCTGTGCGGGCGCCGCCGCCCGCGCGGCTGCTACTGCCTGCGCGGCTGCTGCTGGCTGTGCGGTCGGCGCCGCCCGCGCGGCTACTGGCTGTGCGGTCGGCGGCAGCGCGGCCGCCGCTGCGAGGGGCGTTGGCTCTGCGGCGGGAATGGCCCCGTGCGGCGGGCTTTCGCTCCGATGCGGGCCTGTCCCGGGCCGGCCGCTCCGGTGCGGGCGGAACGGGCGTGCCCGACGCGGCGATCTGCCTGACCACGTGATGCCCGGCAGCGACCTCGTCGCTGGCCGCGGTCACGCCCGCCGCGTCGTGCAGCCGGCGGAGCTCGCGGAGCTGGCCGCGCTCCACTAGCGCGATGACCATGCCGGAGGCGCCGGCCCGCGCCGTCCGGCCCGAACGGTGCAGATAGTCCTTGTGGTCGTTCGGCGGGTCGAACTGCACGACCAGATCGACGTCGTCCACGTGGATGCCGCGGGCCGCCACGTCGGTGGCGACCAGAACGCGGGGATGCCCGGCGGCGAACGCGTCCAGCGCCCGCTGCCGCTGGTTCTGGTTACGGTCGCCGTGGATGGCCGCGGCCTCGACCCCGGCCCGGGTCAGCTGCTTGACGAGCCGGTCCGCGCCGTGCTTCGTGCGGACGAAGAAGAGCGTCCGCCCCGGCCGGCCGGCGATCTCCGCCGCTATCGCCACCTTGTCCTGCGCCGACAGGACCAGGACCCGGTGCTCGGCGGGCCCGGAATCGGTCGAGGACGTCACCGCGTGCAACGCGGCGTCGGTGGTGTAGCGGGTCACCAGCTGGCCGACGTTGCGGTCCAGGGTGGCGGAGAAGAGCATCCGCTGGCCGTCGGCAGGGGTCTGGTCGATGATCTGCGTGACCGCGGGCAGGAAACCCAGGTCGGCCATGTGATCGGCCTCGTCGAGCACCGAGACCTGGATTCCGGAAAGCGTGCAGGCATGCCGCTCGAGCAGGTCGATGAGCCGGCCCGGCGTCGCCACCACGATGTCGGCGTGACGTACCCGGGCGATCTGCGCGCTGATGGACACACCGCCGTAGACCGTGGCGATGCTCACCCCGACGGCCCGGCCCAGCGGCACGAGGACGTCGGCGACTTGCTGTGCGAGTTCCCGGGTCGGGACGAGGACCAGCCCGCGGGGTGTCTTCTCCTGGCGCGGGCGTGGCGCGGCGGCCAGCCGGGTCAGCAGCGGAAGGCCGAAGGCCAGCGTCTTGCCCGACCCGGTCTGGGCGCGGCCCAGCACGTCGCGGCCGGCCAGCGCGTCGGGCAGCGCCCGGGCCTGGATCGCGAACGGCTCGTGGATGTCACCCGCCGCGAGCGCCCGGACCAGCCGCGGGTCCAGGCCGAGCTCGGCGAACGTGGCCGCGTACGGCGGCGAAGCCGCGGCGGCGGCGTCCAGGGCACGATCGAGCTCGGCATGCGGTTCGGCTTGCGCTGGCCGGGGGGTCCGAGGGCCCCGAGCGGGGCTGCGGCGACCGTAAGACGCGCGCGGACGCCTGGACGTATGCGGCATGCGGGAAACTCCATTACTGTTCAGAGGCCGCATGCTCGACAGACGTCAACAACCACGGCGACCGGCGGGCGGCTCGCCCGCGGAGCGGCGGCGAAGATTGCCGCCTTACTGCACTGCCAAGGCTATCAGCCGGGCTGGTATTCCCCGGTCTCGTTGCGGATGGCCTCGAGCTCGGCGATCAGGTGCGAGCCGGTGACGCCGTAGTCCGCGACGCAGCTGGACGCGGCGCGGACCGCGTACCGCAGCGCACGGCGCTCCGGCAGCCCGTCGGCCCGCAGCGCGAGGAAGACGCCGGCCAGGACCTCGCCGCCGCCGGTCGGGTCCACCAGCTGCGCGACGGGGGCCTCCACCTCTTGCGGATGGCCGTCCACGATGAGCCGGGCGCCGAAGGGGCCGCGCTTGACGATGAGCGGTGCCTTGGGCACCGGAAGCTGGGCGTCCCCGTACAGGCCGTCGTACTCGGCCTGGTTCATGAATATCAGGTCCACGCTGTCGCACACCTCGCGGGAAGCGGTGGGATAGGTGGCGACGTAGTGCTCGAACATGTCGGCCGAGATGTGCGCCCGGCAGCCGCGCTCATGCAGGTACTCCAGCCAGGTCAGCTGCTGGTCCGGCGGTGCGGTGCCGAGGTGGATGTAGTCCGCGTCCAGGTAGCGCGCTGGGAAGGTCCCGGTCCGGACGGCGGCCGCGACGCCGAGTTCGGCGCTGAACGAGCGGGTGCCGTCGTCGAACTCGCGGATCCGGAGCTTGGCGGACGGGCCGGGCAGTTCGGCGACGCCGTCCAGGTCGACCCGCCGCCTCCGCAGCGGGGCGAGGTCGAAGTCCTTCCCGACCGCGGCCACCAGGCCTGCCCGGTCGCCGATGAGCGCCCCGGCGCTGGCGGCGACCGCGTAACCCGAGCCGCCCGGAGAAGTCCAGCTCACAGCGCCGGCGTGCACGATCGACGTGCCCACGTGGCCGACGACGACCAGCTCCGGACCCCGCTCCTTGGGCCCGCCGTTACCTTCCGCACCCCGCATTTCGCACTCCCATGCAGGCCACCAGCGGACGCGCCATCTGATTACCGGCTGTACCGGTGGCTTCCTACCATAGTGCGCACAATGCCCGCTGACCAGCGTCACGGGGACTCTGTGTCAGCCGAATAAAACAATCAGTGTCAGCGTGCTCGGTGGTCGCCGCGATGAACGAGGCCGCGGACAGGAATTCGCGCAGCTGCCGGGCGAAATCTCCCGCCTCGACCCCGGGCGGCAGCCGTCGTCGACCCCACCGGTGCGCGCCTAATGACGGCGGGAGGCGTCCCGCTGGTGCTGGGTCCGCGGGAACGAGTGGTGGTTCGTGGTGGGCGCGGGCTCGGCCGTGCCGCGGCTGGTGTACTCGTCTGGGGTCTTGAGGCTGCTGAGCTCGAAGTCGAAGCGAGCGTCGAGGGCGGTGCCCAGCGCGGCCAGCGTGCGAAGCGTCAGGTTCTCTCCGCCGCCGAGGATCTGGCTGATCCGTCCGGGCGAGACGCCCATCCGGGCCGCGAGCTCAGCCCGGGACAGGCCACACTCGCGCATATAGAAGGTGATCTCGTTGGTCAGCTGCGTGATCAGCCCGTGCATCTCCTCGTCGGCTTTGGCCTCGATGGCCTTGTGGTCTGGTTTCTGCTGGTCACGTCCATGTCCGAAGACCATCCGTGCCTCCACTTGCCGCTGCCAGACCCTGTCGCGCCCGGTTCTCGTAGCCTTCAGTGTACTTAGGCTTAGCTAAACGTATAGCTATGACTAAAGTCTCGCCGACACGGGGGTCAGGGAACCCGCCCTGGATGATCGTTACCAAAACGTTATCAAAGGCTCGCCAGGCTCACCCGGACCCTTTTCGCCCGAAAACGAAGAATAACGCCAGGTTAACGCGATACCGGGATAAAACCTAGCTGGATCCCTTATGGCCTGGAAGCATTATCCTCGGTATAGCGGCCATGGCCTGCGTACGCGCAGATATTTAGGCGAGGGGCTGGGACATGCTTGGCTGGGTCGTGGGTGGGGTCGGCACATTCGTGGTGTCGCTGGTTTTCGCCTGCATGTTTCTGCAAATGCGGTGTCGCGGGGTCGGTCCGCCGTTCGGCCCGCACGCCCGGCCGTGGGGCATCTTCATCGCGGTGGCTACGGCGCTCGTCTCCGCCGGATTCGGCCTGCTCATCCTGGCCGCCAGTCACGAGACCTCTGCCGCGCTGGCCGGACTCGTCGTGCCCGGCGGGCTCTGGCTTACCAGCGTGGCGCCGCCGCGCGACCGGCTCCGGGCCGGGTGGCTGACCCGGCCGCTCAGCCACCTGTACGACGCCATCGGCGAGGACATGCAGGCCTGGCGCAACATCAGGCGCCGGGCCGCGGCGGAAGAGCGGCAATGGATAGCCGACGCGGCGACGTATTACTACGACCAGGTTAAAGGCCGGATAAAGGACCAGCGGGCATTGGAAGAGCTCTGCGACTGGCGGGACTCGATAGTGCACAAGATAAACATTGTGCGGCTGATAAACCTGGATACTACTCCGGCCCGGCTGCACGATGCGTTGCAGAAACATCCCTCCACGCAGAACCTGCGCCGGTACGCCGACGACGACCTGCCGCGGCTGGCCCGGCGGCTGGCGAGCGACGCGACCACCGAACTGGACCTGTTTCTCGCCAGTGTGTACCGGCTCGGCTACCACAAGCTGCTGATTTACCCGTTCCGGCCGTCGGTGCACCGCTCCCGGCGGGCCAGGACGCCGAGGTGAAAACCCAGTATGCCGAGGTGAAATAGGACAGGCCCGCGCGCGGTTGCACACATGGCGCCCCACGCGCCGCGCGCCCGCATCCAACGGGCCGCGCCTGCTAATGAAGGAGCTGACGTGGCGGACACTTACCGCAAGGATCCCGAGGCCATCGCCCAGCTGACCCCGGAGCAGTACCGGGTCACCCAGGAGGCTGCGACCGAGGCCCCGTTCAGGAACGAGTACTGCGACAACAAGGAAGCGGGCATCTACGTCGACATCGTGTCCGGCGAGCCCCTGTTCGCTTCGGTCAACAAGTACGACAGCGGCTCCGGCTGGCCGAGCTTCACGGTGCCGATCGAGAAGGCCAACGTGATCGAGCACTCCGACAGGAGCTGGGGTATGACACGGACAGAGGTCCGTTCGGCCCACGGCGACAGCCATCTCGGGCACGTGTTCCCCGACGGCCCGCCCGCCGAGGGCGGCCTGCGCTACTGCATCAACTCCGCGGCGCTGCGCTTCATCCCGCTCGATGACCTCGAGAAGGAAGGCTACGGCGACTACCGCAAGCTCTTCGAGGACGGAGCACAGTCATGAGTACGGAAAAGGCGATCCTGGCCGGCGGCTGTTTCTGGGGTGTGCAGGAACTCGTCCGTAAGCTCCCCGGCGTTATCTCGACCCGGACCGGTTACACCGGCGGCGACGTGCCCAACGCCACCTACCGGAACCACCGCGGCCACGCCGAGGCCCTGGAAATCATCTTCGACCCAGAGAAGATCTCCTACCGGGACCTGCTGGAGTTCTTCTTCCAGATCCACGACCCGTCGACGAAGAACCGGCAGGGCAACGACATCGGCGATAGCTACCGGTCGGCCATCTTCTACCTCAGCGACGAGCAGAAGAAGGTCGCCGAGGACACCATCGCCGACGTCGACGCGTCCGGCCTGTGGCCGGGCAAGGTCGTAACCGAGGTGACCGCGGCCGGCCCGTTCTGGGAGGCCGAGCCCGAGCACCAGGACTACCTGCAGCACTACCCGAACGGGTACACCTGCCACTTCGTCCGCCCGGGCTGGAAGCTGCCGCACCGCGCGGAGACCACCGGCTAAGCGGAGAACTCCACCGAAACGACGGCGCCCTGGTCCGCCAGGGCGCCGTCGATGTATGTCACCATGTTGGTCGCGACCGCCGGAACGCGCGGGCCTGGCAGCACGATGCCGGCCAGGTTCAGCGGGTCGGCGGCGGACAGTGCGACGGTCTCCCCGGTCCGCGGCCGCTTCCTGATCTCGCGCAGCATGCTCACCGCGTCAGGGTGCGCGAACTGCTCGCCGCTGAACCCGTGCACGAACCGGCCGCCGCAGATCGTGCCGCGAGCCTCCATCCGGCGTAGCGCCCACAGCACCTCGCGCCACGGCACGGCCAGGTTCTCCCGGGCCAGCAGGTCGCGGAACACCACGCCCCAGCGGGCCGCGAGCTGCTCGGCGACCGCCTCGGCCAGGTCGTCCGGGTCGCAGCTGTCCGGTGGCTCGGGCAGCAGCGACCACCGGCCTGCCGTCCGCGAGCTGAGCTGGCTGCCGCGCCGCAGTCGGCGCCGGCCGGGCGCGTTCTGCATCGCGCGCCGGGCGAACAGCGTCCGGACGGCGCGGAAGCCGTCCGCGGTGACCAGGCCGCGGGCCACCCCGTCCCACAGCGCCTCCTCCACCTCGGACGGCAGCCGGCCGGTCAGCGATTCCAGGTCGGGCGGGAACAGCGCGCCGCGCTGCCGGAGCGCGTCCAGGACGTCGCTGGTGCTGCCCGGACCAGGTTCGGCGGGCCGGTGCTCGCCGCGGGCCGCCCGCAGCAGCCACGGCAGGTCGTCGCGGATGGTCAGGGTGACCGGGGTGGCCCGGGACGGGGTGCCGGCCCGCCGGGGTGCCTCGTCCGCCTCGCCGCGGACCGAGAGCCGGCCCCAGGCGACGCCGCCGTCCAGGCATACCTCGTCCAGCCACTCCCGGCGGTATCCGGTCACCCGGGCCGGGAAGACGGCCTTCTCCCAGGCCCCGGCGGCCAGCTCGAAACCCTGCAGCTGCTCCACCACGGCCAGCACGCCGCGGCTGCCCTCCCGCCGGGTGTCGGCGGTCACGTGCTGCCAGCGCAGCAGGAACCGGATGAAGTCGCGGGCCGTGACCGGTTCGACCTCGCGTCGCTTGCGCTGCCTGGTGTACGCGTGGATGCGGGTCAGCACCCGCCGGGCGCACCACTGTTCGGGCCCGTTGGCTCCGTCCGGGTCGGTGAACCGGCCGCGCAGCGCGAAGCCCTCGTTCTCCAGCCGGATCAGGGCGAGGTTGACGTCCGCCACGCCCAGCGACGTCGCCCGGGCCAGCTCCTCCGCCGTAACCGGCCCCGACACGTCCAGGTGCCCGCGCAGCATCTCCGCTGCCACAGTCTCGGCATCCATTGGCTTGACCTGCGGCAGGGGCGCCATCGCGAAGGTCCGCGCGGCGGGGCACAGGCCGGCGAGAACCGGCACCCGTTCGGTAGCACACCACAAGCCGGCCGGCAGCCCGGCCGCCCGTCCGGCCGCCGCGAGCTCGGCGAACCACCCAGCCCATTCCGGCTGCGGTCGCATCAGGTACAGCGTCATCAGCAAGTCGTGCAGCTCGTCCACGTCCCGCGGCAGCGGCCGGATCTGCTCCCTGACCTTCTCGATCGCGTCCGGGTCGAGCCGGGCGAGGTCGCGGGCCTCCACCGGCAGCCCGCGGGGGACCGTTACCTGGCGGCTCCGGCGGTTGCCTGCTTCCGTCTCGTCGTCCAGGTAGGTGAACGGCGGCCCGTTCAGGATCTCGTGGGCGAGCACCGAGGGCTCGGTGGTGTCCCGGGTGATGACGGCGATCCGGCCCGCCTCGATCCCGGCCACCAGCTCGCGCAGCCCGTCGATGTCCATCGCCTCGTGCAGGCAGTCCTCCAGGGTCTGCCGGACCAGCGGGTGATCGGGGATTTCCATCGGTCCGGGTGCCACGTTCTCCTGGCACGCGGCCAGCACCGGGAACACCGCCGCCATCAGGTCGTCCGCCTCCATCCGCTGGATGGCCGGCGGGTTCTTCCGCCCGCCGCGCATCCGCAGGATGGTAAGCGAGGTGTTCAGGTTCCACCGCCAGCGGGCCTGGAACAGCGGCGCGGTCAGTACCGCCTGCCGTACCACCTGCTCGACGGTCTTGGAGGCCAGGAACTTCGGCACCTGCTCGAGCGGGAAGCTGTGCTGCGGCCCGAGCGACAGCAGAATAGCGTTGTCGCTGGCCGCCGCCTGCAGCTCGAAGTCGAACGTGACACAGAACCGCTTGCGCAGCGCCAGCCCGAACGCCCGGTTCACTCGCGCGCCGAACGGTGCGTGCCCGACCAGCTGCATGCCGCCGGCCTCGTCGAAGAAGCGCTCCAGGATGATGGCGTCCATGGTGGGCAGCGCGCCGAGCGCGGCCAGCCCGGCGCGCAGGTAGGCCACGATGGTCACGGCCGCGGCCCGGCCGACCCCGCATTCCTCCTCGAGCCACTTCCTGGCCTCGGCAGGCTCGCGGTCGGCGACGGCCTGCCGTAGCGCCGAGACCTCCTCGGACAACTCCCGGGTCCGCCCGGGCGCCTCGCCCTGCCAGTGCGGCACCGACGGCGGCGCGCCGTGTGCGTCGGTCACCCGGACCGTGCCCGGCTCCACCCGGCGGATGCGCCAGGAGTGGGTGCCGAGCAGGAATACGTCGCCGGGCCTGCTCTCCACCGCCCACTCCTCGTGGACGGTGCCGATCTGGATTTCGTCGGGCTCGGCCACGACCCGGAAGTCGCCGAGCTCCGGGATGGCGCCGCCCGAGGTCAGTGCGGCCAGCCGGGCACCCCGGCGGCCCTTGACCGTGCCGTTCACCTGGTCACGATGCAGGTAGTAGGCGCGCCGCCCGCGGCCGGTACGGATCCCCTCGGCCAGCAGGCCGGTGATGTCCTCGAAGTCCTCGGCGGACAGGTCGCGGAACGGCGCCGCCTGGCGGGCCAGGCTGAGCAGCTCGCCTTCGGCCCAGGATTCGGCGGCCGACTCGGCCACCATCTGCTGGGCCAGGATGTCCAGCGGCCGTACCGGGACGACGATGGCGTCCAGCCGCCCCTGGCGCGTGCCGCGCAGCAGCGCGGCGCACTCCACCAGCTCGTCCCGGGTGGTCGGGTACAGCCGCCCGGACGGCGTCCCGGTGCGGGTGTGGTTGGAGCGGCCGACCCGCTGCAGGAAGGTGGCGAAGCTGCGCGGCGAGCCGATCTGGCACACCAGCTCCACCGGCCCCACGTCGATGCCGAGCTCGAGCGAGGCCGTGGCCACCAGGGCCCGCAGGTCTCCGGCCCGCAGCCGGGCCTCGACCCGCTGCCTGCGGCCCCGGGACAGCGACCCGTGGTGCGCGGCCACCTGGGTCCCGACCTCGTCGCCGAGCCGTTCGCCCAGCTGGTGGGCGACCCGCTCGGCCATGCTGCGGGTGTTGACGAACACCAGCGTGGTCCGGTGGCTGGTCACGTGGTCCGCGATCATGTCCAGGATCTGCGCCGTCTGCTCCGTGGTCGGGACCGCGCCCAGCTCGTCGTCGGGCAGTTCCAGGGCCAGGTCCAGCCGCCTGCGGTGACCGGAGTCCACGATCGCGCAGCGTGGCGACCCGTCCGCGTTGTCGCGGTCCGGGCCCGCGCCGACCAGCAGCCGGGCGATCGCCTCGATCGGCCGCTGGGTGGCGGACAGGCCCACCCGCTGCACCGGCTGCCCGGCGACGTGCGCCAGCCGTTCCAGGGTGAGGGTCAGGTGCGAGCCGCGCTTGTTCCCGGCCACCGCGTGGATCTCGTCCACGATCACGGTGCGGGCGCTGCGCAGCATGGCCCGGCTCCGTTCCGCGGTCAGCAGCAGGTAGAGCGACTCCGGCGTGGTGATCAGGATGTCCGGCGGGTGCTTGAGCATGGCGGCCCGCTCGGCGGCCGCCGTATCACCGGTCCGGACCGCGACGCTGATGCCGGGCGCGCTGAGTCCTCGCTGGCCCGCTACCGCGGCGATCTCCCGCAGCGGCGCCTCCAGGTTCTGCTGGATGTCGGTGGCCAGCGCCTTCAGCGGCGACACGTACACCACCTGCGGCCCCGACCCGGCCGGCGTCGCCCCCTCGTCCGGCCGGGCCCCGGGCTCGTGTCCGCAGTACAGATCGTGCGCGCAGCACAGATCCTGGGCGCGGTAGAACCGGTCGATGCAGACCAGGAACGCCGCCAGCGTCTTGCCGGACCCGGTGGGCGCCGCGATCAGCGTATGGCGGCCCGCGGCGATCTCCTGCCATCCCGCGGCCTGCGGCTCGGTCGGTCCGGCCGGGAAGCGGCCCTCGAACCAGGCACGCACGGCGGGATGGAACGACTCGAGCACCCGCCCACGCTACCTCCGGCCTCCGACATTCCTCCGGAGACCTGGGTACGAGCCTGCTGCGAAGCGCTGGCCCGGCAGCGTCAGAACTCGCTCTTGAGCCGCTCGATCTCGCGAGTGCGTTCGCGCAGCTGCGCGTAGGCGGGCCGTTCGCTGCTGCGGGCCAGGGACCAGCGGATGGCCTCGGCACGGTTCGGGGCGATGCCCGCGCTGATCAGCGTGTCCACGATCTCCAGCTCGGCCGGCCCGAGCCGGGCCATCACCGGGGTGAGGTCGCCGGCCGCGGTGCTCTCCTTGCCCCGGCTGGCCGGGGGCCTGGTTGAGCAGCACGACAATGGCCTCTATTGGCTTGATGCGGCTCCTGCCGGATTCGGCGTGAGCGAACTCCAGCCGCCTGGCCCTGGGAAACTGCTGTTATAGATCACGCTGGAACTGCTCGATCTCCTGGCGGTGCCTCTCCTCGAAGTCCCGCAGCCGCCGTTGCTGGCCGCCGGGCAAGTCCGGCCTGATGAGCACTCGGATCGTGATCTCGCCCGGTCTCACGCTCCGGCCGATGGCGTGCTGCAATACGACGACTCCGTGCATCACGCCCGGAAAGCGCTGGTTCGCGGCATCCGTGACCTCGCGCTCGATGCGCTCTCTAGCTGCCTGGTCCATGACCCCGCCCCAGAAGTTACTCTGGTAACTCAAGATACTCGACGGGACACTCTAACCCGGGGCTGTTACCCGGCGCGAGCGGGCGGTCCGTGGCTGTGCAGCACCTTGGTTTTGTCCTTGTTCCAGGCGGTCGTGGTCCCGTCGGGGTTCAGGACCAGGGTCCAGCCCTCCCGGTGGATCGCGATCTGGTGATGGAATGTGCACAGCAGCACGCAGCCGGTGGTGCTGGTCGTGCCGCCGTGCTTCTTGTGCTTGACATGGTGGACCTCGCACGCCGACGCGGGCTGGTCGCAGCCGCCGGCCCACCGGCACTTGCGGTCCCGCAGCAGCACGGCGTTGCGGATCCCGGCCGGGACGGTCTCGGCGTACCCGATGTCCAGCGGCAGGCTGGGCCCGCCGAGGCGGGCGCCGAGCTGCCGCCGGCGCAGGAAGCTCGCCAGCCCGCCCGGGCCCGATAGCAGGTCGACGGCTTTGCCGATGACCGCCTGCTCGAGCGCCGCCCAGGCGGCATCCCGCCCGCTGTCCCGCCGGGCGTTCAGCTCGACGCAGAGCCGGACCAGGTCCTCCAGGGCGTCGATGTTGATGTCGGCGGTGACAAGGGGG
>Ga0335078_10003616_pt1 | contig 23007 bp, 13 predicted proteins | sample Lox_Sample_32_FD_206711 | JGI IMG/M metagenome (GOLD analysis project Ga0335078, IMG submission 206711) | Soil microbial communities from Loxahatchee National Wildlife Refuge, Florida, United States - Lox_Sample_3.2 | ecosystem: Environmental > Terrestrial > Soil > Wetlands | place: USA... | reverse complement strand
ATCGATCGCTTCCGGATCCTTGGTATTCACATAAACGATAAAACCAATGGCCTCGGAGTAGGGAATTGTGTTGGGAAAGGACTCTGCAAAATTGCCGTAGCGCGGAAATTCGATGATTCGCTCCTGATGAAACTGGAAGGGGCTGAAATTGGTACTGCAATATTCCAGCGTTGCCTTCATGCTGTCCATCATTCGGTCGAGATCGAATTCGTGGCCGGGCTGATAATAAATTTCGAGATTTACGTCACGCCAGTGATCTCGCCGTACGGCATAGCGGGCTGAATTTAGGGACGCGATCGCCAGGATCGGCGAGTCCATTTTGTAATGGAAATAGCGCCGTCCATTTTCCACCCATTCCTTCTGTAGATAACCGGGCAAGATCGCGATCTGGTCAGGCGCGGTACTGACGGTTCCTTCGAAATTAATCCAATCCGCATCCATCGAGACACCGTTCTCATTTCGCGCCACCACATCATCAAGCGCCGCCATTCGCTTTGGTTTTGGAAGCCCGTGCTTGTGTCGCGTGCTGTCGTCGGTTAGTTCGACTTCTGGAGCGTAGCCGATGTACGGTACATAAGCGCTGTTCAGAAATGATCCATTCGCGGCAATATCGGTGTTAGGACGAGAATTGACGAAGCCCTTGTTCTCGAATTTCAATGCAAAATCAAGTGCAACATGACCGTGCGGGGCGAGCGGTGTCGGCAGTTGATAAATATAGAAACCAAGTTTGTCATCTTTCAGAACTATCGTTTGGCCGCCAGATAAAGACAATTGGTTGATTTCAATATGCCCTCGAGGCAAAGGCGCAAGATCCGCCGGCCAGACCGTCAAATAAACGCGATCGATCGGCGCTGCCGTCTTATTTTCCAGCGTCATTGTGCCGCGAATATCTGCGACTCCGCGATCAGGGTACAGATCGATCTGGGTGTTGAGATCGGTAATTAGTGGTTGCGGCACCGTCAGATATTGACGGTACTGTTTTTCATACTGAGCTCGTTCTTCGTCTACCCGCCAGGTTGTGCGGTAGGTATTTAAGACGTCAGTGTTGTAGAAGATGTAGCTGCCGACGCCGAGGAAGGCCAGGAAGCACACTGCAAGTGCCGCGACCGCTGGCCGAGACAATCGGTCCGTCGCTTGCTTTAGTCTCGTGCGGAAACTGCCCTCGGTCGAGCGCACCCACACAAGATTCGTAAGGATTGCCAAAGCTATGGCTGCGATAGCCCAGTAGAGGTGATACCAGAACAGCGTCGCACCGAACGGTCCGTATCCGTTCATGTCCGAATAGGTGTACGGAGGCGCCTGACCGAACCGGTACAGGTAGTTTTGCAATCCCATGTTGGGCACAGCCAGCGTGGCGATGAAATACAGCACCACGATGAAGTGCCCCACATATTTATTGTTCACCAGGGTGTGAATCAGCATGGCCAAAACGCACAAAATCCAGAACTGTACCAGGCGCACGCCGAAAAGATCGGTGAAGTAAAGTCCGAACTGAAAACGGTAATAGCCGTGGCTGATCTGAACAATAAGACCGGAAGCCATGGTGACGAAGAGGATCAAGACCTGTATCAGCATCAACGCAACGAGCTTGGAAGAAAAGATCACCCAGCGCTGCACCGGCAGAGCATCAACGATCTGATTAAAGCCGGCGTCCCGCTCGCGCCACACCAATTCACCGGCATAAAAAGTGATGATTGCGAGCGCGAATACAAAAAAGCCCGTGCTCGATAACTCGAGCATTTGGTAGGTCACCGGATATGTGCGGGTGGCGAACGGATTATCGATTCCGTTCGCCGTGAATATGGCAAACAGTCCACCGGCTAAGAGCAACACGAGGAAGAAAACGTTCTTGACCGTCTCAGTGAACTGAATGTGCGTGAGCGAGAGAAACTGTCGTAGCGACAAGCCCGAAGAAAACTTTGGCCGTATGGATGGCAGCGCTTGCGCCGAAACTGGGAGGATCTCTTCTTCTGGCGCGATCTGTTGGCGCTTTTTGCTGCGCACCGTCGCGTAGGAAAACGAAAACTCGTAATAAGTGAACGCCAGGATTGCCGCCCCTACCGCCAGCCATAGGAGCCTGTTCCAGAGCAGAACTCCCGAGAGTGGAATCAAATGCGTATTTCGCTCAAACGGTGTCCAATATCGGGTGAGCCGGTCCATGGCATTCCCCCCGAACGGGTCCGCTAGCGCTGCCGGGACATTCGCCGTCACATTGGTGGACATCTGTTGTGCAACGAAATATCCGATCAGCAAAATGACGCTGCCTGCGTAAACCGGCAGCATCTTCTTCCCCAGTGTCGCCAAGCCGAAAAAGATTGCCGTCAGCAAAATCAGATTGGGGAGAACCATTGTGAAGTAGGGTTGGACATACCCCGCGAATCTTTGGGCTTCCAGCCTTGTTGGATCCAGCCACGGCATGAGCGTGCCGATCCATACTCCTAAGCCGACTCCGGCAAAGATCAGCACTTGAACGGCGAGCGCGCCTAAAAAGCGGCCTCCGAGATAATCGAGCTTGGTAATTGGCGCAGTGTAGAAAAAGTCTGTCGTCCGACTATCGATATCCTGAAACGTCGCCTGCCCTGCGATCGCAGCCGTGACCACGACCCCGAAAAACGTTACGTACGCGATGATGATGTCCAGAGCAAACGGAGAGTTCACCAAAACTTTGCCACCGGTCCCGAAATCAACGCTTGCCCCCGGCAGCGCACCGCCGGTCATCAAAACGAAAAGAAATCCCAGCGAGCCGAATACGAGGAAATAGATGTAGGTTGATATTCGGCGTAGTCTCTGACGAAATTCGAAATTCGCGATGGTTAGAAGCATGGCTTTAGTTCACCTGGGACAAGGCCATCGGTTTGCCAATAAAACCTCTGATCGAGGCAAAGTAAAGATCCTCAAGATCGGGTGTCACCGTCTCGAATCCCGCTTCTGGTTGGCGGTCACTCAACACATGAATCAATGTCTTGCCGGCGAACAGCCGTATCAGGATGACCTGGAGTTTTTCCCGATAGCCGGCAAGCTCGGAAGCATCAATGGCTTTCTTCCAAACGTGGCCTTGCAGGTCCGCGATCAGGCTTGCCGGTTCGCCCGTGAGCAGAACGCGTCCCTGGTGAATGATCGCCATTTGGCCACACAGATCGCTTACATCGGACACAATGTGGGTCGAAAGAATAACAATGATGTTTTGTCCGATGGCGCTGAGAAGGTTGTGAAAGCGAACCCGCTCCTCGGGATCGAGTCCGGCCGTGGGTTCATCGACAATGATCAATCGGGGCTGCCCCAGAAGAGCCTGGGCGATGCCAAAGCGTTGCTTCATGCCGCCAGAAAAACTACCCAGGGGCTTGCGGCGATGGTCCCAAAGATTCGTCTGCTGCAGCAGGGCGTTTACAACTTCCTTCCGCTCTTTTGCATTCTCGATGCCCTTCAGGGCAGCAAAGTGGGTCAGTAAATCGACCGCAGAAACCTTGGGATAAAGACCGAACTCCTGCGGCAGGTAGCCGAGCACGCGCCGAACCTCATCCTTTTGTTTCAAGACGTCAATGCCGTTAAGCGTAGCGGTACCGCTGTCGGCTTCCTGCAAAGTCGCCAACGTTCTCATGAGCGTGGATTTGCCCGCTCCATTCGGCCCCAGCAGGCCAAACATCCCCAGCGGGATCGTCAATGAGACGTTGTCGAGAGCTTGCACACCATTCGAATACTTCTTGGAAAGATTGTCGATTCGAAGTTCCATGGAATCCTCAGGTTCAGCAGTACTTGAGTATACGCACGATCTCGCCCTGGAGTTCCGGCGAACCCAGCTTCCTAGTTCATGATCGGAATTAGCGAAGCGGACAATCTGCTATGCCCCAGACCCGGCTGGAGTACCTCATTTAGACATTCTTTTCACGCTCTTGTAACACTTCGAGGCCAATACAGCGTTTTCCCTTGTTGGGCAACGCTGCTCGCCGCGGCGGACATCAGAACTGCACCGCGCTATTCGCTGGAGGAATCGTGAAAATAATAATTTCAAAGTTCATTATCTCGGCCTTGGTTCTAACGTTCGCTCTTACCGCTCAGTCACGGGCCGTCAGCTACGCCTATTCCAACATTCAAGTCCCCGGCTCGACCAGTACTTCGCCGACTGGGATTAACAACCAAGGTGAAGTTGTAGGAAATTACCAGAGCTCCAGCGGGGTCTTTGGGTTCTGGCTGAGCAATGGAACCTATACGACCATCAGTTGTCCAAACGCGACGACTGGCACGTTTGCAGTCGGCATCAATGATAACGGTGTCATCGTCGGTTACTATGGCACAACCTTCCAGAACTACGGTTTCGTGTACACCAACGGAACCTGCAGAACCCTTCCAGATTTCAACGGCGCCGCAACTTACCCCTCCGGGATCAACAACTCGGGCATAATCGTCGGGTATTACATAGTCAACGACCTGTGGCACGGCTTTGAGTTACAGGGGGGAACATACAAGGAAGTCTCAGCGCCGAACTCCACTCAGACGATCGCATTCGGAATTAATTCGTCTGGTGACATCAGTGGCACATACTACGAAACTGCCACGACCCCTCACGGCTTTCTTCTCCATAACGGCACTTATCACACCATCGACGTGCCAAACTCCGGTTCGACCACGCAGGGCGCAGGCCTGAACAATAAAGATCTCATCGTCGGCTCCTACAAGGATCCAAACTCGCTAACCGACGAAGGATACGTAACCAACTCCACCAAATTTTTCGAGCTTATATTTCCGGGAAGCGTGACCACATTTCCGGTTGCAATCAACGATAGCAACGTAATCGTAGGAAACTATTTCAACGGAGGCGTGAATCCAAGCGGTTTCATGGCAACACCGTCCGCGAAGTGATTCCACGCGACCTCCTCGTTTTTTGAGCTACCCGCTCAAGCTTCGCTTGGGCGGGGGACCTTCTTCCCAGATCAGCCTCTGGCCAAGTTACAACCGGTCGCAAATTCATAGGAGGATTTATGGCAACGCTCCGAGTCGCAGCCAAGCCCAGTCTCGCGCCGATGATGGTAGCGCAAGTACCGAAGCCCGGGGGCGATTTCGAAATCGTCGAACGTGAGATTCGCCAACCTGGGCCGAGACAGGTCCGCATTAAAGTGCAGGCTTGCGGTGTCTGCCACAGCGACGTGCTCACGAAGGAAGGCCTCTGGCCCGGAATCGAATATCCTCGTGTCCCCGGCCACGAAGTCGCAGGCGTGATCGATGCGTTGGGCGAAGGCGTCGGCGAATGGCAGAAGGGTCAGCGCGTCGGTGTTGGTTGGCATGGCGGTCATGACGGCACGTGCCGCGAGTGTCGTCGCGGCGACTTCCGCAATTGTCAGAATATAAAAGTTTGTGGCATCAGCTACGACGGCGGCTATCAGCAATACATGATCGCTCCGTCGGAAGCAGTTGTTGCGTTACCAGACACACTCAGCGATGTTGACGCCGCCCCGCTGCTCTGTGCCGGAATTACCACGTACAACTCACTTCGTCACAGCGGTGCCATGCCGGGCGACCTGGTCGCAGTGCAGGGAGTCGGAGGGCTCGGCCACCTCGGCATTCAATTCGCGAACAAGTTTGGCTACAAAGTGGCCGCAATTGGACGCGGCTCCGAGAATGCTCCACTCGCCAAAAAACTTGGTGCGCACACTTACATCGACAGTGAGGCGACAAACGCCGCGCAGGAACTGCTAAAGCTCGGTGGAGCTCGTGTGATTCTGGCCACTGCTCCTAGTTCAAAAGCTATGTCCGAATTAGTCGACGGTCTCGGCGCAAATGGCAAACTTCTGGTGGTCGGCGCTGCGCCCGATCCGATTGAAGTTACTCCGATTCAGCTGATTAACGGGAGCCGGACAGTCCAAGGCTGGGCTTCCGGAACACCCGCCGACTCCGAGGACACACTGCGGTTCGCGGAACTCACCGGAGTGCGTCCGATGATCGAAACGTTCCCACTCGAGAGGGCGGCCGAAGCCTATGCACGCATGCTGGGCGGGAAGGCTCAATTTCGCGTGGTGCTTACGATGTGACGGCGCCCGTGTCGCGCGGATCTTCTAGTCCTCTACTCCGCTTTTCACGATTTTTTTGGCGCAAATGAAAACCGGACCCAGCATCCTGGGTCCGGTTCAAACGAAACAGTAAAACTTTACGCGATTCCGGCTTGCGTCTTTTGTCGACGTGAGCGGCAGAACATGCCACCGAAGCAAGAGAACGTCGCGAACAGAAGATACAGAGCCGCTGCACCGCCTTCCGCCACCGCTACATCGCCCCACATTTCCTGAGGACCGTTGAGATAGGGAGTGTAAATCCAGAGATTTGCGTACTGACTAAGAGAATCGCCCGCGTGGCCGAGGGCTGCCATTACCAAGCTATACGCACCCTGGTCGAGAGAACCCAAACTGAGTTGTTTACCAGAACTAGGCGACCAAACCAGCGAACTCAGATACCAAAGCGCTTCAGAATAGGAGGCTTGCGCACCTCCACTTAGATTTGGCGTAGTGAACATCTGGTTCACTAGGAACGCCATTTCCGCATATAAGCTGAGCGCTGCGCTGGCTGATTCTTTTTTACCGAATAATGTTTGGCCAATGTTGCTGCTATTCAAAGTCGCAACATTGATTCCATTCGCGCTCCACGTCTCGCCTGCAGTTACATTATCCCAATAGTCATCGCACACGTATCCTGGAGTTGAGGGCGTGGTGGGTCCGACGTTCGTATTGTTAACAGAGCCGTCGTAAAATCCGGTTCCAGCGCAACCTTCCGGACCGCCACACCAAACGGCGCCTTGGTAGCCACCGTTGAAATACATGGTGGTGTTTTGGGCGAATGCGCCCGGAGCACAGCAGATCAGCGCCAGAAGAACGATCAGCGAGATATTTCGAATTGACTTCATTTACTTATGCACTCCTCAGTCGTACTTGCCGAGGGGGGAGCTCACTCGAATTACGACCCTACTCTAGCGCGCTATGAATTACTGTCAAGAATGATAATTTCTGCGACCCGGTTGCAACCGCTTGCAACCTAAAGTAAGCGCTGCGTAATCAGCGACATACGTCGCTCCTGAGTCGCTCGAGGATGAGTCTCGAACTGTCAAAAATATTGTCAGAAATGGCCTTGACGATTACTAGCGTTTCGACATTCCGGACACTTGATTCTTTATTTGTCCACGTTCATGCGGTACGGTTAACAACATGAGTAGAAGTTGTACCGCTTGTCGTTCCAATCTTCATTCCTTTTTTCAGCTCTTTTCGATCCTGATCGCAATCGCAATTCTTGCGACGTCCTGCTCCCGCGATCCGAATGTTCGCAAGCAGAAGTATTTTGAGAGTGGACAGCGATATTTCGATAGCGGCAAATACCGCGAGGCCATGATCGAGTTCAGCAATGCGGTCAAAGTCGATCCCAGCTACGCGCAGGCACATTACCAGTTGGCTGAAACCTACCTCCGGCTTCAGCAAACCGATCGCGCTTCAACCGAGTTAGCGCGGGTAGTCGAATTGCAGCCCGACAATTATCAGGCCCGCATGGAGATGACGAATCTCCTGATCCTGGGGCGCAACTTTTCCGATGCTCAGCAGCAAACGTTCCAGCTGGAGCAGTCGCGCCCGGACGATCCAGCGGTGCATTCGCTGATTTCCAGTCTGTACGCTGGGCAGGGAAACATTCAGGGCGCCATCGACGAGATGCAGAAAGCGGTCGCGCTCGATCCCTCGCGTTGGCAGTCGCGACTGAGTCTTGCCATGTTGCAGATGCAGAACAACGATTCTTCTTCCGCCGAGGCCAACTTAAAGAAAGTCACCGAACTGAACCCGCAATCCGCACAGGCCCAGATGTTGCTGGGAGATTACTATGAGTCGCGCGGGAACATGACTGAAGCTGCGCAAGCATTTCAGCGTGCGATCTCCGCGGACCCAAAGAATCCGGATGCGCGCGCGGCGTTGGCCCGCTTTTACCTTTCCGAAGGCAAGAAAGCAGACGCCGAAGATTTCCTGCGGCAGTCTAAGAAGGATTTTCCCGACAACCCGGCCGGCTATCGGCTGCTCGGAGATTTTTACTATGCTACCGGTGACTTGGACAATGCGCTTGCCGAATATGCCAGCCTTTACAGAGATCATCCAGCGGATCTGCAACTCAAGAAAAATTATGTCGAACTGCTGATCGAAAAGAATCGAAGTGCCGAAGCAAGAAAGCTTACCGATGAGATCCTGAAAAAGAATCCGAACGACAGCGACGCGCTGGTTTATCGCAGCCAGATGCAGATCAGCCAGGGGCAACTCAACGACGCGATTTCCACTCTGCAAACGGTAATCAAGAATGACCCCAATCACGCCGAGGCCCATTACGTTTTCGGCATCGGGCTAGAAAAGCAGGGAAATCTGGAGCGTGCGGAAAGCGAATGGCGGGAAGCTGTGCGCCTTCGGCCAAATTTGGTCGACGCGCACCGCGCTTTGGCAGCGGCAGCCATGCGTCAGGGCGATATGAGCACTCTCGATCAGTCCGCAAGCCGAATCATCGCCCTTCAACCCGGCTCACCCGAAGGCTACGGTTTGCGTGCGCTTTCAAATATCAATCGCCAGCACTTCTCCGAAGCCGAAGAGGATATCCGCAAAGCCATCGCACTCGCTCCTCAAAGTTCATTCGGCTACCTGCAAATGGGAAATCTCCGATCGGCGCAAAAGCGCTATCCCGACGCAGCGAAAGCCTACCAGGAAGCGCTTGATCGCAGTCCCAATTCTAGCGACGGTCTACGCGGTTTAATGAACGCCTACCTTCTTCAGAAGCAGGTCGACCTCGCCATCTCAGCCGCTAATTCGCAAATCGCGAAGTCCCCGAATAACGACAAGTTTTACGATCTCCTCGGCACTACCTTATTCAAGGAGAAGAAAGATGCAAAAGGAGCCGAAGCAGCCTTCACCAAGGCCATCCAACTGGATCCCAATAATTCCGACGCGATCATGAAGTTGGGGCAAGTCGAAGCGTTAACGGGCAACCCGGATCAAGCGATTGCGCTTTATCAGAAGGCCACTAAAGATCAGCCTCACCAACCCGGCTTCTTCGTCCTTCTTGGTCAACTCTACGAATCGAAACAGGACTGGAAGAGTGCCCAGGATGCATATCAGGGCGCATTAACCATCAATCCACAAGATCCATTCGCCTCGGATCGAATGGCGCATGTAATGCTTCAGACCGGCGGCAACCTCGATGTCGCCTTGTCGCTAGCTCAGACTGCCCGACGAAGTCTGCCAAATTCTCCTGACGTAGCCGATACATTGGGCCAGGTTTTTTATCAGAAGGGCGTCTATGGCTCGGCCGTCAGCACGCTCGAAGAAGCTCTCAAACTCGCGGAGAAGAATAAGATCGAGAGCCCCGACATCCACTACCACCTGGGTCTCGCCTATCAGAAAACAGATCAGCCGCGTCTCGCTCGCCAGCACCTGGAACGCGCCTTGAAAATAAGCCCCAATTTCAGCGCCGCCGACGACATCAAGAAGCAACTAGCCCAATTGACGTCCTGATTCTCGCCGCTCTCGATTGCACAATCGCTAGAAAAACAAACGCCCGCTGGGTGTGATCACTCACACTAGCAGCGGGCGATTGCCCCTGACACTCTATTGTGTGACCGTGAAGTTTGTCGTACTCGTGCCTGTTCCTCCGGGAGTAGTCACGGTAATCTTCCCTGTTACTGCTCCAACCGGAACTTGCGCATCAACCTTGGTGTCACTGATGACCTCGTAGCTCGTCGCCGTGACTCCTCCAAAGGTCACGACTGTGGCTCCGGTGAAGCTATTGCCCGCGATCGTCACCGAGGTTCCCACTGGCCCGCTCGTTGGATTGAATCCCTTAATCAGCGGAACAATCGCAAATTGACCCGAGCTACTGATTGTGCCGCCGGGTGTTGTTACGACGATCGGCTGTCCCGTTTTTCCGCCGGCGGGAACAGTCGCAGTCAACTGAGTATCTGAAACGACCGTGAACGCAGCCGCCTTACCGCCTATCGTGACCTTTGAAGTTTGCGACAAGCTAACCCCATTGATCGTTACAGTCGTACCGACCGTTCCACTCGAAGGCGCGAAACTCGTCAACTGCGGCGTGACCAGAAATGACCGGTTACTGATATACGAAGTGGTAAACGTCGTCACGGTAACTGGACCGGTCGTAGCGCCGGCTGGGACCGTCGCCGTCATGTACGTGTCAGAAACATTTTTGAAGGTGGCTGGAGTCGAGCCAAACAAAACTTTGGTTGCTCCCGTGAATCCTTGCCCAAGAATCTCAACCGTCTTGCCGACCCTCGCTTGCCAAGTGACAAGATCGACCAGCGGATCGAATCCCATGCTCAAGCGATAAAAAACGGAGCCGCCCAACGAATTTCCGTTCGTATTGCCGTAGAGATTGCCGTCGGTGTGCAGCACCAGCGGAGTTGCTGGACCGAAACCGTTGCAACTCGGATCGCAGAAGTTGTAAAGAACCGTCTCTGCTCCGGCTGGAGTTACCTGGAACAAGATCCCGGCATTCTTGGTTCCCCCCGACGTCGTGACCCCGTAGAAGTTACCGTCAGGGCCCAAGGTCAAACCAGCTTCCGGAAGTCTTCCGTCGAATGATGGATTCAGATAAACGAAGTTGTGGATGATCGTCAGCACGCCTGCGGGCGTGATCTCAAAGACGGTCCCATTGTTGTTCGATCCTCCCTCATAGGTTGTTCCATAAAAGTTGCCGTCATTCCCCTCAACTAGAATCCCTTTCGGCAAGCTTCCATCGCTCGGATACCCGGTGAAACTGTGCAGGACCGTGGTCTTTCCGCCGGGGCTGATCTTGTACACCACACCCAGGTTCTTGGTGCCTCCCAGGGTGGCGGTGCCATAGAAATTCCCATCGGTTCCTTGCGTTGGCAAGTTGGGATCCGCGCCATCGGTGAATACGAAATCGTGAAGAACCGTGAAGGTGCCAGTTGAGGATATTTTGAAGAATGCTCCATCCTGACCGTTGTATTCCCCCACCGAGATGCCGTACATATTGCCATCCTGGCCCTGGAACGTCGCGTATACCGGTACGCTGTCGTCAGTACCGTTGATAAAGGAATGCATCGTCGTTAGTGTTCCAGTAGGAGTTACTTTGAAAACGGTGCCTGCACCGCCTGTGCCACCGGTTTGAGTCGTTCCCCACAGATTTCCATCGAAGCCAAGAGACACGCCGCCAAACGGATAGGAACCATCCGCGCAGGAGGTCAGCGCACAAAACGAGTAGATGCTCGACCACGCCCCGCTTGTCGTCATCTTGAACACCGTCCCCACATTCTTGGTCCCGTCGTTGGAAATCGTGCCGTAGAGATTGCCGTCCCGTCCTTGCGACATGATTTGCGGAAAGGTGATGCCGCTATAAGCCCCGGCACCAATTGGGTAGCTGTACTCCACTGTGTATGTCTGTGCATGTCCTAGGGCTACGGCGATTAGAAGGATCAACCCCGTAAGCGCGACCACGGCCCGTTTCTGCTGCATATCAATTCTCCTCAGACGAATTTGCCCACAACTCCTGGCTGCAATTTATTTCAGCGTCCGCCAGCCAAAATCTGCGTGCTTGCCGGTCTGGTTTCGTGGCAAAATGTTGCCGCTTGCCATCCGTTGGGCAGACAGTCTGCTCGATCCCCTACTGAATGTCCTGACGGAACTCTTAAGAACTCTAAAGCTCGGCTAACTTATGAGTTTCCAACAACCTGCAGTGGCGGACGCGGGCGCCTCCGGCCGCATTTGGCGTTTCGCCGACTTCGAATTCGACGAACTAGGCCGCCAGTTGCGCGTTAAGGGAAGCTCTGTCGACCTCGAGGCCAAGCCTTTGGACCTCCTGCTTCAGCTGCTTCTCCATGCTGGTGAAGTCGTAACCAAGGAAGAATTACTGGAATCCGTCTGGCCCGACGTGATGGTGGTCGATGGCTCGTTAGCTACCGCCGTTTCGAAGCTTCGGAAAGCATTAGGCGACGACGACCCGCCGGTCATCGTCACCGTTCCACGTGTCGGCTACCGACTCGCGGTTCCGGCCTTCTGCAAAACGGTAGCGGCTCCTTCGGGTCCGGAACTTGGTTTCAAAGCAGGCGATTCCGTTCCCGGCCGCGAACAGTGGCTGCTCTCCCGTCCAATGGACGTCTCCGGCTCGAGCGAAGTTTGGCTTGCCGAGAATCCTAAAACCCATGAACAGCGCGTATTCAAGTTTGCCGCCGACGGAGCCCGCCTGAAAGGCCTCAAGCGCGAGATCACCGTATCTCGATTTTTAAGGGAGTCTCTCGGAGATCGTCCTGAATTCGTGCGAATTCTGGAGTGGAATTTCGAAAAAGCGCCGTTCTTTCTGGAGAGCGAGTATGCCGGCGCGAGCCTGCAGGAGTGGGCGACTCTCCAGGGTGGGCTCGCCCAAATTCCTTACGCGACTCGGCTTCAGTTGCTGATCGAGATCGCTAAGGCCGTCGCTGCCGCGCACGAAATCGGACTCCTCCATAAAGACTTGAAGCCGGCCAACATTTTGGTCGTGCCCGGCAGGGCTTCCGAATGGCAAATCAAGATTGCCGATTTTGGCAGCGCATCGTTATTCGAACCTTCCCGCCTGCAAGTCCTCGGAATTACAAATCTCGGATTCACTCAAACTGCGTCTTTAGACAATCACTACATGACCGGCACCTTGATGTATTTGGCTCCCGAAGTTCTCGCCGGCCAGTCTCCGAGCACTGCGGCTGATGTGTACGCGTTGGGCATCATGTTGTACCAGATAATCGCTGGCGACTTCCGCAAGCCTCTTGCCCCGGGTTGGGAAGCCGAAATCAAAGACCCCTTGCTTCGCGAGGACGTTGCCGTCGCTGCCGCAGGGGATCCTGCCAAGCGCCTAAACAGCGCAGCCGATTTGGCCGAGCGACTCATAAATCTCGAGCAGCGACGCATCCGTCGCAATGAACTCGAGGCGGCCAACCTGCGCGCTCAAACTGCTGAGCGCAAATTGTCCGCAGCCCGGGCCCGCCGTCCCTGGATTGCGTTGGCCTTGGTCGCTTTGCTCACCGGTCTTGCGGTCAGCTTGCTTCTCTATCGGAGAGCTGCTCGCGAACGCGACATTGCCAATCGCCAAACCGCCATCGCGAATGCTATCAACCACTTTCTTTCCGACGATCTATTAGGACGAAGCAATCCGTTCGTTAGCGGAAAGTCCAACGAGTCGCTGATGGATGCTATTCACGAAGCGTCCCCGGATATTGATCGACAGTTCAAAGCGGAACCGTTGGTAGCCGCGCATCTTCATCAGACGATTGCCCGGGCCCTTGATAACCGCACGGATTACCCGGATGCTCGCCAGGAATACGACCGCGCCTCATCTCTCTTCCACCAAGTCGATGGAGAACTCTCGCAGGACGCCATCATTGTGCAACTGCAGCGCGTAACACTCGAGGCCCGAAGTTATGAGAAGGGTTCTCTGCCTGTTGCTAAGTCGCTCCTCGAGCAGCAACAAGCGCTGATCAAGAAACTCCGCAATCCTCGCCCGGACATCGCCGTCTGGGTAGCCTCCGCCCAAGGCATGATTGCTTTGATCGAGAACAATGCGAAGCTAGCAGTCGACAGTTTCCAGGCTGCCGTGAATGGTGCTGACGCGCTTCCCGAGTTCGATGAGAGTGCTCGCTTGACCTTCAAGCAGAGATTAGGTTTTTCATACATTCGCATGGGAGAAGGAGCTAAGGCCGAACAAATCTTCCGAGATCTGATTGTTGCGTTTACGCGAGTGGCAGGCGCAGACAGCCCTCACGTATTAAGAGTGCGCCTTAATCTGGCGCAGGCCTACATGATCCAGAACAAGCACGAAGCTGCTGTTGAGGAAGCGACTGCAATTTATCCGGAATTTGTTTCCCGGCTGGGTCCAGATCACGAGCTCACCATGCAGTTGCTTACCACGCGGGCTCAATCCGAAGGCAGTCTCGAGCGCTGGGATGATGCGATTTCCGATGACATGAAAATCCACGAGATTGCCGTACGCAAGCAAGGTCCCCTTTCGTTTTTTGCGATTGCTACCCTCTCGGATGCCGCGCTCGCCCAGTGTCGGGCTAGACGTTATCGCGAAGGCGAATCCAACGCCCGCAAGGCGTACGACTCATCGGCGAAAGCGTTTGGACCGCGTGCCGGATTAACCGGCGGCGCTGCGGATACGCTTGCCGAGTGTTTGATCGGTTTGGGCCGGCTGGAAGAGGCCACCAACCTCCTGGGACAGATTGACGTCCCCGCGGTCGCGCAACTGGCGGGCGACGCAAACTGGGGAGCTGGTGTTACCCTCGATCAGGCCCAGATCGCTTATCGTCATCGCGACTATGTTACTGCCCGCAATTACCTTCGGACCGTCGCCCCGGTATTTACCCGTCAGGATGCCGAGCCTTATCAAAAGCACGCCTTCGAGACGCTGAGCGCTGCACTCGACAACGACTCCTCAAAATGATCTGCATTTCCAACCCTTATTCCCAACCATTAATAAAGGAGGGCGGACAGTCTTTCGCCGCGGCCACCTTGTCCGCCAAGCCGCTTTTCTTCTAACTGCAACAAAATAATAAGCTTACTTCGATTTTCCGGATCTCCACCGGACAAGTTGTCCGGTCCTTCCGAGACTGGATTAGACACGAACCTCGTCTTTTCAACAACTTACATACATTCGTCCTTTGGACACTCTCCTGCTTTTAATTCTGGTGCGGAGGTAGAGCTATGACTATGAAGCCGCTCTTAAGAGCATTCGCCCTGATGTCGGCGACGACTCTTGCCGTCGGGTTCTTTCACCTGGTTTCCCCCGGCAGTCTGCACCGCGTAGCGGTCGCTGTTGCGTCAGCAGTTTGGGGTTCCTAAGGAAAATTTGTGACAAATTTCCAGCTTGGAAAGGTGAAATTAATGTCGCAGTCACTGAAACTAAAGAGTCCAAAACGAGGCCAGCGCCACAGCGCCGCTTGGGGAAAGCGCCTCAGCATGTTGTTGGTGCTTGTGCTGGCGGAAACGGCCTTCGGCCAGATCTGGGATAGCCCAAGACGGCCCATTGGCAAGTTCGCGCCCGATCTCGAGCCAGCAGTTACGCGCTCTCATCAGCACCCCTCGGCCAAAGAGACAGTTCGGGTCATCGTTCAGTACAAACATATTCCTCAGTCGGTGCAGGAAGGACGAGTTCAGCGTCTCGGTGGTCAACTGCATCACCGGTTGCACATGGTCAATAGCATTGCTCTGACCATCCCGGTGAGCGCGCTGCCTGCTTTGGAAGCGGACCCTGAGATCAGCTTCGTGAGCATCGATCATCCAATGCGCACTCTGGATGACACCACGGATCTCGCGACCAGCGTCAACGCTGCCTGGAAGGCTGGGTTCAATGGCGCCGGCATCGGCGTTGCCATTATCGATAGCGGCGTTAACGACAGCCACTCGGATCTTCTTGATTCCACCGAATCTCACTCGCGCGTCGTCTATCACCAGGATTTCACTGGTACCCCGACCACGAACTCGAACGGTGGCAAGTGGGATCTCTATGGTCATGGCACCCACGTCGCCGGAATTATCGGCGGCAATGGCTACATGTCGAACGGCAACTACATCGGCGTTGCCCCGAATGTGAACATTGTCGACCTGCGCGCGTTGGATGTTAACGGTTCCGGAACCGATAGCGGCGTGATTGCTGCAATCCAGCAGGCCATCGCCCTTAAGAGCGTTTACAACATCCGCGTGATCAATCTCTCGCTTGGCCGAGGAATTTACGTCGGCTACGCGCAAGATCCGTTATGCCAGGCCGTTGAATCAGCGTGGAAGGCTGGCATCGTAGTCGTGGTTGCTGCCGGCAACTACGGCCGCGTCGGCGCGAACGGCAGCAACGGATTTGGAACCATCACCGCTCCTGGCAACGACCCTTATGTGATTACGGTCGGCGCGATGAAGAGCGGCGGCTCGACTTCACCGGCCAGCGAAACCAAGGCCAGCTACAGCTCGAAAGGGCCAACCACTTATGATCACGTGGTGAAGCCCGACATCATGGCGCCGGGCAATGAGATCGTCTCCTTGTCGGCTCCTGGCGCTACCCTCGAGCAGACCTATCCGTCATCGTTTGTTACTGGCAACGATGGCAACAACGATTACTTCAGCCTGAGCGGTACCAGCATGGCGACCCCGGTCGTCGCCGGCGCAGTTGCGTTACTCTTGCAACAGAACGCCGCCCTGACGCCCGATCAGGTGAAAGCCCGCCTGATGAAAAACACCTACAAAGTATTTCCTCTGTCTACTTTCGCGTGGGTTCCGCATCTTGCGCAGAACTTCACCGATTTCTATGATCTGTTCTCGGTTGGTGCGGGCCTTCTCGATATGCAGAATGCCATCGCCAGCACTGATCTTGCTCCGCCCACTGTGGGCGCTGCGCTGTCTCCGTCCGTGGTCTACAACCCGTCCACCGGTGTTGTGACCCTCGTGAACGGAAACAGCAGTGTTGCCTCGAACTCGGTCATCTGGGGAACCTCGGTGATCTGGGGTACGTCAGTCATCTGGGGCACGACAGTGAGCGGTAGTTCAGTCATTTGGGGCACCTCAATGCCCTGGAACAGCAACCTTACGAGTGCCTTCAGCGTGATTTGGGGTTCTAGTACCGGCACAGGCACTCAAGCCGCAAGCGTAATTTGGGGTTCAGCCGTGCAGACTACCGATGGTGCGTTCTCAGACGCTGGGGACGACGAACAGTAGCCGGTGTGCGATTGAAAAAAGAAAGGAGAAGACAAATGAATCGCACAACATGGCTAACCAGAACGCGGTCGCAGGGAGGAAGCGAAATGAGGAACCTTAACGCGACCTGCGGGAAACGGGAGGGACGGCAATGACAACACTCCCGGCTAAAGCACGGATCTTCGTAGTGGCAGTTGCCGCCATCAGTATCGCGATGTTCGCCAAGGCAATGTTGCAGTGGGGCGGAGTTCACGAGTATGCACGGTTCGCCGCATATCTGGTGGTCGCTACAGTAACAGCTCGTTGCCGAGTGGTCCTGCCGCGAATGACCAGCTCGATGGCGGTGAATCTACCGTTCATCCTGATCGCCGCAGTCACGCTCAGCTTGCCTGAAGCGCTGACAATCGCAGCGGTATCAACCTTCATTCAAAGCTTCTGGCCCGAAGGCCGAAAGCGAAACCCGGTCCAGGTGCTGTTCAACGTCTCCGTGCTGGTTATGGCCACGCAGCTGACATGGTGGACAGCTCGAATTAACAGTCACAACGCGGCTCTGGTTCTTTGCGCCTGCGGGCTTACGATTCTGGTGGCGAACACCGTCCCAGTGGCCTCGATCATCAGTCTTACGGAAGACAAGAACTTAGGTCAGATGTGGTTCAACATCGTTCAGCTCACTTTCCCGTACTACCTGGCGACCGTGGGTCTGGCTGGTGTGGTGGAGCTTGCCAATCATGCTGTGGGATGGCAAGCGCCGCTCTTCATCTTGCCGGCTGCGTTCCTGATGTACCGCTCATTCCGGACTTACTTCGGTCAGATGAGCGAAACCTTACAAACTCCTCGAGCAATGGCCGCTCGAGCTAACTAACTTTATCGGACGGCATCGGGGTGGCGTGCGTTGCGCGAATGCACGCTCCCCGTTTGTCGTATTTTTCGGCTTCATCCTCAGTCGGTCCAATCGAACGAGCGGCTCACGGCCTTCTTCCATAACCGGTACATCTCTTCCCGCTTGGCGCTGTCCATCTTCGGGCCCCAGGTCCTATCTGCAGTCCAGCTCTGGTGTAGTTCGTCTGTGCTCTTGAAGAATCCGACCGCCAACCCTGCCGCGAATGCCGCTCCCATCGCCGTAGTCTCCTTGATCGACGGCGCAACCACCACGCGGTTCAGGATGTCAGCCTGAAACTGCATCAGGAGTCTGTTCTCGATCATTCCGCCATCCACGCGGAGAACGCTGAGTTTTTTGCCACAATCACTCTCCATGGCTTCTACGACTTCGCGAGTCTGAAAAGCAGTTGCCTCGAGCACCGCCCGCGCAATGTGCCCCTTGTTGGCATACCGCGTAAGGCCTGCGATTACGCCGCGCGCGCTGTATTTCCAATAGGGTGCATAGAGGCCGGCGAATGCTGGCACGAAATACACCCCGCCGTTGTCGTCAACCGTTCGCGCCAGAGTGTCGACTTCCGCGCTGTTCGCAATCAGCCCAAGATTGTCGCGGATCCATTGCACCAGAGCCCCGGCAATCGCGACGCTGCCTTCAAGGGCATACCTGGCCCGCTCCGAACCCAACTTGTAAGCGACCGTAGTAAGCAGGCCGCACTTCGACTCAACAATTTCTTCGCCCGTGTTCATCAACAGAAAACAACCGGTGCCGTATGTGTTCTTCGCCTCGCCCGGCTCGAAGCAAGTTTGTCCGACGAGGGCTGCTTGTTGATCGCCCAGAACGCCCGCGATCGGCACTCCCTTCAGCATCGGATCTGCGGCCTCTCCATAGACTTCCGAACTCGCGCAAATTCTCGGCAAGATCGCAGATGGGATGCCAAAAAAATCTAGCAACTCCTGATCCCATGCCAACGTGCGCAGATTCATCAGCTGCGTGCGGCTGGCATTGGTTACATCGGTGACGTGAATTCCGCTGTCGACGCCACCGCTTAGTTTCCAGACCAGGTATGAATCAATGTTTCCGAAAATCACCTCTCCCGCTGCAGCCTTTTCTCGCAGGCCTGCTACGTGTTCCAGAAGCCATCGAATTTTCAGGCTGCTGAAGTATGTGCTGAGAGGCAATCCAGTACGGGCTCGCAAGCCGGCAGTGTATCGATCAGTGAATTCCGCAACATAATCTGAAACACGGGTGTCTTGCCAAACTATGGCGTTCGCTACCACTTTTCCCGACCTGCGGTTCCACAGAACTGTTGTTTCACGCTGGTTCGCGATGCCAACGGCAGCAAGGTCGCGAGCACTCAATTTTGCCCGCTGGAGCGCCTCGCCGATCACATCTTGAGTACAACGCCAGATTTCTTCAGGGTCATGTTCCACCCATCCCGGCTGGGGATAGATTTGCGAATGTTCCTTTTGCGCCGACGCAACAATCATTCCCCGTGAATCAAAAATGAGGAAGCGTGTGCTCGTTGTTCCCTGGTCGATGGCTCCGATATAGCGTGTCACAGGCGACTATGTTACCGGAACTCGCTGAAACCGGATTTCTTCAATGATGTCTGGTCCCATGTCGTTGCTCTTTACGGTAAGATGTCTGCAGCCTTCAAGCGGTAAACAGTCGACAGTCCAGGAGAATCGATTGGGCCCCCGAACTCGCCTTGTCTTTCTGCTCGTTGCTTGTTTCCTTTTCTCGCTGTCCGCTCTGTCTCAGGCGCAACTCGACGACGCCACGAGAAATCTTTCTCGCGACATTTTCAAGCAGCTCATTGACATCAACACGACGGATTCGATCGGCAGTGTGACCGCCGCTTCCGAAGCCATGGCGCAGCGATTTCGCGACGCCGGATTCTCCGAATCTGACATCCAGATTCTCGGTCCCAATGACCGCAAGAAAAATGTCGTTGTGCGGTTTCACGGCACGGGGAAGCACAAGCCCCTTCTGCTAATCGGCCACTTGGACGTCGTCGAAGCCCATCGCGAAGACTGGACCACCGACCCATTCCAATTTCTCGAAAAAGACGGTTTCTTCTACGGCCGCGGCACGCAGGATATGAAGAGCGGCGATGCGATCATGGTCACCACGTTGCTGCGTTTCAAAAAGGAAGGTTTCAAGCCCGATCGCGACATCATTCTCGCCCTTACAGCCGACGAAGAGGGTGGTCGATCAAATGGCGTCGACTGGTTGCTGAAAAATCATCGCGATCTCGTTGATGCTGAGCTCGTCTTCAACCATGATGGCGGCGGCATTTTGAGCGATCATGGCAAGCCGATCATGATGGCAGTCGACGCTACCGAAAAACTCTATGCTGACTTTCACCTTGTAGCTACCAACCCGGGCGGCCATAGTTCGTTGCCTCGACCGGACAACGCCATCTACGAACTTACCGACGCCCTCGAACGCCTGCAGCATTATCAATTTCCCTTCGAGTTGAACGAAGTGACGCGCGCCTATTACACGAAGATGTCTACGACCGAAACCGGCGACCGCGCTGCCGACATGAAAGGCATCCTGAAGAATCGGCCGGATATGGCGGCGGTCGCGCGACTCTCGAAGGATCCGATCGACAACTCTACGATTCACACAACTTGTGTGGCTACAATTCTGGCCGCAGGACACGCCAATAATGCCTTGCCGCAACGCGCCGAAGCCAACGTCAACTGCCGCATCCTTCCCGGTCACTCGGCGGAAGAGGTTCGTCAGGATCTGATCAAGGTTTTCGCTGATCCGAAGATCACCGTGCAATACGTCGATAACTTCGGCAATATTTACGAGAGCGCTTCAGACAAAAAGAGCTTCCCGCCTCCACCGCTGCGGCAGGACGTTTTTGGTCCGCTCGAGAAGATCACTTCCGAGATGTGGCCAGGAACTCCGGTTTTGCCGGACATGTCGACTGGCGCCTCCGACGGCATTTACACGACCAGAGAGGGTCTGCCGACCTATGGCATCTCCGGAATCGCCATCGATCGCGATGACGTGCGAGCTCACGGTCGCGATGAGAGGGTAGGCGTCGAATCCTACTACCAAGGTGTCGACTTCTACTATCGCTATCTAAAAGCATTCACCTCCGAGTAGCGACAGCGCCGAGTTGTGGACCTAACGGGATTGGGCCTTTTGTTGATCGGCCCAATCCCGCACTCTTTTATCCAGTACATCCAGTGGAAGCGCGCCACCACCCAGCACTTCGTCGTGGAAGCTGCGAATGTCGAACTTGTCGCCTAGTTGGTCCTTTGCGTATTGACGCAGCTTGAGAATCTCCAACTGCCCAAGCTTATAGGCAAGCGCCTGCCCCGGCCACGCGATATAGCGGTCCACTTCACTCTGAACGTTCGGTTCATCCATTGCCGTGTAGCGATGAAAGTAATCGACCATCTGCTCTCGCGACCAATGTTTCGAATGAATCCCGGTATCGACCACCAACCGGATCGCCCTCCACATTTCGTTTTCCAGTCGCCCGTAGTCGCTGTATGGATCCTGATACCGGCCTACGTCTTTGCCCAATCTCTCGGAATAGAGCGCCCAGCCCTCCACGAATGCGGTGTAGTCCTCATAGCGCCGGAACTCTGGTTGATCCGGTAACTCCTGCGCCAACGAAAGCTGCAGATGATGCCCCGGTATTCCTTCGTGGTAAGCGATTGCTTCGACGTTCAGCAATAACCGATGCTCGGGATCCCACTCGTTTACATTAATGTGCCCCGGGCGCGATCCGTCTGCTGTGCCATCCGTGTAATCAGCCGGGACGCCATTTTTCGACCGCGCAACTTCCATAGGAATCACCGCGAGCTTGGCTTTCGGCAATCGCCCAAACAGCTTCGGTAACTCCGGTTCCATGTCAGTCACGTATTTCGAATAAAGATCGAGCAGTTGCTGACCGGACGTCGCGTAGAGACTGCGGTCGTTCTTGATGTGCGCATTCAGGCTCGCCAGATCCTTGAACCCCAGCTCATGCGCGAGTTCCAACATCTCGCTTTCGATCTCATTCACCTGTTTCAAACCGATCTCGTGGATCTGGTCAGGCGTCAAATTGGTCGTGGTCATTTCTCGGATTTCGTACTGATATCGTTCCGTGCCATCCGGAAGCGACCACACTCCCGGCTCAGCCCTTCCTTTCGGCACATACTCATCTTTCATGAATGCTGTGAAGCGAACGTAAGCGGGCAAAACCGATTTCTTGATCGCTGCGAATCCAGCTTCCTGCAACCGCGTCTGATCCGCTTCCGAAAAGCCCGGCGGAAATTTCGAGAATGGCTGAGCAAACGGGGAACTCTCCGGCTTCTGATCCGCCACTTCCTCGCACTGTTTCAGAGCCTGCTCCAACAGAAACCGCGGCGGCATCAAATTGTCCTGCATGCCTTTGCGCATCTGCACCATGGTTTGGTCCAGTAGACGCGGAATTTGACCGAGCCTCGAAATGTAGTCTTCGTAATCCTTCACCGTCTGAAACGACAGCACGTGAACCAGGTCTGGCAATTCGATCTGCACGCCATTTTGCTGGTTGACCGGCATCTCCCATGTTTTGAATCGTGCGCCGTCGAGTTCCATTTGGAGATCACGTACCATCAGAGTCTTGTTCAGTGCTTCCTGCTCAGGAAAGCCGGACGTGTCGATGGCTTCAAAGCGGGCTAAGAACTTCTTCGTCTCCTCCAGGTCCTTATCGATGGCTTCCTGTGAGTTGTCATCCAGTTTGTCGTTCCAGCGCTTGTCGCCAAGAAACGAGGCGAACGTGGGACTCGTGCGCAAACGATACTCCCACTGTTCCGCGAGTAGATCGTTCAAGTCCTTGCGTCTAGATTCGAGAGATCCAGTCGATCGCTGAGCAAACGATAGGGACGCGATAAAACTGATCGACAACATCAAGCACAATCCAAAGCTGAAGGCTCGCATACCGACTCCTTGGGCACATCGACATTCAGTCGAGGGCTCGGTTTGCGATTTTACCGGATGTTGTTCTTCGGGTGTTGGCGGAATCAGGGAGGTTCAGCTTGCGGAAGTTGCTTTCGCTGAAATCGTCGGAGCGACGGGAAGAGCTCGGATCAACTGCTTGGTGTACTCGTGGTTCGGAGAGGTGAAAATCTCCGCGGTCTTACGGCATTCGAGAATACGGCCTCGATCCATAACCGCGACAGAGTGCGCGATCGTCGAAACTGAAAGCAGGTCGTGCGAGATGAACAGGATGCCCATCCCCAATCTCCGGTTCAGATTCGCGAAGAGCTTCAAAATTTCGGACTGGGTAATCATGTCGAGCGCGCTGGTGGCCTCATCCGCAATCAACAGCGCCGGACGATGCATTACTGCCATTGCGATCAGCACCCGCTGCGCCTGGCCGACGCTCAACTGGGAAGGGAAGCGCCGCAGAAATTCATCGTCGTTGGGCAGGCTGACTTCTTCCAGAACTTGCCTCAG
>Ga0335078_10003615_pt1 | contig 23012 bp, 21 predicted proteins | sample Lox_Sample_32_FD_206711 | JGI IMG/M metagenome (GOLD analysis project Ga0335078, IMG submission 206711) | Soil microbial communities from Loxahatchee National Wildlife Refuge, Florida, United States - Lox_Sample_3.2 | ecosystem: Environmental > Terrestrial > Soil > Wetlands | place: USA... | reverse complement strand
AAGCCGGTGGAATGGTAAGTGAAACGCAAGCGTAGCCTTTGGCGCCGCATCCTGTTCTGGGTTGGCGCCGTGGCGGTGGGCTTCTATGCCCTGGTTGGAGCCGCGCTGGTGGGATTGAAGTGGATCGACCCACCCACAACCATGGTGCAGATCCAGCGCCGCGTGGAGGCCGCGATTCATCGGCGCCCGTATCGCAAGCGCTATGTCTTCGTGCCGCTCGGGCGCATCTCGAAAGAGCTGCAGCACGCCGCGATCGCCGCGGAAGACGAGCGATTCTATCAGCACCACGGCATCGACTGGACCGAGCTTCACCGACTGGTGGACCACGATCTGGACCGCGGCAAACTCGGGCGCGGCGCTTCCACTATCACGCAACAATTGGTGAAGAATCTGTTTCTGACCACCAGCCGCTCGGTGGTGCGCAAAGGCGTCGAGTTCACGATGGCCCCGGCCGCCGATTTGATTCTGGGCAAACAGCGCGTGCTGGAGCTTTATCTCAACGTGATCGAGTGGGGGCCCGGCATCTACGGCGCGGAGGCCGCCGCGAGTTATTACTACAGCGCGCCGGCGGCGCGTCTGGGCCGCGAAGAATCCGCGCGGCTGGCGGCGATCATCCCGGCGCCGCGGACGCGCAAGCCCGCGCGCATGGAGCAATCGAGCGCCGACATTCTGGAGAAGATGCGCAATATGGGCTGGTAAGCGCGCAAGCCCTCAGTCCGGATACGGATCGCCCGCATGCGCCACCCGTATGTTGTGATCGTGAAATACCATGGGGCTTCCCGGCACCTGTACCTTCGGCATGTGACAACTTACACAGTTACTGTCGGCCTTGGGGCAGGGCTTTTCGGTTTTCACGCCATGACACGATAAACAAGCCCGGTCGTAGTATGCGTCCTGGCGAATTACCTCCGCGTGCGGATCGTGACAAGCCGTGCAGCGGATGCGCTTGTCGTCTCCCAGGAAGCACTGGCTGAGGGCCAGCCGGTACGGCTGAAACCGGACATTTCTCGCGCCAAACAAGCCCTGCCGGACCACGGTTTCCCAGGTGTGATGACACTCGCCGCAGAAGCCGGACATCTCTTCGGCCGCCATCTCCCCCAGTTTTCGCGGAACCGGCGCCGGCTTGCCTCCGGCCATGGCTTGCATGTGCGCATCGGCGCCCGCATGACAGCGCTCGCAGGTCAGGCCGGGCCGCAGCGAAGCTAGGGTCAACTTGCCACGACTCACGGCGCCCGTCGAGTGACAACCGAAACAATCCACGATCTCCTGGTCCGAGGTCTGGCGTCCCATGGCTTCTGTCAGGGTGTGAGGCGCGATCCGGTCATCTCCCATGGTGATCCCCAGCGCTTCGGTCTCTCCGTAGTAGCTCACCAGGCTCTCATAGAAGCGGCTTTGGTATTCCAGTACGAATGTCAGGTTGCGAGCGCCGAAGGCATATCGAATCGGCAGGGTCAGCGCGCCGGAGCTGTCACTTACCGTGTATGTGCTTATCCCGTTCTTACGCTCGATGTCGTAGTGGTATCCCTTCGCTTCCAGCGTCAGTTTGGGGTGCGTATCCAACGATTGCTGGTTCGCAGGCAGCTCGATGCCGATGCCCATGGAGGTATGCGGCTGCGATTGCGCCTGCGCGCGGTGGCAGTTGGCGCATGTCGGCTGGGCTGGCAGCGCCGTGCCCGCCAGCGACACACATACGGCGGCGGCAAGCCATGGCTGCCTCATCTGTTCTCCGCGCCCGCATTCGGTTCGCTTCGTTGGATAGCCATTGCCATGTCCAATGACACCCGCCGCTCGTGGCGCGCGTCCTGGTAGCGGCCCTCGCGGGAATACACGCTCGCCAGGGCCATGTGATAATCGAGGGACGAAGGGTCCAGCCGCGCGGCAGCCTCCAGACTGGCGACAGCCGGCGGCAGGTCTCCCGAGTCCATCAACACCTCGCCATAGGCATACTCCGCCAGCGGGTTGGACGGCCGTTCGGTGACCGCTTTGCGGGCGTATGGCAACGCGCCGGGCAGGTCTTTGGCAGCGATCAGCAGCAATGCCAGCAGAGCGCCCGCATCCGCGTTCTCGGGATTCACGGCCAATTCACGCCGGAATTCGGCCGCGGCCTCTTCCTGACTCGATTCACTCAAATAAGTGCCGTATAAGTAGTGCACGCCGGGCATAGTTGGGTATTCGGCGACCAACGCCCGCAAGCCAGCCTCCGCCTTATCGGTCTCGCCAAGAATCCAGAAACGGGTCGCGCTCCCCGCCTTAAGGACCGCGTCCTGACGCTGCGCCGGGACCTCATCGGGGAGTAACGGCTGGTGGAGAGCGTTCAGGCCGAGGCCCGCCATCAGCATGGGCTGGTCCGCTCCGGCGCGCGCGTAGCGTTGCAGCTCCAGCCTGGCCCGATCGAAGAGTCCCGCTTTGGTTAGCAGCAGACCGTAGTGAAGCCGGGCGTCGGCTTCCACTTCCGGCGGCAAATCCCTGCCCGCCAGGCCTTGCCGCAGGTGGTCCAACGCGCGGTCGTACTCGCCGGTCTCGAACTCGCACAGACCCAGCAAGGACCATGCTATAGGCCGTTTGTCATCCAGAACGACAAACCGATCCAAGGTGGTTTCACAGTCGGCGTACTGGTGCGCCGCATATGAAAACGTTCCCAGATACCACCAGCCCTCGGCCCACGAGGGACGCAGTTGCACGGCCTGGCGGTAGAGCTGGATGGCTTCCGCAACGCGCTCGCCGCGGCGTGCCGCGGTGGCGCCGGCCGCCAGTTCGTCGAACGGGGCCGTCTGCGCGGCAAGGGGCGCGGCCACCCATAACGTGACGGTTATCGTCAACGAGCGCAGTCGTCGTGGCGCCCGGCTTGGTTGACCCACCTCTCCGCCTCCAGTTGAGCGATTTGGCGGCGGACAAAGGAGAAGGGTTACATTCGTAGCTCTTGTAACATGTCTTACTCAGCCGCGGCGGCGCGGCGGGCATTCACCGCGGCGCCGACAATGGCCAGATCGTGGCTGCTCGAAATGATCTCAAACAGGCTCCCCTGCAGCGGGGTCATCTTCACCATCTCGTGAATGTACTCCGCGATCCGTCCCAAGTCGACATAGTGAGCGTTAGGGCCCATGATGAAGAACTTTCCGGGCCCGTCCAGATGAATGCTGCTGGCCGAAGCGGCCGCCAGCGCGCGGTGCCATTGCTTCACGAAGGCGCCGCAGCGGACATCGCCTTCGTGCGCCGCGGCGAATACCTCCTCCGGCTCCATATCGAGAAAGCGAAGGCGCATGGCGCGATGTCCCACGATGCCTTCCAGGTGGCCCGCGCCGCCGCAGCCGCAATAACGCTCCTTGGGGTCGAGAGAGACGACCATGTGGCCACCCTCCCAGATGCCTTCCGCCTGCGGGTATCGTCCGAAGCCCACGCCGTCTCCCAGGTACCAGATGCGGATCAGCTTTTCCAGGTGGCCGCGGGTGGCCGCCACGCCGGCGGCGATGGCATCGGCGTCGTTCAGGATCAGCACGGTGGAGGTCAACCCGCCCCGGCCGAACACGCCGCATAACGCCGCCGCGAAAGGGAAGCCTTTAATCTGTTGCAGGTTGGGGGATTCCTCAACGATGCCGTTGCGAATCACGCCTGGGAATCCCACGCCCACGCTGTCGATCTGCCTTCCATTTGCGGCTATCAGGACCTGTTGCCCGATCAGTTCGGCGATCTCGTCGCCGGTCATGGTCCGGAGCATGTCGGGATGATCGGCTGCCTCCGGATAGACCCGGATCGGGCCGGTGAGCGCATTGTCTTCCACCACTCCTACCGCGACTTGCCTGGTCGCCAGGACGCCGATTGTTTGCCCCATTGTCAGTTCTCCGCTACAGACGCGTCAATTTATTCAGGCCGTTGAAGGCGGCGGCCTTGTAACATTCGGCCAGCGTCGGATAATTGAAGACCGTATCCACGAAATACTCGATGGTCCCGTTCAGGATCATCACGGCCTGGCCAATGTGCAGCAACTCGGAGGCGCCTTCGCCGATGATATGCACCCCTAAGATTTCCTTGGTTTCCCGGTTAAAGACCAGCTTCAGGCGGCCGGTGGTGTCGCCGCGGATCTGGCCGCGCGCGATCTCGCGGTAATAGGCCACGCCCACTTCGTAAGGAACATCCTCGTCGGTCAACTGCTCCTCGGTCTTGCCGATGAAGGATATCTCGGGAATGGTATAGATGCCATAGGGATAAGTGGCCGGGTTGGAATGCACCGGTATGCCGAGGGCGGTGGCGGCCGCGATGCGGCCCTGCTCCATCGAGACGGAGGCCAGGCTGGGGAACCCGATCACGTCGCCCACCGCGTAGATGTTCGGCTGCTTGGTCTGGTAACAGGGGCTCACCGGAATGCGGCCGCGGCTGTCGGCTTCGAGGCCGGCCGCCGGCAGATCGAGGTCTTCGACGTTTCCCTGGCGGCCCACGGCATAGAGCAACGCGTCGCCGGAGATCTTCTTCTTGCTCATCAAATTGGCCACCACGCCGGTGGGCGTGTCTTCCACGCTTTCCACTTCCTCGTTGAGCCGCATGGTGACGCGGTGGTCGCGCAGATGATAGGAAAGCGCCTCGATGATTTCGGCGTCCGCGAACTCCAGCAGGCGCGGCCTCTTTTCCACTAAAATCACGCGCACTCCCAGCGCGGCGAACATGCAGGTGTATTCCACGCCGATCACGCCGCCACCCACCACGATCAGGATCTTGGGGACTTCCGGCATCTGCAGGATCTGGTCACTATTGATGATGGTGCGGCCGTTCAAGGGCACTTTGGGCGACACCGAGGGTTTCGTTCCGGTGCCTATGATGATAATGCCGGCTTCGTAATCCGACACCCCGCGGCTGTTTTCCACGCGGACATGCGTGGGGTCGACGAAGCGCGCGGTGCCGTAGATCACCTCGATGCCGTTGCGCGTGAGCTGCGCTTGGGTGATGTCGGTTTCGGTCTTGATCACGTGCTGCACGCGGAACCCCAGGTCCCCCATGGTGATCTTTTCCTTGACGCGATAGCTGACGCCGTAGATGCCCTGGTAGTTGAACCCCGAAAGATGCAGCACCGCCTCGCGCATGGTCTTGCTGGGGATGGTGCCGGAGTTGATGCAGGTGCCGCCGACCACTTCGCGCTTTTCGATCAAGGCAACGCGCTTTCCGGATTTAGCGCCCTGTATGGCCGCGCGCTGCCCGGCGGGGCCGGAACCGATGACGATCAGATCGTATTGTTGCATAGCGGGTCTGGGTGCTCATCCATCTTAGCGCGGCGGGGACCAGGGTTTGACTTCCCCGCCCAGGCCCTGGTAGCCGTTCTTCATCCTCCCTTCAAGCTGCGCCCATACGGCCGGATCGCAGCCCTTCCATTCCGCGACGGCGGTGTTGCCGAGATAGGGCAGATCGGCGATGCCCATCTTGCTCGAGTAGAATCCGTTCAAGGTCAGATCCCGAAACCTGGTGAAGAAGGCGGCCCAGCGGCGGTCCTGGGGCGCGGCGCGCTCCGGCCACGCAATGCGATCGAGAATCTGTTTCTGCTGATCCATGCCCGCGACGGCGAAAGGCTTCTGGAACAGCCGCGACGATTCGTGGTCCAGCCAGGCCAGGCCGCCGAGTATCTGGGCCTGCAGATCGTCGTTGCCGTCTTCTTGTTTCCGGAAGTCCAGCCAGTCGTCGATGAACTCCGGCACGCCCGCCTGGGTGGCGCTGCCGCTGCGCTCGTCGGCGGGCACGATCAGGTCGCAAAGCACGCGCGCAGTGCGCCACTCATGCTCGTCGAACACCTTGCGCTGGTAGACGCCTGCGTGGGCTTCGTGCGTCTGCGCGAGGCCCGTGCCGGCCGTGGCCGCAGCCAGCGCGGGCGCCGCGCCCACGATCTGGAACAGGTCGCGGCGGGTGACTCCTGGTTTTTCCGTCATAAATTCCTCTTCTTCACCTGGTCGGCGATGTACTCCGAAGTGCGCCATCCAAGCGCGGTGATCGTCAGGGTCGGATTTTTGTCCGCGTTGCTCACAAAGGGCGCCGCGTCGGTGACAAACAGATTCTTGCAGTCCCATGCCTGGCAGTTTGAGTTGAGTACCGACGTTTTGGGATTGTCGCCCATGCGGGCCGCGCCCACCTCATGGATAATGGCGCCGCCGCGCGAAATTCCCCAGTTGTTTTCCGCGGTGGCGTCGGTGAAGTACTTACCGCCGGCGGCGGTGATGATCTCCTTGAACGTATCCTGCATATGTTTGGCCTGCAGGATTTCGTCCTGGCTCCATTTGAAGTGGAAGCGCAACACGGGGATGCCCCACTGGTCCACCGCATCCGGATCGAGCTCGCAGTAGCTGTCGGCATTGGGGATCATTTCGCCGCGGCCGGTGAAGCCGACCTGGGCGCCGTACACCTTGCGCAGGTTGCGCTTCAGCTCGACGCCATAACCGCCGCCCAGGATTCGCTCGGAACCGTCGAAATCGCCCGCGCCCGGCAGGCCGCGCCCGCCGCCGAACTCGATGTGGTATCCGCGCGCGAAGGGCATCCGGCCGGCCTTCTGGTCCTGGTAATGCCACCAGGGCATATACATGTGCATGCCGCCCACGCCGTCTTCATTGCGCGGGGGCAGATTCTCCAGAATCGGGAAATAGCCGTCGACGTCCGATCCCACGGTATCCATGAGATACTTCCCCACCAGTCCGCTGGAGTTGGCCAGACCGTTGGGAAACAGGCTGCTTTTGGAATTGAGCAGGATGCGCGCGGTTTCGCAGCAACTCGCGGCCAGCACCACAATCCTGGCGTTGACCGTGACTTCGTCGCGGGTCTTCTTGTCGATATAGGAGACGCCGCGCGCCCGGCCATCCGGACCCACGACGACTTCGCGCGCCATGGCGTCCGCGCGCACGTCCAGGTTGCCGGTCTTCACGGCCGGGAAGATATGGACGCCGGGAGAGTTGAAGTTGGCGTTGACGCCGCAGGCGCGCCCGCATTGCGCGCAGTAGTGGCAAGCCGCCCGCCCGTGGATGGAGCGCGTCAAAATCGCCAGGCGCGATGGAATGCACGGAACGTTCACCTTGTCGCAGGCCAGTTTCACCAGCCGCTCGTAGCCACGCGGCGCGGGCGCGGGGAGAAACTTGCCGTCGGGCGTGTTCTCGAGGCCCTCCTGGCTGCCGAACACGCCAATCAGCTCTTCGGCTTTGTCGTAGTAGGGCGCCAGCTCTTCATAGGTGATGGGCCAGTCGAAGCCCCGGCCATCGCGGCTGTAAGGCTTGAAATCGTAGGGACCCATGCGCAGCGAGATGCGGCCGTAGTGGTTGGTGCGGCCGCCGAGCATGCGCGCGCGCCACCACATCCAGTCCGTTCCGGCGGCGTTGGTGTAAGGCTCGCCGGGCACGTGCCAGCCGCCCAGCAGCGTGGCGTCGAAATAGCCGAAGGGCTTTTCCTTGGTGCCGGCCGCGCGATGGGGCGCGTTGTACGGCCACTTGAACATGTCGGACTGCTTGGTGCCGTCGTACCATCCGCCGGCCTCCAGCATGCAGACCTTGGCGCCGGCCAGAGACAGCACGTGCGCGGCCACGCCGCCGCCTGCCCCGGAGCCGACCACGATCACGTCGTATGATTTGGGTGTTGCCTTCCCCTGCGCCATGCCAACTATTCTACGCCTGTGGCAGGCCGCGTAACGGGACCGTTGACAAAGATACCTACCAGGGTATATTATCGTGGAAAAGATGGCACACGTCATTCGCGACAAGAAAAAGCTCCTGAACCGGATTCGCCGCATCAAGGGCCAGATCGAGGCCGTCGAAAGGTCGCTCGAGGAAGGCGCGGAATGCTCGCATATTCTGCACACGGTGGCCGCTTGCCGGGGCGCGATAGATGGGCTGATGGGGGAGGTCATGGAGGGCCACATCCGATTTCACGTAGTCGATCCGGACCATCATCCGACCTCGGAACGCGCCCAGGCCGCGCAAGAGTTGATCGATGTCATCAAGATGTACATGAAATAAGAGGCACTCAGCACTGGGAGGGACAGGCATGCCGGAAGCGCACGCGCATGGCCACGAGCACGGCCAACACGGCGTCCACATCGAGTGGGTTGAATTGGGACGAATCGGGTTCGCCGGCCTGGCGATCGTTGCCACTTGGCTCCGGCTCTGGCAGCCCTTGCCTCACTTCGATATTGCGGGCTTCGCGGCTGTCCTGATCGCCGGCTACCCGATATTCCACGAAGCGTTCGCCGATCTGGTGTCGCGGCGTATGACCATGGAACTCTCCATGACCATCGCGCTGGCCTCCGCGCTGGCTATCGCTGAAGTGTTCACGGCGCTGGTGATTGTGTTCTTCGTCCTGATCGCCGAGGTCCTTGAAGAATTGACCGTCGGCCGCGGGCGCCGCGCGATTCAGGATTTACTGAACCTGTTGCCGCAGCAGGTGGAACTGCGGCGTCCGGACGGCTTCGAATCCGCCAGCCTGGCCGAGCTGGGCACCGGAGATGTGGTGCTGGTCAGGCCGGGCGGCCGCGTGCCGGTTGACGGTCTGGTTGTGGGCGGCCATTCGTTCATCGATCAGGCGGCGATTACGGGCGAGTCCATGCCGGTGGAGAAGATTCCGGGTGCGCACGTTTATGCAGGAACGGTGAATCATTCCGGAGTTCTCGAAATTCAGACGGAAACGGTGGGTGGCGACACGGCGTTCGGGAAGATTATCGAGGCGGTCGAGCAGGCCGAGCGCTCGCGCGCTCCAGTGCAGAAGACGGCCGATCGCCTGGCGGGATACCTGGTCTACTTTGCCCTGATTTGCGCCGCGTTCACATTCATCCTCACCCACAACGCCCGCTCCACAATTTCGGTGGTGATCGTGGCCGGCGCGTGCGGCATCGCCGCGGGCACACCGCTAGCCATCCTGGGCGCCATTGGACGCGCGGCCCGGCACGGCACGATCGTGAAGGGCGGATTATACATGGAAACCCTGGGCAAGGTGGATACGGTGGTTCTGGATAAGACCGGCACGCTAACGCTCGGAAATCCCGAGGTCGTATCCGTCGAGCCTTCGGCGGGAACCGGGCGCGAACGGTTGTTACGTGTTGCCGCGAGCGCCGAGCGCTATTCCGAACATCCTTTGGCGCGCGCCATTCTGACGGCCGCCGACGGAGCGGCCCTCGGGCTGGCTAATCCGGAAGGGTTTTCATACACGCCCGGCAAAGGCATTTCCTGCCGAGTGGACGGAGCGGAGACTGTCGTGGGAACCAGAACATTTCTGCTGGAGCATGGCGTGGAGCTCTCCGGGCCTCACGTGGACCACGATTCGTCGACCGAAATATCGGTAGCTCAAGGCGGCGTGCATTTGGGGAGCCTGAGAATCGCCGATGTTCTGAGGCCGGAAGCGGTGTTGGCCGTGCGAGTACTGCGGGAGATGTCCATCAGAACGGTTCTTCTAACAGGGGACGCGGCCTCCATTGGCCGCGCAATCGGAGATCAGCTTCACGTCGATGAAGTGGAGGCCGAACTTCTGCCGCAGCAGAAGCTCGAGCGCGTAAGAAGTCTTCGCGCTAGCGGAAAGACCGTCGCTATGGTGGGCGACGGGATCAACGACGCTCCCGCGCTGATGGAAGCCAACGTCGGGATCGCGATGGGTTCCGGCACCGAGATCGCACGCGAAAGCGCCAACGTGCTTTTGCTCGGCAACGACCTCCTGAAAGTAGTCGAGGTCATCAAAATTGCCCGCAGGTGCCACCGCATCATCATGACCAATTTCGCCGGGACCCTGGGGGTGGATGGCGCGGGTGTGGCGCTGGCGGCACTTGGATTTCTGAACCCGGTCCTGGCGGCGTTGATCCACGTGACTTCGGAGATGGTGTTCATTCTCAATTCCGCCCGTTTGCTTTCGCGCTCACCCAAAGCCTCGCCGCCCGCCGCCTGTGGTGAGAGCGCGGCAATCCTGTCGACGGAGCAAACGGTCGCCTGAGCAATGCCCGCCGACCTGGTAGCATAGGTCGGTCATCCGGGGAAGCAGGCCGCCTATCGGAATTCCCTTTGGCCCAACAGCCAACGGGTGTAAAGTTAGCCGTGCGCGGTCCAGGCAGGGGAAAGAGGAAGCTCTCAATTTCACCGAGGCAGGAAGTCCGCACGTTGCTCCTGATCGGCGCTGGCATGATCCTCTGTGTGGCCGGAACGCTATTGGCCATCTCCGCCACGCGCCGCGCCGACCTTTCCGATCTCGTTCCGATCGGGAATTCGGCAGGGAACTACGTCTTGCTCAACTGGTCAACCCTGCTTCGCGATCACCCCCACGCCTTAGACGGTGGGTCATCGCTCTTCGCTGGAGCGCCGGTTCAAGCGCTCGGGTATATGTTCCAAGGCGATCGCGCAGCCGGCGATGGCGACTGCGTCCAGGATTTCGTGCTGCTGCCGGACGCCGGCAACCTGTTGCACCCGGCGCATCGATTCGGAGACCAAATTATCGCTGTGCATCTTGCGCCGGACGCCCGGGCCCGGTTCGCTTTCAGGTCTCTGGTCTGGGTGTGGGGCACGCTTCGAGTCTTTGCGGGCGATCCAGCCGGCCCGAGGCCGCTTTATGCTCTGGACGCGGTGCGCGTTCAGCCGGCCGGCAAGGAGGAGATCCGCGAGTATTTCCACGAAAACTAAAAGTGGAATCCTATTGTAGCCGTTATGGCGCGCGGCGTGACGTAATGGGTGCCGCTGAAGGTGGAAAGGAAGTTGTAGAGCGCATATTCGTTGGTCACATTCACCGCCGATAATCGCAGGCTGACCTTGTATTTGTCACCGCGATTCACGTTGTCGATTCCCACGGCCATATCGAACAGGCTGCGCGGCTGAATGCGCGGCGGGTTGTGGTCGTCGTCCTCGGTGCCGGCCGCCGGTATTTTCACCAGATTCGAGCCGTACTCCGATGCCGGACACAGGCCGTTCGGACTGATTGGGGTGGTCGGGGTAGCATGCACGCTCCCGCAATAAAGTCCTGCCTGGAACTGTTGATCGGGCGTCAGCCCGGAAACGTCGACGATGGAGTCCGTCCCGCTTGGTCCGTTCGCACAATCGCTGCCTCCCGCGCACGGCACCGGACCAGCCACCAAGCCGCTATCGTAGCGCCAGTTGAACCCGAACCACGGCCCTTTCTTCCATGGCTGGTATTGCAGGTGAGTCGTCTGGTTAAAATTCTCGTCGTGGTCGATGCGGAATACGGCACTCCCCATGGGGGCTTCGCCGATGCCGCTGACTTGCGGCTCGAAGAAGCGCGCCGCCACGTGCGACATCACCACAAATGCCGAGAATCCGTGCCAGTTCGGGACGCTCACGCGGAAGGCGTATCCGGGGATCTTGGAGCTGGCCCACTCGATCGGAAACGTGATGGGCGAGTCGCCCAGCACGCTGAAGTCGTAGGCCTTGTGCGTGTACTTCCAGATATATTCGCCGTCGAACACCAGGTACCGTCCAAACGCCTGCTCCAGGCCCACGTGGAACTCGTTGCGCCAGCCAGGGCTGAGCGGCACGTTGCTCACGCAAGGCGTGATCGTCGACGCCATGAGCGCGCTGATCACCGGATCGTTGCACCCCAAGCTCGAAAGCACCAGATTCTCGTTGAACGGAGTTTCCATCGTACGGGCGTAGGAAATCCGCATCACCGTATTGGTCGGCTTGATGTTGTACGCGATGCCCAGGCGCGGCTCCAGTTGGGTTTCGGTGACGATGCCATCGTAGTAATCGAAGCGCAGGCCCAGATTGAAGGTCCAGTTGTTCTTGGTAATGGTGTCGTTGATGTACGCGGAAGGTTGCCGGATGTCGGCGTGGCCGTAATAATGGTACAAGCCGCTGGTGGAGTTGGGGCAGCCATCCGAGCCCGGCAACGCCGCTGTTCGGGTCAAGTCGTAACAGGCTAGCAAAGTACTGAAGTTCGGATTCGGCGAAAGCGGCCCGGTGCATTGCGCGGGATCCGTCAACCCGGCGCCCGTGTAGAAGCTGCCATCCGGGTTAAGGCACACCGCATTCGCCGTCGGATCCACGATTCCGATGGCATCTTTCTCGGTCAGAAAGGTGTCTTCAAGAATGATTCCCGCTTTCAGGTTGTGGATGCCCTTTGAATACGACACGCTCGCGCGCAGGCCCGTGCTGGTCAGCGTGCGGTTCTGGCCAATCGTCTGGAGTTGCAGATCGGGCTGCAGGTCGGCGAAAGGATTGTCACTGGGATAGTAGTTGAATTGGTCCTGCCGCACGAAGGCCCCGAAGGTGAACACCGTGTTTGCATTCACCACCCGCGTAAAGGTGGGCGCCACGTTGAAGGTCCGGATCTGCGACCTCTGATCCGTGGCGCCTACCGGCACGCCGTTGGGTCCCAGTCCGCCGTTGTCCACCACCAGTCCCGACCACGCGGTGGCATCCTGGGCGTCGAACGAATTGGGCGTCTGGAACCAGGATCGCGTAAAGCCCAGATTGACGCTGAGTGTATTGTCCGTGGAAGGCTTGAAGTCCACGCGGTCGAATACGTTCTGTTCGTTGCCGTGATCGTGTAATACGGCGAACTCCGGGCCGTCCAGGAATCGGCTGGTGTTCATGCCGTTGGCCGAAATGAAGTTGCCCCAATTCTGGCCCCCCCAACCCAGGTCAAATCCCTCGTTGCTGGTGCCAAAGGTGCCGTAGGAAGCTGTGACGTCGCCGTGCGGCTGAGTTTGCCCGAGTCCCGACCGCGTGGTGACATTGATCACTAGGCTGGTCTTATCGCCGTATTCGGGGGGAGGAGCGCCTTCGATCACCTCCATCGACTGCACGGCGTCGAGCGGAATTTGATTCGAAAAGACCTTGCTTTGCTGGTCTGTGATCGGCTGGCCGTCGAGCGAGAAGGAGTTCGAAGCGTGATCGCCGAATGAATGAAACAACCCGTTCGAGTCGGCGGAGATGCCAGGACTGGCCAAGGTGACTAGCGAACTGAGCGAAGACGACTGGCTTTCCAGAGGCAACTTGTCGAACAACCCGCGATCGACGTCGGTGTGCGTGACGGGCGTAGCTTCGACCAAATCGGCGCCGGCCTCCACGGTGACCGACTGCGTCTCTTTGCCGAGGGTCAGGCTGATCTTGACCTCCATGGGTACGGCGGACCGTACGTTGATGTCCTCCGCCGCGACCTGAAACCCGGTAGCGGTAGCCGCCGCGGACAGATGGTAGTTATTGTACGGGAGGTTATCGAACTCGAACTTGCCTTGGCTATCGGTTACAGCGCTCCGGCTGTAGTGCGAGACCGGGTTCTCAATGGTGACGGCAGCGCCGGCGACGACCGCTCCCGAAGGATCGAGGACCGTTCCGTGAACTGTTCCGCTGTTGGACTGAGCGAGACCAGAGAGGGCGCAAGCAAGAGATAGGGCAAGGCAGAAGCATGTGCGAGAGAGGCCACCAGTAGCGTTTAGCATCGTTTCCAAATGCTACAACGGCGCAACCGCTTGACCTAGTGAATTTCGACGGGCGGCCTACAAGCTCGATACGCGGGCCGGAATTGGCGGCAAGCGGGTCTGGAGACCCGCGGCAGGCGTGGACGCCCGCCCCACGTCACCAATGGAGAAGATCGCGAACACTGTGGGCCTGTCGCTTGCTGGCCACGAACTCCTGGCCGTTACCCAACGTGATCAACCATCTCTGGCTGCTTAGGGCGCTCATCTTTCGCACGTGATCCACATTCACAATGGCGTTCCGATGAATCCGCCGGAAGCCGCAATCCTGGAGACGCTGCTCGAGGATTCTGAGGGTCTGGGTTGCCTCATAGGTCCGGTTTGCAGTGATAATCCGGACCAGGTCGCCGTCGGCCTGGAACGCGTGGATCTCAGCGGTATTCAGCAAGAAGAACTCCTGGCCGGCCCGCCCGACGATTCTTCTCTTTTGCAATCCCGCGGCCGGGTCCGCGATGTCCTGCAGCCGGGCGAGTCTCTCGATGGCTTCCCTGCCGCTAAGACGCTTCACCCGTTCCAGAGCCTCCGCCAGCCGCGCGTGTCCGACGGGTTTGAGCAGGTAGTCCATGGCGCCTGCTTCGAACGCTTGCAGTGCGTACTTGTCGTAAGCCGTGACGATGACGATCACCGGCACGCGCGCTCCGCCCTTCAAGCTTCTGATTACGTCCAATCCGCCCATGACCGGCATCTGCAAATCCAGAAGGACAAGATCCGGCTGGTCCCTGGCGATCCTCGCCAGGGCTGTGGGGCCGTCTTCCGCCTCTCCCACGATCTCGACGTCGGCGATGGATTCCAGTTCTTCGCGCAGGACTTTGCGGGCTAACGGCTCGTCGTCCACGATCAGTGTCTTCAGGCTCATGCCGGAGTCCAACGCTGAGTTTCTTGTACCTTCTTCTATCACGGGCGCCTTGAATCGCCTAAGGTTTTCGCATGAGCGGACCAGAACAGCCGGCATGCGACCTGGAACATCTGGCAGGCGGACCAGCGGCGCTGGGGGCTAAAAGTGGAATCCCAATGTGACGGTCAGCGCCCGCGGCGTCACGTAGTGCGTGCCGCTGAAGGTCGAAAGGAAGTTGTAGAGCGCATATTGGTTCGTCACATTGACGGCCGTCAGCCGCAAACTCCACTTATACCTTTCGCCTTGAAAGAGGTTGTCGTCTCCCATCGACACATCAAACAAGCTGCGCGGTTGGATGCGCGGCGGATTGTGGTCGTCGTTCTCCGTGCCGGCCGCCGGTATTTTCACCAGGTTCGATCCGTACAGCGATGCCGGACACAGGCCGTTCGGACTGATAGGCGTGGTCGGAGTGGCATGCGCGGTTCCGCAGTATAGGCCGGCCTGGAACTGTTGATCCGGCGTGAGCCCGGACACATCCACCTCGCTATCCGTGCCATTCGGCCCATTCGCGCAGTTGCCTCCGATGCAAGGCACCGGGCCGGCCACCTGGCCGCTATCGTAACGCCAGTTGAAGCCGAACCATGGCCCCTTTTTCCAAGGCTGGTACTGCAGGTGAGTCGTCTGGTTAAAGTTCTCGTCGTGGTCGATGCGGAATACTTCGGACCCAGCCGGCGTGGCGCCGATCCCGCTGACTTGCGGTTCGAAGAACCGCGCCGCCACGTGCGACATCACCACAAACGCGGTCAAGCCGCGCCAGTTCGGAACGCTGGCGCGGACGGCGTATCCCGGAATCTTCGAGCGGTCCCACTCGATCGGAAAGGTGATGGGCGAGTCGCCCAGCACGCTGAAGTCGTAGGCCTTGTGCGTGTACTTCCAGATGTATTCGCCATCCACCACAAAGTGCTTCCCAAACGCCTGCCCGAAGCCCGCGTGGAACTCGTTACGCCAGCCCGGGCTCAGTGGCACATTGCTGGTGCAGGGCGTGATCGTCGACGCCATCAGCGCGGCGATCACCGTGTCGTTGCATCCCTCGCTCGAAAGCACCAAGTTCTCATTGAACGGAGTCTCGAGCGACCGGGCATAGGAGATCCGCAGCACCGTATTGGTCGGTTTGATGTTGTATGCGATGCCCAGGCGCGGCTCCGCCTGGCTGGCGGTGACCAGGCCATCATAGTAGTCGAAGCGCAGGCCCAGATTGAAGGTCCAGTTGTTCTTGGTGATAGTGTCCTGAATGTACGACGACAGTTCCCGAATGTTGGCGTGGCCGTAAAAGCGGTACAAGCCGCTGGTCGAGTTCGGGCAGCCGTCAGAGCCCGGCAGCGCCGCCGTTCTGGTCAGGTCGTAACAGGCCAGCAGCGGGCTGAAGCTCCGATTCGGCGTCAGCGGCCCGGAGCACTGCGCGGGATCCGTCAACCCGGCGCCGGTGTAGGGGCTGCCGTCCGCATTCAGGCACACCGCATTAGTCGTCGGATCCACAATTCCGAAAGCATCTTTTTCCGTCAGGATCGTATCTTCATAAGTGATCCCCGCCTTCAGGTTGTGGACGCCCTTGGCGTACGACACGCTGGTGCGCAGGCCCGTCGAGGTCAGCGTGCGGTTCTGCCCGATCGACTGGAGCTGCAGATCGGGTTGCAGGTCGGCGAAGGGATTGTTGCTGGGATAGTAGTTGTATTGATCCTGCCGCACGAAGGCGCCGAAAGTGAGCACCGTGTGGGTGTTGGCGAGGCGCGTCCAGGTGGGTGCTACGTTGAACGTGCGGATCTGCGATCGTTGATCCGTAGCGCCTACGGGCACGCCGTTGGGACCCAGCCCGTTATTGTCTACCACCAGTCCGGACCACGCGGTGCCATTCTGGGCGTCGAACGAATTGGGAGTCTGGAACCAGGATCGCGAAAAACCCAGATTCACATTGACGGTATCGGCCTGCGCAGGCTTGAAATCCACGCGATCGAAAAGGTTCTCCTCATTGCCGCGATCATGCATGACGGAGAACTCGGGCCCATCCAGGAAGCGGCCCGTGTCCATGCCGCTGGCCGAGATGAAGTTGCCCCAATTCTGGGCGCCCCAGCCCACGTTAAATCCCAGGTTGCTGGTGCCAAAGCTGCCGTAGGAAGCCGTGACGTCGCCGTGCGGCACGGTCTGCCCCAGTCCGGAACGTGTCGTGACCACGATCACTACGCTGGTCTTGTCACCATACTCGGCCGGGGGCGCGCCGGCGATCACCTCCATGGACTGCACGGAGTCGAGCGGGATCTGATTCGAGAAAGCCTTGCTCTGCTGGTCGGTGATGGGTTGGCCGTCGAGCGAGAACTGGTTGGAGGCGTGATCGCCGAAGCCATGAAACAGCCCGTCGGAATCGGCGGAGATGCCAGGGGTGGCGAGGGTGACCAGGGAACTGAGAGAGGAGGACGAGCTTTCCAGAGGCAGCTTATCGAACAGGTCGCGGTCGACATCGGTGTGGCTGGTCGGCGTAGTCTCAACCAAATCGGCGCCGGCTTCCACGGTGACCGACTGGGTCTCCCCGCCGATAGCCAGGCCAACCTTCACCTCCAAAGGCACGGGCGACCTCAAGTTGATGTCCTCGGCCGCGGTCTGAAATCCGGCAGCGGCGGCGGTCAGGTGGTAGTTGTTGTACGGAACGTTATCGAACTCGAATTTCCCCTGGCTGTCGCTGGTGATGCGGCGGTTGTAGTGCGAGTCGGGGTTTTGAATCGTGACCACCGCGCCCGCGATGACTGAGTCGGAAGGGTCGAGGACCGATCCGCGGACCGTCCCGCTGTTGGATTGCGCGAAGGCGGAGAGGGCGCAACCCAGAGATAGCGCGAGGCAGACAAAGATATCCGGAGCGAACCTCTTCATATAATTCGATTGTGGGATCGCGGGCGGGCGGAATCCTAGGACAATCGGACCGGCGGACTGATACGCGCCGTGAGTGAACTACTTTTGGCGGTGTACGGGCAGAGTTCTTTGGGGGGCGGAAAGAGCGGCCTAGGAGGCCCGGCCCAGCCGTTCATACTCCGCGTTGAACTCGCACCCGAGGAGAGCGATGGCGGCTACCAGGTACATCCAAACCAGCAAAGCGATGCTGGCGCCGATACTGCCGTACATCAGGTTGTAGTGCGCCACGTGCCGCACATACCAGCCAAAACCGTTGGTGGCCAGCATCCAGAGCACCGCCGACAGAGCCGCGCCGGGAAATAGCGCCCTGAAGCGTTGTTTGCGATTCGGCCCGAAGTAATAGAGCAGCATGGTCACCAGGATGGTGGTGGCGAACGCGACCGCGTATCGCGCCAGGCGGCTGAGCAATTCCCAGGCCCAGGCCCAGGGATTCCACAAAGGGTCCACTTTGATCCACCCTAGCACCACGTTCTCCACTTGGGTGCCGAACAGCAGCAGCGCGGAAGCCGCTACCAGGGGCACCGCGGACAGCAGAACCAGCGAAATCGCCACGCCCGTGTTCTGCCAGAAATTGCGGCTGCGCGGCACGCGATACGCCGCCTGAAAGCCTTCCATTAAGCTCTTGAAGACGCTCGACGCCGCAAAAAGCGAAACCAGCGCAGCCACCGCCAGCACCAGCCATGGGCGCGCTCCGCGGGCCTGAAACTGGCGCATGACCAGGTCTTCGGTTCCGGGCGGAACCACCTGGGCAAGGAAGCCCTCGATGGTGTCGGAGACGAATGCGGCGCGCGTCTGAACCAGAATGGCCGCCGCGGACGTCAACACCGGGAAAAAAGACAACAACGCCGAGTAGGCCGCGCCCTTAGCGATACTGAAGCAGTTATCGTCGGCCGCCGCAACGACGCTTCGCTGCAGCAGATAGGGAAACGTCTTCCAGGTGGGACGCACAGAGCCAGTATAAACGGTCTGCTCGGCTCGAGCGCGCTCTGACTTGACACACCTTGGGATGTCGCGCCGAGTCTCAAGGTGTATCGCGCCACGGCCGGCAACGGGCTTAGTCAGTGGTGCCAGGGGGGAGCTAGCCGGCTTTTTTGGCTTCTTGAGCTTTCCGGTACGCCGCCCAGCGCTTCTTGGTGGCCGCTATGATGCGCGCCCGCCCCGCCGCGCTGATGACGCGCTTCTTGGCCTTGGGCGCGGCCGCTTTGGTTCCGTGCTCGGCCTTATAAACCGCCCACCTCTTCTTTTGGGCTAAAGCGATGCGCCGCCGGGCGGATGCGCTCATGCTGCGTTTCTTCGGTGCGGCCGCGGCGGCGGGCGCCGGCCGGGAAGCCGAAATCCCTCCTATCTGACTGCGTAGCTCCGCTATCTTCTGCTCAAGCTGGTCCCGTTTGTGTTGGAAACCGATTAAAGCAGCTTCGAGTAGTTCAGTGTCCTGCTTGGGTGATTGTGGCATCAGCTTGATTATACCCACACTTATTTGGCGTTGTCTAAGACTTTTCGGTCACTTCGGTGCAAAATAACCTCTTGCTCCTGGCGCGCGGACGATACAATACCAAGGTGGACCGCAGAAGCTTTCTGGGCATGATACCCCCCGTAGCCATGCGAGACAGGCTGGCGGGAGCTGTCTCTATCCCGATCGTCGACACTCATATACACCTGTTCGACACGACCCGGCCTCAGGGCGTGCCCTGGCCGGACAAGAACGACGCGGTACTCTACAAGCCGGCTTTGCCGGCAAGGTATCGCCAAGTCACTCAAGGTCTCGGCGTGGCCGGCGCCATCGAGATCGAATGCAGCCCCTGGCTGGAGGACAATCAGTGGGTCCTCGACGTAGCCGCCAAAGACTCGATCATCGTCGGGGTTATAGGAGACCTGGAACCCGGTCATCCGCGGTTCCGCGCCCAGTTGGAGCGCTTCGCTCGCAACCCGTTGTTCCGGGGTATCCGGTATGGCAACCTGTGGGGCCGGGATCTGGGCGCGGAATTGGAGAAGCCGGCCTTCATCGCCGGACTTAGAGCGCTGGCCGAAGCCGGCCTAGTCCTCGACACCGCCAACCCCACTCCAGCGCTCATGGCGGACGTAGCGCGGCTGACCGATCGTGTTCCCAACCTGTGCGTCGTCCTGGATCACCTGCCGAAACTGGATCCTTCCACTGCCAACCTGCGGGAGCTCGGCAAGCGTCCGCACGTCTACGTCAAGGTTTCCGGAGTGCTGCGGCGCGTGGCGGACCGGGTGCCTCTCGATACCGCCTTCTACCGGGACAGACTCGATGAAATCTGGGATGTCTTCGGCCCGAACCGTCTTATCTATGGGAGTGACTGGCCGAACTGCGATTCGTGGGGAACATATGCGCAGGTTCTGAAGATCGTGGAGGAGTACTTCCATGGGAAGGGGACCGCGGCCGCCGAGCGATACTTCTGGAAGAATTCGATCGCCGCATATCGCTGGATCAAACGGGATGCGCACCAGCCCGGGCCGGCGTGACGGTCTACCAAGCCGCGTTACGGCGCTCGCACGGTACTGGTTACCCGCCAGTACGACTCTAGCCTTCGTACTACCGCCAGACGCTTGTCTTGTCGCCGGCAATGCCGCACACTTCAATTTCCAAGCACCTTATCGGAGAACTTGAAGACTATGACATTGCTACGATGTAAGACCTTATCTCGGCTAATACTGCCGCTTGCCGCGGTTTTGTTCAGCGGCCTCTCAGTAGCCTCGACTCTGCCACGCCCGGTGCCGGAGCAACCATCCGGCCTGACCACGGATGCCACGCCGTCCACGCTGCTGCCCAAAATGATGGATACCTCAACCTCGTATGCGGACACCGGGAACACCGCGCCGGACGCCGCTGCCGCGCCCGTGGCCGTGGAACACGCCAGGATGGCTTCCGACGAACTGTCCGGCGGACCCATTGACCGTTGCAAACCGCCCGAGCCCCAAGCATCCGCCCCGGAGCCAATGTCGATCATCCTGATGACCAGCGGATTGCTCGGTCTGATCGGCGCGCGCTGCCTCCGGAAGTGCACGGTCCGGCTGGATCGGACTCCCGGCCGGTCATTGCGTTAGCGGCAGGATCTTTGAGTCTACCTGGAATCTGCGGTAGTTACTCCAATCGATCTCCTGATCCATGGCGATTTTCTTGAGTAGCGCGACTCGTCCAGCGCCCTTCATGTAGATGCGCCTGGGCAGCCACAATTGGTCGCTCACCCGCGTCTGTTCGAAGATCAGGCTGGCGCCCGGGTTCAGGCGGGCCAGAAAGAGCCCGAATGCGATGGTCTCGGTAGTCTCCGCTTCCAGACGGACCCACTGATAGCTCGACTGATCTACCCAGATCTTCCCGTGTATTTTGGCCAAGGCCCTGCCGTCGCGATCCTTAGGCCGGTATCCCGCCCGCGGCGAGCCGGCGATTACCCACGCGGCGTGGCCGTCCACCTGCGCCTCTCCCTCGATGCGGAAATCGTAGGCATCCGGTATCTGGCGCAGGAACTCGCGCTCTTTCCGGCGGCGCATTTCGTAGTCCGCCAGCCGGCGCCGCTTTTCTTCCGGTGTCTCGCGTGCCAGCCTGGCGACGCTCTTGTCCAGCTTGCCCTGTTGCTTTTTCTGTTCGGCGGGCGGGAGCGCCTGGCCGTTGCGCGCCAGCATGCGCCGGTACGGCTCGCCATCCAGCATCACGGTTTCCCACTCACTACGTTCCACCGATTTCACCTTGCCATGGGAATCGAAGTGCCGTTCGGTGGAGCGCGCGACCCAGGTATAGTCCTGCATGCGCAGCCAGTTCGCCTGGTCCAGTTCCACCGATCTGCGGACGATTTCGCGCGCATCCTCCGCGGCGAGTCCCGCAGCCAGACTGGTGGCCGACACCACTAATGCAATCAGTCGCAAGCGAGTGTCCTGTCAGCCGCCGGCCACCAGGCACCATCCCGGCGCGCAAGGCACGCCCGCGGCCTAGTGGGTCAGATCGTAGACGAAGTAATCCACCGCGATGCGGTAGGCTAGCGAGGCCCACTTCTCGTAGTACCGGGCGTCGTCGGACCACTCCCAGGCATCGCCCAAGTCCATGTTGTGGCAAATCGCCACCATCACCCGGCCCTTGTCGTCGTAGATGGCGCGCCAGCGGGGCTGGTATCCGTCCTTCTCGTACGTCTTTCCGCTGTCGAAGTATTGCGCGCCAGGGACTTGAAACCGTTCGTCCAGATCGTATACGGTGTGAAAGATCGCATCGCTATTAGGGATCTCTACAATCGAACGGTCGGGGAACACCTTGCGCATGCTCTCCACGAATATATTCCATTCCTTGGTGCCGTGGAAATCGTCCACCATCAGGAAGCCGCCGCGCAAAAGAAACTCTCGAAGCTGGCGGGCCTGATCGTCGGGCAAGCGCCAGTGTCCCACTTCGACCGCGTAGAGCGTGGGCCAGTTGTAGACTTCGCCGGTCCCATCCAGGCTCACCACCTGCTCGACGGAGCGCGTCTCGATGCGCGTCAGCCGCCTGATCCCGGCCATCAGATGACGGTCCGAGCGCGGATAGTCCATGGTCCAATAACCCGGAAACGGCTTCCCGTCCCGCATGCGCAGGTCGACAAATGGATAACCATAGATATCCGGATAGCGCAGCCGGGCGCGGGTCCACTCGGTCTTCTGGTTCCAATCCGAGGGGATGGGAAAGTTCTCGTATTCGAGCGCGGGGTATTCCTTGAAAGGCGCCTGTGCCCGCATCAAGCCCCAGACGGCCAAACCCAGGAAACTCACGCCAAAGGCAGTGCGGAGACGCATAAGCGGCAGCGATTTGAGAATACCATAGCGGGGCAGCGCCGCGGAGACCGGGTGGCGTGGCGTCCGATGGCAGGCTCCGCAGCCGGGCCTTGGTACTTCATCGTTATCTTCGGATAGCCCCACCCGGTAACCGATATGGAACGTGACTTTGGCCGGGCCGTACTGTATTGTTGAACTGATCGGGTTGCCGGAGGCAACATGCCGCACTGGAAGAGACTATTGCGCAGCGAGGAAGGCCAGGACCTGACGGAATACACGCTGCTGGTGGCTTTCATCGCAACGCTATTAATTACGGCCTGTGTGCTCGGGCCGATGACCAGCGTTAACAAGATCTGGGGCCTATCGAACAACGAATTGAGCGCTGCCGTAACTACGGCCGCTTCCTAAGCTTCTGACAGCCGCCGCCGAACGCCCACCGCCGTCCGGCCGGCGCGTGACTCACCAAAAACCGCTATATTCATCTTTGTGAGGTATTTTCTGCGCCGCTGGCAGCCGCCGGTCTCGCGCATTCTGCTGGTCGAAAGCGGCTCGCGTCAACTGGTCGAGCGCGTGCTGCCCGGCTTGCGGCAAGCTTATCCTGGGCCGGTCCGCATCGATCTGGTCACCTGTTATAGTGGCGCCCCCGAGGGCATTGAAGCGGTCTTCCGCGTCCAAGAGCATCGCGGAGCCGCCGGGCGCCGGCAGCTTTATCGGGCGCTGGCCGCCAACCGCTACTCCATCGTCGGAATCCTTTGTTCCGCCGAGCCCATCATGACGAAGTGGAAGTGGGCGCTGGCCGCCCGGCTCCCGGCGAAAGTGTTCGTTATCAACGAAAACGGCGACTACTTCTGGCTCGACCGCGGCCATTGGCGCATCATGCTCCACTTTGCGCTGTTTCGGGCCGGACTTACCGGCTCGGGAGCGGCTCGCACGTTAGGGCGCCTTCTCGTGTTTCCGTTCGCTTTGTCCTACCTGTTACTCTATGCATCGGCCGTTCATATGCGCCGCGCATGGCGCCGAGGTTACCAATGAAAGCCATACAAATAAAAG